>Ga0172376_10003012_pt1 | contig 20248 bp, 16 predicted proteins | sample Lak35m_FD_121114 | JGI IMG/M metagenome (GOLD analysis project Ga0172376, IMG submission 121114) | Freshwater microbial communities from Kabuno Bay, South-Kivu, Congo - kab_092012_35m | ecosystem: Environmental > Aquatic > Freshwater > Lake | place: Democratic Republic of the Congo: South-Kivu... | reverse complement strand
TCGGGACCGCGAAGAACATCAACCGGTCGACGGATATCCTGCTCGCGCTCGCGACCCAATACGGGCTGACTTCCCGTCCGAACGGGTTTTCCGACGACATGAACGTTTCCTCGGAACCTGTACGGAACGCGCTCTCGTTCTATTCCGGATTTTCCAGTCTCGGAAGCGGCCGGTATTCTTGGAACGCGAACCGGCACTATTCCGTCGACTCGTTCTATGAGGGGAACCTGGCGATGATGGTCAACTATTCGTGGCAGATGGATGCCATCCGGAAGAAGAACGCGAAACTCAATTTCGGGGTGGCGCCGCTTCCGCAGGTGTCCGCGACCACGCCGTCGAACTACGCGAACTACTGGGTATATGTCGTGGCAAAGGACAAGAAGGCTCCGACTGCCGATCGGCAGAAAATAACCTTTCCGGTGGCGAAATACAACGACATCCGGATTCACGAGTCGTGGCAGTTTCTCCATTATCTCGCGTTCCCGCATCCCGGGATGAAGGTTGTCCTGCGAAACGCTCTCGACCCGACGTTTTCTATCGAGGCGGCGTTCAAGGAAGACCCCGCGAAGAGCTTTCTCGCAAAGACCCGGCAGCCGTCCGCCCGACGCGATCTCATAGAGGAACAGAAGAAGGATCCGTGGCTCGCCCCGTTCGCCTATGGCAACCTGATCGCGAAGGACTGGCGCGTAGGTGAGACCGAGCAGGTGGAAGGCGTCCTTTCGGACGCCATCGAGTCCGTCAATCGCGGTGAAAATACGGTCAACCAGGTCCTTTCGTCGGCGTATACCCAGATCATGCAGTTGCAGAGGAAGGTCTTGGAAAAATGATCCCCGGGGAATCCGGTAAAACGAGTATTGTCATGGCAGGAATTTCCGATATCATCGGCGTCGCGCACGCCGCCGGCATAATCGAGGACGCGCCGTCGATAGCGTCGATCCTCGCGAACGCGCTTTCCCTGATCCTTTCGGTGGCGGGGGCGCTCGCTATGTTTTCGTTCGCGGTGGCCGGGATCATTTACGTGACGGCTGCCGGCGACGAGGCGCGGATGAAACAGGCGAAGGGCGCCATGACGCTTTCGGTCATCGGCGTCGTCGTCTGCATCGCGTCGCTTGTCGTTGTCCGGACGGTGGTGGGCATGGTATGATACGGGTGTCTGAAAATCATAAAAAGAAAGGAGGTGAACGCATGAAATCGATGAAACAAATCGGATACGGCGTTCTCGCCGCGACGCTTCTGGCACCGGCAGCGGCCTTGGCGCAATTCAATACCGGAGCGTCTACCGCAAGCAGCGCGAGGATATCCACCGGTACCGTCAGCGGGATTCTTACGACGGTGATGAACTGGCTTCTCGGTATTCTCGGTATCGGTGCGATCATATCCTTCGTCATAGCAGGTATCATCTATCTCACCGCCGCCGGCGACGAGGGGAAGACCGAAAAAGCGAAGAACATGATGACCTATGCCATCGTCGCGGTCGTAGTGGCCCTTATCGGCTATGTCGTGGTCAACACGATATCCGGATTGCTCGGGGGAGGAGGCCAGACGGCATCGCAGGTCTGATTACCGCCTGAAAGATTCGAAAAAAAGAAAACGACCCCGCATGTTCGGGGTTGTTTTTTTTCGTTTCCGGGGATATGATGAAGAAAAGAAACGTCCATGAACACATCTCATTTCGAAGCATTTCGGACAGTCTGTGCGCGTATTCTGGCGGTCGCGATCCTTGCGGCTCCGATCGTCGTCCCGTGCGGCGTTCTTGCCGTGGCGACCTGTACGAACGGCACGCTCATGAACGGGGTCTGTGTCCCGACAGGCGCTTCGACCGGTTTGCCGGAAACGACGGCGAGCCAGCTTATCACGAATGTCATGTATTGGCTTCTCGGCATGACGGGGACTCTTGCGATTCTCATGTTCGCCATATCCGGTATCCAATACCTTACCGCCGCCGGGGATGAGAAAGCCACCGAGCACGCGAAGAACAATATGAAGTTCGCGGCCATGGGCGTCGCCGTCTCGCTTCTGGGATATGTGGTCGTGTCTACCATCTACCAGGTCGTGACTGGATCCGGCTACGGGTCCGGTTACTCCGGATACTCGGGATACGGATATTAGCCATTATTGACCGTCGGTCAGTCGAACCGTTTCCGAATCGATTTTTTGGGGCGGCTTGAGACAAAAATATGAACAAAAGATTTGTCTTGCTTGTTGTTTTGTTTCTTCTCCCGATCGTTCCGAATGATATCGTTTTTGCGGCGACGTGTGCGGAACTCGCTCCCGGTGCGACATGCCAATCCTCCTGCGTCACGGACAGGGTGATTTCGGGTTCTTCGGATTGCGGATGGCTCAAAACATGCTGTAAGCCGGCTTCACCTACGGATGGAATATGTACCGGTACCGGTGCGAATGCCGGAAAGACCGGGCGATGCGGAACGTATTGCGGATCGGATACCGTAGACGCCGTTCGTTGTACCGGGGCGGCAAACGGTGCTGCCAGCAATGGTTTGTATTGTTGTATAGCAAAAAATGACACTGCCGCCCCTGCCGCCGCCCCTGCCGCTACCGCTCCCGTGGTGCCTGCCGCCGGATCGATCGGCACCGTCAGCTTTTCGAATCCGCTCGCCTTCGATACCGTTCAGGGCGCGACGGAAACCTTCATCAACGCCTTCCAGGGGATCATCGTCTGGCTCGCGCTCATATTCCTCGTTTTGGGCGGCATCCTTTATATCACCTCGGCCGGAAACAGCAAGAGCGTCGAGAAGGCGAAGGGAATGATCACCGCGGCGATGATCGGACTCGCGATCGGTATCGCCGCCCCGTCGTTCCTCAAGGAAATCGGAAACGTGCTCGGCTGGGGCGGGGCGCAGGTTCCGGCTTCCGTTTCGGCGGCCAAGTCGGCGACGGAGGTCGCGCAGGGAATCCTCAACTTCCTCCTTTCCATCACAGGACTTCTGGCGATGCTCATGATGGTCATCGGCGGACTCATGTTCTTTGCCGCGGCCGGGGACGAGAAGCGTGCCGAGACGGCCAAGAATATCGTGAAGTATTCGATCATGGGCGTCGCACTTGCCGTCACGTCGCTCATCATCATCCGGACGATCGCGGGGCTCTTTACCGGTTCGTCCGGAAGCGGGTCCTATTATTGAGCCGGTCGCCCAGAAAATCGGGTTTGACACGATGCCTGTTTTGCCTTATACTTGGGTTATACGGATGCGGGTGGTGTCGGAGTTCGCGAGAGCGGACTTTTTTCTTTAGATAAGGCATTTAACGGCTTTTGATAGGGATTTCGCCACCGGTATCTTCGGTCGGATCACCATTAAGTAAGTCGTGTCCCGGATTTCCGGGCGCGTCATAATCAGCAACAGTATGGCAGCAAGAAAGAAGGCGACCGCCGAACCGGAGCAGAACCTTACGGGGCGACTCGGAGAGTTCGGGAGCGCGATCATGCAGATCGTCGACGAGAAGGGGCTTCCGAAGGAGAAGGTTCTCGAAGTCGTCGAGGCGGCGCTCGCCGTGGCGTACAAGCGCGATTACGGGAAGAAGAGCCAGGTCATCCGGGCACAGTTCGACGAAATCGCGAAGACCGCGAGCTTTTTCCTCGTGAAGGAGGTCGTCGACGAGACGACCCGCGAGTTCGTGGAGGAGGCCGAGGAAATCGAGGAGGAGGCCGGTTCGGCTGTTGTTGTCGAGGAGGCCGAGGAGGAGGGGGAGGATCATCTTTCCCGTTACAATCCCGAGCGTGACCTGACGCTTGAGGATGCCAAACTCATCAGGAAGGACGCGAAGGTCGGCGACATCATCGAGATCGAACTTCCCCCGCACGAGGATTTCGGGCGCGTCGCGGCGCAGACCGCGAAGCAGGTCGTCATCCAGCGCCTGCGGGAAGCGGAACGGCAGGTCATGTTCGACGAATACAAGGACCACGAGGGCGAGGTCGTGAACGGTATCGTCCAGCGGATCGAGGGACGGAACGTCTATGTCGATCTGGGCAAGTCGGTCGGTATCCTGTTCCCGTCGGAGCAGGTCGAGGGTGAGAATTACCGCATCGGCCAGCATCTGAAAGTCTATCTCGTCCGCGTCGAGGCGGAATCCAAGGGTCCCGGACTCGTGTTGTCCCGGTCGCATCCCGATATGATCCGACACCTGTTCTCGCTCGAGGTTCCCGAAATCGCGGCGGGTACCGTCGAGATCAGGGCGATCGCCCGTGAAGCGGGATCGCGCACGAAGATCGCGGTCTCCGCGAATCAGGAAGGCGTCGACCCGATCGGCTCCTGTGTCGGACAGCGGGGGACCCGCGTACAGGCGGTCATCGACGAACTCGGCGGCGAGAAGGTCGACATCATCGAATGGAACGAGGATCCGTCGAAATTCATCACCGCGGCGATGAGTCCGGCCAAGGTCATTTCCGTGGAAATTTCCGAGGACGAGGCCGAAGGACGTCGCGCGAAGGTGATCGTTCCCGAAGATCAGCTGTCGCTCGCGATCGGCAAGCGCGGACAGAACGTTCGGCTCGCGGCGAAGCTCGTCGGATGCCGGATCGATGTCTCGGGCGCCGAAGTGCCGGCCGTGTCCGAGTCCGACGGGGTTTCCGGGGAGGAAGCTTCGGAATAGTCTTTTCCGTGCCCGATTCCCGATTCCTAATTCATGATTCTTTCCGCGCATATGAACCTTTGGCATGATATTTCCGCCGGTAGCAAGGCTCCCGACGTCGTGAACGTCATCATCGAGTGTCCGAAAGGCACGAAGAACAAGTACGAGATCGACAAGGAAACCGGCCTCATCAAGCTCGACCGCGCGATGAAGAGCGCGCAGGACTATCCGTTCGACTACGGTTTCGTCCCGCAGTCCCTGTGGGAGGACGGCGATCCGCTCGACGTCGTGGTGCTCACAACCTATCCGCTCGCACCGGGTATCCTGGCCGAGGTCCGGCCGGTCGCGGTCATGGGAATGGTCGACTGCGGCGAGGGCGATGACAAGATCATCGCCGTACCGAAGGATGATCCGCGCTGGGACGACGTGAAGGACCTTTCCGATATCAATCCGCATACGCTCAAGGAGATCCAGCATTTCTTCCAGACCTACAAGTCCATCGAGAACAAGGAAGTCATCGTGAAGAAGTTCCGCGGAAAGAAGGAGGCGCTCGCGTCCGTGAAGAAGGGGCTTACGCTCTATTCGAAGAAGTACGGGAAGAAAGTCGACTGATAACTCACAGCTCACAACTGACAACTTACAACCGGGAACGACTGGGAACGGGAACCGATGACGAGTAACCGACACGTGATTTTTCCTGTCGTTTGTTGTAATTCGTATGTTCTGAAATTATGGATGTCCAGGTGAAACAACTCCCCGAATCAAGCGTCGAGCTCGACGTCTCGATCCCGTGGGAAGAATGGAACGGAGAGATCGGCCACGCGGTCGAACATCTTTCCAAGAGCGTGAAGATCGAGGGATTCCGTTCCGGAAAGATTCCGCGCGAGGTCCTGGAAAAGAAGCTCGGCAAGACGACCGTCCTCATCGAGGGGGCGGAGCACGCGATCGATCACCTGTTCCCGAAGGTGCTGCATGAGGCGGGTGTGGACGCGATCGGTCGGCCGGAAATCAAACTCGAGGATGTGAACGAGGGCGAGGCGCTTCATTTCACCGTGACGACTTCGGTTATGCCGAAGGCGGTCCTCGGAGGATGGGAGAAAGCGGTCCGTTCGGTGAACGCGAAACACGCGAAGGAGAAGGTGTCGGTTCCGGAGGAGGACGTCGAGAAGGAGCTCGGACGCATCGCCCGGAGCCGGGCGAAGCTGGTCACCGTGAACCGGATCGCGAAGAACGGCGACGCCGTCGAGCTTGATTTCGACGTCACCCGCGGCGGAGTGCCGATCGAGGGCGGGGCGGGACGGAAACACCCGATCGTCCTCGGGTCCGGTACGTTCATTCCGGGATTCGAAGACGAGATCGTCGGTATGGAGGCGGGGGGCGAGAAATCGTTCGCGCTCACGTTCCCGGAGGCGTATCATGAGAAGACGCTCGCCGGAAAGCCGGCGGAATTCCACGTGAAACTGCTCCTCGTGCAGGAGCAGGAAATCCCGGAACTTTCCGACGAGTTCGCGAAATCGCTCGGACGGTTCGAGGGCCTCGATGCGCTTCGGAAGAGCGTCCGTGAGGGTATGTTCTCGGAGAAGGAGGAACAGAAGAAGGAGCTTCATCGCACCGATATCCTCGACGCGATCGTTTCCGTGACGGAAGCGGAACTCCCCGACGTCCTCGTCGAAGGCGAACTTCGTCGGATGATCTCCGAATTCTCGCATCAGGCGTCCATGACGGGGCTTTCGCTCCAGGATTATCTCGCGCGCATCGGGAAGACGGAGGAAGAACTCTCTTCCGAGTGGCGGCCGCAGGCCGGAAAGCGGCTCCTCTCCCAACTCGCGCTCGAATCCATCGCGACGGCGCGCGAGGTCGAGGCGTCCACGGAGGAGATCGAGGCGGAGATGAACAAGGTGCTTGCCTACGTGAAAAGCGTCAAACAGGCGGAGAAGGATCTCGACCTGCCCGCGATCTATTCCTCGATACGCGAGCGGTTGCGAAACGAGAAGGTTCTCGGACTCCTGGAGACGCTCTAAGAGCCAATCCTTAGCCGGAAACATATGAACAATCAGCATCTCGTCCCCATAGTCGTCGAGAAGACGAATTTCGGTGAGCGGGCCTACGATATCTATTCCCGGTTGCTTCAGGACAGGATCATCTTCCTCGGGTCGCCGATCGACGATGCCGTGGCGAACACGGTCATTGCGGAACTGCTGTTCCTCGATTCGCAGAACAAGAAGGAGGATATCCGCCTGTATATCAATTCGCCCGGCGGATCGGTCACGGCCGCGCTCGCTATCTACGATACGATGCAATACGTGAAGCCCGACGTCTCGACGATCTGCGTCGGGATGGCGGCGTCCGCGGCGGCACTCCTGCTCTCGGCGGGAGCGAAGGGAAAGCGAATGGTGTTGCCGAACGGCGAAGTGATGATCCATCAGGTGCTCGGCGGGGCGGAAGGCCAGGCGACGGAAGTGGAAATCCATGCGAAGCATATCCTCAAGACCCGCGACCGGCTGAACCGTATCCTCGCGAAACACACGGGACAGAAACTCGCGAAAATTGAGAAGGATACCGACCGCGACTATTTCATGACCGCCGATGAGGCGAAGACGTACGGCATCGTGGACAAGGTGATATCGTAAGAAGTCGCAAGTTGAAGGCCAAAAGTCTGAAACGAGGACCAAAAAACTCCGGCATATGCCGGAGTTTTTAGTGAGTCCCATCTTCCGTTCCTGACTTTTGACTTGGGGCTTTTGACCGTGTCCTATTTCAGGATAGGGAGGAGGCTGGTGCCGTTCATTTCTCCCGGCTGGGCGAGTCCAAGGGCATCGAGGACCGTCGGGGCGATATCCGAGAGGAGTCCGTGAACCTCGTTCTGTTCGCGCATCATGAGGGAGGAGTCTTTCTCCCGATGATTGTCCGGCGTGACGTACCAGAGCGGGACCGGATTGTTGGAGTGCTCGGTGTCCGCTTCCCCGGTTTCCGATTTGGTAAGCTCTTCGGCGTTGCCGTGGTCCGCGGTCATCATGAGGGCTCCTCCGGCCCGCAGGATGGCAGGGATGAGAAGCGCGAGGCACCGGTCGACCGATTCCACGGCCTCGATGGTCGCCGCCTCGTTTCCCGTGTGAGCCACCATGTCCGGGCTCGCGTAGTTGACGAGGATGAAGTCGTATTTCCCTTCGGCGATGGTGTGGATGAGCGTTTCCGTGATCTCACCGGAACTCATCTCGGGGACCTCGTCGAATTTCGAGACGATGGGGGAGGGGATGAGGAGGCGGTCTTCGTCCGGGAACGCACGTTCCTTTCCGCCGTTGAAGAAGTAGGTGACATGGGCGTATTTCTCGGTTTCCGCGACACGGAGCTGCTTTTTGCCGGCGTTCGAGAGGACTTCCCCGAGGCAACTCGATACTTTTTCCGGCGGAAACATGATTCCGGTGACCGGAAGATCCCGCTCATATTCGACCATGGTGGCGAAGTGGATGCCGGTGGATTTCGGTCGCTCGAAATTCTGGAATCCCGGAAGCGTGAAGGCCTTGGTGATCTCCCTGGCCCGGTCTTCACGGAAATTGAAGAACACGATGGAATCGCCCTTCCGGACAAGTCCGATGGGCTCGCCGCTCTCGTCGCAGACGACGCCCGGCTCCACGAATTCATCCGTCACGCCTTTCCCGTAGGACTTTTCGAGATAGAGGGACGCGTTCTTTATGTGCTCGCCTTTCCCTTCCGTGAGCATCCGATAGGCCTTTTCGATCCGATCCCAGTTGTTGTTCCGATCCATCGCCCAGTTCCGGCCGATGACGGAAGCGATGCGCCCGGCGCCCAGGAGTCCCATGCGTTTTTCGAGATTCTGGAGCTGTATGGTTCCGTCGGTCGGGGAGGAGTCCCGGCCGTCGGTGAAGGCGTGTACGTATACTTCGGGGACCTCTTCGTCGGCCGCCGCCTTAAGGATGGAATCGAGATGTTCTTTGCTCGAATGGACGGTGCCGGAGCTTACGAGTCCCATGATATGGAGTCGGCCGCCCGGCTTTTTCGCGTTCTCGATGGCTGCGACGAGGGCGGGATTCCGGTAAAAACTTCCGTCCTGTATGGCCAGGGCGATGCGGGGGAGGCTCTGATAGATGACCCGGCCGGCGCCTATGGTCATGTGTCCCACCTCGCTGTTGCCGACCACGTTCCAAGGAAGGCCTACGGAAATGCCGGAAGCCTGGAGGGTGGTCATCGGATAGAACCGGTTGAGTTTTTCGATGGTGGGAAGCTTCGCTTCCCGGATGGGATTCCCTTGGGTGATATTGCTTATTCCCCATCCGTCGAGCACGACGAGAACGAACGGTCGGTACACATTTTTTTCTTATTTTTGATCGCGGAACCACCGCTTTTCCCGAGTATAGCATTTTCCGTTCCTCTTTGACAAAAGGCTTTCATTCGGCTATGATGTACCTGCAACTAACCATTGGTACCCTCTCCCTTTACGGCAGTGAAACGGAAACGCATGAAAGGAATCGGATTCTCACACTTTTCGACAATACGAAACGCTCCCGGTTCCCTTCGGGACGTCTTTTCTTCGCGCCTTCCGATGAGGGAAGCCTGACACGCTCCGGCCGTTTCTCATCCTGTCTTCTGGGGAGTATGACTCCCATTATGACGATAAGCACGTTTTTTATCGGAGCCGCCGCGCTCGCGGTCGGTTCCGTTCTGGGCTATCTGGCCCGGCAGTCGATGGCCAAGGGCCGACTTTCCACCGCCGAAGGGCAGGCGGAAAAGATGATGAAGGAGGCCGAAAAGAAAGCTGCCGACATAACCCTCGACGCCAAGAACAAGGCGGTCGGGATTCTTGACGAAGCGAAGAAGGAGTCGCAGGCGAAGGAGGAGGAACTTCGCGAGCAGAAGAGACGCGTCGAGAAGCGCGAGGAGCAGCTCGAACGCCGGCTCGATGATGTCGAACGCGAGAAGGGGACACTCCTCAAGAAAGCGGACGAGATCCGGGCGATCCAGACGGAAACCGAGCGGCTTCGCGGGGAGGAATTGAAGAAACTCGAAAACATCGCCGGTCTCTCGAAAGAAGAGGCCGGGAAGGAGATTTTCCGTCTTGTCGAGGAGGAGAGTCGGGACACCGTCGCGGCGCGGATCGCGAAGCTTGAAAAGGAGGGGGCCGACCAGGTCGAAGAGCGGGCGCTCAACCTTATGGCGACCGTGATCCAGAAGTATTCCCGTTCCCATGTTTCCGAATTCACCACCACGACGGTCGCCATCCCGTCCGACGACATCAAGGGAAAGATCATCGGAAAGGAGGGGCGGAATATCCGGGCGCTCGAGAAGGAGACCGGCGTCGAACTCATCGTGGACGACACGCCGGAGTCGGTCGTGATTTCCGGCTTCGATCCGGTGCGCCGCGAAGTGGCCCGGGTCGCGCTCGAGAAGCTCATAACCGACGGACGCATCCATCCGGCCCGCATCGAGGAGGCTGTCGAGGAAGCGCGTCGGGATATCGATCAGAAGATCAAGGAGGCGGGGGAGGCGGCCGCGTACGAGGCGGGCGTGGCGGGGCTCCATCCGAAGCTCCTCTATATCCTCGGCCGGCTCCGGTTCCGTTACAGCTACAAGCAGAACGTCCTCCTGCATTCCCTGGAGGTTTCCTATATCGCGGGAGCCTTGGCCGCCGAGCTCGGAGCGAACGTGGCCGTGGCGAAGAAGGCGGGACTCCTGCATGACATCGGCAAGGCGGTGGACCACGAGATCGAGGGAACACACGTGAATATCGGCATCCGGATCCTCGAGAAATTCAATGTCCAGAAGGAGGTCATCGAGGCCATGAAGAGTCATCATGACGAGTATCCCCAGACGACCGTCGAGGCCTCGATCGTCACCGCGGCGGACATCATTTCGGCCGGCCGGCCCGGCGCCCGCAAGGAGACGGCGGAGAAGTATCTCAAGCGGCTCGAGGAGCTCGAGGCGCTCATCAACTCGTTCCCGGCCGTGGAGAAGTCATACGCCATCCAGGCCGGTCGCGAGGTGCGCGTATTCGTGAATCCCGGAAAGACCGACGACCTCGCCGCGGCAAAGCTCGCGCGCGATATCGCCGATCGGATCCAGGACGAGCTCAAGTATCCCGGCGAGATCCGGGTCGTAGTCATGCGCGAGACACGCGCGATCGAGTTCGCCCGCTAGCGATCATTGACAGGGTTGCCCAGATTTGCTTTTTTCCAGCGAAAAGTTAGAATGGTACGTGGAGGTAATCCCACACAGTTCCCGACCTCGGTCGGGGCACGATCCTAGAAAGGCAGGTGAACACGATGGCAAACGTAAACAAGGACGCGCTCGTCTCTGCGGTTGTCGGCAAACTCGATCTCTCGAAGAAGGACGTTGAGGCCGTGATCGAGACGATCGTCGATGAAATCACCAACTCGCTCCGCAAGGGTGACAAGGTAACCATCACCGGTTTCGGCACCTTCCGTGTCTCGAATCGCGCGGCTCGCGAGGGTATCAATCCGCAGACCAAGGAGAAGATCACCATTCCGGCCATGACCGTTCCGAAATTCACCGCCGGAAAGACCCTTAAGGAAGCGGTCAAGTAGTTCCGAATCGGGGAATCGGCCCGAGGACGGCTCCGACGGCCGGTTCCGTTGAACCGAATACAAAAGATAGGGTAATATCCCGTCCGAAAGGGCGGGATATTGCTTTTTCCGGGAGAGTCCGTAGACTGGATGAAGGGTGACGGGGCATAACGGTATGGTGGCAGTACGCCTGTGTGGGGACGATACCGCTGTCGGGACATAGTATAGTGGTAGTACGCCTGTGTGGGGACGATACCGCTGTCGGGACATAGTATAGTGGTAGTACGCCTGCTTTGGGAGCAGGTAGTCTCGGTTCGATTCCGAGTGTCCCGACAGCGGGATTGTCCGACAGTCCGGAGGACGGTCGTGGCCCCGAAGGGGAGGTAGTCTCGGTCCGATTCCGAGTGCTTCGACTATAAGGAAAACAATCGATCACGTTTTCGTAATAAGAGGGACGTAGGTTCATCGGAATTATTTTTTATCAGGTTAAGCTATTCGTATGGATTTTTTCCCGGTCACGCTGCTTCGGGTCGAGGAGGTCGCACATCAGACCCGCTCGTTTTATTTCTCGAAGCCCGAAGGGTATTCGTTCATCGCGGGACAGTACGCGATGCTTCGCGTTCCGGCAGAGCGGCTTGTCGAGCCGGATATCCGCGCCGGGATGCGACCCCTTTCGCTCGCCTCCGCCCCGGTCGAGGATGAGTTGATGTTCGTCATGCGGGAAGGAATCACGGGATTCAAGAAGACGATATGGGATCTGAAAGTCGGGGAAACGATTTCGGTCAGCGGACCGCTCGGACATGCCACCATTCCGGATGGCGATACCCGCCCGATCGCGATCCTGTCCGGAGGCGTCGGGGTCGCGCCTGCCCGATCGATGCTCTATGACGAGGCCGCGAAGGACGATCATCGGAAATTCGCGTTCTTCTACTCGAACCGGTTTCTCGAAGACGCGCCGTTTCACAAGTCGTTCCTGGAGCTGAAGCTCCGTGATTTCACCTACGTCTGGACACTGACGAGGGAGGAGAAGGCTCCGTCCGCTCCCGGGGAGGAGCGTGGCTATATAAACGGCGATATGATCCGGAAGTACTTGCCAGAATGGCGGGATTCGCTTTACTATGTCATAGGCGTCCCGGCATTCGCCGATTCGATGAAGGCGATGCTTGTCGAAATGGGGATTTCCGAGACGGATATCCATATCGATCCTTTCGCCGGGTTGACCGGACACGGGGCGACGACAGCCGAAAAGACTTCTTAAGCCGTGAAGGCTTCCGAAGTCCGCAAGGCTTCGGAAATGACGCGGGTGTCGTATAGTGGCTTATTATGCGACCCTTCCAAGGTCGAGAGGTGGGTTCGATTCCCATCACCCGCTCAAAAAATCAAAAGGCTCCCGTTTTCGGGAGCCTTTTGATTTTTCGGGTGATGGGAGTCGAACCGGTGACAGCGAAACAAGCTGCCTTTCAGCAGAAAGGTGGCGCAGGAGAGCGCCGATGAATGCGACTAAAGGAGTATTCAGCGTCACCGTGGACAAGGAGCGAGCGAGTGTCGACGAGCAAGCGACGCGAAATTCCCATCACCCGCCTTCCGTTTTCGGGAGCCTTTTTATTTTTCCCGCGGCGATGTCTGACGGAAGGCGGCGGCGTGGGTGAAAAGCCTTTTTCCGTGAGATATTCCGTGCTATACTGTTCCGCGTAGCCGTATTTTCCGATTATGAACAAGATTTTCCTGGTGCTCGGATTTTTCGCGTTCGTCGTGGTGGGGTGGTATTTGGCGGGATCGCCCGGAAAGAACGATGCCTCCTCGGAACCTTCCCGGGGAAACGGATCCGCGATCGAGGTGAAGACGGACGGACAGTCCGCGCGATCGATCGGAGCCGCTTCGGGCAGTGCCGGCACGACAGGGTTGGCGGGCGGTTCGAGCGGCGACTCGGTTCCCGCTGGATCCGGAGAAGGAACATCCGGCGGAGCATTCTCGGGAGCGAAGGATGACGGTCAGGGAGAGCCGGTAACCATTGGCAACAATAAAGTCATGTCGAACGAACTGAAGATAGAGAAGTTGGCGGAAGGGACGGGAAGCGCGACGACGAAGAACGGCGATACCATCACCGTGAACTATACGGGGACGCTCATGGACGGGACGAAGTTCGATTCAAGCCTCAATCCGGGGCGGACACCGTTTTCCTTCACGATCGGACAAGGCCGGGTGATCAAGGGGTGGGATCAGGGATTGCTCGATATGAAGGTCGGGGAGAAACGGAAGCTTACCATCCCGTCGTCACTCGGATACGGTGCGGCAGGCGCGGGTGCCGCCATTCCGCCGAATGCGACACTTATCTTCGATGTCGAGCTTCTTTCGATCAACTGATATCGACAATCCTTCATCCGGCCCGGGGTTTCCTTGGCCGGATTTTTCTTTTTCTCCCCATGATATACTGAAATGGTATCCGTTGAATCTTTTTTCATGCGCCGGGCGCTGTTTGTCACGTATCTCGTTTTCGTTCACGCGTTCGCCGTCGTGGGAGTCGTCCTTGTCGGCGGTTTTTTCGCTATCCGGTTCCATCTGACGGACGTGAATGGCGAAGTCGATCCGAGAAGCGGGGAATACGGGACGTCGGTTCTCGGTACCGAGACCGAAAAGAAGCCTGCTTCTCATGAGTCCGCCGATTCCTTCGCCGAGCTGGACAGGAAGCTCGCCGATCTCTCCGCCGTCCGGAAGGCGCGTGCGGGGAACCTGTGCGGAATCGCGGTTGTCGCCCGATATGCGCCCATGAGCGCGAAAAACATGCTCGAGGTCATGACATCGTCCGGATCGGATCCGCTCGTCGCCAAGATGCTTTTCGCGGCGAAGATCCGACTCGAGGGTGCCGGCCATCCCGATCCGTTCCGTGAATGTCGGGAGAATCCGGGGACGGCTCCGGATGAAGCGGCTCTCCGAATCTCGCTTTCCGAGGCTGCCGGAGCGAATATCTTTCCGTGGATGAACGACGGGGAATGGGCCGCGATACGGTCGGCCATCGTGAAGGATCGGGACGCCATCGACAAGGCGGCCTCGGTCGCGGGTATCGAACCGCGATTGCTCGTCTCCTGCGCGATCGTGGAGCAGGTGCGGCTTTTCCATTCGCAACGCGAGCTGTTCAAGAGGGTGTTCGAACCGCTCAAGATCCTTGGGAACGCGAACAAGATCTCGCTCGGGATCATGGGCATCAAGGAGGCGACGGCAATCGAGACGGAAACGCATCTCCATGATCCGTCTTCGCCGTTTTATCTCGGGTCCGATCTCGAGCGTGCGCTCGACTATCCGGTGGGGGCGGATGCCGCAACGGAACGGTACGGTCGGCTTACCGAAGAAGGGGATCACTACTATTCCTATCTTTACGGCGCACTTTATCTGAAACAGATGCTCTCGCAGTGGGAACGTGCCGGATACGATATGAGATATCGGCCGGAAATCGCCACGACACTCTTCAATGTCGGATTTCCGCAGTCCAAGCCGGGCGCGGATCCGAAAGTCGGCGGGAGCAAGATACGTGTCGGCGATGCCGAATACAGTTTCGGCTCGCTCGGATACGAGTTCTATTATTCCGGGGAGCTTTTGGATGTGTTTCCGTTCGTGACAAGCAGATAACAAGTGACAGGAATAAGGAATAAGGAATAAGGAATAAGGAGCGGCGAACGGATAACGGAGAACATGGGTCGAGGGTGGATGCGGATGATGAAAACAGGGAAACGGTTCGGATATGAACAGCGGACTACGCTCCGGGAATATTTTCCTTCTCGAATCGGGCGAGAAGGTCGTCGGGGGAAAGCTCGCCGATCTTGCCGTCGGAGCGGCTTTCGAGGGTGATGGTCCCGTTCGCCGTTTCCGCGTCGCCGAGCACGATGAAGTAGGGTGTTTTTTCCATTTTCGCGTTGCGTATCCGCTTACCGAGGGATTCGTTCGTCGCGTCGAGTTCGACACGGATTCCGGCTTTTTTGAGTATCGTCGCGATCGCGGCGCCGTATCCGTGATGCGCCTCGCCGATCGGGAGGATCTTGACCTGGACCGGTGCGAGCCAGAAGGGGAACGCGCCGGCGTAGTGCTCGATCATGATGCCCATGAAGCGTTCGAGCGAACCGGAGATGGCGCGGTGGATGACGACCGGCCGTTCGGCCTCGCCCTTCTCGTTCGTGAATGAAAGATCGAACCGCTCGGGGAGATTGAAGTCGCACTGGATGGTGGCGAGCTGCCACTGCCGGCCGATGGCGTCCTTGAACATGAAGTCGAGCTTCGGCCCATAGAAAGCCGCTTCGCCGTCGACGCGCCGGTAGTTGAGTCCGTTCTCCTTGGCGGCCGCTTCGAGCGCGCCTTCCGCCGAGTCCCAGGCCTCGTCACTTCCGAGATATTTTTCCTTGTCCTCGCCGCGGACGGAGAGTGAAACCCAGTATCCGTCCATCATTCCGAAAATCGTGTAGAATTCGCGGATGATCGAAACGATGGTCGAGACCTCTTCGCGGATCTGCGAGACGCGGCAGAAGAGATGGCCGTCGTCCTGGGTGATGGAGCGGACGCGCGTAAGGCCTCCGAGTTGGCCGGACTTCTCGTCGCGGTAGACGGTGGCGGGCTCGAAGTATCGGACGGGGAGATCGCGGTATGAGAACCGGTTGTCCGCGAAGATCTGCATGTGGTGCGGACAGTTCATCGGCTTCATGATGAACCTCTCCTCCTTGCCCTGGACGCGGAAGAGTTCGTCGCCGAATTTCGCCGCGTGGCCGGAGGTGACGTAGAGGTCCTCCTTGGCGATGTGCGGGGTCCAGACGCGTGAATAGCCCTTGTTCTCGTGGAGTTTCCAGAGAAGGGATTCGATCGCCTGACGGATGATCATACCCTTCGGTTGCATGAGGGGAAGTCCGGCGCCGACGAGCGGAGAGACGGTGAAGAGGTTGAGCTCGCGGCCGAGTTTGCGGTGGTCGCGCTTCTTCGCCTCTTCGAGCAGGGCGAGGTGCGCGACGAGGTCGGCCTTGGTCGCGAAGGCATAGCCGGATATGCGGACGAGCATCGGATTCTTCTCGTCGCCGCGCCAGTATGCGCCGGCGAGTCCCTTGAGCGAGAAGGAGAGGAGATCGATATCGCCGGTATGTTCCACGTGCGGTCCGGCGCAGAGGTCGGTGAAATCACCGGTCTCGAAGACGGTGATCTCCTCGCCGCGCGACTCGGCCTCGTCGATGATTTCGAGTTTGAAAGGGTTGTTCCCGAAGAGTCGGCGCGCCTCGTCTGCGGACAGGGTCTTCTTCTCGAAGGGGAGATTCTTTTTTACGATCGAGCGCATGTCGTCGACGATCGCCTTGAAGTCTTCGGGGGAGACGCCGTTGTCCTCGGAAAACAGGATGTCGTAGAAAAAGCCGTCCTCGGTCGCGGGGCCGGTGCCGAGAACCGCTTTCGGGTCCCGTTTGAGGATGGCCATCGCGAGGATGTGAGCGAGGGAATGGCGGACAGTCTGGAGGTCGTGATCCATAGGGCGGGGAATCGGGAATTAAGAATGAGGAATAGGGAACGGGACCTGAAATATGCCGGGTTTTTCGGATAGGCCCATGGTTTGAGCGTATCATTCCTTTGGCTAAGTATCAACCCAAAAGAAAACGGACGGGAATACCCCGTCCGTTTTCCGTCCATGGATTCCTGATTCGACTATCGCTTCCCTTCCGTCGTCTGGAAAGAGAAGCGGAGATCCTTCGTGAGGTCGGCAGTCTGGACGTATTCCTTGTCTTTCGTCTTCACCGTCACTTTGACGGGAATGGTCCCGGTGCCGGACTGTTTCTGTATGAGGAGCTGGTAGTTGTCGGCGGTGATATCCGCCGGAAGCGTGTAGCTGACCGAGGTGGGAAGGGTGATCCCGATGACCGCGTCCACCTTGTAGCTGAAGACGGTCTTGTTCCAGTCGGCCGAATCCGCGGAAGAGACTCCTCCGGTCTTCACCCGGCTTCCTTCGATATAGGCGGAGCCTTTGGGCACGAGTACCCGCGTGTAGGTGTGATAGTCGCTCGTCCGCCAGTCGCCGTGGGTCGCCGTATGATCGTACGTGTAGGTAAGGGTCGCGGTCGGTTTTTCGCCCGTGAAATCCACGACGTAGTCGAGCGAGCGTTTCATGTAGTAGTCGCTTTTGAGGGATCCCATGTTCGCGTCGACGACCATGAGGTAATCCTGTCCCCAGTCCTTCGCGATCGAGCCGTCCCAATGGACATCCTCGACCTGTTTCTGGAGCGTCGCATCCTTGAAGAAGAGCTGCACGTTCTTGTCCCGGAGTTCCCGGAGGCCGAGATCGGAAATCTTCTTCAGGTCGCCAAGGTTCGAGATGCGGCTGACGATTTCGGCGGCGAGCCGCTTCATAACGTTCTTTCGGGCCTGTTTGAGTTCGGCGGGCACGTCGTTGCCGAGGTAGGCTACCTCGACGTCCGCCTCGAGCTCCATGGCCGCGTTGTCGCTCGAGAAAGTCCCGAATCCGGGAATGGAAATCGGTCCGGTCACTCCGATGACGTGGTTCAGCACGTCGGCGTTTATGGCGATGGCACCGTCGAACTGCTCCCTTCCGCCGCTGAGTCGGTAGAAATATTCCGCTTTCGAGACGTTTTCCGGAAAGCTCGGACTCCAGTTCGAATCGCGGAACGACCATCGCTTGGTGGCGATGTAGCGTATGAAGGGATAAGGCGGGGTGATCTTCGCCGTCATCCGCTCGCTGAGCAGGTTCGCGTCTTCGACGAAGAATGAGTCGATTTTCCCGTCTTTCACCTTGAGGACGCCGTACTGGCCGAGGAAACCGCCGCCCGGACGGAGCTCATAGTTGTTCTGCAGCATGACGAGAAGGGTGTGCGTCTTTCCGTCGGCCTTCGTGAAGGTCGAGACGAGGGAATTGACGGTGTCGATTTCCTTTTTCGTGTCCGGAGCGATCGGAAGCAGGTCCGTGACCTTGGTGAGCATAGCGAGCCCGCCTACGGCGAGTTCCTGCTTGTGGTCCTTCGCATACGAAAAAATGAACCATCCGACGACGACGAGAACGGAAACGACGACCATCGCGATGATGCGGCCGCGGGTGAAAAATGAACGCATGTGTTTTTCGGGATATTTACCGAGTCAGTCTACCATGGGGGAACGGGTTTGAGAAGGGAATGCCGTGGCTTTTCCGGAAATCCCGCACCCTTTACAACACGTTCCCCCGTGCTACAATATCGCAGTGATTTCCGGGCGGGCGTCGCGGTCGGTAGCGCCGAGCTCCCGGCAATATATGCGGGCTTGCCACGCCGAAGTTGCAACGAAGGCGGGTATAGTACAATGGTAGTACACTAGCTTCCCAAGCTAGGGACACGGGTTCGATTCCCGTTACCCGCTCACAGGGTCAAAACATCCCCTAAAGGGGATGTTTTGATTTCTCTGTGGTAACGGGAATCGAACCGGTGACAGCGAAACAAACCGCCTTTCAACAGAAAGGCGGCGCAGGAGAGCGCCGATGAATGCGACCGAAGGAGCATTCGGCGTCACCGTGGACAAGGAGCGGACGAGCGACGGCGAGTACGCGACGCGAAATTCCCGTTACCCGCTCACAGGAAAACAAAAGAGACCCGCATCAGGTCTCTTTTGTCGAAAGCGGGAGGTATATCCTGAAGGCATCGGGAAATTTTCTCGGCGGAGCGCATTTTGAAAAAATGGCGCACATACATGTCAAAGACGGTGTCGTGCGTCTCGATCTCGAGGTGTGACGAGCAAACATCATTCCGACAGCATGTCGAATGCGGCTCCGTTCAGCATCCGGAACAACGAGTCGAGGAAGGAATCCGATGATGGGCCTTCGTCCGTCAGCCGAACAGCCGACGCACCGAGGATGCGCGGGACGGAATCGGGGAGCGCGACTTTGTACGATGTGCCGAGAACGATGAATCCGTTGAAGGAAAGTTTTTTCGAATCGGGATCGGCGGTCATGCCGGTTTCATACGCAGGCCCGTCCGTCGGGGTCGCTTCCGGCTCCGGTTGTTCGGCCGAAGGAGCCCTCGCTGTCCGGACAATCCAGGTCCATCCGTTCCCGGTGTCGGCATAAGCGGTATTTTCGGTCGCATTTCCTTCCGGGAGATATTTGACGGTCTGCACGGCTTTTCCGTCCGGCTGTCGGAGTTCGACGACGCCGCGCCCATTCGGGAGCGTGAACCGCGCGTCCGCGTTCGTGAGCGTGATTTCTTTTCCGGCATCGACCGACACATCCGTGAGGATTATATGGTTCACAAGTTTTTTCCTTTTCGTGCCGGTCGCGATTCCCCAGCCGGAAAGCCGTATCGTTTTCCGGTCATCGTTCCGGAGTCGGATCCATTCGTTTCCCGTATCCTTTCCTGCGGGATTCGGAAGCATCCCGGTCAGACGGATTTTCCGTTTCGGATATTTTTCGATCCGGATCGTGAATGTCTTCACCGTTTCCTCCGTACCATCGCCCGCGGTAAGTGTTCCGTGGTAAGTCCCGGTCTTTTCGTAGACATGATTCGTGGAAGCAAGGTAACTCCTGTGTCCGTCGCCGAAATCCCACACGTATCGCATACCTCTTTTGTTGCCTTTCGAGGAGAAAGAGACGGAAACATCCCGATACCCCTTTCTCGGAATGGAGGATTTTTTCGCCTCCGGTTCCGAATCGAACGAATTTTCCGATCCCGGGGTCGGCGTCCTGCTCCATCGGTACCGACCCGGAGCGAAGAATCCGTAGGAGGCGCCTTCGACGGTGTCGTCATACGTGACGGAATCCATGACGGTCGCGCCGTCCGGTCCGAGAAGCGTGACGATCCCGTCGCTGTTACGCAGGGCAAGCTTCGAGATCGACCGCGGGACGACAAGAAATCCTCCCGCTGGGACCTCTCTCTGCGGGACGGGAAGATCGCCTGTAAAGACGAATGTTCCGGAGCCTGACCGGAGCGTCCAGCCGACCAGGGAAACGGTCTTTTCGTCCGTATCGAGGAGCTCGATCCATTCGTTCGCTTCTCCTTTCTCCGTCGGATTCGGGAACAGTTCGTTGATGCGGACGGTTCCGGCGGGGGGGGGGGGGGGGGGGGAGGGGGGCGGCCGGGCGGGGGGCCTTTTTCCGCGGTGTGCGGGGGGGGGGTTTGGGGAAGGCGGGGCGG
>Ga0172376_10003010_pt1 | contig 20256 bp, 17 predicted proteins | sample Lak35m_FD_121114 | JGI IMG/M metagenome (GOLD analysis project Ga0172376, IMG submission 121114) | Freshwater microbial communities from Kabuno Bay, South-Kivu, Congo - kab_092012_35m | ecosystem: Environmental > Aquatic > Freshwater > Lake | place: Democratic Republic of the Congo: South-Kivu... | reverse complement strand
TGAAGATGGCTCCACCACAACGACAACGGTTGTAGTGGTGTTGAATGCAGACGGTACCTACACGACGACGACGACCGTGACGACCACGACGGTTGGGGGGGATTCGACATCATCTACATCCACGACGTCTACCAACACGATTGAAATTGGCGGCGCTGTCGATTCCAGCGGCGCCATTGGGGGTGGCGTCACCACGCCGCTGGAGGCTTTAGGCCGGGTCAACTGGAGAGAATTGCGCAGATGAACACGATCATGACATTTTGGCGCCCGAGGGCGTTCCCGGGTGGCGCATTGGGCACGGTGCGCCAGCGCGGCTTTACGCTGATCGAGTTGATGATTACGGTGGCAGTGGTTGGGATTCTGGCAGCCGTTGCTTACCCGTCGTACACGGGGTTTGTGCAGCGGGCCAGCCGTACCGATGCCAAATCGTTGCTGCTTGAAAACGCGCAGTTCATGGAGCGCTTTTACACCACCAACAACACCTACGTGGGCGCGAATTTGCTCAACACAGTGTCGCCCAAGGGTGCAGCGGGCGGTTCGATTCGCTACAACATCTCGTTTTCCGCTGGTCCTGCAGCGACCAGCTACACCATGCAGGCGGTGCCGGCCAATGCGCAAGCCACGGACAGCTGCGGCACATTGACACTGGCCAACACCGGCGCGCAGACACCGACCACCTCGGGGTGCTGGTAGCCAGCAATTGACCGGTGCGTACCCATTGGACCGGCTGGACGCTTGGACTGCTGTTGGCGTGCCAAGGGGCTGACGCACGGCAGGTGAGCGTGCAAGGTGTGATGGGCGATATGGCGCTGTTGTCGATTGACGCGGCGCAGCCCAAAACAGTCAGGATTGGGCAGGCAGTTCAAGGTGTGCGTGTCGTTGCGATCAACGGTGATCGGGTTGATCTGGATGTTGACGGCGAGCGTCAAACGCTGCGGGTCGGGCAGTCACCCTTGCATGTCACCCCTTCCGGGGGCGATTCGGCAGGCCGGCGTGTGGTGATCTCGGCCTCCAGTGGCGGGCACTTTGTGACCCATGGGCAGATCAATGGCAAGACAGCCACGATGGTAGTGGATACGGGCGCTTCCATGCTGGGTATCGGAGAGCCCGATGCCCTGCGCATGGGGCTCAATTACCGTTCGGCGCAACGCGTACAGGTGACTACCGCCAATGGCAACACGCTCGGGTGGCGACTGCGGCTGGCCACTGTCAAGGTGGGGGACGTGGTGCTGCGTGAAGTGGACGCCGTCGTCACCCCTGTGGCCATGCCTTATGTGCTGCTGGGAAACAGTTTTCTGTCCAACTTTCAAATGTCGCAAAATAACGGGCAACTGGTGCTAGAAAAGCGATATTGAGGGAGGGGCTATGGAGAAAGTGGGAGCGGTCGCCAGAGTGTGGCCGGGGAAGACTTTTTCTGGGTGTCGATTTGTCGGCGTCAACGACGGATTTACGTTGATCGAACTCCTGGTGACCTTGGCCGTCTCCGTGGTGCTGCTGGGTTTGGCCGCGCCCGCGATGATGGGGCTTGTCGCGACGCGCCGTGCCAACTCGCTGACCAACGACCTGGTCGCCAGCATCAATCTGGCCCGTAGCGAGTCCATCAAGCGAAATGACCGGGTTGTGTTGTGCAAATCCACTGACGGGGCATCATGCTCAACCACCGGCAGTTGGGAACAAGGATGGATTCTTTTTCAGGACATCAACAACAATGCCTTGCGTGAATCGACGGAGGAAGTGCTCAAGCGGCAGAACCCCAGCAGTGGTGGTGTGACGCTAACGGGCAACCAGAACGTGGCGAATTACCTGTCGATGACGCCCTCCGGGATGCCTAAGCTGATCAGCGGTGCCTTTCAAGCAGGCACCTTCACGTTGTGCACTGTGCCTGTTTCGTCGGAAAGTTCGCGACAAATTGTGCTTAGCCTCAGTGGTCGCGCCAGGGTGCAAACGGGCACTGTGGGCAGTTGTCCATAAGATTTTCTTGGACGCCCCTTTGGCACTCTTTGTCATGGCACCTGCCACGCCGGAGAAGTGCCGATTCGTGTCTCTGCCCGTATTGCATCTGCCGTCTGTAATGCATTGACGCTTCATTTTGGACGGACTTCCACTACCGCCTCACCTCATCCACCAGCGTCCTGAAGTCGTCCACGTCTTCAAAACTGCGGTACACGCTGGCAAAGCGTACGTAGGCGACCTTGTCGAGCTTCTTCAGTTCGCGCATCACCAGTTCGCCTATGCGCGTGGATAGCACCTCGCGCACGCCCAGGGTCAGCAGTTTTTCTTCGATGCGCTCAACCGCTGCGTCAATCTGTTCGGTGCTCACAGGGCGCTTGCGCAGCGCCAGGTTCATGGAGGCGACCAGCTTGCCGCGTTCGTAGTCGATGCGCCGACCGTCTTTCTTGACGATGGCCGGAAAGTTGACGTCAGCGCGCTCGTAAGTGGTAAAGCGCTTGTCGCACGACGCGCAGCGGCGTCGGCGGCGGATGAAAGCCCCGTCGTCAGACTCCCGCGTTTCCACCACCTGGGTGTCGGGATGGCTGCAGAAGGGGCATTTCATGTCTTTTTAGCCGTAGACGGGAAAGCGCTGAGTCAGCGCATGCACTTTGGCGCGAACTGCAGAAATATTGGCTTCGTCCCTTGGATTGTCAAGCACATCTGCTATCAAATTTGCTGTAATTCGGGCTTCCTCGTCCTTGAAACCGCGCGTGGTCATGGCCGGGGTGCCGACGCGCACGCCGCTGGTCACCATGGGTTTTTCCGGGTCGTTGGGGATGGCGTTCTTGTTGATCGTCATGTGTGCCGCGCCCAGCACCGCTTCGGCTTCCTTGCCGGTGATGTGCTTGCTGCGCAGGTCCACCAGCATCACATGGCTTTCGGTACGGCCGCTGACGATGCGCAGACCGCGCTCGGTCAGCGTTTCGGCCACGATACGGGCGTTTTTGACCACTTGTTGCTGGTACAGCTTGAACTCGGGTTGCAGCGCTTCCTTGAATGCCACCGCCTTGGCGGCAATCACGTGCATCAGCGGGCCGCCTTGCAGGCCGGGGAAGATGGCGCTGTTGATGGTTTTTTCGTGCTGCGCCTTCATCAGGATGATGCCGCCGCGCGGGCCGCGCAGGCTTTTGTGCGTGGTGCTGGTCACGATGTCGGCATGCGGCACCGGGTTGGGGTAGACACCGGCGGCCACCAGCCCGGCGTAATGCGCCATGTCGACCATAAAGATCGCGCCGACGTCTTTGGCGACCTTGGCAAAACGTTCAAAATCAATCGCCAGAGAGTACGCACTGGCACCGGCGATGATCAGTTTTGGCTTGCATTCATGGGCCTTGCGTTCCATCGCGTCGTAGTCAATGGCCTCATTGGCATCCAGGCCATAACTCACCACATTGAACCATTTGCCCGACATGTTCAGCGCCATGCCATGGGTCAGGTGGCCACCCTCAGCCAGGCTCATGCCCATGAGGGTGTCGCCAGGTTTCAAAAAGGCCAGAAAGACGGCCTCGTTGGCGCTGGCGCCGCAGTGGGGTTGTACGTTGGCGGCTTCAGCACCAAACAGTTGTTTGACGCGGTCGATGGCCAGTTGCTCGGCCACGTCGACAAATTCACAGCCGCCGTAATATCGCTTGCCGGGGTAGCCTTCGGCGTATTTGTTGGTCAGTTGCGTGCCTTGCGCGGCCATGACGGCGGGTGAGGCATAGTTTTCGCTGGCGATCAGCTCGATGTGGTCTTGCTGGCGCTGGTTTTCGGCCTGGATGGCGGCAAACAGCTCGGGGTCGGTTTGCTCGATGAGGATGTTTCGATTGAACATGATGGCAGTCCTATAAGACGTTGGGCCTGTGCTTCAAGCCTTTAGAGATGGCGGCTTGAGTCCAGGGCTGCCCAGGCGAACGGCTGATCGCGCGGCCCAAGCGGGCTTTGCGGCACGCTCCCCCGTGGTGTTCCCACTTCAGCAATCCCAACTTTTGCGGTTCGGGGTGCCTATCGCCAGTCGCGTGCGGCGCAGATTTTAGCGGAAGGGGCTTAGTTCAAGGCGACGGTAGCCACTGCGGGTGCCGGGCCGGCAGCCACATCGTCCTTGACGGTGGGGGTGGTTTCGGCCGGCTCGCGCGTGGTCAACACCGGGGTTGACCAAGTTGGCACTGATTTGCCTTGTGCCACGCGCTGCAAGCGCTCATGTTCGGCCAGAACCTTGCTGGCGTAGCCGCCGTCGTCTTCCAGGTTGGCCGCGCCCACGTAATATTTGAGGCCGCCTTCGATGGAGCCGGCGCTGCGCACGCAGTCTTGCAACACCTTGGCGCCCACACGCAGATTGGCCAGCGGATCAAATGCGGCAAACTTGCCGCCAAAGTTGTCGTATTTGTCGCTGTGCACCTTGGTCATCACCTGCATCAGGCCCTGTGCGCCCACATGGCTTTGCGCAAACGGGTTAAAGCCTGATTCAATCGCCATCACCGCCAGAATCAGCGTGGGGTCGAGCTTGACGCGCTGGCCAACGTCATACGCTTCGGCCACCAGCGCGCTCAGCGGTTCGGGGGCGATACGGTATTTTTTGCTCAGCCACAGGGCTACGTTGGCCTGTTGTTTTGGCAAGTCTTTCGGGTTGGCCGCTGTGGCGCGTTCGCTGGCTACGGGGTCGGCCACCAGTCCGGTCAGCTCCATTTGCCGCTCTTGCAGCCAGCCAAACAGTCTGATTTCACCCACTTGGCGCAACTCGGGGCGCGCAAACAGGGCAATGCCGATAAAGAGGACAGCCACGCCAATGAGGGCGACGCTGTTGTGGGTCAATTCAAAAAGGCCCTTGGCGAAGGCGCTACCGGCGCTTCGCAGCCTGAGAGAAAAGGTCGTAGATGCTGACATAGCTTCTCCTTCTTGCGCGGGGGTTCAAAAAAGCGGATGTGCCGCCATTTCAAAAACTCGCCTGGGTTGTTACGCTATCAAGATCCTGCGCTTTCTTGGGTTTGTTGCAGAAACATGATGTTGCCGGGGTCGGCAGCGGGTCGGGTTTTCCCTGATCAAGATCAAGGTTGGGCGGATTCTAGGGGGACTTTTTATGCCAAGTCAACCATATAAAAATGCTCTTTTATTCCATTAAATGTTTCAAGTGGCCGTGAATTTTGGTAAAAACGAGCTGTTTTTCACCCCAAAATGTCGCCTATGAACCGTGACATTGCCTCCCAGAAGCCTTTGTTCCATCGCCCATGGTTACGCCGCGCCAGTTGGGGGCTGTTTGGCCTGTTGTTGCTGTGGTTGCTGGGTTGGTTGGCGCTTCCGCCCCTGATCAAGACGCAACTTCAGTCGCGGCTGGGCGAGCAACTGGGCCGCGCGGTGACGGTTGGGCGGGTCGATTTCAAACCCTGGACGCTGGAGCTCACGTTGAGCGATGTGGCGGTGGCCCACCAAGCCGATGCGTCTGCCCAACTGGCCTTTCAGCGTCTTTATATAGATGTGGAACTCCAATCGCTGCTGCGCCTGGCGCCGGTGGTGGATGCGCTCCGACTAGAAGGCCTGCGCGTGAACCTGACCCACGCGGGCGACGGTCATTACGATGTGGATGACGTGCTGGCGCGCCTGGCCGCTCAGCCCAGCCAACCTGCGTCCTCGCCGCTGCGTTACGCCCTCTACAACCTGGTGATCGCCGATGCGACGCTGGTCTTGACCGACGTGCCGCGCAAAAGCGTTCACCGTGTGAGCCAGCTTAACCTGAGTGTGCCGTTTTTAAGCAACCTGGATTCCAAGCGTGAGGTGCAGGTCAGCCCCAAACTGGCGTTTGACCTTAACGGCAGCCGATTTGACTCTACCGCCGCCGCCACACCGTTTGGCCAGACGCGCCAAGCCGACGCACGCCTGGTGATCCAGCACCTGGACCTGGCGCCGTATCTGCCTTACTGGCCAGCATATCTGCCGGTGCGCCTGCAGTCGGGGGTGCTGGATGCCGATCTCACCGTGTCTTTTGAGCAGCGCGACAGCCCCTTGGTGACGCTGGGTGGCCAGATCAGTGCCAATGGCGTGCGTGTGGCGCAGGCACGGCCGGTTGGCGCCACGGGGCAGGGCGGCACAGCAGAACTCCTGTCGTTTGACCGCCTGACGCTGACGTTGGACGATGTGCAACCCCTGGTGCAGAAAGTGGGTCTGCGCCGGGTGGAATGGGTGCAGCCACGGCTGTTGTTGCACCGCAACAAATCAGGTGTACTGAACGTTCAGACCCTGGCACGCGCGCAAACCGGCACCAAAACCGCTGCCGAACCCGAGCCCGCATCACCCTGGCAGGTGCGGGTGCAGGAACTTGCAGTCAGTGGTGGTGAAGTGCAGTGGATGGATGAAGCCGCTGCCCGCCCGGCACGCTTGAGTCTGGATGCGCTGGCATTCAATGCGCACGCCATTTCATGGCCTTTTGAGCAGCCCGCTGGTTTTGACGGCGCGGCCCAGATCGCCGGTGCCAGCCTGAGCTTCAAGGGCGAGGCCACTGACGCTCAGGCCAACGTCAATGTGCAGTTGAACAGGTTGCCGCTCAGTGCGGCAGCCCCTTATCTGGCTGGTGTATTGACGCCCCGGCTGGGCGGCGTGCTGTCAACCGACCTGGCGCTGCGCTGGGTGGCTGCGCAGGCCGGGCAAGCTGGGCAGACACAGCTGAAGGTGGCGTCACTCACCGTGGACAAGCTGGATTTGTAAGCAAGCGGCAAACGTGGCATGGGGCCTTTGGCCAGTATTCGCAAGCTGGATGTCCAAGACGCTGTGGTGGACGTGGCACAGCAAGCGGTCAGGCTTGGACGTGTGCTGGTGAGTCAGCCGCGCGCAGCCGTGACCCGTGGGGCCGACGGTCGCTGGATGGTTCAGGATTGGCTGAAAGCCTCGGCCGAGGAACAGCCCGCACCGGACAGCGCTGGTGCTTCACCGCAGCACTCCTGGTTGGTCGGTGTGGCCGACGCGCGGGTCGTTGGGGGCACGCTGGCGTTTCAGGACGCCGCAGTGACACCACCGGTCGCCTTGCAGCTAACTGGCTTGGGCGCGCAGATTCAGAATTTTTCGAGCACGGGCAACGCGCCCATGCGTACGAGCCTGTCCGCACGCATCGGCCACGCGGGTACTGAGCCCGGCACCCTGAGCTGGCGCGGCAGCGTCGCTTTGGCCCCGTTGCAGGTTAACGGGGACGTAAAGGCGGTGCGCTTGCCGCTGCACGCGGCGTCGCCCTATCTGGCCGACGTGTTGAACGTGGCGGTGTTGCGCGCGGACGCCGGCTTTGAAGGCAACCTGCAATTGGCACAGCGCACTGCGGCCATGGCGGTGGATGTGAGGGGTGACTTGCGACTGGATGACGTGCAGGTACAGACGCTGGCCCAGGCCGAGCCTTTCAAACCGGCGGAGGACCTGCTGACCTGGAAGAGCCTTGACGTGTCGGGGTTGGCACTGGCATTGGCGCCGGGTGCTCGCGCGCGCGTAGATGTGGCGGGCACGGCGTTGAGCGACTTTTATGCACGCATGGTGCTGGACGCGTCGGGTCGGCTGAATCTGCAAGATGTGGTCAAGTCGACCCCAGCTGGAGCCACCGGGTCCGGCACGTCCAGGGTGAACTCAGGCACAGCGTCCGCAACTGCGCCAAGCCAGACGGCGGCGGGGGACAACACACTCGGCAAGCCGATGATCCACGTTGGCCCGGTCAGTCTGGTGGGAGGACGCATCAACTTTACCGACCGCTTCATCCAGCCCAATTACTCGGCAGACCTGAGCGAACTGGTGGGCCGGCTCAGCGCGTTTTCGTCGGAGCGTGTCAACGACACCCCAGAGCTGGCCGACCTGGAACTGCGTGGGCGCGCACAAGGCACGGCCAGCCTGGAGGCGTTGGGCAAGATCAACCCGCTGGTACAACCCATTGCACTGGACATCGCCGGCAAGGTGCGTGACCTGGAATTGGCGCCGCTGTCGACTTATTCTGCGCATTACGCCGGCTACGGCATTGAGCGCGGCAAGCTCAGCGTGGATGTGACGTACCGCGTCACACCCGATGGTGAACTCAACGCCAACAACAAGATTGTGCTCAACCAGCTCAAGTTTGGCGAGCAAATCCCCAACGCCGCCAAGACCCTGCCGGTGAAGCTGGCAGTCGCCTTGCTGGCTGATCGCAACGGCGTGATCGATGTGGACCTACCCATCAGCGGTTCACTCAATGACCCGCAGTTTCGGCTGATGCCGCTGGTGTTCAAGATCATCGGCAACCTGATCGTCAAAGCCATTACCGCGCCCTTCAGCCTGTTGGCCAGCGCCTTTGGCGGAGGCGGGGACGAGTTGAGCATGGTGGCTTTTGATGCAGGCTCTACGGCCCTGAGCGATGCGGCCAAGGCCAATCTGGGCAAGGTGGCCAAGGCTCTGCAAGAGCGCCCAGCGCTCAAGATGACGGTGGTCGGTTCCGCCAGCCTGGAGGCCGAGCGCGACGCCTACAAGCGTACCCAACTGCAAGCGCTGGTTCAAGCTGAAAAGCGGCGCGCCAATGGCGCAGCGGCCACGCCTGGGGCGGCGCTGCCCGCTGTCACGTCAGCGGAGTACCCCGTACTGCTCAAGGCGGTGTACAAGCGCGCTGACTTTCCCAAACCGCGTAACCTGATCGGCATGGCCAAGGACCTTCCCGTGCCAGAGATGGAAGCCTTGTTGCTGAGCCATCTGGAGGTCACCGAAGCAACCATGCAGGCGCTGGCGCTGCAGCGCGGCGTGGCCGTGCGTGACTACCTGGCCAGCCAGCAATTACCGATGGATCGCTTGTTTTTGGGGGCGGCCAAGGCGGTCACGCCCGACGCCAAATGGCAGCCGAACGCGCAGCTGAATCTGGCCACACAGTGACGGTGGTGTGAGCCAAGCGCCTGCAAAGGCACGCAATTGTTTTTGTCACGCTTGCAAACACGGCGAAAATAGCACCCCTGTTCCCGCCGCGTGGCTGCGGGTCTTCATTTTTTTGTGTGCGCTCATCCGATGTTTCCCTTTTCCAAAAACCAACCGGCTGTTCCCTTGACCGAGACCGTTGCCGCATCGACCCCTGCGCCTGACGTGCATCCGCTGGACGCGCTCACCCATGGCGCCTTTTCGGCGCAGACCTCGGGCGAGCGTACGGCGTGCATTCGTGCCTGGCTGCAGACGGATCCCGGCGTTGAGCATTTGCAGCAGGTCTTCAAGGAACTCAGCGGCAAGGACAAAGGCGCGGCCAAACTGTTGCGTGAGCGGCTCGATGACATCAGGCGCAGCAAGCAACAAGCGTCGATCGCGCAGGAGTGGGCCGACAAGGCGCGCGCGCTGCTGGCACTGCCCAAGCTGAACCTGGCCGATGCGCTGGCCTGGCAGCGCGATGCCGCCAAAGCCGGAGCCCCCTTGAGCAAAGAGCCGTTGGCCGAACTCAAAGGCCAACTGATGGAGCGCGTGCGCGCCATTGAAGACCTGCAACACCGGGTTCAGGTGCAACGCGAGGCGGCCGTGCTGGTGGCGCAGCGCATCGAGGTGCTGTCCACAAAAACCTGGCGCGATGCGCAAACCGTGCACGAGGCCTTGGGCGCGGATGTGGCCAGTTGGCAGGCTGAGGCTGCGGGCTTGACGGCAGACATCAACTGGCCCAGTGTGGATGCCAAGTTTCCGCCACAGTTGCAAGCCTCGCAGGCGCAATTGGCGTTGGTCTGGGACGCATTTTGTGATGCGCTGAAACAGACCGTCAAGGCGGCCGAAGACGCAAGCGCTCCCTTGCCACCGGTGCCGGTGTGGGCCGACGAACTGCGGCAAGCTCGCGGCATCGCGCCCGAGCCGGTGGCCAAGCCGGCCAAGGCGCCCGTGGATCCTGAGGCTCGGGCCAAGGCACTGGCTGCGGTGCGTGATGCGCTGGCGGTGCTGGAGCAAGAAGTGGCCAGCGGTCACGGCAAGGCCAGCACCGGTGCAGCCAATGCCTTGCGCAACGCGCTCAAAGAGGGCGGACGTTTGATCGACGACAAGCTCGAAAATAAGGCGCACGCCGCGCTGGCTGCGGCTGGTGAACTTGAGGGTTGGCAACGCTGGCGTGCCGACCAGTTGCGTGAAGAACTGGTGGCCAAGGCCGAAGGCTTGCTGCAACGCCCGGACGGCCAGGCCATCGGCGGGCGCAAGATGCAGGAAACCTTGCGCCAGTTGCGTGAACAGTGGAAGCAGACCGATCAAGGTGGCGTTCCCAATCACGCCTTGTGGAAGCGCTTTGACGAAGCCTGCAACCAGGCGCACAAGGTGGTCGAGGCCTGGCTGGACAAGCTCAAGGCCGAGACCGCGGCCAACCGAGCCCAGCGGCTGGCGCTGATCGACGAGGTCAAGGCCTGGGCCGCAGCCAACCGTACGGCACTGGATGACGACTGGAAGGGTTTCAACCGCGTGCTGCATCAGTTTGGCGACCGCTGGCGCGCGTGCGGTCATGTCGGCGAAAAGATGTTTTCTGAATTGCAGCCGCTGTGGAAAGCTGCCATTGACGAAGCCGCTGCACCGTTGGAGGCCTTGCAAAAAGAAAGCCTGGCGCAGCGCCACGCCATGATCGAAGAAGCCAAGGTGCTGGGCGCACAAGACAACCTGCGCATCGACGCGGTCAAGGCCTTGCAACAGCGCTGGCAGGCTGAAGCACACCGGGTGCCCATCGACCGGCGCCAGGAGCAAAAGCTGTGGGACGCTTTCCGCAAGCCGATTGACGACGCGTTCCAGCGCAAGAGCGCCGAGCGTGAGCGCGCGCAAAGCGCCTTGAGCGCACGCGACCAAGCGGTTCTGAATGCCTCCAAAGCGCTGCAGGCGGCCAATGTGGCGGGTGACGCGCAGGCGATCCGCGGCGCCATGACCGCTCTGGAAGCCGCGTTGCACGGTCAGGCGCAAGCGCAGGCTGCGGTGGCGGCGAGCGCTCAGACTTCTGAAGAAAAAGAACTTGTAGCTCAGACAGATAAAGCACAGAGCGCTCTTGAAGGCGAAGCGTCTGAAGTCTCTGAAGCAACCACAACTGCTGCCGCGACGGGCGACGTACCAGAGCCTGCGCCCAGCGCGCCTGCGCGCAAGCCGGTGGTAGCAATGCGTGGCGACGACCGTCCTGGCGTGCGACGTGAAGCAGTTGCTGCACCGCGTGGAGGCAAATTTGGTGATCGCGCAGACGCTGGCCGCAAAGGCGGTCGCGACGCCGGGCCAGGCGCTCGCCGTGACGACCGTGCCGGTCGACGTGACGGTCGTGAAGATCGCCCGCTCATGGGCGAACGCGCCACCGCACCTCGCCTGGGTGACGCCGCCTTCAGGGCTCAACGCGACGCGCTGGAGCAGGCGCAAATGGCATTGCGCAAGCTGGCCGCGCAGGCACACGGCGAGGTTTTGACGCAGGTGCTGACCGCCTGGGAAAACCGCGACGCGCAGGCGCTGCCTGGCGTGCAGGAATTGGGTGGCCGCGTCAACCCGGCCACGCGTGCGACGTGGCTCAAGGCCTTGTCCTCAGCACCGGGCGGTGACGCCGCCACAGCGCTGCTGCGCCTGGAAATGGCCGCTGAAGTACCCACGCCGGCTGAGCTTTTAAGCGCGCGGCGCATGTTGCAGTTGCAACTGCTCACGCGTCGCAACGACCCGGCCCCGCGCGAAACCTGGGGTCATGACAGCGCCACGGTGCTGGCCAGTGCGTTTGACGCAGCGCAGGCGCGTCGCCTGCAAAACGTGCTGAAGGTGCTGCTCAAGGCCTGAGGGGCCAGGCTGGCCAGCACTGCCGTCAGGGTGCCAGCGTGATGCGCTGGGGTGCCCGGGCGCGCTCCAGGCGCAGCACTTGCAAGCGGGGTGGCGTGGCAGTGGCGTCCCAGTCGCTGAGCACGCGCCTGTCATGCGTGCTGCCCGCTGCGCTGTGCAGTTTGTGGTCAGCGGGCCGATGTGTGTGGCCGTGAATCAGTGTGGTGGCCTCGGCCTGGTCCAGCCAGTGCAGGGTGGTGGTGATGTCAACGTCAGCGTAGCGCGCGCCGCTGGCCTTGCGGGCTTCGCTGCGGCTGCGCAGATCGCGCGCGATGGACTGACGTTCTGACAGGGGTTTGGCCAGAAACGCTTGCTGCCAGTCGGGTGAGCGCACCATGGCGCGAAACTGCTGGTAGTCGGTGTCGCCCAGGCACAGCGCGTCACCGTGCGACAGCAGCCAGCGCTTCGCGTCAAACACCAGCACCGTGGGGTCGTCCAGCAGCGTCATGCCACACGCCTGGGCAAACGCAGCGCCCAGCAAAAAGTCGCGATTGCCGTGCATGAAGTACAGCGCCAGCCACTCTGAGGCCTGCGCCAGCGTGTGCTGGCATTGCAGCTCAAAGCCAGGGGGCGCATCCGCGCTTGTCGGCGCGGCGGCCGCGTCGTCGCCCACCCACACTTCAAACAGATCGCCCAGAATGAAAACGGCGTCTGCCGGGGTGCTGGCCAGATAGCGCTGCCAGGCCCGAAAAGTCTCGGGCTGGCCGGCCTGCAAATGCAGATCTGAAATGAAGTCAATGCTGCGCCAGTGCGCGGGCGCCTTGACCTTGGGAAACTGCAATCGCTTCAGAGCGCAACCGCCTTTTCGATCACCACGTCTTGCAACGGCACGTCGTCGTGGTAGCCACGCCGGCCGGTTTTGACCGCCTTGATCTTGTCGACCACGTCGGTGCCGCCCACCACCTTGCCAAACACCGCGTAGCCCCAGCCTTGCCCGGTGGGTGCGGTGTGGTTCAGAAAGCTGTTGTCGGTAACGTTGATGAAGAACTGCGCGGTGGCCGAGTGCGGGTCGCCGGTGCGCGCCATGGCCACGCTGTACTTGACGTTTTTGAGGCCGTTGCCCGCTTCGTTCTGGATCGGCGCGTCGGTGCCTTTTTGCCCCATGCCAGGTTCCATGCCGCCGCCCTGGATCATGAAGTTGGGAATAACCCGGTGAAAGATGGTGTTGTCGTAGTGACCTTTGTTCACATAGCTCAAAAAGTTGGCGACCGACTGCGGTGCCTTGTCCTGATCGAGTTCAAGCGTGATGGTGCCGTAGTTGGCAATGTGCAGTTCGACTTGTGGGTTGCTCATGGGTCAGTTCACCAGGGTTGCAGTTTTGATAAGCACGGTGGTCCTGGGGACGTCCGTGGGAAAGGGGCCGCCCGCGCCGGTGGGCGTGGACTTGATTTTTTCAACCACGTCCATCCCTGAGACGACGCGGCCGAACACGGTGTAGCCAAACAGTTGGTTGGAATTGAGCAGGTCAGCGCGGGGGGTGTTGCGGTACGTCTGGCCCTGGTACTGGAATTCTGGAACCGGGTCGCCCGGCGTGATCAGTACCGGGTCCAGAAAGCCGTTGGCCTTGACGTTGATGAAGAACTGCGCCGTGGCCGACTGCGGGTCGCTGGTGCGCGCCATCGCCAGCGTGCCGGTGACATTGCGCGGGCCACCTTTTTCAAGCGCCTGGCGGCCTTCGTGCGGTACCGGTGGGCGCGTGGGCTTTTGCACGTAGTTGGCGTCAAAGCCGCCGCCCTGAATCATGAAGTTGCCGATCACGCGGTGAAAGATGGTGCCGTCGTAGTGCTTGTCCTTGACGTATTGCAAAAAGTTCTCGACCGTTTTGGGGGCTTTGTCGGGGTAGAGCTCGACCACAAAGTCGCCCATCGACGTGGCAAAGCGCACCTGCGGCAGGCCTTCTGCCCAGGCCGGATGTGCTGCGGAAAAAAGAGCGGTCAGACCAATGAATAAAAGGGTTAGATGGCGATTTGATATGAATCTCATGGTTGCTTTCCGGAAGTAAAAATCATTGGGCACCCGCGCCCTGCGACGCCGACACGGGCACCACCACCTTGCCCAGCGCTGATTGCTTGGCGGCCAGCGTGGGGTTGTTGCCGTCAAGTTGCAGCGCGCGTGCGTAGGCCTGACCCGCCAGCCGGGCGTAGACGTCACCCAGGTTCTCGTGGGCGACGGTGTAGTCGGGATTTAGCCGAATAGCCGTTTCCAGCGCAGCGCGGGCTTGCTCAAAGCGACCAAGGGCTGCGTGCAGCACGGCCAGGTTGTTGTAGGGCTCGGGCAACTCCGGGTAGTCTTGCGTCAGCGCGGTAAACACTGCTACGGCGTCGTCGGTGCGCTGCAACTGGCGAAACGTCAGGCCCTTCAAAAAGCGCAGTCGCGGGTCAGAGGCGTTGTGTGCCAAGGCTGCATCCAGCACCGTCAGCGCCTGGCTGTGCTGGCCGTCACGGGACAGTTTGAGTGCATCGTCGTAAGCGTCTGCGCGTGCCAGCCCCGCGCCCAGCAGCGCCAGACAGACGGCCGCGCCACGCAGCAAGCGCAGGGCAGGGCGGGCAGCAAAATTACGGTGACGCATGGCGCAAAAGCGGTTTGGGTGGGGTATGGAGGGAAGCCGAAAGCGTTTGGACAAGCGCGTCAAAGTGGCTGGTTTGCGGGGCTTTATACTGCCCGCCATTGTAGCGCAGGGGCTTGTTTTTGACCCCGCGCCCACCGACTGACCGATCCCCATGAGCTTGCGCATTTTCAACTCGCTGACGCGACAAATCGAGCCTTTTTCACCCATCGAGCCGGGGCATGTGCGCATGTACGTGTGCGGCATGACGGTGTATGACCTGTGCCACCTGGGGCATGCGCGCTCGATGATGGCCTTTGACGTGGTGCGCCGTTGGCTTGAGGCCAGCGGGCTGCGTGTGACGCACGTGCGCAATGTCACCGACATCGACGACAAGATCATCAAGCGCGCGCTGGAAAACAGCGAGCCGATCCGCGCCCTGACCGCGCGCATGGTCGATGCGCTGCATCAGGACGCCGACGCGCTGGGCATCTTGCGCCCCACGCTGGAGCCGCATGCCACCGACCATGTGTCTGCGATGCTGGCGCTGATTGGGCGTTTGCAAGACAAAGGCCTGGCCTACCAGGGCGGCGACGGCGACGTCAATTACGCTGTGCGCAAGTTTGTCGGTTACGGCAAGCTCAGCGGCAAGTCTTTGGATGAACTGCGCGCCGGTGAGCGGGTGGCGGTGGCCGACGCCAAGGCCGACCCGCTGGACTTTGTGTTGTGGAAGTCGGCCAAACCCAGCGAACCGGCCGACGCCAAGTGGGACAGCGCGTACGGGCCGGGGCGCCCCGGCTGGCACATCGAATGCTCGGCCATGTGCGGCGAGCTGTTGGGTCAGACCGTGGACATTCATGGTGGGGGTGCTGACCTGCAGTTTCCGCACCATGAAAACGAAATCGCGCAAAGCGAGGGCGCCAACGGGGTGCCGCTGGCGCGCTGGTGGATGCACAACGGCTTTGTCACGCGAGATCACGAAAAGATGTCCAAAAGCCTGGGCAACTTCTTCACCATCCGTGAGATTCTGGCGCGCTACGACGCGCAGACGCTGCGCTTCTTTATTCTGCGCGCGCATTACCGCAGCGCGCTGAACTACAGCGACGCGCACCTGGACGATGCATGCCAGGCCCTGCGCCGCCTCTACACCACGCTGGACGCGGTACCGCCCAAAGAGGGCCCGATCGACTGGGCCAACGTCTACGCGGCGCGCTTCAAGGCCGCCATGGATGAAGACTTTGGCACACCCGAGGCGGTGGCGGTGCTGTTTGATCTGGCCAGCGAGGTCAATCGCGCGCGATCCAGCGAGCTCTCTGGGTTGCTGCGCGCGCTGGGCGGCTGCCTGGGCTTGCTGCAAGAGGACGCCAAAACCTATTTGCAGTCGGGCGCCGGGCTGGACGAAGCCGCCATTGCCGCGCTGATCGCCGAGCGGGCGGCGGCCAAGGCTGCCAAAGACTTTGCCCGCGCCGATCGGATCCGCAAGGACTTGTTGGCGCAGGGCATCGCGCTCAAGGACTCGGCTGCGGGCACCAGCTGGGAAGCGGTGCAGTAATTTGATGCATGATTTAGCCCGTGAGCCCTTATGGATAAAGCGGTAAAAGCTACTGAAAATACAGCAGACGGCGTGATTGCACCCGCCTACTGGGCCGACGCATGCAAGCACTTGGTCAAGAAAGACCGCGTCATGAAGCGGCTGATTCCGCAGTTTGGCTCGGCCTGCCTGCAAAGCCGCGGGGATGCGTTTGTGACGCTGGCGCGCAGCGTGGTGGGACAGCAAATTTCTGTGAAGGCTGCGCAAACCATCTGGGACCGGTTTTCGGCCCTGACGCGCCAGTTGACGCCGGCGCAGGTGCTGCGACTGAAGATTGACGACATGCGCGCAGCGGGCCTGAGTGCGCGCAAAGTGGAATACCTGGTGGACCTGGCGCTGCATTTTGACGACGCCCGGGTGCACGTGGACGAGTGGTCGCGCATGGAAGATGAGGCGATCGTGGCCGAGTTGGTGGCGATCCGCGGCATTGGTCGCTGGACCGCCGAGATGTTTCTGATTTTTCACCTGATGCGCCCCAACGTGCTGCCGCTGGACGACGTGGGCCTGCTCAACGGCATCAGCCAATGCTATTTTTCCGGCGACGCGGTCAGCCGCAGCGACGCCCGTGAAGTGGCCCAGGCCTGGGCCCCTTACTGCACCGTGGCGACTTGGTATATTTGGCGCTCGTTGGACCCGGTGGCAGTTGAATACTGAAACTTGCGGGTCAGATCTTCAGCTCTGACCCCAACTGATTAAGATTGGACCCCAGATGGCCAAAAAAACTTTCCTCGACTTCGAATCCCCCATTGCCGAGCTGGAAAACAAGATCGAAGAGCTGCGCTATGTGCAGACCGAATCGGCCGTAGACATCTCGGCCGAAATCAACCAGCTGGCCAAAAAAAGCCAGCAGCTCACCAAAGACATCTACAGCGACCTGACGCCGTGGCAGATCACCAAGATTGCTCGCCACGCAGAGCGGCCTTACACGCTGGACTACGTGGGCGACCTCTTCACCCACTTTGTCGAACTGCACGGCGACCGCCACTTTGCTGACGACCAAAGCATCATCGGCGGGCTGGCGCGCTTCAACGGTCAGCCGTGCATGGTGATCGGCCACCAAAAAGGGCGCGACACCAAAGAGCGCGGCCTGCGCAACTTTGGCATGAGCAAACCCGAGGGTTACCGCAAGGCGCTGCGCCTGATGAAGACCGCAGAAAAGTTCAAGCTGCCGGTGTTCACCTTTGTCGACACGCCCGGCGCCTACCCGGGCATAGACGCCGAAGAGCGCGGCCAGTCCGAGGCGATTGGTCGCAACATCTTTGAAATGGCCCAGCTGGAAGTGCCCATCATCGTCACCATCATTGGCGAGGGCGGCTCGGGTGGCGCGTTGGCTATTTCTGTGGGCGACCAGGTGCTGATGCTGCAGTACGCCATTTACTCGGTGATCAGCCCCGAAGGTTGCGCCTCGATCCTGTGGAAGACCTCTGAAAAAGCGCAAGAGGCCGCAGACGCACTGGGCATTACCGCGCACCGCCTGAAAGCGCTGGGGGTGATCGACAAGATCGTCAACGAACCTGTGGGCGGCGCGCACCGCGACCCCAAGCAAATGGCCACGTTCCTCAAGCGCGCCCTTACTGACGCGTACCGCCAGGTCAGCGACCTCAAGACCAAGGAGCTGCTGGAGCGCCGCTTTGAACGCCTGCAAAGCCATGGCCGCTTCACAGACACCAAGCCCGGCAAATAATTGGGGTCAGATTCCAATTAATTTGGTTCTTCGCAGGCGGGTGTCGTGACGCTGGCCTTGCCCGATGCCATGGCGGCGTTTGCGCCGCCTCTGCCGCTGGCGGTGGCCTTCAGCGGTGGCGCCGATTCAACCGCATTGCTGCTGGCGTGTGCGCGCAAATGGCCGGGGCAGGTCAGGGCGATCCACGTGCACCACGGGCTGCAAGCCGCCGCCGATTACTTTGAGAGCCATTGCCGCAGCGTCTGCGCGACGCTGGCGGTGCCGCTGGATGTGTTGCGGGTCGACGCCCGGCACGCGCCGGGGCAAAGCCCTGAGGACGCCGCGCGTCGCGCACGCTATGAGGCCTTTGAGGCTCTGGCCCTCATTCATCAAGGGCAGAATGCTTTTAAATCAATAGCGCTTGCGCACCATGCTGACGACCAAGTTGAAACTTTGCTGCTGGCGCTCAGCCGTGGCGCCGGATTACCCGGTCTGAGCGCCATGCCGGCGCAGTGGCGGCGTGGCGGTATCGCATACCACCGTCCGCTGTTGCAAGTCAGCAGCGCGGCTATTCGCGAGTGGTTGACTGTCCAGGGTGTGGGGTTTGTCGAAGACCCCAGCAATTGCGACGAGCGTTTCACACGCAACCGCATTCGTGCGCGCCTGCTGCCGACGCTGGCGCACTGCTTTCCGCAGATGCGTGACACGTTTACCCGTAGCGCCACCCACGCTGCACAGGCACAGGAACTGCTGCAAGAAGTAGCCGCGCAAGATCTGGAAAAAGTAGGCAATCCGCTGGTGATCCGCCGCCTGCAAGCACTGAGCCGTGCGCGGCTGGCCAACCTGCTGCGCTATTGGTTACTCACAAGCCACCAGGCTACCCCCAGCAGCGCACAACTGGCGCAGTTGATCCATCAAATCATGGCCTGTCAAACCCGCGGCCACGCCATCCACCTCAAGGTGGCGGATGGCTTTTGTGAGCGACGGGACGCGTGCCTGCATTGGTACAATCCCTTAGTTTCCTCGACTAACAAAACGCCCCCATGTCCTTGATTGTTCACAAATACGGCGGTACGTCGATGGGCTCGACCGAGCGCATCGGCAACGTCGCCAAGCGCGTCGCCAAATGGGCTCGTGCCGGCCACCAAATGGTGGTGGTGCCCAGCGCCATGAGCGGCGAAACCAACCGTTTGCTGGCACTGGCCAAAGAGCTGGCGCCGGGCAAGCCCACCGACGCCTATTACCGCGAGTTGGACATGCTCGCTGCCACCGGTGAGCAGGCCTCCAGCGCGTTGCTGGCCATCGCCTTGCAGACCCTGGGCCTGGGGGCGGTCCGCTACACCGGCTGGCAGGTGCCCATCCGCACCGCCAGCGCCTACACCAAGGCCCGCATCGAATCGATTGACGACGTCCGCGTGCGCGCCGACCTGGCGGCCGGTAAGGTGGTTATCGTCACCGGCTTTCAGGGTATTGACGACCAGGGCCACATCACCACGCTGGGGCGCGGGGGTTCGGACACCTCGGCGGTGGCAGTGGCGGCGGCCATGAAGGCCGACGAATGCCTGATCTACACCGACGTGGACGGCGTTTACACCACCGACCCACGCATCGTGCCCGAGGCACGGCGTCTGAGCACCGTCAGCTTTGAAGAAATGCTGGAAATGGCCTCAATGGGCTCCAAGGTGCTGCAGATTCGCTCGGTCGAATTTGCCGGCAAATACAAGGTCAAGCTGCGCGTGCTCTCGAGCTTCACGCCGTGGGACATCGACATCAACGAAGAAGCCACCTCTGGCACCCTGATCACTTTTGAGGAAGACGTCAACATGGAACAAGCCATCGTTTCTGGCATCGCGTTCAGCCGCGACGAAACCAAAATCTCGGTGCTGGGCGTGCCTGACCGCCCGGGCATCGCTTACCAGATTCTGGGTGCGGTGGCCGACGCCAATGTTGAAGTCGACATGATCATCCAGAACATCAGCAAAGACGGCAAGACCGACTTCAGCTTCACCGTCAACCACAGTGACTACGCCAGGACGATGGACCTGCTCAAAACCCAGTTGGTGCCCAAGCTGGGCGCGCAAGAGGTGGTGGGCGACACCAAGATCTGCAAGGTATCGATCGTCGGCATCGGCATGCGCAGCCACGTGGGCGTGGCCAGCACCATGTTCCGCACACTCAGCGAAGAAGGCATCAACATCCAGATGATCTCCACCAGCGAGATCAAGACTTCGGTGGTGATCGACGAAAAATACATGGAACTGGCGGTCAAGGCGCTGCACCAGGCCTTCAAGCTGGAGCAGGCGCCGGCCTGAACGCGCCTGACGCTTGAGTCGTGACATAATCGCGGCTCTTTTGGAGACGTGACCGAGTGGCCGAAGGTGCTCCCCTGCTAAGGGAGTATGGGGTGTAGAGCCTCATCGAGGGTTCGAATCCCTCCGTCTCCGCCAAAAGACCCTGAAAGCCCCTGAACACGGGGCTTTTTTGTTTGTGCCTCGGGCTATAGTTCCCGCATGAACCTCATCAAATCCCGAAAACGCGTAGCTGACCACGGGGAGGTGTTCACCCCGGCATGGATGGCGGACGCGATGCTCGATCTGGTGAAAGAAGAAACCGAGCGCATCGACTCGCGATTTCTTGAACCGGCATGTGGCAGCGGTAACTTCCTCGTCCGTGTTCTGCAACGCAAACTTGCCGCCGTCGAACTCAAGTACGGCAAATCGCCGTTTGAGC
>Ga0172376_10003004_pt1 | contig 20306 bp, 21 predicted proteins | sample Lak35m_FD_121114 | JGI IMG/M metagenome (GOLD analysis project Ga0172376, IMG submission 121114) | Freshwater microbial communities from Kabuno Bay, South-Kivu, Congo - kab_092012_35m | ecosystem: Environmental > Aquatic > Freshwater > Lake | place: Democratic Republic of the Congo: South-Kivu... | reverse complement strand
GACGTTGACGCCAAACTCGGACGCCGCACCCGTACGGGGAACACCCGATCCGAAGGTGCCGCTAAGGAAATTCTCGCCACCAATCTGGGCGCGATAGACATTGCTCAAGCCACGATTCATGGTGCGGAAACCCACCACTGTCGCCCGCGTGACGTTTTCGATTGAAGAGCTGGTTTGGCCGGACATGGTCGGGCGCACCTGATAGTCCCCACCGACGCCCGCGATGCCGAAGTGCAGCACGGTGTCCGCGATGTTGGCGAACTGCGCAAAGTTGGCTGTCATCCGACCCGCGTAACGCTTGCCATCACCGTCTTCTTGAGTGATCTCGTTCTCGCCCTCTTGGAACAACGAAGCGGCATACGTGAAGCCAGGCTTTGGTTCGCCGTGGATCATCGCACCCAGCTTCTTACCAGGGATGACCTGATCGACGTAGCTGCGCTCAGCAAAGTCGATGTCGTTGGAACTGGTGAGTTGGCCCAGGCTGAACGGCTGCTTGAAGCGACCGAACTGCACGTTCATGCTCGGCAGGTACTTGAAATTGGCAAAAGCGGTATCGACAACGGGCGCACGGCCCACCATGTTGAACTGTGCGCTGTAATCGATGTTGCCCATCAGAGTGCCGGTCACACCCAGACGCGCGCGACGCAGCTCAAACCCGTCGGCAGCCGAAGCGGAATCGCGGTCATTGGCCGCGATGGGAGCAAGAGACAGATCGTTGTCAGCAAAACGGTAATCCGTTTGCACGCGGCCGGTCAGGCGGATCGAGTTCATGCCATCGCCGCTGGTCCACGAGAAACCGTTCGAGAAGGCACCGTTCAGCCCGGTGGGCAACTCGCGCTTGGCCTTGTCACCCATGATCTCGGCCTTGAAGTCGCGGTTGGCACGGGTCGCTTCGCGCGCCTCTTGACGCATCTCTTTGTATTCCTCGTCAGACAACACGCCCTTGGCGTGCAGCTTTTCGAGCAGGGCCTCCATGTTGGCGAAGGCAGGGGCGCTCGCGGTGGCGAGCACGGCGGCCAGCACAGCCATGGAACCCATGGGCGCAAGGCGGTTGAGGCGGGACTTGATCATCTGGTGTCTCCGTGAAAGGTCGGTCTGGACGCTGCGGCAGGCCACAAGCAGTCACCGTATGACTTTCTCAAGCGAAGATGACAATCCCGTTACGAGGGGGCGTTCAAGCCCTTCCAGCAACTGCCGCGTTGCGTTTTCGCAACAGAACTGGGGCCGGTCCCGCGCTCAGGCAGGCGGCAGGGTGGCAACCAGCCGGTCGGCGGTGCCGGCGGCCAGCGCGAGTTCGTCGGCCTCGACCATGACCCGCAGCAGCGGCTCGGTGCCGGAGGCCCGCACCAGCAGACGGCCGCGTCCGGCAAGCGCGGATTCCGCGGCCTGGATGGCACCCTGCAGCGGCGGGTGGGCGCGCCAGTCGAAGCCCGGCCCGAGGCGCACATTGCGCAGCACCTGCGGGCACAGCGGCATGCCGGCCACCAGGCCTGCCAGCGGCGTGCCGCCCGCCACCATGGCGGCGAGCACCTGCAGCGCACTGACCACACCGTCGCCGGTGGTGTGGCGGTCCAGACAGATGAGGTGACCACTCGACTCGCCACCGTAGAGCCAGCCGCGTTCACGCAGCATCTCCATCACGTAGCGGTCGCCCACCGCCGCGCGGCCGAACGGGACCCCGAGGCGCCCGAGCGCCTGCTCGAGGCCGAGGTTGCTCATCAGGGTGCCGGCCACGCCCGCTACCGGGGTGTGCAGGTGGCGGTGACGGACGATGGCGTAGAGCAACTGGTCGCCATCCACCACTCGACCTGCGGCATCGACCATGATCAGGCGGTCGGCGTCGCCATCGAGCGCGATGCCGGCATCGGCATGCTGCTCCGTCACGGCGGCGGCCAGCGCCTGCGGCTGCGTGGCGCCACAGTCGCGGTTGATGTTGAGTCCGTCCGGCTCGTTGGACAGGGCCACCACCTCCGCGCCGAGCTCATGGAACACACTCGGCGCGATGTGATACGCGGCGCCGTTGGCACAGTCCACCACCAGCCGGAGCCCGCGCAGATCCAGGTCGGCCGGGAAGGTGCCCTTGCAGAACTCGATGTAGCGCCCGGCGGCGTCGGCGATGCGGAAGGCGCGGCCGAGTTCGCCCGCTGGGCGACAGGCGACCGGCTCCCCCATGCGTGCCTCGATGCGCGCTTCCAACTCATCGGGCAGCTTTTCGCCCAGGGAAGAGAAGAACTTGATGCCGTTGTCGGGGTAGGGGTTGTGCGAGGCGGAGATGACGATGCCGGCGGACAGGCGCAGGGCCCGCGTGAGGTAGGCCACCCCCGGCGTCGGCAGCGGCCCGACCAGGTGCGAATCGACGCCGGCCGCCGACAGGCCTGCCTCCAGTGCCGACTCGAGCAGGTAGCCGGAGAGGCGCGTGTCCTTGCCGATGATCACCGCCGGCCGCGCCCCCTGCGCCTCGCGCTGCAGTTCGACGCCGCAGGCATGGCCGAGCCGCATCACCAGTTCCGGCGTCATCGGTGGCTCGCCGACCCTGCCGCGGATGCCATCGGTGCCGAACCAGCGCCGGCTCATGCCGCCTCCAGCGCCTGCCAGACGCGCAGCATGTCGAGCGTGGCCGCCACATCGTGCACGCGCAGGATGCGGGCACCGTTCTGCACCGCCACCAGCGCGCTGGCGACACTGCCGGCGACGCGGTCACTGGCCTGGTCGCGGTTCGTGATGCGACCGAGCACCGACTTGCGTGACAGGCCCGCGAGCAGCGGCAGGCCGGTACGTTCGGCGATGGCGCCGAGACCGCGCAGCAAGGCGATGTTGTGGGCCGTGGTCTTGCCAAAGCCGAAACCCGGATCGACGACGATGCGATCGCGAGAGATGCCTGCAGCCTCGCAAGCCGCCACGCGCTGGGACAGGAAGTCGGCCACCTCGGCGACGACATCCAGGTACTGCGGGTCGGCCTGCATGGTCTGTGGCGTGCCCTGCATGTGCATCACACACACCGCGGCATCGGTCTGCGCGGCGGCTTCGAGGGCGCCGGGCTGGCGCAGCCCGAAGACGTCATTGATCAGGCTGGCTCCGGCAGAGACCGCGAGCCGCATCACTTCGGGCTTGTAGGTGTCGATGGAGAGCGGCACGCCCTCGCCCGCCAAGGCCTCGATCACCGGCAGCACACGGTCGAGCTCCTCGCCCAGCGGCACCGGCTCGGCGCCGGGGCGGGTGGACTCGCCACCGATGTCGAGCAGGTCGGCGCCAGCCTCGATCAGCGCGCGCGCATGCGCCACCGCGGCATTGGTGTCGGCGTGCAGTCCGCCGTCGGAGAAGGAATCCGGGGTGACGTTGACGATGCCCATGATCCGCGGGCGCAACAAGTCCAGCCGATGGCGGCCGCAGTGCAGCACGAGGTCAAGGTCTCAGGCCGGCGACTCGCTGGGGGTGACCGGCGCTGCCGAGCCGCCGCCACCCGAGGCCGGCGGCTTGGAGGAGGCGGTGGGCTTGGGGCTGCGTGGTGGCCGACCCTCCATGATGTCGTTGACCTGGTCGGAATCGATGGTCTCCCACTCGAGCAGCGCCTTGGCCATGGCATGCACCTTGTCGCGATTCTCTTCCAGCAAGCGCCGCGCCAGCGCGTACTGGGCATCGATGATGCGGCGCACCTCGGCGTCGACCTTCTGCTGGGTGGCTTCCGACACGTTCTTGGTGCTGGTCACCGAACGACCGAGAAACACCTCCTGCTCGTTCTCGGCGTAGACCATCGGCCCCATCGAGTCGCTCATGCCCCACTCGGTGACCATCCGCCGCGCCATGTCGGTGGCGCGCTGGAAATCGTTGCTGGCACCGGTGGTCATCTGGTTCATGAACAGCTCCTCGGCGATGCGCCCGCCAAAGAGGACCGCGATGTTCTCGAGGATCTGCTCGCGCTCCATGCTGTAGCGGTCCTCCTGCGGCAACTGCATGGTCACTCCCAGAGCCCGGCCGCGCGGGATGATGGTGACCTTGTGCACCGGGTCGGTCTTGGGCAGCAGGCGCGCGACGATGGCGTGCCCGGACTCGTGGTAGGCGGTATTCCTGCGCTCGTGCTCGGGCATGACCATCGAGCGCCGCTCGGCACCCATCATGATCTTGTCCTTGGCGCGCTCGAAGTCGTCCATGTCGACCAGTCGCTTGTTGCCGCGGGCAGCGAACAGCGCCGCTTCGTTGACCAGGTTGGCGAGGTCGGCGCCCGAGAAACCGGGCGTGCCGCGCGCCAGGATCTCCGGCTTGACGTCGGGTGCGATGGGCACCTTGCGCATGTGGACATTGAGGATCTGCTCACGGCCACGGATGTCGGGCAGCGGCACCACCACCTGACGGTCGAAGCGGCCCGGACGCAGCAGCGCCGGATCGAGCACGTCGGGCCGGTTGGTAGCGGCGATGACGATGATGCCGGAGTTGGGCTCGAAGCCGTCCATCTCGACCAGCAGCTGGTTGAGGGTCTGCTCGCGCTCGTCGTTGCCGCCGCCCAGACCGGCCCCGCGCTGGCGACCGACGGCATCGATCTCGTCGATGAAGACGATGCAGGGCGACTGCTTCTTGGCAGTCTCGAACATGTCGCGCACGCGTGCCGCACCGACGCCGACGAACATCTCGACGAAGTCGGATCCGGAGATGCTGAAGAAGGGTACCTTGGCCTCGCCGGCGATGGCCTTGGCGAGCAGGGTCTTGCCGGTGCCGGGGGAGCCGACCATCAGCACGCCGCGCGGGATGCGCCCACCGAGCTTCTGGAAGCGCGACGGGTCACGCAGGAAGTCCACCAGTTCGGCGACCTCCTCCTTGGCCTCCTCGCAACCGGCGACGTCGGCGAAGGTGATGGGGTTGGTCGACTCGTCGAGCAGGCGGGCGCGACTCTTGCCGAAACTGAAGGCGCCGCCGCGACCACCGCCCTGCATCTGGCGCATGAAGAACACCCAGACGCCGATCAGCAGCAGCATCGGGAACCAGGAGACGAGGAGGCTGACGAGGAAGGAGGGCTCCTCCTGCGGCTTGGCCTCGACCTTGACGCCCGACTTGAGCAGGTCGGACACCATCCAGGGGTCGCTCGGCGCGTAGGTGGTGAACGGTGTCTGGTCGGAGCGCAGGCCACGGATGACCTGGCCCTCGATGGTGACCTTGGCCACGCGCCCCGCCTTCACCTCATCGATGAACTGCGAGTACTCGACCTGCGACTGCGCCGTGCGGCGGTCACCGAACTGGTTGAAGACTGCCATCATCAGCAGGGCGATGACCAGCCAGACGATGATGTTGCGAGCGACGTTGTTCAAATCTCGTATCCTTGAGCGCAGCGGCTGCGCAGATGCCTGGACATGGGTCCACACGGTCCATTCTACGGCGATTCCGTCGGACCGCGAGTGGCCGTTTCGCGCAGTCCGCGGCCCGACAGGAAGAGTTCGGCACTGCGTCCGCGCGAAGCCTCCGGTTTTCGGACGGACACACGCTCGAAAAGTTCTTCCATCTGCGCCCGCAGACCCTCCACCCACTCGCTCTGGAACACCTTGAGCAGGAGCGACCCGCCCGGGCGCAGCGCCTGTCTGGCGAAGTCGACCGCCAGACCCGCCAGCTCGAAGCTCAGACGCTGGTCGCGGTCGGCGATACCACTGATGTTGGGGGCCATGTCGGACAACACAAGGTCGGCACCGCCCGGTGCCCGCGCCAACAGTGCGGCACGCGTCGCCGTTTCGGTGAAATCCCCGCGCAGCAGCTCGACACCGGCGATCGGCTGCACCGCCAGCAGGTCGATGGCGCACACCCGCCCAGCCGCGCCCACCGCCTGCGCGGCGACCTGCGACCAACCACCCGGGGCTGCGCCGAGATCGAAGACGATCGCCCCGGGACGGAACAGGCGGTCCTTGCCGGCGATCTCGAGCAGTTTGTAGGCCGCCCTCGATCGGTAGCCGTCCTTCTGCGCCTGCCGCACGAAGGGATCGTTGACGTGCTCGCGCATCCAGCGCTTGCTGCCGGCTCTCTTGATCATGTGCCGATTATCCCCCCGACGGAGGAGGCAGCGCCCGCGGCCGACGTCCGGGCTGCCGTATCATGCCGGCATGGATCACCCTGCAGACCACCCTGCCCCGCCGCTCCCCACCGCTGAGCATCCGGCACCGACCCTCTCGCCCGCACTGCGCCGCGAACTGCGGGCTCGGGCGCACGCCGTGCGGCCGGTGGTGCAGATCGGCAGCGACGGCCTGAGCCCGGGCGTGATCGGCGAGACCGAACGCGCGCTGGCGGCGCACGAGCTGATCAAGGTGCGCATCCTCGACGAGGCGCGCCTGCTGCGCGATGAGATGTTGCAAGCCCTGTGCGCGGCGACCGGCGCCGCGGCGGTGCAGCACATCGGCAAGACGCTGGTCCTGTGGCGGCCGAAACCGGAGCTCGAGTCGGCCGACACCAGGCCGAAACGGCGCGCGGCCGGTCCGCGGGTGCCGGGCTCGCGGCGCAGCGCGGCAGACACGCCAAAACGGCGTGGCGGCAGTCTGGACACGCGCTCGCGTGCCCGGCAGGCAGCCGACCGGCGCCGCAAGACGCCACGCGGGGGCAGTTCGCAAGGCCGCTGAGCGGCCTCAGATGCCGAGACTGAGCCCGATCACCCGTTCCAGGGTGACGAAGGAATAGCTCACGTCGCCGGCCTGCATCGGCTGGCGCGCGGTCTCCCGCCAGTGCGAGGGATCGAGTTGGGGGAACCAGACATCGCCCTCGACCTCGAGGTCGATCTCGGTGAGTTCGATGTGGGTGGCCAGATGCAGGGTCGACTCATAGAGTTCGCCACCACCGATGACGAAGGGCCTTTCGGTGCCGGCGCAGCGCGCCAGCGCGTCGCCGATGCTGTGTGCCACCTCGGCACCGTCGGCCTTCCAGCCGGTGTCACGGGTGACGACGATGGAGCGACGTCCAGGCAGCGGGCGGCCGATCGACTCCCAGGTGCGTCGGCCCATGATGATGGGGTGGCCCATGGTGAGCTGCCGGAAGCGCTTGAGGTCGTCGGGCAGGTGCCACGGCAGGCGGTTGTCCACGCCGATCACGCCGTTGCGGCTGCGCGCCACCAGCAGGGTCAGTGTCTTCGGGGTGAGCATCGTCCGGGAATGGCCTCGTTGGCTCAGACGGCGATCGGCGCCGGGATATGGGGGTGGCTATCGTAACCTTCTATCGCGATGTCGTCGTAGCTGAAATCGAGCAGTTCCCTCACGTCCGGATCGAGCCTCAGGGTCGGCAGCGGGCGCGGTTCGCGCGTCAGCTGCAGCCGGGCCTGCTCGAAGTGGTTGTGGTAGAGGTGCGCGTCGCCCAGGGTGTGCACGAAGTCGCCCGCCCGCAGGCCGGTGACCTGCGCCACCATGTGCGTCAGCAGGGCATAGCTGGCGATGTTGAAGGGCACACCCAGGAACACGTCGGCGCTGCGCTGGTAGAGCTGGCAGGACAGTCGCCCTGCGGCAACATGGAACTGGAACAGCGCGTGACAGGGTGGCAGTGCCATGCGGTCGACGTCGGCCGGGTTCCAGGCGGTGACGATGTGACGTCGTGACTCCGGGCTGCGGCGGATGCCCTCGACCAGCCTCTGGATCTGGTCGATCTCGCCGCCGTCACGCGCTGGCCAGTGGCGCCACTGGTGCCCATACACCGGGCCGAGCTCACCGTCCGCGTCGGCCCACTCGTCCCAGATGCTGACGCCCGCTTCCTGCAGGCTGCGCACATTGGTCTCGCCGCGCAGGAACCACAACAGCTCGTGGACGATGGAACGGGTGTGGAGCCGCTTGGTGGTGAGCAGCGGGAAACCCGCCGCAAGGTCGAAACGCATCTGGTAGCCGAACACCGCGCGCGTGCCGGTACCGGTGCGGTCGCCGCGGTCGATGCCGTGGTCGAGGATGTGCTGCAGCAGGTCGAGGTAGGTTCGCATGACGCGGGCGGGCTGGGGTCGGTAGAGCGGCTGGTGGCGTCACCGGCCGCGCGGCCACCAGACTCGTCACCACATCCTACCCTCCGCCGCGCATCGTGGCAGCCGGACCGCGGTACGCCTCAGCGCAGACTGCCGACGTAGGGCGTGGTGTCGGCGGTGCCGGAATCGGCGAAACCCTTGGCACGCAGGCGGCAGGAGTCGCAGCGGCCGCAGGCGCGGCCCTCGGCATCGGCCTGGTAGCAGGACACGGTGCGCGCCGGATCGACCCCGCAGGCGAGCGCCAGGCGCACGATGTCGGCCTTGCCCAGATCCACCAGCGGCGCCCGGACGCGGATGCGCCGGCCCTCGACGCCAGCCTTGGTCGCCAGATTCGCCATCGCCTCGAATGCCGCAAGATACTGCGGACGGCAGTCCGGGTACCCGGAGTAGTCGACGGCGTTGGCGCCGATGAAAATGTCGAGCGCGTCGAGCGTCTCGGCCCAGGCCAGAGCCATGGCCAGGAACACCGTGTTGCGGGCCGGCACGTAGGTCGGCGGGATGCCGCCGCTGGCGGCCTCGGGCACCGGGATGGCAGGGTCGGTCAGCGCCGAGCCGCCGAGAGCGCCGAGATCGAGTCGCAGCACACGGTGTTCGACCGCGCCGAGTTCGACGGCGAGGTGCCGCGCCGCTGCGAGTTCGACACCATGGCGCTGGCCGTAGTCGAACGACAGGGCGTGGCAACGCCACCCGGCGCGCACCGCGGCCGCGAGGGTGGTGGCCGAATCGAGCCCCCCCGAGAGCAGCACCACGGCGTGTCGTCCCGCCCCCGCCTCGAGTGCGGGCTCGCACGGTCGGCTCACCGTCCGCGCGCGTCCTGCCACAGGACCTTGTGCAGCTGCACCTGCAGACGCACCTCGAGACCGTCCTCGAGCACCCATTCCGCAAGCTCCGCGGCATCGAGCTCGCCCCAGACCGGCGACACCAGCACACCGCATCGACGCGGCAGTCCCTCGCGCACGAGGACGCGGCACATCCATTCGTAGTCAGCGCGCGAAGCGAGCACGAACTTGACCTCGTCCTGTGCACGCAGGTGCCCGAGGTTGGACCACAGGTTGCGACCCGACTCCTGCGAGTCGGGGCACTTGAGGTCCATCACCACCTGCACGCGCGGATCGAGGCCGGCGATGTGCAGTGCGCCGCTGGTCTCCAGGGAAACGGCGTGACCGGTATCTGCGAGCTGGGTCATGAGATCACGCACCGCCGGCTGTGCGAGCGGCTCGCCGCCGGTGATGCAGACGTGCCGCACACGGTGGCCCACGACCTCATCGAGGATGTCCGGGAGTTCCCGGCTGCGCCCCTCGTGGAAGGCATGCTCGCTGTCGCACCAGCGGCAACGCAGCGGGCAGCCGGTGAGGCGGACGAACACGGTTGGCAGACCGACGCGACTCGACTCGCCCTGGAGCGAGCGGAAGATCTCGTTGACGCGCAGCGTGGCCCCGGGCGGCCGCGGGGCGGTGAACGTCAATTGCGCCCCGCCATCCGCCTGCGCGCCTTCTCGGAAGCCTCGCTGGAGGGATGGCGCGACACCAGTTGCTCGAGCGTGCGGCGCTCTCCCGCCACGTCGCCACTGTCGCGCAAGGCACTGGCCATGTTGAGCATCGCGTCCGGCACCTTGGCGCTGCCTGGGTACGTGTCGAGCAGACGCCGCTGCGCCACCACGGCCCCGGCGTAGTCCCTGGCGTTGTACAGCGAGTCGCCGGTCCAGTACTGGGCCGGCGCAGCGAGCGGACTGTTGGGGTGGCTGGCGATGAACTGCTGGAAGGACCTCGCAGCCTCCATGAAGCGGCCCTCGCGGCGGATGGCATGCGCCGCCTCGTAGGCTGCCGACTCGGTAGCAGGCGCAGCCTGCGCCGCTGCACGCGGTGCCCCGCTCGGCGACGGCGCGGTGGCGGGCGTCGGCATGGCGCCAGTGCTCACCGCAGGCATCGGCGGGGTCTCGGCGGGCGCGGGCTGCGGCGTCAGGCCGGGGTCCGGGACCGATGGCGCCGGCGCAGACGGGCCCACAGCGGCAGCCGACGGAGCCTCGAGCACACGCAAGCGGCCATCGACATCCATGTAGAGGTCGCGTGCGCGCCGGTCGGCACCCTCGACCCGGTTGTCGACCCTCTCGAGTTCGCCACGCAGGCGCGCGATCTCGGCGCTCAAGGTCTCGATCTGGTTGAGCAGATTGAGCAGGGTGCCACCGTTGACAGTGCCCTCGACCGCACCGACACGCCCGTCCACGGCCTTGAGCTGGTCGGCCATGGAGCGCAGTTGCTCACTCACGGACTGCAGGGCCTTGGCCTGCTCGTCGATGCGCTTGTGGGCCTCCGAATCACCGAAGATCGGCCACGCCGGGCCCGACGACAGGAGCCCGGCGAGACCGGCAGCGACAAGCAGCCGACGGCTCATCAGCGCGCCTGGTAGACGATGTCGGCGCGACGGTTCTTGGACCAGCACGACTCGTTGTGGCACTCGGCCATCGGCTTCTCCTCACCGAAGCTGACCGCCTCGATGCGGTCGTCGGCGACGCCGAGCACGCCGAGCGCGCGACGTACCGCCTCGGCACGCTTCTGGCCCAGCGAAAGGTTGTATTCGCTGCTGCCACGCTCATCGGTATTGCCCTGGATGATGACGCGGACCTTGGACTTGCTCTTGAGGAAGTCGGCGGTGGCCTGCACCACGCCCTGGTACTCCGGCTTGACCGTGTACTGGTCGAGGTCGAAGAAGATCTGGCGGGCCGCCGGAGCGCCAGCCACATCGCCGGAGGTGTCCTCCTCCAGGCTGCGGGTCACGACCTCGTCACGCACGCTCGTCTCGCTGCGGCTCTCCGTCTTCTCCGGGGCGGCAGCCACTGGGGCCGCACGCTCCTCGATGGCCGCGGAACCAGTGGCGGCAGGCTTCTTGCTGGCGCAGGCGGTGAGCACGAGCAGGACCGAGGTGGCAAGGATCAGTCGGGATGGGGTGCGATTCATGTCTTCCTCTCCAAGCGGATGTGAACGATGGGGCAGCAGACCTTGCTCGTCGGGCCGGGAAGGCAGAGCGGGGTAGTCCGCCGTGGGCCGGCCACCGCAGCGACCATGCCGCTCTCACTGACCCATCGGCCCCCAGGATGGTTCACGGGCGTCACCTGCCGTGAGGCTCAGGCGCTGACGCACCCGACCATCGATGGAGGTGGCGGCCAGTTCACCGCGTCCACCCTGCAGTCGGCTGAACAGGATCGACTGCCCGTTGGCAGCGAAACTCGGGCTCTCGTCGACCGGACCATCGGTGAGCGGCAGGATCTGGCGGTTGGCGAGGTCCTGGATGGCGATACGGAAGCGCCCGGCGACACGCTGCACGAAGGCCACCGACTTGCCATCCGGGCTGGGCTGTGGGGAGACGTTGTAGTCGCCATCGAAGGTCAGACGCTCGGCGCTGCCGCCCCCGACCGCGATGCGATAGATCTGCGGACCGCCACCGCGGTCCGAGGTGAAGAAGAGGGAGCGACCGTCGGCGCTGAAGGCCGGCTCGGTGTCATTGGCCGGACTGGTCCTCATCAGACGCTCCGGCTCGCCACCGGCGGCCGGCAGCAGGTAGATCTGCGACGACCCGTCACGGGTCAGCGCCACCGCCAGCCGCCGTCCGTCGGGCGACCAGGCCGGCGCCGAGTTGGAGCCCTTGAAGTCCGCCACCACCCGCCGCTCGCCGGTGCCGAGCACCTGCACCACCACCACCGGCTTCTTGCGTTCGAACGAGACGTAGGCAAGGCGCGTGCCGTCGGGCGACCAGCGCGGCGAGATCACCGGCTCGGTCGAATGGAACACCGTGCGCGGGTTGAAGCCGTCGGCGTCAGCCACCATCAACTGGTAGCGGCGATCGACCCGCGTGACGTAGGCGATGCGCGTGCTGAACACACCCGGCACGCCGGTCAGGCGCTCGTAGATCTGGTCGGCGATGCGATGGCCGGTGGCGCGTACCTGACGTGCCTCGATGACGTGGCTCTGACCGAACAACTGGCGACCGGCGGCCAGGTCCACCAACCTCGCCTGGACCTCCCAGCGTCCGCCGGCGGTCGGGTTGACGCGCCCAATGAGCATGGCGTCGGCGCCCTGGCCGCGCCATTCGGCAACATTGAGTTGCGCCAGCTCGGCCGGACGCGGCGAGATGGCGCTGGCATCGATCAGACGGAACAGGCCGCTGCGAGCAAGATCGGCACTGATCACCTCGGTGATGCTCTCCGGCAGCAGGGGTTCCGAGGAGAGCGGCGCGATGGCCACCGGGACCTGCCGGGCCCCGGCACCCACCACCTCCACCACCAGCGGCTCTGCGCCTGACGCACGAGGCACGAGCAACAGGAGGGCAAGGAGACTGGCTGCGAGGGGGCGGCAGATCGGCATGGCGGCGAGGATAGCGGAAAGAGGATGGCGGAAACGGGCGACGACCCCGGATGTGCCCGGGAGACGCCGCCCCGAACGACGCGGACTCACTCGCGCAGGCGGAACGCGATGGTGAGATCGCGCGCGAACAGGCTGCGGTCTGCCGGCAAGGGCAAGGGGCTGGCGGCCAGCACGGCCCGCTCCACCGCCTCGTCGTAGGCGGGGATGCCGCTGGGGCGGGTGACCTTGGCCTGCACCACCTCACCGCTGGGCAGCTGCAGGACCTTAACCTCTGCCTGCGGATTGCCCTGGATGCCAGGTGGTTCCACCAGCCGGGCACGCACCGCGCGCATGATCTGCGAGCGGTAGATGTCGAGAGCGGCCGCACGGGCCTGCTGCGAGACCTGCTGCTGGCGCTGCAGCTCACGCTGGCGCTGCTGCTCCGCCTCCTGGGCGAGGCGCGCCGCCTCGGCCTCGCGCTGGCGTGCCTGATCGACGGCCTTGGCGGCCTCGGCCTCGCGTCGGGCATCCTCCTCACGCCGCGCCGCTTCTGCCGACTCGCGCTGCCGCTGCGCCTCGGTCTCGGAGCGGCGCCTGTCCTCCGCCATCCGCTTCTCCGCCGCCTTCTTTTCCAGAGCGATGTCGGGCCTGGCGGCCGGGGGCGGTGGCTGTTTCGCCACCGGCTCGGGGGCCGGCTTGGCGCGGGGCGGGGGGGGACTCTGCGGCGCGGCGGGGGGAGGCACCGGACGTGGCGGCTCCGGCGCCGGACGTGCCTCGGGTGGGGGCGGCACCGACTCCGGCCCGGGCAAGGCCTCCCACAGCTCCGCCACCACCGGCGACGGCGTGGTCTGCCAGCGCAGGGCGAACACCATCAAGCCGAGGAAAACCAGATGCACCAGCAGAGCCAGGGCGCCGGCCAAGGCCGGCCGCTCCGCCACCGCAGCGGTGGCAGTGGTCGGGGCCAGGCTGGCACGGATCGACGGCATCGCCGCGTTCAGTCGCCGACCCTGCCCGCCAGCGGCTGCGCGAGCAGGCCGACGTGGGCCACGTTCTCGCGCTGCAGCAGGTCCATCACGCGCAACACCCGCTCGTAGCGCACCGACTTGTCGGCAGCGATGACCACCGGCTTCTTCGGCTCCCGGGCCTGCGCCGACCGCACGGCGGCCAGCAGGGCTGCCTCGTTGCCGCCGGCAAAGGTGCCGCCGGCGGCGAGGTCACGCCACTGCAATGCGCCTTCGGCATCGATGCGCACCTCGACCGGCTTGGCGACCGGCTGCTGACCCCGGCCCACCGAGGGCAGGCTGATCTCGACCGGCTGCACCAGCGGGGCGGTGACCATGAAGATCACCAGCAGCACCAGCATCACATCGATGTAGGGGACGACGTTGATCTCGGCCTTGAGCCGTCGCGCCCGACGCAGACTCACGGCTGGTCCTGCCGACCGCGCGAGGTCTGGCGCTGGAGGATGTTGGCGCACTCCTCCATGAAGCTCTCGAGACGGATCGACAGCCGGTCGATGTCGTCACTGAAGCGGTTGTAGGCGATCACCGCGGGGATCGCCGCGAACAGCCCCATGGCGGTGGCGACCAGTGCTTCGGCGATGCCCGGTGCCACGTGCGCCAGGGTCGCCTGCGAGACGTTGGCCAGCCCGCGGAACGAGTTCATGATCCCCCAGACGGTGCCGAACAGGCCGATGTAGGGGGACACCGAGCCGACCGAGGCGATGAAGGACAGGTGCGACTCGAGCGCATCCATCTCGCGGCGGTAGGTGGCCTGCATGGCACGCCGCGTGCTGTCGGCGATCGAGGCCGGGTCGATGCCACCCTGCCGGCGCAGTTTGACGAACTCCTCGTAGCCGGCGCGGAACACGCGCCCCATGGCGCCACCGTCGCCACTGGCCAGCCCCTGGTGCAGCAGCTGCAGGTCGCCGCCCTTCCAGAAGCGCTGCTCGAACTCGTCGATCAGGCGTCGCTGGCGGGCGATGGCGAAGCGCTTGCGGAAGATGTACCACCAGGACAGGCCCGAGGCCGCGACCAGCAGCAGCATGACGAGTTGCACCAGCAGGCTGGCGCCCTGGATCAGCGAGAGGAGCGAGAGGTCGGTCGTGGTGGTCATGGCGGGTCGTCGAGGGTGGGTCCGGGAGTGGTGCCCCGTCGGGCTTGGAAACGCAGGATACGGTCAGGGTTCGCCGCATCCGCCGCGATGCCCTGCAACACGGCGATCAAGGTGGCCGGCATGCGGCACGGCCGCAGCGACGATGCGTCGACGCAGATGACCTCGCTGCGGCCGGTGACCAGCGTCTCGTCGCCGCGCCGGATGGCCTGCTCGAAGCGCAGCACGACGCGACTCAGGGCCACCAGCCGGGACTCGACAAGCAGCGCGTCGTCGAGGCGTGCCGGTCGGTGATAGTCGGCGGCGACGCTGCGCACCACGAACAGGATGCCCTGGCGCTCGCGCAACTCGCTCTGCCCGAAGCCGAGTCCGCGCAGCCACTCGGTGCGCGCACGCTCCATGAAGCGCAGATGGTTGGCGAAGTAGACCACACCACCGGCATCGGTGTCCTCGTAGTAGACGCGGACCGCGAAGCCGAAGCCGCTCATGAGGGGTTTCCTGCGGCGGACTCGGCGTGGGCCCGCTCGAGCAGGCGACGCACCGGCTGCGGCAGGCCGAGCGGCCAGACCTCCGGCCAGGCGAAGCGCGAGCCGATAGAGGCCCCCGCGTCCCGACCAAGGCCGGGACCGCTGCGGCCGACGACGATGTCGAGTCGCAGATGGGTGAGGTCGTGCCGCAGCGAGCACCACGGTCGTCCACCGCTCTCCTCGGGCAGGCACCAGAGACCGCCCCAGACCCCGCTCTCGGGTCGGCGCACCAGCCTGACTCCGTCAGCCGCGCAATCGAGCAGCAGTTCGATGCGCCGCGACGGCCGCAGACGGACCGGGCGCGGTGCCGGGATGGCGTCGACCAGGCCCTCGTGCCGTGCCGTGCAGTCCTCGGCGACCGGACAACGAACGCAATCCGGGCAACGACGGTGGCAGACCGTGGCGCCGAGGTCCATCAGCGCCTGGGTGTAGGTCGACGCGGTCCCCGGCGGCGCGCCCGGTGCGGGCAGACGTGACTCGGCCTCGTCCCAGAGGCGACGGGCGACGGCCGGGTCACCCGGCCAACCGGTGACACCGGCGTGGCGCGCCAGCACACGACGGACGTTGCCGTCGAGGATGGCTGCCGGCCGGTCGTAAGCGAGTGAGACGATGGCCGCGGCGGTCGAGCGCCCGATGCCGGGGAGTCGCTGCAGGGACTCCATGCTGGCAGGCAACAGCCCTCCCTCGGCGGCGACGATGGAAGCGGCCCGGTGCAGGTTGCGGGCACGGCTGTAGTAGCCAAGGCCCGACCACAGGGCGAGCACCGCGTCGAGTGGCGCAGCGGCGAGGGTCGCGACATCGGGGAAGGCAGCGGTGAAGCGGCGGAAGGCGGGCACCACGGTGGCGACCCGGGTCTGCTGCAGCATGACCTCGGACAGCCAGACCTGGTAGGGGTCGGAGGTGCCCTGCCAGGGCAGACCGTGGCGGCCGGCACGCCGCTGCCAGTCGGTCAGACGACGGACGAAGTCGGGGGCAAGGGGCAAGGGCGGGTTGGCCGAGCGTCGCACTTGTGGTAGTTTTGCACGAATGACCGGATCTCGCGCCCCTCTTTCTGCCGAGCGTCGACACCGTCTGTGGCGCACCGGCATCAACAGTGTGCTCGCCGCCACCGGCTGCCTGGGCGTGGTCACCGCCTTCGGTATCGCCCCGCCCGGCAGTCTGGACATCCAGTCCCTGCAGGCGGTCGAGGCGCCGGCCGGGTTCAGTCTGGAGCCGGTCGCCACCGACAGCGATCAGAACTTCCGCTACGTGCCCCTCGTCCGTCGCGGCGACACCATCGGCGACGTGCTGCAACGTGCCGGCGTCGAGCCGCGCGAGGTCGCCCGGCTGCTCGGTGAGGCTGCGGTGCGCCGCGCACTCGGCGAACTGCGGCCGGGTCAGGTCATCGACGTCGGCGTCGATGCGGATGGCCGGCTCGCAAGGCTCGAGTTCCACGGCAGGGATGGTCGCCACATCGAGATCGATGCCGCCGGCAGGGGTTTCGACGTGCGGGTCGGGACCGCAGCCCTGGAGACGGTCCCGCGCTTCGCCAGCGGCGAGATCCGCAGTTCCCTGTTCGCCGCCACCGACGATGCCGGCATCCCGGACGCGGTCGCCGTGCAGTTGGCGGAGATCTTCTCCGGGGTCATCGATTTCCACCGCGGCCTGCGCAAGGGGGACCGCTTCTGGCTGGTCTACGAGCAGAACCTGCGTGGCGGGGAGGCCGTCTCCACCGGTCGCGTCATCGCCGCCGAGTTCAGCAACGGCGACGCCACCCACAGTGCCTACTGGTTCGAGGCCAACGGCCAGCGCGGTGCCTACTACACGGCCGACGGCAAGAGCCTGCACCGGCGTTTCCTGATGTCTCCGCTCGAGTTCTCGCGCGTCAGCTCCGGCTTCTCCAATGCACGTTTCCATCCCATCCTGCAGGAATGGCGGGCCCATCGCGGCATCGACTACAGCGCCCCGACGGGCACCCGGGTGCGCGCTACAGCGGACGGAGTGGTCGAGACGGCCGGTCATGCCGGCGGCTACGGCAATCTGGTGGTGATCCGCCACGGCAACAGTTACAGCACCGCCTACGGCCACCTCTCCGGGTTCGGTCCTGGCATCCGGCGCGGGTCCCGCGTCAGTCAGGGCGACACCATCGGCTACGTCGGGGCTACCGGTCTGGCCACCGGGCCCCATCTGCACTACGAGTTCCGTGTCGATGGCGTGCAGGTCGATCCCGGCAAGACGCGCGTCGCAGAGGCCGCACCGCTGGTCGGTGAACTTCGCCGCAGCTTCGAGCAGCGGCGGAACGTCGCCCTGCGACAGATCGGCTTCGCCAAGCAGACCCTGGTCGCGCGCTTCGAGTGAGTGACCGGGGGCGCCACGTGCCCTCCACCCGATCGTCTTCGCTGCGGCGGCGCTGGTTCGCCGGGCTGATGTCCGGGACCAGCCTCGACGGCGTCGATGCCGTGCTGGTCCGATTCGAGGATGTCGGCAGCAGCCCCGACCCGACCCATCGACAAGGCCCTGGCCCAGACGCAAGGGATCCGGCGGTCTCGATCCTCGCCCTGCACCACGCCCACGCCCCGTTCCCATCCGCGCTGCGCGCAGATCTGCTGGCCCTGCAGACGCCCGGTGGCAACGATGAACTCGCGCGCGCGGCACTGGCCGCGACCGCTCTGGCTCACCTCTATGCCGAGACCCTGAAGCCGCTTCTGGACATCGCCGGAGTGTCCGTGCACGAGGTCGCGGCCATTGGCGCCCACGGCCAGACCGTGCGTCACCAGCCCGCCGCGGGATACAGCCTGCAGCTGCTCGATGGTGCCCTGCTCGCCGAACGGACCCGCATCCCCGTGGTCTGCGACCTGCGCAGCGCCGATGTCGCCGCCGGCGGACAGGGTGCACCGCTGGTGCCGGCCTTCCACGCCGCGTTGCTGGGCTCTGCGGAAGCGCGGGTGGTGGTGAATCTGGGTGGCATGGCCAACCTGACCCTGCTCGGCCCCGGGCAGCCCGTCACCGGCTTCGACTGCGGCCCGGGCAATGTGCTGCTGGATGCGTGGATCGGCCATCGCCGCGGTCTGGGATTCGATGCCGATGGCGCCTGGTCGGCCACCGGCAAGGTCCTGCCGGCACTGCTGCAGCGGCTGCTGGCCCATCCCTATCTGGCGCGCACGCCGCCGAAGAGTTGCGGCCGCGAGGAGTTCGACCTGCACTGGCTGTTGGCGCAGGCGGTCGACCGGGAGGATGCTGCGGACGTGCAGGCGACGCTCGCCGAATTCACAGCGCGCTGTGTTGCCGACGCCATCGCCGAGGACGCCGCGGAGGCGCAAGCGGTACTGGTGTGTGGCGGCGGTGCCTACAATCGCGACCTGCTGTCGCGCCTGCGTGGTGCCATGCCGAATCGGCGGCTGGCCACCACCGACGAGGTCCAGCTCGACCCCATGCACGTCGAGGCGGCCGCCTTCGCCTGGTTGGCCCGGCAACGGCTGTCTGAGATGCCGGGCAACCTGCCGGCGGTCACCGGTGCGCAGGGGCCGCGCGTACTCGGAGCGCTCTACGCCGCGCCCTGAGGCCGGCCGGGAAGGCGAGCCTGTCCGAAACGCCCGCCCGACGCTTCAGGCCGAGAACGAGGACCCGCAACCGCAGGTGGTGGTCGCGTTCGGGTTCTTGATCACGAACTGCGCACCCTCGATACCTTCGCTGTAGTCGATCTCGGCGCCGGCCAGATACTGCAGGCTCATCGGGTCGCACAGCAGGGTGACGCCGCCGCGCTCGATGACGGTGTCGTCCTCTGCGGTGGCCTCCTCGAACTGGAAGCCGTACTGGAAACCCGAGCAACCGCCACCGCTGACGAACACGCGCAGCCGGATCTCGGGGTTGCCCTCCTCGGCGATCAGGTCCAGGACCTTGGCCACCGCGCTGTCGGTGAGAAGGATGGCGGCGGGCATCTCGGTCACGGCATTCATGGGTCTGTCCTTGGCAAGTGCGTGTGCAGCGGATTATGGGGATGGAAGTGGACGCCTTCAACCCTCACGGCAGAAGGGCGATGGCGTCGATGCCCGTGGTCTCCGGCAGGTCGAACATCAGGTTCATGTTGTGGACGGCCTGCCCGGCTGCGCCCCTGACCAGGTTGTCGATGACCGACAGCACCACCACCATGTCGCCGCCCTGGGGCCGGTGCACGGCGAGGCGACAGGTGTTGGCGCCCCGCACCGAGCGCGTCTCCGGATGCGAGCCGGCCGGCATCACGTCGACGAAGGGCTCGCCGGCATAGGTGGCCTCGAACAGCGCCTGCAGGTCGACACTGGTGTCGCGGAGCCGGGCATAGAGGGTGGCGTGGATGCCGCGGATCATCGGCGTCAGGTGCGGCACGAAGGTCAGACCGAGCTCGCCCCCGGCCACTCCGGCCAGGCCCTGCCGGATCTCTGGCAGGTGCCGATGCCCGGTCACCGCATACGCCTTGAAGTTGTCGGCGGCCTCGGCCAGGAGCGTGTGCACCTCGGCCTTGCGCCCTGCCCCGCTGACTCCGGATTTGCAGTCGGCCACCAGGGACGCGACATCGACCACCCCGGCACGCAACAGGGGCAGGAAGCCCAGCTGCACAGCCGTGGGATAACAACCCGGGTTGGCCACCAGGCGGGCACTGCGGATCGACTCGCGATGTGACTCGGGGAGGCCGTAGACCGCCTGGGCGACGTGGTCCGGGCTGGCGTGGCGCATGCCATACCAGGTTTCCCACTCGGCCACATCGCGGATGCGGAAGTCGGCGGCCAGATCGATGACCCGCACGCCCTGGTCGAGGAGCCGTGGCGCCTCCTGCATGGCGATGCCGTTCGGGGTGGCAAAGAACACCACGTCGCAGGCGGCGAGAGCGACGGGGTCGGGGGCGGTGAAGGCGAGGTCGATGCGGCCGCGCAGGTTGGGGAACATGGCTGCGACCGCCGTGCCGGCATCGCCGCGCGATGTGATGACGCGGAGTTCGACCGCGGGGTGGCTGGCGAGCAGCCGCAGCAACTCGACCCCGGTGTAACCGGTGCCGCCAACGATGCCGACCTTGATGGGAGCCTTTGCGGGCGCTTGGGAGGGGTTCATGGAAACCTCGAAAGAAGGGTCATGATGCCGTTGAGCGTGTCGGGTCAGACGAACGACGATGCCTGCACTGCACCGGCGGACCTGCCGGGATGGCGACCGGCCTGCACCGGAGGTGGCCGACCGCGAAAAAAAACCGCCCGGAGGGCGGTCTCTGCTGCGGCCTCAGCGCTTGCTGAACTGCTTGCGCCGACGCGCCTTGTGCAGACCCACCTTCTTGCGTTCGACCTCGCGCGCATCGCGGGTCATCAGGCCATGACGCCGCAGCTCACCCTTGAGGTCGGCGTTGTAGTCGACGAGTGCACGGGCCAG
>Ga0172376_10003002_pt1 | contig 20308 bp, 14 predicted proteins | sample Lak35m_FD_121114 | JGI IMG/M metagenome (GOLD analysis project Ga0172376, IMG submission 121114) | Freshwater microbial communities from Kabuno Bay, South-Kivu, Congo - kab_092012_35m | ecosystem: Environmental > Aquatic > Freshwater > Lake | place: Democratic Republic of the Congo: South-Kivu... | reverse complement strand
CTTATCGCCACAGGCCGCGCACTCAATGCCAAACACCATTCCTTCGCCGCGCACCTTCGCAATCAAACCGGTCTGCTTGAGTCGATTCAGGCCTTCGAAAAAGACGGGAGTCAACGTGGCGGCATGGCCAATCACGTCTTTTGATTCGAACTCGTCGAGCGTGGCAACCACCGAGGCCATCGCAATCGGATTGGCACTCCAGGTGTCAGAGCCTTCGCCGTACTTGAGCGCGGCCATCACATCGCCACGGCCCACAACGCCACTGACCGCGACGCCGTTGCCCAAACCTTTGCCCATCGTCACGAAATCCGGTTCGACGCCGTATTTCTCGAAGGCATACATCTTCCCAGTACGTCCAAAGTTGGCCTGCACCTCGTCGAGGATGAAGCATATGTCATGGGCATGACAGAACCGCTGCAAGAGTTGCAGATATTCGACCTGCGGGTGATAGCTCCCGCCGCCGCCGATGTAAGGTTCGGTGATCAAGCAACACAGTCGGCTGCCGAACTCGGCGTGGAGTGCCTGGAGCTCGGCTTCGTACTTCGCCAAATCAAGCGGTCGACCGGCGTCGGCGATGTCCGAAATCTCGTCCATCGGAAAGCTGATGAAACGCACGCGCGGATCACGATCCTTGTCTTTCTCAGAACCTGTGACAGCACCGGCCAGACCTTTCTTGCCGTGAAAACCAAAACGTGTCGCCAAGATGATGTCACGCCCAGGAGTCCTCGCGAGGCAAGCCCATAACGCCTTGATGACGGCTTCAGATCCCGACGCCGCCCACATCACCGTGTCAAGTCGCTTGCCAAGCGGAGTGGCTTGCACGCTTTGGATGAGTCGTTGCACCGCCAAGGTTTCGATCTCGGTGATCGCGTTGTAAGCCGTCAGCGGTACGCCCGGACGATAGCCCTCGCCGCCCAGGAAGATGTCCGGCCCCCAGCCCAGATACTCCATGAACCGTTTCATCCAACTGCGGGGGTTATGCCCCAAATTGGCGACCAACACGCCCGAGCTGTAGTCGTAGAGCCGTCGGCCTTCAGGTGTGTAATGAAAACAACCAGCCGACTTCGCGAGCACAGCTTGGCTCGGTGTGAAGGTGCGTAATGCAAGCGGCTCTTGAGTCGCCACGATGTTGCGAACAGCGTTCGATCGATCTTCGCCGGGAAACTCAATCGGTGCGGACATGAAAGGCCTTTATGGGAAAAAGTAACTTGAGGGGTGTCCCGAACGCGACCACGACGCTGACAGCGGACTCAATCAACGATTCCAAAGGCATGCTGGGCCGACCCGATAAATGCACACGACGAGGACCGCTGCACGAGCCGCTCCACCTCTTTGAGGTTCGCTAAGGGGTACATGAAAAGGTCATCGACAAGGTTTTCGTCGAGTTGGCTCAGCAAATAAATGCGAGCCCGCCGAGCCGCTCCAACTAACCGCGTGGCGGCCACAAAGTCGAGTGGCTTGGCTTCGATCAAGGCGGGCAAGCATTCATCGGCGTGTTCATAACGAGTTAGCAGACGCACACCTTCACCGGGTGGTTCTTTAATCTCTGACAACACGACGATTTGGCCACCCGTCTCGACAAGTTGTTCGGCGCAAGCCAAGGCCGCCGCGAGTTGATTCCAACCATGCCCGGCCGCATCCTCAGAAACCGCGACGACCACGGTCTGCACGCGCTCGGACAAGCTGATGAGCCAGTTGTGATTGAGGTGCGATTGACACTCTTTGAGCACCGTTTCGCAATTCCCCGCGACAACACGGTACGGCTCACGATTCGAAGCCGGGGTGACCTGAACGGCGAACTGGATACCCATCAGCCATGCAATTTCATCAACGACTTGCCGTCCTGGGCGAATGCTTGTTGGTTTGAGCTCTTGATGGCTCATTCCGAGTGACTTCTTAATGGCTTCCAAATTGGAGAGGCCCGGATAGAGCACACTATTCGTCCCGCGATAACCCAGAAGCGGATCAAAGGCAGTCATCCCCACCGTAATCACCATTCCGGCATCAATGAGTTCGCGCGCCAGATAGATGTCTTCACCGGTTGAAACGCGCGTCAAAAAACCACAACTCGCGGGATCGGTTGGGTCGTGAATCTTGAGCGTGATGGCCGAACGCACGTTCTCGGGCAATAACGCTCGTGGGTCAGACTCGGGCTGCTTAGTCAAAACCGCTGGCTGGATAATGGTGACATTCGCGGGCTGCACGTGACGTGCAGCAAGCACCTTCCAGATCTCGGCAATGATCGTGGCGGATCCTGGCGTTTGGCGATCCAGCGCGATTGCGATGTGGTCGTCCTCCAGAACTGCCTGATCGAGCGTGGGGAAGTCGAGCGGCGAGTGCAAAGCTTGCCGAGTGGCCACCGCGACATCGCCACAACAACGCGGACCTTGCCGCACTACAGCCACCCGGTCGGAGTCCACTTGGCATTCAAAAAGTCCGGCCTGACCGAACTGGAGCGATACAGAAACTGGCGGCTTCGAACTCACGCGTTGTCCTTATTGGATGCTCGGACTACTGGTTGGTGCGGCAATCGCGAACGTCCGGTTTTGTAATTCCCTCAGTCGACTGGTTGCCTATTCGAGGAGGCCGCATGTTATAGAATCGGGATGGACCGAATAGCGTCCGCATAGCGGCGCGGCAGCGGACTGCTCTGTTCGTTTGTCGTGGCCGCAATCTTCAGATTCCAAAGAGTTCTTTCCCCACTCGCTCGAAAGCTGTTCCGTGACCGTACCTGTCGACGAAGACGACCGCCTCATGCTGCGGCTCCAATCCGGAGACCGGCAGGCGTTCGATGAAATCGTCGAACGACACCGCGGCCCGCTGTATGGCTTCTTCGTGAAGAACTGTCGCGATCCCCACTTGGCAGAAGACCTCACCCAAGAGGTGCTACTGCGTGTTCACAATATGTTTTGGGACTATCTGCCGGTGGGAAAGTTTCGCAGTTGGATCTTCCGCATCGCGCGCAACTTGATGATCGACACGGTGCGAAAGCAATCGCATGACGCGCTCATCAAAGCCGTCCGCAGCAAAGATGACGACGAACCAGACATTCTCTCGCGAGTGGCTGGCGACTTCTTGAGCCCGCAGCACAACGCGCATCACTCGGAACTCAAAACGATGCTTGAGGAGTTACTCGATCACCTTCCGGAAGAACAGCGGTTGACGTTCACGATGTTTCACTTCGCCGATCTCAGTCTTCCCGAACTGGCCGAGATCATGGAGACTTCCGTCCCCACAACCAAAAGCCGCTTACGTCTGGCACGCGAGAAGCTCAGCGAATGGATGCTCGCGCGCGGCATCCTCAACCCACACGCAGCCGACGGCGATGAATAATGCGTCAGACTCACTGTTCGCTAACCGAGCGACACGCGTTCTTCCGGGTACTCGTACTCGGCTGACTGAGCATTACCGGCAAGTCCCAACAGCAATGTCAGCGGCCCGACCCGACCTAAGAACATGGTTACAACAAGTACCAACTGAGAGGCCGCACTGAGATTAGGAGTCACTCCAGCCGAGACGCCCACGGTTGCAAAAGCACTCGTCGCTTCAAACAAATGATTGAGAAACAAATTCTCGTTCTTCTCAAACAGCACCAGTAGCAACGTCGTTGTCATGACCGTCGCCAAACCAATCGCACAAATGACGAACGCCTGTCGAACTTGATCCACAGGAATCTGCCGACCCCGATATTCGACGCCGGGGCGTCCTCTCAAAATCGAGACCAATGACAGCAGCATGATCCCAACCGATACGGTCTTTACGCCGCCACCCGTCGAGCCCGGTGACGCTCCAACAAACATCAACCCAATTGCAAATAGCTTTGTACCGGGCTGAAGCCGAGCGTGATCGACGGAATTGAAACCTGCCGTGCGAAACGTCACCGATTGAAACCAAGCCTCGGCCAGCCGTTCACTCATCGAGTCGTGACCATGCCCCCCCGGCGCTTCAAGCAACCAATAACCGCCGGCACCGCCAATTAAGAGACACAGCGTCATCCAAATCGCGATCCGCGAACTGAGACTAATTCGCCCCAGCTTCTGGGCCTTCAAGGGCACATCGTCGAGCTGCCTTGCGCGCCAAGCACGCCAACGTCGCAACGCGGCTTGAGCGATGCTTTGCACAGTGGCAAAACCGAGTCCACCAAAGACGATGAGCCCCGCGATCACTCCCCAGCATTGCCACCGTGTACCATCGCCAATCAGGTTGTCTGCGGTCAGCGTGAAGCCCGCGTTACAGAACGCACTGATCGAATGAAAGACCGACCAGAAGACCCGCTCACTCAGCGGTAATTCTGGCCACAATGTGCTCAGCAATAGCGCCCCGATGCCCTCGCAACACAGCGTGAAACCCACGATCGAAATCAGCAGGCGCCTTAAATCTCGCAGCGTCGCGGCTTCGGTAACCGCTTGCAGAGCCACCGCTTCCTTGACCGAAATCTTGCGACCTAACAACAGCGCGAATGCCGCCGAGAGACTCATCATTCCCAGGCCTCCGATTTGAATCAGACCAAGGATGACGACTTGCCCTGTTCGCGACCAAAATGCGTTGTCGCCGCCGGTATCAACAACGACCAGCCCAGTCACGCAAGTGGCACTCGTCACTGTGAAGAGAGCAATGCGAGCTCGATCAACCAGAGACGCCGCTGCTCCGAGAGTGGTCAACGACGCAGGCAACATCAGCAACAACGTGCCGGTCAGAATCACTCCGGCGAAGGTCAACACAAATACCAGTGCTGGGTTGTGTCGGTTCGCCGAATGATCCACGAACGCCAAAACGCGGCCACCAGTCGCCAACAGCACGAAGAATTCGCTCCAAGCCACACAGGCAGCCGCTCGACTGTGGTCAAACCACACCGGGAGCACCGGTCCAAAGGCCAGTAACACGAAGATGCCACCGAGCCACATCGCGGCAAACAAAACCCGAGCACGATTGGCTCGCCACCATTCGACAGGTCGCCCCTCCACGAAGGCATGACGAGCGGTGTTGAAGAGACTCAACACGAGCGCGCCGATGACAACCAGGCCCAGTTCCCACAACACGCGGTCGCGATAAAGCCCCTGCTGCAAGACGGTTGCTGCCAGCGCCATCCAGATGGCCGGAGTCTCAGCCCAATCCAATGAGGGCCAGCGATGAGCAATGCGTCTGAGGTTGCTTGTCGAGCGATCTACGGAAGAGCTCATCGAACCGGCCCTTGAAGTCTTTCGTGGTCATTCTTCGCACCATCTACGTCGGCAACTCGCATTTTCTAAGACATCCGAGTGAAAGGAGAACAGCGTTCACGTCGGCCCGCTAAAGCATGCATGATCAGGCTATGTCGCGTCCTCGATGAATGCATGTCCGCCCTGCACGAGGCGGCGTGTCATGACAACTTCTCCGACCAAGATGGCCAGAAAGACCAGCATCAACAACGGCCATAGTTCAACTCGCGCATTGTCGGACTTCAGTGACTCCAACAACTCACGCGGCTCTTGCAGCGCCCGCAAGCGATTCTCGGCAGTGAGTTCGTGCCAACGCTCATCAGCGATTGGCGCGAGATCCGATTCGCGTCGATCAAAGTTCACGACAAACAGTTCGTCGGCTTGACCGCCTTTGTCAGCTTGGTCGCGTCGGCGAAGTCGGTATGCCCCCGGTGACGAGGTGTCATCCAATCGGATCAACGGACGCAGTTCATCACCTGCCGAAGTTCCCTCCAGCTCCTTGTCGTTAGCGGTAACAAACACAAAGTCGCGAACATCGTCTTGAGGACCAATCGGAAATACGAGCGGCACGCCAACATCAACGTTACGTGACACCCGCCCAGAAGTCAGATCGAAGATCAACTCATGCAGAAACGCGACGTAGTCTGGCTTGGCGGGCAGCGTCGTCCAATCGGCGTCGAGCGTCGAAGTCATCACGGTGACCTGCCCACGACCGGCAGCGCGAGACAGTAAGAACGGGTCGCCGCTCGTTAGTTTTGCAGCGATGACGGCGTGCTCGGCGGACGTCCCGACTTTGAACCAATTTGTGAACCGCGCTTCGAGTAGTCCGTCAGAAGATCCCGATCGAAACGGCTTAAGCCAAGGAAGTTGCAAACTCTCGCTAACGATACTAACGGGCGGCGTGTCTTTATCGCGTGGTGCGGCTTCAATCTTGCTCAAGCTCGCAGGCAAGAGGTCGGCCTTCTGATGCAGAGTTGTGTTGTACCAATCCTGATCGACTCGATCGCCAAGCGTGATCGCGAGTCCTCCACCGCTTTCAACATAATCCGTCAACGCCGTAACCTGCATGTCGTCCAAACGCGAGACATTCGCGAGCACAACCACTTGTGGCGTCGCTAGTCGCTCAGCAGTGAGTTGACTGACCGAGACAACTTCTGCGGCGATCCACGGCGTCGGATTGGAGGCCGCAGACAGCGCCAGCTTGGCAAAGAACGTCTCGCTACGAGTCGTATCGGCATGAGGCTGCCCATCGACAATCAGCACCGGCAAGGCGTCGGTAATCGAGATCGCCGCTTCGGCACGATCGTCATTGGGAAGATTGTCTTCTTCAGTCACGACCGCGATGAGATGAGAACCGCCAGTCTTGAAGCGATATTCAAAGTCAAGCGACGCCTGCCCATCTGGCTCAATACGGACGGTCTGCGTTTGGTCGGCTAGTCGCTGCCCATCGACTTCGAGGAACACTTTTCGCGTCGCTGCTGCCGCCCCCCCCGAGCACTTCAACCGCGTCTTGATACGCACTGGAAAGTCGACGACGGTCAACTCGCGCGACAACTCCAGGCGGTCGATGCTGAAATTCGTGCGCTTGCCTTGCTGAGCCTGCGTGTTGACGACCCAGACATTGGGCGGCACTGAGGCTTGTTGCCGAAGTTCATCCAGTTGCAACCAGAAATGCTCGTCAGCATTCTGCCACGGCAGCGTTTGCCCGTCGGTAATTACGATGACATGCCGACTGAGATTCGTACCCGTCTGCAGCAACTGCAGTGCTTTGACAGTGGCCTCGTTCAACTTGGACGTACCGCTTGGTGGCGGCAGTTCATCAAGCAATTTTTTCAGCGTGACTCGATCACGACTGAACTTCGGCATCACGGGATTGAGCACTTCGCGTGCGTCAAGCACAGCCACGGTGTCTGCTGCCGATAGTTGGCCGAGAAAATCCTGCGCCCACTTCGTTGCTCGCTGATGCGGCGTGCGTGCCGCTCCGCGCCAATTTGAGGAGTACGAACTATCGACGACGAGTACATAGTCGGCTGGTGGCGCGGCAGCAAACAGTGCAGCCAGCGAACCCGACATCCAGGGCCGACTCATGGCAATCGCCAACAGCGCAATCAAGCCGATTCGCAAAGCGAGCAACAACAACTCTTCAAGTCGCACGCGACGTTTGGCCTGCCGGCCAAGCTCCAAGAATTGCATCGCGCCCCACTCGATGACGTCATATTTCTTCCGACTGAGTAGATGCGCGAGCACCGGCAGTCCGACTCCCAAAAGTCCGAGCAACATCAGTGGGTTGAGAAAAAAGTTCGCCATGCAGCACGCGAGGAATGGACACCACGGTCGTTATACCGAGGAACCATATCGCGATCTGCGACCTAAGCGACCCAATCCACTCCGCAACCCTCGCACGCAAAGTGCCGTGGGTTCACGGTCGCCTCGTCGCGGCATGTGTCAGCAACGATCGCACTAAAAAGCGGAATCACTTGCGCCCGATCACACTGCGGACAACTGGAGTTGGCTCGCAGCAACCGTGCTCGCTGGGCGAGTGAGAATTGCGCTTGAGCGCGAAGTCGGCGGCCATCGAGGACGAACGAGAGAATCGCGCGGCCTTCGTGCAAGGACTCAGAGTGCAAGTGTCCGTCATGCACGTCATTGGCAGCAGGGTGGTACACCTTAAGTCGGCTCATCCTTGAGCGTCTTTCTGGAAGAGAGATCCACAAAACAGGCGTCATGCCTTGAATCGCGCTGCGGTTCCGATCACGCGATCGGGCAAGGACGTTAAATGTGCCACTGGAACCCAGCAAGGGCCTCTTGGCAGGGAAACGAGAGGTCGAATTTGCAACGTCGAGATTGCTCACGAACCGGCAACGCGGCCTGCGGTCGCTGCCGAGCTTGTAAGTCTTGCAAACTTCTCAATGCAGCCACACAGAGACTTCAAAGCCCTCTAGGTCACGCGCGGGGCCACTTCTATAAAGCTCGCCCTGCCCGCGATTCACATCTCTCTCAGAACAACCCGCTCAGGGCTCATTCTTCGTTCTGAACCAGTCATCAATCCCACCTTCCAACGGCACCGAACAGTTCATGGACGGCAGCCAGTCGTTCAGTCATCCAGAGAGTCAACGACGTCACATTGACGCGACCATATTGACTCTCTGGATGACTGCCACGAACTGTGTTCGCTCAGCCTGCATTCGGTCGCTGATCTCCGCTTCTAATTCACTTCGAATGAGTCGGTTCGCAAAGGAGCCACCCATGCGTCTGTCGGTACGTCTTGCCTTCTGCGTGCTCGCGGGAGCGTCAGCCTTGACTTCGATCGGCTGCAATTCGGTGCCAGGCCAATGGCATCGACAAAGTGCCCTCGTCAATCGCCGTCTGCATGGTGAGAAGCAGGCATTGGCTCAAACCCAAACGGCACTCGATCAAGACCGGCAGCGACTTGCTCAAGAAAACGCCGACTTGCAGCAACGACTCGCTGCTGCCAATTCGCGGCTCGACAATCTCAGCAACGAACGGCAGCAGTTGCAGAGTCGCTACACCAATCTGCTGAAAGATCAGCAAAGCGTGTTGCCCGAATCCGCAACTCAAAAGTTCAAGGATCTCGCTCAAAAGTATCCAGGCCTGAAATTCGATCCCGAGACCGGCGTCAGTCAATTGGGTAACGATTTCTTGTTTGATTCAGGGAGCACGCACATCCGCAATGATGCTCTGCCAGTCATCAATGGGATTGCCAAAATTCTGAACGAAGGCGAAGCCAAACACTTGAAGGTGCTCGTTGTCGGTCACACTGACGATCGACGGATCTCGAAAGAATCGACAAAGAAGTTGCACCCCACGAATTGGCACCTCTCTACAAACCGCGCCAACGAAGTGTTACTCGCGCTGAATAAGGCGGGGATCAACGAGAGCCGCATGGGCTCAGCCGGATACAGCATGTTCCGTCCAGTCGAACCGAATACGACCGATAAAGCACGCAGCCAAAACCGACGTGTTGAGGTCTATGTGTTGGCTCCCGACTCGCCGATTGCCATGGAACTAGAACGTGAAGACCGAGCCCGGTCGGCATCCAACGGTGACGAATGGGATCCGCGAATGGCGAAATAAGTCCGCCAGAACGATCACGACTCGCCAAGCACCACAAAATCACACATCTCTCAAACGGCCTGCGTCGAGACATTCGATGCAGGCCGTTTGCGTTACACGATGCTTCGAGCGACTCTTCGTCTCTCTGCGATTTGATTCGCTTTAGTCCTTGCCGCATCCGCTCATCGAGTGCCTCTTATGCCGTCGCTTCGCGAGTACGTCACATTCTTCAAAGAATTCCGCGGTCGCTTTGAGACAACGGGCGCAATCGCGCCGAGTAGTCGCTTTTTGGCAGCAGCGATGTTGCGTCCTCTGCGTCAACGTGTCAGCGAGTCACCTGTCCGTGTACTCGAAATCGGTCCCGGCACTGGCGCCGTCACCGACTGGCTGGTGCATCAAATCAAACCCGGAGACACACTTGATCTGGTGGAACTCAATGAGACCTTCGCAGGTGTGCTCCGTGAGAAGTTCATGACCGATCGTGACTATGCTCAGATTGCCGAACGCTCGCAGGTTCATGTCGTCCCGTTGCAGGACTTTCATGCAGCGCAGCCTTACGACTTCATCATCTCGGGACTGCCGCTTAACAACTTTCCAGCCGACCTAGTGGATGAGATCTTCGACGCTTACTTCCGATTGCTCTCGCCTGGCGGCACGCTGTCCTACTTCGAATACATGTATGTCCGGTCGATCCGAAAGCGGGTTGGGGCTCGACCTAGCCGCGAACGTTTAGGCCGTATCGACGCGACCATGGGCCACTTCGTTAATCGTTACCGGGTACGCCGCGATTGGATTTTTGTGAACATTCCCCCCGCTTGGGTGCAGCATTTGCGCAAGAACGACAGCTCGCAGAAAGGTTGAGGGCATCGTGATTTGCTTGCTCGCTAGGCAACACTGAACTAGCCCGTTGAAAAACACGTGGAGCACGATTTGGTCGTGCTCGAAACCTGGCGAATTCCGGCACGTTGAAACATGGCCCGCAAAAATCAGCAGGCCGCTAAGACGGCAATGGGTCCATCAACCTGTTCAATCTTCAGAAAATTGCGGGGTTGGCAACACTTACTGGCTGACGGAACCGAGGTTGCCGATACTTAATGACGACAATGTGCTTTTTTTGAAAAGCAGGCGAAGAATCTCTTTCGGGCAGAAAAGCGACCTGCTTATAGTCCCGCCGCTTTCAAGGCCGCCAAGGACGGTTTCAGGTGCCTGCGAATGGACTGCCCGGCAGTCACAGACGACTCTGGTCAAAGCAAGCTATGTTCTGAGTTCCTGGTGGAGGCTCACTGGTCCGACATGTCAGAAAATATCTCATCGTCGCAGACCGTATTTCTTGCTCGCCTTCTCCTTAATTTGCGTGCAACCGTTGCCGCGCGATTCCTGCTGCCGTTGAGCCCAGTGTGGGCTATGAGCACCTGCCGAAGCGATGCTTCTGTTTATCGTGCTTCACTCGCGGCACATCGCTTAGCCGTCAACAGTCAACGGCTCGCCCATAATCAGCGATGATACCTGTCGCCTGAGCCGGCAGGACAATCCGGCTGGTTTCTTCGGAAATCAGCAACCGCCCTTTCACATAGGCACGAAGAACTATGCGGCGGTTTCGAGTTGTGGCCCTCACTGGTCGCTCCCTTTGATTGGCTTTCTGCGATCGAGGTCCATCTTCCGCTCGGCTGAGTCCGGGTTGATTGAGTCGCCTTCTTTCTCTCGCTGCTAAAGGTTGAGCTATGGCTCCTATTCTTGATCTCTCTGCGCCCTCTGTCCGTCTTGCTCGTCCTGTGATCGACTTCGACCAAGCTCGCCGCATTGCAGAGGAGCATGGTACACCGACGCTTGTCATCTCTCGCTCGGTCGTTCGCCGTAATTACGAAGCGATGCGATCCGCGATGCCGAATGTCGAACTGTTCTATGCCGCGAAGTCGAACCCAGCTCATGCACTTCTGCGAACGCTCTGTGAGAGCGGTTCAAGCTGCGATGTCTGCTCATGGGGTGAAATGAAAGCCGCCCTAGAAGCAGGCTTCACTGGTGAGAACATGATTCACACTCACCCGTGCAAGACCGAGAGCAACATCACTCAGTGCTGGAATGCGGGGATGCGTTGGTTCGTTGTGGACTGCGTTCCCGAGCTCGACAAGATGGCTCGTTGGGCTCCCGAGGCAAATCTCATTCTGCGACTTGCCGCTCAGTCTCAGTCGAGCCTCATCAACCTTTCAGCAAAATTTGGTTGCGCGACTGACGACGCGATGCGCATCCTGCGTGAAGCACGTCGTCGCGGCTTGAGCGTCAAGGGCATCTCGTTCCATGTGGGTTCCCAGTGCCTTAATCCAGCTGACTACGAGCGGATGCTTTTCAAGACTCGCGAAGTTTGGGACGAAGCGATCGCTGAAGGTTTCGAGTTGGAAATGCTCGACGTTGGCGGTGGCTTCCCAGCACCGTATCGCCGCCCAGTCATGTCGCTGGAGTCATTCTGCCACCAATTGGACAATGCGCTGACGAAGACCTTTGGTGACCTCAATGTGCGCATCATCGCTGAGCCGGGCCGTGGCATCAGTGCAGAAACCATGACGCTCGTCACCAAGGTGCTCGGCAAGAATAAACGCGGCGGCAAGATGTGGTACTTCATTGACGACGGCGTTTATGGCTCGTTTTCTGGTAAATTGTTCGACCACGCAGACTTCGAACTCGTCACCGAGAACGCGATCGGTCGGCAGCACTTCCCATGTGTCGTTGCAGGTCCGACGTGCGATTCGCATGACATCGTTTCTGAAGATCAAGAACTACCAGATCTCGAGATTGGCGAACTGCTTCTGGTCCCCACGATGGGCTCATACACCAATGCGAGCGCGTCCCCGTTCAATGGACTCGATGTCGCCAAGATCATTGAAGTCGAATAACTCCGTGGACTCGGCAAGCTCAGAATGAGCTTGCATCACACAGCTTCAAGATCCGGCGGCAGGCTCGTTGATGGAAGCATCAACGAGCCTGCCGTCGTTATCGGACATAGCTCAAGCAATTGATGCAGCGACGCAGACCGGATGCGTGACCGTGGCTGGTGGATTCCATTTCGATCGGCCATGAGGTGAACCGCGTTCGTCTCATCGTCATCGCAAGCCCTGGGGAGGCGGTAAGATGTGGTGACGTCACTCCAGTAGAGCGTCTCGCTCGTCACGCAATCGGAATGGAATCCCACAACCTCCAAGTCCATGCCTCATCTTAAACATCATCGTTATCGGACACTTCACCACGGATATGCATGCCACACGGCCAAAGGGGGGATCGACCTAAATGCGTCGACTGACTGAGATCAAACGAGTTCCATTTTCGGGCCGCGTCTTTGTGTTGGGCTGTGGAGCAGTGTCGCAATGCACCGTGCCGTTACTGGTACGGCATCTCGATATGCCCGCGCATCGCATCACCGTGATGGATATGGAAGCTCGCGCTGATCGCATTTCAGACGCGGTGCAGGCGGGTGTTCGCTTCGTGCGCGATCAAATCACTCCCGAGAACTTCGACGCGATCCTCAATCAGCATCTGAGTGCCGGAGACTTGTTCGTCGATCTTTCTTGGAACGTCGATACGGTGACGATGCTCGATTGGTGTCATCGCCGCGGTGTCCTGTTCATCAACACGTCGGTCGAAGAGTGGGACCCTTATCAAACAAAAGATGGCCCTGAGAAGACGCTCTATCACCGGCAGATGAATATCCGCCGCTTGGTCGCGAATTGGGACGGCGAGCATTCCGGCCCGACTGCGGTACTCGATCATGGAGCCAATCCCGGTTTGGTCTCGCACTTCACCAAGCGCGGGTTGATCGAGATTGCCGAGAAAATCATCGCCGAGAAACCAACAGACGCGCGCATCTCGCGTTTAGAACGAGCACTTGCCGACCGCGACTTCGCCCAGTTGGCGATGCTGTCGGGAGTGAAGACAATTCACATCAGCGAGCAGGACACGCAGATCACCAGCTCACCCAAACGGAAGAACGAGTTCGTCAACACCTGGAGTGTCGAAGGACTCTATGAGGAAGCAATCGCACCTGCAGAACTCGGTTGGGGCACACACGAGCGGCGCATTCCACAGGGAGCTCAAGGTCATAAAGACGGACCTCGGCATCAAATCTTTTTAGCCAATCGCCGCGGCATGGATACATGGGTGCGATCATGGGTCCCCGGAGGCCAAATTCACGGAATGGTGATTCGGCATGGCGAAGCCTTCAGTATCGGTGAGTATCTCTCGGTGACTGATCCGAAGAAAAATAAAGTCCTCTATCGCCCGACGGTGCATTACGCCTACTGCCCCACAGACTGCGCAATCGCGTCGTTGCAAGAGCTGCGCATGCGCGACCTGCAGTTACAAGACCGCATCCGTATTTTGTCGTCAGACGACCTCATTGAGGGTGAAGACGTTCTGGGCGTGTTGCTCATGGGGCATGATTTTGGATCATGGTGGTACGGCAGCACGCTCGATGTTGCGGCAACGCGCCAACTTATCGGCGGCCAGAATCCAACCACGCTGCAAGTTGCCAGTTCGTTGCTCGGCGCGATTGCTTGGATGATTCGCCATCCCAACTGTGGAGTAAATCTGCCGGATTACTTGCCCCACGAGGAAGTGCTCGACATGGCGCAGCCTTACATCGAGCCACTCGTCTCGGTGCAAAGCGATTGGAAGCCGGTGCCCGAAAGCTTCTCGGGCGAATGGAATGAGATTTGGCAATTCGACAAGTTCTTCGTATCCGACATTCAGATTCCGCCCGAAGAACTGGAATGGAGAGATATCGACGACGCCGATCCGCTGACGACCGTGCGCGTCGAAAAAAGCCCAGAGTTCTTCCCAACCGGTCTCGCTCGCAAGAAGCACGAGTCCCAGTCGGTCGCTAACTCGTTCCGAAGGTAGCTTCTCAGAGCCAATAAACAGCCAGCGACGATTGAGGGATCGACGGAGTCGCATCAGCATCCGACGTCGCTTCTTCTACTTCCTCACCCGGAGTTCAGCATGTCGCGTCGTTTCATGGCTCTTGTGTTGTCGATCATCAGCCTCGTGCTGCTTGGTAGAACGACTGTGGCTCAGCAACCGTTGCGGCGGATTGCCTTTGGTTCATGCGCGAAGCAAGACAAGCCACAGCCGATTTGGGACTCGATCGTCGAACTCAAGCCGCAACTGTTTCTCTTCATCGGCGACAACATCTATGGCGACACCGAAGATATGCAGTTGCTGAAGCAGAAATGGGATCTGTTGGGGGCTCAGCCCGGATATCAAAAGCTCAAACAGACATGCCCGGTGCTCGCGACTTGGGATGACCACGACTACGGTGGGAATGATGCGGGGGCCGACTACCCCAAACGCCGCGAGTCGCAGCAACTCTTTCAAGACTTCTTTGAGGTGCCTAAAGATGACCAGCGTCGCCAACGCGAGGGCGTTTATCACGCCCAGACATTCGGCCCGCCGGGCCAACGTGTGCAAATCATCCTGCTCGACGCGCGGTACTTCCGTAGTCGCCTGAGGACTGGGTTCAAGCCAAGCGAGCCTGGTGAAGGTTATCGAGGTAAGTACTTACCGAATGACGACCCGCAAGCAACGGTGCTTGGTGACGCGCAGTGGAAATGGCTCGGCGAGCAATTTCTCCAGCCTGCTGAGCTGCGCGTGCTGTGTTGTAGCTATCAGTTTTTGCCTGACGAACATGGCTCAGAGGCCTGGGGTAACTTTCCTTTAGAGCGGCAAAGGATGCTGTCGCTGATTCGCGACACCAACGCAAACGGCGTGGTCATCATTAGCGGCGACCGGCATTTAGCAGAGTCTATGAAACTCGCTCCTGGGCCTCAGGCGTTGCGTTATCCACTGTATGAAATGACTTCAAGCAGCCTCAACGCACCAAGTGGCAACCTGACCAAAGCAGGAGTGCGATTCGCAACCGAGATCAACTCTTACCGCGTCGGGTTGACCTACTTCGACACCAACTTCGGACTGATCGACATCGACTGGTCGCTACCTTCGCCCGTCGTGCGTATGCAAGTTCGTGACGAAGCTGGTGGAGTCGTGTTGCAACAACGCTTCAAGCTTGATGAGTTGAAGTAGACCGGGTGAAACGAGCAGATCGTTGATGTCGCTCAACGCGTCCCTTGCAATTCGCAATTCCAATGCCGAAGAGCCGCTGCTTTCATCAAGTGCTGCTTTCATCCGGTGGCGCGAAAGCCTTCTCCAGTTCCTGCACTAACTGGTCGACTCGAAACGGCTTATAGAGCACGGACTTCAAGCCCGCCTGACGCGACTTCACGATGGAGTGAGTTGGATCGTAGCCGTAGCCGGTCATCAGAATGACCGCCAAGTTTCCGTCGATCAGCTTGAGTTGCGAGAACGTCGCGAACCCATCGTGATCGGGCAGGCGGATATCAACGATGATCGCGTCGTAATGAAATGACCGCGCGAGCAAGAACGCGCTTTCGGCAACTGGTGCAGTTTCAACCTCGCAGCCAAAGCGGCCCAACAACTCATGAGCCGCACGGCGCACTTCATCGTCTGCATCAACGACGAGCACACGCTTATGAGCCATCTTGACTCGCACGTGACTCGGCAACAGCGACGACTGGCCGACTTTGGGACGCATCTCGTCGCCCACTTGCTGAATCAACTGTTTGATATCGCGAGTGTGCTTAAGGATGTCGCGCAACCGTTCGGTCACTTCCCGCTCGACACCGATGGTATTTTCAAGCACCCAAGTCGTCGCGTGAATGATCTCATCCACCGGTTGCCCAACGTTGCACAAGATCGTCTCGGCGCTCTGAGTGACCGATGAAATCTTCTCGACGGTGAGCAACTCCAGCGTGTTGAGTGCCATCGCAATCTCACGCGCGAACAACTCCAAGAATTGCAAGTCGTTCTCAGAAAACGCACCAGCGCGAGGGCTTTCGACATTGAACGTCCCCAGAACTTCATCGTGCCACATCAACGGCACGGTCAGCGAGCTATGCGCTTCTGGTGCTCCTTGCAGATAAAGCGGATCCGAAGTGGTGTCTTCACAGAGGTAACTCTTGCCCGTTGCGGCGACAAAGCCCGTCACACCGTTGTTCTGCGGATTCGCATGCAGAATGCGGCTCTCGGCTTCCTTATTCATTCCGACCGCGAGCAGCGGATCCAGTCGCTTCGTAGAGCGATCAAGCAAACGAATCTCGACGGTGTCGTATTCCAGCAAGTCGTGCGTGAAGTGCAGGATCTTCGACTTCAGCAAGTCGATGCGATCCTCGACGGACATCTCCAGCAACTCTTGCGGAGTGAGATCGCTGAGTTCGAGCCCGGCTTGATAAATCGCGTTGAGCTTCTGTTTTTGTTGCACTTCATGAGAGGTGTCGCGGATCACCAGCGCAAGATACTGCGGGATATCGGGGTCGCCCTCGAAGATCGGTGTGGCTTCCACTTCGAAGAACGTTTTATCGCCAACGTGAAGCGTACTCCGTGCCGGTTCGTTCGTGGCGAACGCGGTATTCAACGGGCAAAAGTCGGGGCCCAAGATCTCAGCAGACAAAAAGCATTGATAGAAGTTACGCCCCAGCACTGACTGGGATGATTTCGTCAACTCCTGAAAGCGTAAGTTGCTCCAGAGCACGCGCCGATTTTGATCAAGCAATACAAAGCCAGACGGCAACGACTGCAATACATGCCCGGCTTGCAACAACAAACCGCCAATCGAAGCCTCGTCGTCAAACGACAAGAGCCCAGAGACGCCACCTTGATGCAGGCACTCCAGGCTCTGTGCGAGCGATTCGCAGAACTTGATGTCGTAGGTCTCGCGGAGGCGATCAGAGACTCGCCGGACTTGTGCTGCATCCGCGCCGACGGCGATCAGTTTGCTTTTCGATGCTCCCGCGATGTGGGACATGCCGCATACTTTTCAAGAGAGTTTCCGCGTGATGTACTGGGCGAATAGAGCCGCTCCGAGAGATGCATGAGCCACTCAAACGGTCCCGACGTGACCGCTGGCGGCCCCACTCATGGCCCATGAGCGGCGGGAGTATAAGCCGCGTCGATCATGCGACAACTCGGCTCGCCGAGTGTGAAGAGTGTTCGAAAGACCGAGGATGCTTGCGGCCCGATGTTTGCCATTCGTCGCTGTCTGCCAGCCTCAATATGTCAGTCGTCATAGAGTGCCGCCAGCAGCGACTCGTACTTCGCGATGATATGTCGACGTCGGACTTTGAGCGTTGCGGTCAGCTCCTCATCCGCAACCGCGAAGGGACGCGCAAGAATCAAAAACTTCTTCACGCGTTCGGGCTGACTGACTTGCTGCATGACAGCACTGACACGCTCATTCAAGATGGTGAGCGATGCCTCGTCGGTGATGAACTCGCCCGTCACTGCGACAAGTCCGCCGCGCTCTGCGACGGCAGCATGGAGCCGTTCAAAGTTCGGCACAAGGAGCGCGCTCACAAACTGCCGACCGTCGCCATAGACGACAGCTTGATCAATGAATTCATCACGAGAGAGCAAGCGTTCGAGTTCCGCTGGAGCGATGTTCTTGCCAGCGGAAGTCACGAAGAGATCCTTCTTACGATCGGTGATGAAGAGGAAACCATCGTCATCAAGTCGCCCAACATCACCCGTCAATAACCAACCATCGACAACAGCCTGATCCGTCGCAGTCGGGTTCTTCCAATAGCCCTGCATGACATGTGGGCCGCGCGTTTGAATTTCACCATCGTCCGCAATCCGTACATCAACGTCACCAATCGCCCTACCGACCGAGCCAATGCGGTATTGCTCGATGCTGTTGAACGAAATCACCGGCGAACTTTCTGTCAGCCCATAACCTTCCAGCAACGGCAGCCCCGCAGCAAAGAATCCTTCGGCGATATAGCGAGGCAAGGGTGCTCCGCCGGAAGTAAGTTGCCGCATCTCCGCCCCAAAAGTTTTACGAATGGCTGTGGCACGCTCGTCAGCAGACAGCGTTTTGATTTGGCTCCAAACTTTCTCATAAACACGCGGTACGGCGGTCAGCCAATGAGGTCGAACCTGCTTGAGGTTTGCAAACAACGTGTCAACGGATTCGGCGAGCGCGACCGTAAGACCACCAATCGTCGTCAAGTAATGGTCGACGGTCCGGGCATAGATGTGGCTGTAGGGCAACCAACTCAGTAGCACGACATCCTCGGTCATGAACGAGATGTCGAAAGTCGCCTTCGCGTTCGTCAGCAGATTGCCATGCGACAGCATCACACCTTTGGGATGCCCCGTGGTTCCGCTCGTGTAGATGATCGTCGCCAGACTCCTGTCATGGAGCGCAGCCTCGCGCCGCGCGATCTCTGTCCGATCGGCAGGCGTTCCCAAATGACGCAATCCATCCCAACTCAAGACACGCACATGTGATGCCGGAAGGTGGATGGGCTCGAACGAAATCACGAACTCAAGTTGCGGCAAACGGTCGAGTACTTCCGTAACTTTAGCCGCTTGAGTTGGCCCACTGACGATGATGCCACGCGCTTCACTGTGCGCGACTTGGTATTCGACCTGCAATGGAGCGAGGGGAGCATGTAATGGCACATCTGCGGCACCGCTGCTCAGGATGGCGTGATCGGCAATCAACCACTCGCAGCGGTTCTCCGAAAGAATTGCCACTCGATCTCCACACTGGACTCCGAGCCGAATCAAACCGGCCGCAGCGTCGTCCGCCGCGCGGCGATACTCGCTCCAACTGAGATCGTGATAGAGCCCGTGCTGCGGATACCTCAGAGCCACTCGATCGCCAAACTGCATCGACGCCGAGCGATGCAGATCGCACAAAGTTCGTCCGGTCACCGCAGCGAGCATGCGAGAACTCCTTAGAAGTCACGTCCAAAAAACTGCCAGCCGACGCATACCGTAGCGGAGTCACTCGACTCGGTCTTGCAGGCGGAAGCGTTCTCTGATGGTGACCCAATCCGCAAAACGAACGAGTCCCGCCAGGACCGCAACAGCGTTGCTGACACCACACTGCGGTGACTGCTGCTGCTGCTGCCGCTCCAAACGGGACTCACGGGATCATGGATTCGCTCTGCCGCAAACGGCTGGACTTCAGCTACTTGGCAGCCGCTTCAACGCCGAGTTCTTTCAGCTTGTCGGAGACCTGCTTCGCGTGCTCCTTCGTATTCACCTTCTGCTCGATATGCGCAATCTTGCCATCTTTGCCGATGAAGAATGACCAACGCTTGGCATTCGCTTTGGCATCCGCTGCGACACCGTATTTCATCGCGGTCTCACGGGTCGGATCGCTGAGAATTGGGTAATCCAATTCCAAGGACTTCGCGAACTTAGTGTTGTCGTCGACGGTGTCACAACTCGCCGTGAAATAGGCGACGTTGAACGCTTTCACGAGCTTGCCTTCTTCTTTGAGCGACTTGCACTCGGCAGTACAGCCACCGGTGAACGCCTTGGGAAACCAAGACACAACGACTGCTTGCTTACCTTTGAAATCAGACAGCTTATAGGTCTTGCCGTCACTGCCCTTGAGTTCGAAGTTGGGAGCGTCTTGGCCCACCTTCACTTCGTCGGCTTGCACGGACAAAGACAGCGACAACACCGCTGCCAATCCCAGACTTAGACTCTTCAGCAACTTCATGATGTCCTCCAGAACGAGATGGGGAGAAAGCTCGGACGCAAGACAGACTCTATCGACCCAGAATTACACGGACTACGACGCCGCAACCGCTCGACGCTAAGGCACGTTCAAGATTTCTTAACGAAACGTCACGTCCACAAGCTGGCCGAGAAAGCAACCGTCATCAATGACAACAGCCCGAACGAATCGCGGCTGGCGACTCGATCGGGCTGCCGACAGTCAGTACCACCACCGTGATACGATCTATCCCCAAAAGCGTTCGCCATGCCAATTACAGGCGGCTTGTGTCTCGACCTCAATGTCACCTTCAACACTGCATTGGCAAGACAAACGCAGTTCCTTCTCGTGGCCGAGATAGGCGAAGTACGCCTCTGGATTGGCTCCGGTGCGAACCGTGAATTTCTCAATCAGGCCGGGCTCACTGACGTTTTCTTGACCTTTCTTAACATAGACGCGGCAT
>Ga0172376_10002996_pt1 | contig 20323 bp, 17 predicted proteins | sample Lak35m_FD_121114 | JGI IMG/M metagenome (GOLD analysis project Ga0172376, IMG submission 121114) | Freshwater microbial communities from Kabuno Bay, South-Kivu, Congo - kab_092012_35m | ecosystem: Environmental > Aquatic > Freshwater > Lake | place: Democratic Republic of the Congo: South-Kivu... | reverse complement strand
TGCCACTGACGAACGATCTCGCGAAACCCGGCCGGCAGGGATTCCTTCCGACAGCATTCATCCCAGTCCAGGATCGCTGTCAACGATTCTGCATGTGAATCTGGCCCCTTCCACCACGAACCGAAAGCGGCCCGACCGCTTTGATCCAGCGGCGTACCGGCCTGCAGTTCCTGCCGGCATTTCTGTCCCTTGATGGCGTGATCGAGCAGCCGGAGCTTTTCATCGAGCGTCTTTGGAGCCGGACCTTTCAGGACACCGAGTAGCGTTCGTCTCGCATCGCGCCAGGGACGGCAGAGCCAGCGCAGCCATGATCGTCCATAAGCCGCCAGATGCCGCCGGGTCTCGACCAGTGGCGTTTCCCAGATGATGTCCGCACCGACTTCATTCACAACCGCACGACACCGTGACAGCTCCTGCAGCACAGAGACCGCGCGCTCGATCTCCGATCGCTGACGGATCCAGACGTCGTTCGCAAAGGCCTCCCGGTCCAGTGGCGGCATCTCCTGCAGCAGTTCTGTGAGCCGCACCATCTGGTGGATCTCGATTGATGTGGCGTTCTCATCCGGCCATGCAATCCGCAGGTGCCCGGCCAGACGCGCCGCCATTCCGCGAGAGTCCGCCACCGCCTGTCGCAACTGACCGAAGAGCATCTGCAGCGCGTTGACATCGGATGGAAGCAGAGGCTCCTCGCGCGTGATGCCCCAGCAGGGATGGCTCACCGGGACGCCCAGCTCGCGGACATGGCCGGTCAGTTCGCGAAGAAGCTGCTGCTTCTCCCGGAATGTGATCTGCGACCACGATCGGATATCGGGCAGCTCCATCGGGAGCGGTTCGGTGCAGGTCGCTTTCAGCCGGCACAAGCGACCGATGACGGCATACGGAGTCAGGCCCGACGGTTCGATCGGAGTATGCAGTTGCTCGACGTAGCGATTGAGCCGATCGCGAGTGCGCAGGTGCTCGGCCGCCGGAACGTCGAAGTTCATCGGCTTCGGTTTGCCGAGCTGCAGCGTACGTTCCAGCTCGGCGAAGACTTCGCGTTTGCTGGCTTTGTGGCTGTGCAGTTCGAGGCAGATATCGCCCAGTCCGATGCGGTCCAGTCGCGACTTCACAACCTGCAGCGCCGCCATTTTCTCGGCGACAAACAGAACCCTCCGCCCCTCTTTCACCGCAGTCGCGATCATGTTGGTAATCGTCTGCGACTTGCCCGTGCCAGGCGGGCCCTGCACGATCAGATGCCGTCCGCGCCGCATCTCTTCGATCACGATGGCCTGCGAACTGTCGGCATCGACGACATGCATCAGATCGCGCGGAGCAAAGTGCGCATCGAGCGATTCCTGTTCGTCGATGACGGGCGGTTCGTGCCGGAATCCTTCGCTCAGCAGACTCCGAACCAGAGACTGATTTTCCAGCCGTCGCTCTTCCGGCCAGGCCTCCGGCAGCAGATCGCGGAACATCAGAAACTTCGCGAACGAGAAGAACCACAGCGTCATCCGGTCACGATGCACGCGCCAGCGCGACTCGTCCGCAACCAGCTGCTCGACCTGATCGAAATACGCCGCGACGTCAAGCTCTTCCGTATCGTCCAGTTCCGGCAGCTTGAGCCGGAATTCCACGTTGAGCTTTTCCTGCAGGGACAGATTGGTGGCGAGATCGTCCTCCAGCGCACGAATCCGGAACTTCGCATTCGCGGACTTGCGATTCAGTTCAACGGGAATCAGCACCAGCGGCGCGAAGCGGGGCCGGTCGGAATTCGGAGCCTCATACCATTCCAGAAATCCCAGCGCGAGAAACAGACAGTTGACGCCCTGCTCTTCTTCAAACGTCCGCGCCTCCACATGCAGCCGGAGCAGCCGCTTCTGAAGCTGATCGGAGACGAGGCTGGTTTGCAGCACCCGGTCGGTATACCGGGAATCGCTGGTGTCCTGAACGTCTTCCGGCTGAGCCAGCATGCTGACGGCATCCTCGCCGCCAGTATCGGCCGCCTCGACGTCATCTACGGCAGCCGTTCCATCCAAGCCGTCGGCCGGGACATCAGCTTCCGCATCGCGAACTGGTTCTGCTCGCGTCGCGTCCTCCGTCGAACCATCGCCCGCAGCCACGGCCGACATATCTTCATCCGCAGCCACAGCCGGCTCATCCTCGGCCGCGGCGAAGCTCATTTCGCGCCGTTCGAGAACCAGTAATCGGAAGACGTCCGTCGAACGCTCATCGACGACATCCACGCGGGTGGAACGTCCTCGCCCCAGAGGCGTGTTCAGCAGCCGGTTCCGGCCGCTGAGGTCGAGCAGTTCCCGTCGAGCCTGCTGCAGTTGATCAGAAATCGAACCGGCCATCCGCGCTGTCTCTGAAGAGTGAGTTCCGAAGTGCGATGGCTGCATACAGTGCAACTGACGGGAATTCAAACTGGCCGGATCAGAATGCGATGGATGATTGAGGAAACTCGCGAACTGATCACGGTGCCGAGTGATTCTGAAGCGGCCCCGCTGCGCCCGTATTCATCGGTCCGAAGGTTTGTCTGATGCTGCCTTCAGATCTTGCGTCCTCTCGAACACCTTTGCAGTTCGGCTCAGAGCTTCTGTCATCAAGGCCTCTATCGGAACTTCCATCCGACAAGTCACTTCCCGAACCGCTTTCGCGCACCGGTTATACAGTGCGCGGGAATCAGCGAGACATTTCAGACAAACGCGCAGAGCCAGTAAGTGTGTTCAAAACGCCGGACGCACTCGCCGGCGCCTCGAACCTGTCAGCGTCTCATTGATGACCAGAAGAAGTATGCCTCGCGCGGTGAGAAGTGATGCGTTTGAGGCGCAGGCGTTTTCGCCATTCGACGCCTGCGCCTTCGGCTGCGGGTCAAACAATCGAAAGTCTCATTCCTGACCGCGAGAAGTATAAATGCCGCAGCAGATCATGACGCTGCGCGTCAGGCCTGACGCACAAACAAAAAACACCCGCAGAAATTCTGCGGGTGTTTCCGTATGCGTCGAAGTGAGCAGCAGAAGCTTAAACCGAGAAGCTCTTACCGCAGCCGCAGGAGCCTTTGGAGTTCGGATTGTCGAACTTGAATCCGCGACGATCAATGCCGTCGTGATAGTCGATGGTCGCGCCCTGCAGGAACATCAGGAACTTCTTGTTCATGGCGACGCGGATGCCGAACTGATCGGAGAGCGCGTCCACTTCCTCATTGCAGTTCGAGATCTGGTCGAAGCCGAGATATTCCTGATAGCCGCTGCAGCCGCCGCCCTGAACGGCGACTCGCAGGCAGAATGCCTCTGAAGAAATGTTCTTCTCGGACATGTATCGCTTGAGTTCAACCGCCGCTTTCTCGGTCAGAAGAATGGCGGCATCGGTCGCTTCCGGATCGTAGACATACTGCTTCGGCAGTTCGGGCTGCACGAGCGGGCTGTGGTCGTGAGCGTGATCGTGCCCGTGGTCATGACCGTGGCTTTGTCCCTGTGAGCCGCATCCAGACTGCGATCCGCAGCAACCCTGTGCGGCCGATGTGCTGCCGGCTGTTTGCGTGGACATGAAAACTCTCCGTGAAGTTAAGGAGCGAACGGGATCGGTAAACTCCCCGAAAACGGGCGGACGCGGAGTATAGGCTTGGAAGTGACAAGCGGCGAGCCGGATTGAGACAGATTTTCCTGTCAAAAATGTGACAGCGAGGAATTCCGCGGAGATTCACGGGCTGCCCGCATCCGGTGCGGATGACCGGCTTGATTCCTGCGCCTGACCCGCCACCCTGTGCCGGTTGTGCGGGACGAAGGTTCGATCCCATACGGCTCAGACGTTTGCGATCAGGCGAGCCTGGCATGTCTTCTCCGGCGGAAAGTCTGATTGAGATCACCGGCCTGTCGATGCGGGTTTCCGGCCTGGCCGTGCTCGGCAGTTCGCTGGCAGGTATTCCGCTCGGCATCGCACTGGCGTTCTCTCGTGCCGCCTCGCGCCGGTGGTGGAACACGGTTGTGCAGACCGGCATGGCTCTGCCTCCGGTGGTGGTCGGGTTGCTGCTGTATCTGCTGCTGTCGCGGAGTGGTCCACTGGGCGACTGGCAGTGGCTCTACACGGCGGAAGCCATGATCCTGGCACAGGTGATTCTGACGTTGCCGTTTGTGATCGCGGTCACAGCGTCTTCAGTCGGCTCGGTGCCGGGAGAACTGTTCTGGCAGTTGCGAGTTCTGGGGGCGACCCCCTGGCAGGCTCGGCTGGCCGTGCTGAAGGAAGCTCGTTCGGGAGTTCTGCTGGCGGTGGCGGCGGCGTTCGGCCGCAGCCTCTCCGAAGTTGGAGCCGTGATGATGGTCGGCGGCAATATCGAAGGCCACACGCGGGTGCTGACGACGGCGATCGTCATGGAAACCCGGCAGGGACATTTCGCCCTGGCACTGGGATTGTCGGTGGTGCTGATGAGCGTTGCTCTGGCGATCAACATTCTGATCGTCCGCTTGCAGGGAAGGGCGGTGTCATGAGCGCGCCGCCGTCACTGGAAATTCGCAGTCTCCGGCACAGCTATGCGACGGGATTCGTGCTGCAGATTGATCAGCTCGACATACCCGCCGGAGAAACGCTGTGCCTGCTGGGTCCGACCGGTTCCGGTAAGAGCACTCTGCTGAAACTGCTGTCCGGTCTGGAAACGCCGGGATCGGGACAGATTCAACTGGCTGGAGAGCCATTGTCCGGTGACCGCATCGAGCAGTTGCGGCGGATTGTGCTGGTTCCGCAACGACCCTGTCTGCAGTCGGCCACAGTCCGACAGAACGTGGAGTTCGGCTTGAAAGTCCGGTGTGTGCGGCCGGCGGAGATTGCCCGCCGCGTGACGGCTCAACTGGAGAACTGTCGTCTGACCGCTCTGGCGGATCGTCCCGCGCGAACGCTGTCCGGCGGTCAACTGCAACTGGCGGCCCTGGCCCGAACGCTGGTCATCGAACCGGATGTCCTGCTGCTGGATGAACCGACCGCGAGCCTGGATCCGGGCCATGTGGAGGTGGTTGAGCAACTGGTTTCCGAAGAAAGGCAACGGCGACCACTGACCGTTGTCTGGGCGACTCACAATCTGTTTCAGGCGCGGCGCATGGCCGATCGAGTGGCTCTTCTGCTGGAGGGCAGGCTGATCGAGGACGCCGGGAATGCGGAATTCTTCGACCAACCTCATGATCAACGCACGGCGGCCTTTGTTGCCGGCCGGATGATTTACTGATGTCCCCCGGGACTGTGGGAGCTGGATCGCTCATGAGCCGTCTGAATTACTTTGCGGAAGGCGAACAGGCCGGCCAGGAGCGGTTTCGGAGCCTTCGTGACCGCCTGCTGGCACCCGTCGTCCGAATGCTGATCGCCTGCCGGACCACTCCGGATCTGCTCAGTCTGCTCAGCCTGAGCCTGCTGATACCCGCCGGCTGGCTGATGATCCGGGATAACAGTCCGGCCAGCGTTCTGATGGCGGCTGGATGTGTCATCCTGCATGTTGTGATCGACGCTTTCGATGGACCACTGGCTCGTGCGACGGGACGCGATGGCCAGGCCGGAGCGTTGACGGATATGTGCGTGGATCATACCGGCCTGCTGGTGACCGCCAGTCTGCTGCCCGCCGCCGGTCTGGCGGATGGTGCGTGGTGCGCGGCGTACGTTTCGTCGTACACGCTGGCGATAGTCTTTACGATCTGGCTCAATATGGCCGGTCGGCCGTTCCGGTTCGTCATTCGTACCAAGTACATCCTGTATGCGCTGCTGACCTGGTATGGTCTGACGGGGATGAACTGGTTGAGTCCGGCCTTGTCTGTGTTCTGTGGAGTTCACTCGATCTTCGCGGTGGCTGGTTTTCTCAAGGTCCGGGCGATTCTTCGCGAAACCGACCAGACCAGAACCGGCCACTGAACCGGTTTCCGGCGGCTGAAAGCCTTTTCTGTATTTTCACTTTGAAATGTCAGGTCTTGAATGTCCCGCACTGCGACTGTGTCCCGGCAGACGGCCGAAACGTGTATCCGTCTGGAATTGAATCTGGATGGCACCGGCAAGCCGGAAATTGAAACCGGAGTCGGCTTTTTCAATCACATGCTGACGCTGCTCTGCCGGCATTCGCTGATCGACCTGACGGTCGACGCGCAAGGTGATATCGACGTTGATTTTCACCATACCGTGGAAGATGTGGGAATCTGCTTCGGCCAGGCGCTGGCGCAGGCTCTGGGCAGTAAATCCGGGATCACGCGTTATGGCAGTATTACTCTGCCAATGGAAGAAACGCTGGTCACCAGCGCGATCGATCTGAGCGGCCGCATGGCCTTCGTCAGTCGAGTGGATTATCCCACGGAGAAGATCGGCGAATTCGATACTCAACTGGTCGATGTGTTCTGGGAAGCCGTGGCTGCCAACGCGCGGATGAATCTGCACCTGCTGCTGCACCACGGAAAAAACAGTCACCACATCGCAGAGGCCGTGTTCAAGGGGACGGCCAGAGCGCTGCGACAGGCAGTGTCCGTCGATCCCCGCCAGCCGGGAGTGCCGTCATCCAAAGGGACTCTGACTGAGGATGTTTAGTGGATGATCCGCATTTCAGTTTACGGTATCCAGGTAAAAGAATTGCAGAATTCACCACAGAGACACAGAGGGCACGGAGAATAGAACTCGTTACTTCCCGGTGCCGCCTGTGTATATGCGGCGAATTCTGAAAGAAGCACAGCAGAATTCCTGCATCGACTGCTACTCTGAAAACAGAAGGAATGCTCCATGCAATATCAACGATTTCTACTGGCGGCAGCGCTGGCTGTTTCACTCCTGTCAGGAATCGCCGCTCAGGCCGGGCAGAAAGAACTGAAACTGAAAGGCCTGCTGGTGACCGGTGGCTGCTGCCACGATTATACGAATCAGAAAGTGATTATTACGGAAGGGCTCAGTCAGCGCGTCAACATTGCATGGGATATCGTGCATGAGGGCGGTGACGGCCGCGAACATAAAGTGTCCATTTACACTCAGCCGGACTGGGCGAAGAAGTACGACGTCATCGTTCACAACGAATGCTTCGGAGGCGTGGCCGATGATGATTTTGTGAAGTCCATCGCCGCTGCGCATCAGGCTGGAGTGCCGGCGGTGTTCGTGCATTGCTCCATGCACAGTTACCGATCGGCTCCCGTGGGAGTCGATTCCTGGAGGGAACTGATCGGCGTGACGTCCCGGCGGCACGAAAAGCAGCGCGCCGAAACGGTGAAAACCATCAACGGCGATCATCCCGTGATGAAGGGATTTCCAGCCGAGTGGCAGACTCCCAACGGCGAGCTGTATGTCATCGAGAAGCACTGGCCGAACTGTGTCCCTCTGGCCAGAGCATTCGGTCCGGATACTCAGCAGGACCACACGGTGATCTGGCTCAACACATTCGGTAAGGCGAAAGTGTTCGGGACTACGCTGGGGCACCACAATGAAACGATGAATTCGGAAGAATGGCTGGGGGTGGTCTCGCGCGGGCTGCTGTGGACGGTCGATGGACTGGACGACAACGGAAAAGCGAAGCCGGGCTTTGAAGGCACGGGGATCAAACCGATCGTCCTGCCGAAGCTCAAACCGGTTCCGGAGAAGAAATCGTGAGCCGGTCAGCGTTCGGAATCTGCCATGTCGGACCGGGCTTGCTGAGTCTGCTGCTGTTTCCCTCGGGCATGACCAGCGCCAGTGACGAGAGCACCGCGCAGGCTCCCGTGCCGGCTTGGACGGTGCTGGTTGATCAGGCAACTGTCGATCCGCAACTGGCTGGTTTGAAACTCCCGGCGGGACTGACGCTGGAAGCCATTGCAGACGACTGGTCTGAGCCGGCTGCTGCGACGATTCACGGCTGGTCTTATGGGGTTCAGTCCGGGCGGATTGCGCGGCAGCGTTCAATCGCGAAAGTTCAGGCTGCGACAGCCGAGGAATTCCAGCCGACCGGGCCGGGCGCCTGGCGCCGGATCGCTCAGCCGGATCACCCTGTTGATGTGATCGAGCAGGATCTGCTGAAGGTCACTCCGGGACGGCCCTGTCAGGTCACTGTCGGGCGGGACGGATGGCTTTACGTGGTGATTTCCGGAGTCTCTGAATCCAGTCAGGAACTCCGAGTGACCGCGAAGGATGCGGAAGGACGGACCGTGTCCATCAGCAGCGGCGCGGTCCTGCGCTGTCGGCCTGAGGGAACTCAGTTGCACGTGTTTTCAACGGGACTGGGAGCGACCGTGCCGGCCGTCGCCGCGCAATCCGGTCAGTCCAGAATGAAGCCGGTGAACATCGCTGATACTCCGCAGATTCTGCAGTTCGATACCACGTTGCGTCCGCTGGTTGTCGATCGAGTCGCTGGACCAGACGGTCGGTGGATCGCTCGCGTTCTTCCACTGCAGGCCGGAGCAGACTTCGGTATGCGCGGGATTGTGAAGCTGACGGGACCGGGATTGCTGACCCCGTTCGCCGAACTCAACACGGCTTCCATTGTCGGGTGGCATTGCTGCCGGAAAGGAACGTTTCCGGCGAGCTTCGACAATCTGGTGCTCATTCCGGATGCGGATGGAGAACGTGTCATCGCGGTGTCACCGCAGATGGCGCAGTCGGGAATCATGCCCTGTGTTTTTGATGTGCTTGTCTGGCGGAACGCCGGCTTTCATCCGGTGCGGATCACTCAGGCCGTTGATGATTCCATTCAGGTGCGCTGCCAGGCAGAAGGAATCCATCCTGGTCGGACCTTTCGACTGCGTTCGATAGCAGCGTCTGCGGTGTCGAAGTCCGACGATGTCATTCCAGCGTCGATGGAAGCCGTCGATGACGCTCAACTGATGCAATGGTTGAACGACACTTCCGATTCCGCGCGCTGGTCCGTCGTGGATCGTTTCACCAATGTCTCAGCCGATTCCGCGCGATCATCCCGTCGGATGGCGAATCTTCTGAAACAGCGCGGAATGAAGGAGCAGGCTCGACTGGCGCTGATCAGCGGATTGAGCCGCGTTTACGACCCGGTCGCGCAGGCTGAGCTGATCAATCTGGTGACGGAACCGGACGAGGCGGGACGACTGGCGGCGGAAGTGATTGCCGCGCGGGCCACTCGCGAGACCTGCGGCGCGCATTTCGAGACGCATGTGGCCCGGGCGAAGATTGCGTTGAAGAATCCGGAGCCGGCGATTCGCGCGCGCGGCGCGATGATTCTCGGCCGGTTCACGATGTTTGCCGAACAGATTGATGCCGAGGCTTCGCGCGGAATTGCCCGGCCGCTGATCGAGGCCGCGTTCATGGATCGTCAGCAGGATGCCCGCTCGTTCGACGCGATCGTGCGGGCACTGGAGTCTGCCGGAGAACCGGCCATTCGAATGGTGTCGCTGCCGTTGACGCTGCGCGGATCGCCGAGCGTCGAACCGGCGTTGCGAACGCTGGAAGCGATGCGTTCACCGGCCGCGCTGCAGGTTCTGGAGGGCGTGCTCTTCAGCAACATCGACCATCTCACTGCGGATCAGCAGCGCCGTCTGACGGAGATCTGGCGGCGGGCGACCGGCGAATCGGCACCAGGCATCGGGACGTTGACGGCCTGGATTCTGTCGGCCGAGGAAGACGCCGATCCGGAACTGCTGCTGGCCGGCCTGGAAACACTGATGCTGTGCGTGGAAGCCGGCAGCGATCCGGGTGAAGGCCATCCACTGATGGAACTCACATCGCGACTGCTGAAACACTCCGATGCGACAATCCGTGAGAGGACACTGCAATTGTGGCAGAGGACTCCGCAGCGACTCCAGCAGTTGCAGGGTGGTCTGGATGGCAACCGGCTGGATGAATCCGTGCGGGATGAGGTTCGGCGGGCGGTGTCAAAACCATCCCGTTCGTGAACATCGTCAGCCGGGAGGGCTGTCCCATGAATCGCCGCTGCAGCTGGTTTCGATTCTGCCTGCTGATTCTGTGCTGTTCGGCCTGCTCGTCTTCCGAGCCAGGCATCACAGTCACAGGCGATCTGCTGTTCAATGGACGGCCTCAGACAGGTGAGTTGATCTTTGAGGCGGTGGAAACGCAGACGGGCGGGCGGCGGCCTTCGGTCTCCGTGATCGTTCCGGAGTCCGGTCGGTTCCGGGTCGTTCTGCCGGAGCGAGACAGTGTCTCCGTGGAGTTTCGAATCCTGGTCCGCCTGGTGGTCACCGGTGAGAGCGGATTGCCGGCCGCGTTTGATCCGGGGGCGCTCCCGGAGAAAACGGTCGAACTGAAGCGGATTCTTCACGAGGGTCAACACCTCACTCTGGCGGTGACCCAGTAAGCTGCGTGTGGATGGTTATCACAGTCCCGGTAAGGAAGTGCCATGAAGATCCCCAGTCCGTCGTACAGTCTCACGATCCGCCTGCGTTATCCCGATCACCCCGGTCTGCTGGGGACGATTGCTTCCGTGATTGGATCGTCCGGCGGGCAGATCGGAGCCGTGGATATCGTGGATGTCCGCGGAACCGCGATCACCCGCGACTTCACGGTGAACACGTCCGATGTCGCGCACGGCGAGGAGATTGTTTCGCAGCTTCAGCAGGTTTCCGGACTGGAGGTCGTGAAAGTTTCAGACCGCACGTTCCTGCTGCATCTGGGCGGTAAGATTGAAGTCACATCGCGCGTGCCGGTGAAGACGCGCGACGATCTTTCGATGGCGTACACGCCGGGAGTCGCACGCGTCTGCATGGCGATTCACAAAGATCCGGATGCGGTCTTCAACCTGACGATCCGTCGCAACACCGTGGCTGTGGTCACGGATGGAACGGCGGTGCTGGGACTGGGTGATATCGGTCCGAAGGCTGCCATGCCGGTCATGGAGGGTAAGGCGCTGCTCTTCAAGGAGTTCGCCGGAGTCGATGCCTTTCCGATCTGCCTCGACACGAAGGACGTCGATGCGATCGTCAACACGGTGAAGTATCTGGCGCCGACGTTTGGCGGCGTGAATCTGGAAGACATCTCCTCGCCGCGCTGCGTGGAGATTGAAGAACGGCTGACTCGCGAGCTGGACATCCCTGTTTTTCACGACGATCAGCACGGCACGGCCGTGGTGGTGACCGCCGCGCTGACCAATGCGCTCAAGGTCGTGGGCAAGCAGCCGGAAAACATCCGGATTGCGATGAGCGGTGCGGGCGCGGCGGGCATGGCCATCGCGAAGCTGCTGCGGCAGATCGGAGTCCGGGAGATTCTGGTCTGCGACAAAGTGGGCATCATCTATCCCGGCCGGCCGGATCGCATGAATCCCGTCAAGGAGTGGATTGCCGCGAACACCAATCCGAATCAGGACAAAGGCTCGCTCAGCGATGCCATCCGCGGCGCGGACGTGCTGATCGGTGTGTCGGCGGCCGGACTGGTCTCGGCCGATGATGTGAAGCGCATGGCGAAAGACGCGATCGTCTTCGCGCTGGCCAATCCCGATCCGGAAATCATGCCGGAACTGGCGCAGCCTTACGTGAAAGTGATGGCCACCGGCCGGTCGGACTATCCCAATCAGATCAACAACGTGCTGTGTTTCCCCGGATTCTTTCGAGGTCTGCTGGATGTCCGGGCGACGAGGGTCACCGATGAAATGAAGCTGGCGGCGGCGAAGGCTATCGCCGGCATCATCAGCGATCAGGAACTGCTGCCCGATTACATCATTCCCAGCGTCTTCAACCGGAAGGTGGCTCAGGTGGTGGCCGAGGCCGTAGCTCAGGCGGCGATTGCCGCGGGAGTCGCCCGGAAAACGAATGCCCCGGAGAAACCGTAATCCAGTCAATCTGGTGCTCATCCGCTCAAAAGCCGGGGCTTTGGCCGGATTCTCCGGGAAGATTGGTTGAACCGGATGTGCCTGCGCGGCCGATGACTGTCTGGCGTCATGAGGGATGACGACAGTCCGTTAGAAAAGGATGTTCTGATGAGTGAGCAGGATCTTCAGAAGCTGGAAGAGTTCTCTGACGAGGAAGTCGCGCAGGTTCTGGACTTCATTGAAGCGATGGGCAGTATCGAAGACGCCAAAGCGGCGATCGAAGCGCTCAGTCAGCTTCGAGCTGCCGCCTGAGACATGCGCTTGAAACTGTTCGGAGCAGGCCGTCTGGACGGAATGTCTGACGCCGGACTTGAGTCTGGGAAGTCTGCAGAATCGCCACTGCGACATCCTGGGTAATCTCAATCGCCGGTCGATTTTTGACTGGACCTGCGACCGCGAACGGAAGAAAACGCCGGACAATTCTGCTCAGGATTGTCCGGCGTTTCCGTTTTCGGGCATCCGTTGACGCCATCAACCGGCGTCGTCCTGCCTGTGAGGACTGTCATGTCACACCGATCAATTCTGCTGTTGATTCTCACCGCTGCCGCGCAGGCTGGCTTCGCCGCGGAGAACAACCTGCCGATCCGTTTGACGGGGGCGCAGATCACTGCCGGAGAGGAAATTGAAGTTCCGTCGCGGGAAATCGGAGTCCTCAAGGAGATCCAGGTTCGCCACGGTCAAAAGGTCAAGAGCGGTGAAGTTCTCGGTCTGCTGGATGACACCGAAGCGCGGCTGTCAGCGAGTGAAGCGGAATTTGAGTACGGCAAAGCGAAGGAAGCGGCGGACAGCGATGTCGAAGTGCGAGCGGCCCGGAAGGCACACGAAGTGGCTGAGGCCGAGCTGAAGCGCTCGCTGGAAGCCGTCGATCGCTTCGCGAAGTCGATTTCCCGAACGGAAATTGATCGCCTGCGGCTGACGCTGGAACGCACCGCGCTGGCCATTGAACAAGCCGAACTGCTTCGTCGTACGAACGCTCTGGAATCCAGCCTGCGGAAAGCCCGCTTTGATCGAGCTCAACACATCATTGAGCGACACCAGTTGCAGTCTCCCGTGACGGGCGTTGTCGTGCAGATCGACCGCGAACGAGGCGAATGGGTTGAACCGGGGGCGGCGGTGTTTCGAGTGCTGCGGATGGATCGACTGCGGTGCGAAGTGCGGACCAGCGCTTCGCTGGTCAACATGTCGATGCAGGGGAATCCGGTTCGCGTCATCGTGAAATTTCCAGGGCGGGATTCGGTCGTGGTGCCCGGTCAGCTTGTGTTTGTCGATCCCCGTGTCAGTCCGATTCAAAAGGACACGCTGGTCTGGGCCGAATTCGACAATCCCGGCCTGGTGCTTCAGCCCGGTCTGGAAGCCGAACTGGAGATTCTTCCGTCGCCGAAACTGGCCGAAACGGCTCGGACGCCGGTCGGTGCCGGTGCGGAGATCGGGAAACCACCGGCCCCCTGACGCCCGCGCGTTTCCGGAACTCACCAGTCGGACAAAACCGCTGCAATTGCCGGTGCGGCTCTGTTAAGCCGCGTCATTCTTTTTGCTCCTGAGATTCTGCCGCGCAGAGTTCGGTACAGAAATCAAACTGGAGCCGCAGTGTGCCTGAAGCAGCCTTCACTGTTCGCATCCGTCACGTGATTGCCGGACTGGCCTTGCCGGCTTTGCTGCTGGCCGGGCTGAATGTGCCTCTGATGTGGCTGGAATACCGGTTGCAGATGGAATCTCCTGCGGCCTCGCTGCTGGTTCACCGTTTCACGCTGAGCGGTCACGACTCGCTGCTGGTCTGGTTCTCCGCGGGATTGCTGCTGCTGATTGCCGGCCTGCTGGCGGCGACCGGAAGCCGGTCACAACGGCTCCGGAACATCGACCGCCGGCACTGGCTGCTGCTCAGTCTTCTGGCAGTTGCGGCGTCTATGAATGAGATGACGCGCTTCGTGGAACTGCTGACTGGCCCGCTCAGCCGGTTCATCGGCGATCTTCCTGCTGGCGCACTCGCGGCCATCGTGCTGCCGGGAGCGGTCCTCGGTGCCTGGCATCTGAGGTTTCTGCGACGCCAGTCGCGGCGGCTGAGAAGCCGCCTGCTGTTGTCCGAGGGACTGCTTCTGACGCGGACGGTCATGGAGGCATCGGTCATTCACGCAGTCTTCGAACGGCACGGCGCGGGAGCCGACGCTTACATCCTGCTGGCAACCCTCAGTGGAACGTTCTGGCTGTCCGGACTGATCCTGTTGACGCAGACGCTTCTGCAACATCTGTCCGGCGGCTTCGACCACTTCAGGCTGCGTCTGTCGGGAGCCGCTCTTCAGGACGTTCAGGGACGCCAGGTTCCAGCGGCGGGAACGACCACATTGTGCAGGCTGTAGCCGAAGTTGCTCTGATTGAAGCGGCTCTGGTTATAGAAGCTCTGATTGTGGTTGTTCTGGTTGAACAGCGAGTGACCTCGTCCGCCGCCTCGATCAAAGGTGTTTCCGCTGTAGAAGTTGTGCTGGTTCTGGTTCCAGTGATTCTGCCAGCCGGATGAGTAGTTGAGCTGGCTCTGATTGAACGTCGAACGCTGGTAGCCGGAGAGACTGCTCCAGAACTGGCGCTGCTGAGGCGTCCAGGCTTCCGGTGGCAGCGGCCCGGACTGAGGAATCGCGATGCGGCGATTCGGGTCATAGAGCCAGGTTCCGCCGGCCCAGGTCTGCGGAAGCAGCGCGGCTGGCTGACGTGACTGCGACTGCGCGCGGGTGCCGGGCTGAACCTCGCTGTTTCCTGCAACGGCTGTGGTTCCAGCCTGCGGCGGCATGTGCAGAGCGGCGGCGGAGTTCGCAACAGGCCATCCGCCGGGGCCACTGATCTGTCCGGGCAACGGTCCCGCTCCACGCGGAGCGGCACCGGCCGGAGCTGCGGCGGCCTGCGGGATTCCCGCCGGATACGACCGGGCATCTGCAGACCGGGCATGAGCCGGGGCCTCTCGTCCCGTCCCGCGGAAGACCGGAGCAATGCGCTGCGGCTGACTGGCAGGAAGATTTGCGGGAAACTGAGCTGACACGGGTTGATCCGTCATCAGCAGCAGAGCGGTCAGGAGCAGAAGGGGACGCATCGGGAACTCCGGAAAAGGCGTGTCCTGGATTATTCGGAATGGTGTAACGCATCGGAACAGGGATCGTCATCAGCCCGGCGGAATGAACTCCGTACAACCGATTTGTCCGAAACAACCAGAAAAGTTTGTCTAACCCGACCTCACTGGCCGATCAATCTGAGGCAGCAGTCAGGTCGCTGTGGTGCCGGCTTCATGGCCGGTCCGCCTCGTCGGCTCGAAAACCACCGCGCAAGGGATACTAAGGAGAGTCTTTCCATGCTCAGGTACAAGTGGATCCTGTCGCTGGGGATTGCCGCGGTCGCGCCGGGGATCACGCTGGCCGGTCCGTTTTCGATCTTCAAATCCGACAAGACGGAAGCAACCGCCGTTGACAGTCAGAAGCAGGCCGAGGAAGTCGCCGCGGCTCTGCGGGCTGCGAAGATCAACGGCTACGACGTGGACATTGAAGTCCGCAACGGAGTCTGCGTGCTGAAAGGCCGCATTGATTCCCAGGCTCACAAGGATCAGGCCAGCGCCGCGGCCAGCCGGGTGAGCGGAATCAAGAGTATCGATAACCAGATGCAGGTCACGAATTCAAAGACCGGCGTCGAACAGGCGGTGGCTCAAGGCGCGGCCAGCAACCGCGTTCAGCCCGCCGGGTTCTTCAACCGGAAGAGTGAACCATCCGTTCCGGCCGCTTCCGGCGGGAGCGACCAGGAAACAGCGCAACGGATCGCTCAGGCCGTCGGCCAGTCCGGCGTTCGCGGTCACGACATTGATCTCAAGGTGATCAACGGTGTGGCCGTCTTGAATGGCCGCGCTCAGTCGCCGCGCGATGTCGCGTTCCTCACGCAGGTGGTGTCTCAGGTTCCCGGTGTGAGGGGTGTCGAGAACCGGATGCTGGCTCCCGGCATGATGCCGCCGGCTCCGCCCGCGGCTCCGAAGACTCAGAATCAACTGGTGGCCGAGCAGATTGCTCAGGCCCTGGCGATGAACCAGCTCGGCGGACAGGACATTGAAGTTCGCTTCAATAACGGAACGGCTCTGCTGGGCGGAGCGGTTTCGCATCCGGCTCAGAAAACCGCCGCTGAGAAAATCGCGGCCAGTGTGCCGGGTGTGAATCAGGTTCAGAACAGTCTGCAGATCGGCCAGTCTCTGGCGGGTCAGCCGATGTCTCCGATTCAGCAGGTTTCTTATCAGGCTCCGGGTGGTGGAATGCCGGGGATGCCGATGCCTCCGATGCCCGGCCACGGTGGTTCCGGCCCGTCACACCTCGCCTACGACATGCCGCACCTGCCGCCGCATGCCTGGCCCAGCTACTCGTCCTATCCGAACTACGCTTCGGTGACATATCCGACTCAGCACAGTGCCAGTGCGTGGCCTTACATTGGACCGTTCTATCCGTACCCGCAGGTTCCGCTCGGCTGGCGTCAGGTTCAGCTCGAGTGGGACGACGGTTACTGGAATCTCAACTTCCGTCCCCGCACAGACAAGTGGTTCTGGTACTTCGATCCGAAGAACTGGTAACGAGCGGCGTTGATTCACGAAGAAAGCGGCCGGTGTTCCGAGGGGGGCTCCGGCTGCTTTCGTTTTTACTCCCGCCCGATCCCGAAGAAGAAGCTCGTTTGCAGGTTCCGCAGGCAGCGGACACGATCAGTTCCGGAAGATGAATCCCGTCTCGGTCATACCGGCCGGACGGGAGCGGAATCGGAATGGAGAATGATCGTGCAGCGAGTGGCAGTGATCGGGCTGGGGCGGTTTGGAATGACGGTGGCGCGCGGCCTCAGCAAGCTGGGAGCGCAGGTCATTGCTGTCGATCGCTCCATGCAGCTCGTCAATGAAATCAAGGATGAAGTGGATGTCGCCGTCCGGCTGGATTCGACCGATCAGGAAGCGCTCATCGCGCAGGAGATCAACAAGGTCGATGTCTGCGTGATCTCGATCGGCGAGAACTTCGAAGCGTCCCTGCTGACCACCGTGATGGTTCTGAAGCTCGGCGTGCCGCGCGTCATCTGCCGCGCTCAGTCGCAGTTCCACGCGGAAATCTTCCGGCAGATCGGAGCGCACGAAGTCATCCAGCCGGAAATGAGCGCCGGCGGTCAGCTGGCCCGGCGTCTGGCCAATCCCCGTCTGCACGATGTGATCCCGCTGGGCGAGGAGTATTCGCTGGTGGAGATTCGCGCACCGCAGTCCTGGTGGGGAAAGGCCTTGAAGGATCTCGGCCTGCGCACGAAGTACGATGTCAATCTGGTGGCGATCAAGCGTCTGCGCACCGATGGCGACGGTCGCGAGCAGTCCGAGGTGCTGAGCGTTCCCCGGCCCGATGAACCGATTCAGGAAAGCGATCTCTTGATGCTGGTCGGTGATCACAGTGCAATTGCTGGCCTGCCGCGCGACTGATCCGACAAATACCAGCTCCAGGGAGACACCATGAAGAATCTGCTGTGCATCCTGCTGTCGATTGCTGCTGGCGGACTGTTTTCTCGAACTCTGCACGCGGATCAGTTCGAATACCTCGTCAAGGACGGCGCGAAGCAGACCATCGAAGCGCGGCTGTATGCCAGCGGCCAGGGAGTGATGGCGCTGGAACGGGGAGACGGTTCGCTGGAGATTGTCCCCGAGCAGGCCATCCAGAAACGAACTCCCGGTCCCGACCCCGTCCCGGTGACACCGCAGCAGATGCTGGAACGTCTGCAGCGCGAATTCGGAGCGGAGCAGTTCCGCGGCACGGTTTCGGATCAGTATGTGATCGGTGTCGTTCTCACCGCGCCGCTGCCGAAGACATCGGAAAAGCGAGTGCAGGCCAGTCTGATCCGGGCTGCCCGGTACATGGAGAGCATCGAAGTCACGTTCCGGAAATTCTGCACGGCCATGCGGCTTGAACCGCAGAAGCCGCGTTTTCCGCTGGTCGTGCTGATCTTTGAAACGGACCCCGATTTCGAGGCTTACAACCAGAAAGTCACCGGTGGACGCGGTTTGTCGGCCTCCGCAACGGCTGGCTTCTATATGCAGACGACCAATCAACTGTATGTGCGGATGAGCGAGTGCTACACGTTCGCCACGCCGCTGCATGAAGCGATTCACCAGCAGTGTTTCAATACCGGAGTCCTCGCGCGGCTGGCTCCGATTCCCGTCTGGTTCGCCGAAGGTATTGCCACCGGCTTTGAAGGTTCCGGTGACCGCGTGCAGGGCGATCCTCAGAAGCTCAACGCAGTCTACGCGAAGCTGCTGCTGAACCTCGGCCGCATTCCCTCAACGCTTAACTGGAACGACGTGGTGCGGCAGGACGGGGCGTTCCGCGGTGACATCTTTGCGGGCGAAGCCTATCTGCATGCGTGGAGCCTGCACTGGCTGCTGGTCTCGAAGTACCGCAATGCTTACTCGAAGTACCTGGAATACTTGCGGACACTGGAACCACTCAGTGAAGTCGATGCCACCACCCGCTTCGCAAAGTTCCAGGAGATCTTTGGAGAGACTCCGGACGACATTCAACGCGGCTTCCGCGGCGCGTTTGAACTGGCGTTGAAGAAGCAGAGGCTGCCGCCGGATCCGAATGACCAGCCCGGACTCATGAGCAAACAGACGAATCTGGCGGGGATCGACATGTATGTCGAAAGCCGCAATGAAGGGACGTTTGCCCTGGGACGGTTGAGGAACATCTCACCGCTGCGCGACATGAGCTACTGCGTGGTCGTGCTGACGAACGCCGGGACTTACGCGCAATGGCATGTTCCAAAACTGAAGATCAACGAACAGTCGCAATTACCCGCGCGCGTGCTGCCGGATTTCGGTGCCGGCAGTTTCCAGGTGATCGTGCATGCGGCACCGTCCGACAGCGATGAGGCCGCTCGCTGGAATCGCGGTCAATTGCCGGATCCTCTGCCGCGCCGCCGCTGAGCGATGCTCGAAATACGGGCCTCTGGATGCCTCGTCCGGGAGTGGTTTCCTGGTAGACTTCGCAGTCCCGCTGGAAGTCCCGCCTGACTGCTCTCCCGACAAGGTCGTTTCATGAAAGCCATCCAGTTCGAGAAACCTCGCTCGCTGCGCCGGATCGAGATCGATGAACCTGGCCGGCCCGGTCCCGGATATGCCCTCGTCAGGACGCATCGGATGGGCGTGTGTGGCACGGATGTGGGCGGTTATCTCGGCAAGATGCCTTTCTTCAAGTACCCGCGTATTCCCGGACATGAACTGGGAGTGGAAGTGCTGGAAACCGGTCCGGGAGTGACTCATCTGCAGCCCGGCGATCGCTGCTCGGTTGAGCCGTATATGAACTGCGGCGAGTGCTTTGCCTGCCGGCGAGGGCAGGGAAACTGCTGCGAGAAGCTGAACGTCATCGGCGTCATGATTGATGGCGGCCTGTGCGACCGGTTCCTCATTCGTGCGGATAAACTGCATCCATCCCGCCTGCTCACAATGGAGCAACTCGCCCTCGTGGAGACACTGGCTATCGGCTGTCACGCTTCGGACCGGGGAGCATCACAGGCCGGTGACCACGTGTTGATCGTTGGAGCGGGACCGATCGGACTGGCGACTCTGGAATTCACGCGGCTCACCGGGGCCGACATCACCGTGATGGACATGGTCGAATCGCGACTGGAGTTTGTGCGCCGGAACTACGGCGTCCGGAACACGATTCTGTTCCAGGCCGACGGTTCGGAACTCGAACCAATGAAGGCCATCACAGACGGCGCGATGTACTCCGTGGTCACAGACGCAACCGGTAACGCCCGCTCGATGAGCAACGCACTGAACTATGTCGCACACACCGGCACGCTGGTGTATGTCGGTATTACCACCGACGAGGTGACTTTCCCGCATCCGCTGCTGCACCGTCGCGAAGCCACGATCAAAGGCTCGCGCAATGCGATGCCGACGGATTTCCCGCGGATCATTCGTCTGATCGAAGACGGCACGATTAACACCGCGCCGTGGATCACTCATCGGACTTCGTTCGACGATGTCGTGGACGAGTTCGTCACGTTTACCCGTCCGGAAACCGGAGTCATCAAGGCGATCATCGAAGTGACATGAACCTGCCGGGCCGCATTTATGGGCCGGTCGAACAGACGCGGCAGTCGAACAGGCAGGGGGCGGCCGAACGCATGACGTGAAGTTCCCGCAGGCGGCCTCAGGAACTTTTCCATCGCTCAGCTTTTCTTCGTGGACTTCTTCGCGGCAGGAGCGGCCTTTCCTTTATCGGCGGACTTTTTCGCCAGTGCCGGGGCCGGTCGGGCAGTACTTCGGGGAGGAACTTCTTGAGCCGCCTTTGGAGCGGCGGTCGCCTTCTTGCTGGTGGTTCCTGACGCTTTGGCACCAGTCGAGACTGGTTTCGATTCGGGCTTCGCGGGTGGTTCGCCTTTCTTCGCGGCGGGGGTCTTCTCGGAAGCTTTGGGTTTCTCCGGCTTCGCGGGCTTCTTCGGTTCTGGAGCCACACTCTTTGGCTTGCGGCCCGCGAGGACATCCGTCAGACGCGACTCCGCACTTTCGAGCAGGGCGTCGGCCTCGCCAGGAGGCACGGTCATATCTTT
>Ga0172376_10002994_pt1 | contig 20335 bp, 20 predicted proteins | sample Lak35m_FD_121114 | JGI IMG/M metagenome (GOLD analysis project Ga0172376, IMG submission 121114) | Freshwater microbial communities from Kabuno Bay, South-Kivu, Congo - kab_092012_35m | ecosystem: Environmental > Aquatic > Freshwater > Lake | place: Democratic Republic of the Congo: South-Kivu... | reverse complement strand
TTCTTTGCTATTCGTCTTCTTGGCACGAACCTCAACTCGCTCTCGTCATCTACGATGAGATTTGCTCGTGCATTGGTTAATTCATCTATTAGTACCGTGAAGGACACCAAAAATTCACCAAAAAATGAGATTTTAAGGGAGTGGGACGAGACGTAGATCTTTTTCTCAATCGTGAGTTAAGTTGGCTTGATTTTAATCGAAGAGTTTTGGCAATGGCAGAAGATCAGAGTCTTCCCTTGTTAGAGCGGGTTCGCTTCCTAGCGATTTTCCACTCTAATCTCGATGAATTCTTCATGGTTAGGGTTGCTAATTTATTAAGAAGAATGGAATTAGGTTTTAAGAATGAAGAGTTTGGCGAAGTTTCAAATTCGGAACTTTTCACTTCAATAACGCAATTAGTAAAGAAATTCCTACATGATGTGGAGAGAATGTATTTTGAAGAGCTACTGCCCTCGCTCGAAGAGCATGAAATAAGAGTTGTGGATTTCGCAGGGCTTGATTTCGAAAACCATTCACACTTAAACGAACTCTTTGATGAACGAATATTCCCAATTCTCACGCCGCTGGTGGTTGATCCTTCTCATCCTTTTCCACACATCTCGGGCTTGTCGTTAAACTTTGGAATTTACGTGCGGCATCATGGAACTGAACGACAATTTATCCGTTTGAAAATACCACAGAATCTTGATCGATTTGTCCCTGTTAAATTCTCAAATGGAAACTCATTTGTTCGCGTAGAGGAGATTATTGCCGCAAATCTTCAGAAATTGTTTCCTGGCGCAGAACTCGAGCAGTATTTCCTCTTCCGAGTGACGCGCAATCAGGATTTAGACATAGACGATGAAGATGAGGGTGATGATTTGTTCGCCCTCATGCAGGAAGAATTAGAGAAGAGGCGATTTGGAGATGTGGTGCGACTCGAAGTTGAGAATGTAAGGGATGAACGTCAATTGCGCAATCTGATAGAGGAGTTTGAAATCGACAATATGCAAATTTTTAGGGTAGGCACTCCGCTTGATTTGACTTCACTAAACGAGATAGCAAATCTCGATATCCCATCGCTGAAGTTCGATTCTTTTACCCCGGTCACGCATTCGAGATTTGCTGAACTACCAGATAGTCCGTTAGATCCGGAACCATTCTTTAATAGAATTAAAAGTGGTGAGATTTTGCTCCATCATCCTTACCAATCATTTGCGACTTCGGTAGCAAAGTTTGTTGAGATTTCCGCCAAAGATCCGAAAGTACTCGCTATCAAGCAGACGTTGTATCGCACTTCTGGGGATTCACCCATCATGCATGCGCTTATTGAGGCCGCGAAAGCGGGCAAGCAAGTTCTTGCAGTTATTGAAATTAGGGCTAGATTTGATGAAACCGCCAATTTGCGATGGGCTCAAGCTCTAGAAGAAGCGGGTGCCCATGTGGTTTATGGAATTCTCGGCCTTAAAACCCACGCGAAAGCTTCTCTGGTAGTGCGCGAGGAAAACGGAGTATTACGTCGATATTGTCACGTGGGAACAGGGAATTACCACCCCAAGACTGCGCGATTGTATGAGGATTTTGGGTTGTTAAGTGCAGATGAAGAACTGGGTAGGGATTTGGGAACCCTCTTCAATCAATTATCTGGACTATCGCCCGATGCCCAGTACCAACGGCTGCTCGTAGCGCCTAAGTTTCTCCGCTCAGGAATCATCGAAAGAATCAACCGAGAGACCTCTAACCATTTAGCTGGACTACCCTCCAGGATTCGCTTCAAGGTCAATTCGATAATCGATCGAGAGATTATTCGCGTTTTGTATCGCGCTGCGAATGCGGGTGTACCTGTTGAGCTCAACACCCGTGGTATTTGCTCCTTCAGCAATAAATCAATTGAGTTTTCCTCAAGAGTCAAAGTGAAATCAATTTTGGGAAGATTTCTCGAACATTCCCGAATCTATAACTTTCACAATAACGGCGATGAAGAGTACTGGATAGGTAGCGCAGATATGATGGATCGAAACTTGAATCGAAGAATTGAAACGCTTGTGCGAATCGACAATATGGAGCATAAAGAGAGCCTTAACGCAATTCTCGCTCAAATCTTCTCAGGAGAATTTGAGAGTTGGTCTTTAAATGAGTCTGATCTGTGGGTTCACGACGTTTTGGACAGCTCGGGGCATCGCCTTCCGAATTTCCAAGAGCATCAGATTAAGGAGATGACAGAATGATTAAAGCAGCGGGTGTTCTTCTATGGAGAGAACGTGAACCACTTCAGGTAGAGGTGGCTCTCATCCATCGCCCCTCGTATGACGATTGGACCTTTCCCAAGGGAAAATCTGAGCCAGGCGAGAGCTATCTGCAGACTGCATTTCGAGAGTGCATGGAGGAGACTGGAGTGATTCCAGTTTTTGGGGGATATCTGGGTGAGAGCGATTATAAATACGATGGGGAAAAGAAGCGCGTTTTCTATTGGATGGCTCAGGCAACCGATGAAAGAGCAGATTTCAAACCTACCTCTGAGGTAGACAAACTCTCATGGATGAGCGTCAAGGAGGCGCGACATTTCCTTACCTATGACGAAGATAGAGAGATTCTTCGTAGCTTTGTAAAAGCGGATCGACATAGTCATGTCATGATATTTCTTCGCCATGCCAAGGCCATCAAGCGAGATGAGTGGTTTGGTGAAGATGCTGACCGCCCTTTATCGCATATTGGACAGCTTCAGGCGGCAAAGGTTGCGCACAATATGAAGATGTACGGTATCTCGGAGGTGCACACCTCAGATGCGATACGTTGTCTCGATACCGCAAAAGCAGTTGCTGAGCACCTTCGCCTGGATGTAAAAAGTAGCAATAAATTAGGTGAGGACTATTACGAACGAGATGACAACGCAGCCGCAGACTATGTCGATTTCCTACTTAACTTCTCGCGAAATGTTTTGATCTGTTGCCATAATCCCATCTTTCACGACATGCTTCTTGCCTTCGACAATGGGAAAGAATGTGGGAAGACTCTCGAGAAATTATCTCCTGCAGATGCCTGGGTGATTCACCACGTGGGTCGACGGATTGTCTCAGTAGATTCTATTCCTGCTCCGGTAGTAGAGAAGCCTAGTTAATCCAATCCATTCGACGCAGCACTATTCCTTCACGAAGAGCCCACGGACATGTTTGAATTCCTCTTAAATTAAATTCTTTTATGATGTGCTTAGCCACCAAAGCTCCTGCAACTATCTGATTAGCTCTGGTCTGGGAAACTCCAGGTAGATTCTTTCGCTCTCTAAAGTTCATCTTGGATAAACCGCCAGCAATCTCATTAATTGACTCACCAGTTAAACCGAGATTTTTTCCACTGAGAAACTCTCGACTCAATTTGTCTAATGTTCGAAAAGTTTTACTCGTACCAACACTAATTTGATTATGTGGTATCTGGATTATCTCCTGAATTGGTCGGAGCGTCGCGACGATAAAATCCTCCAACTTTCGGATGCTTTTCTCGGTGAAGGGATCTCCTTCGAGGAAGGTCCGAGTGAGCCTTCCAGCGCCCAACATCACCGATTGAGTAAAACTAGCGCTCTCCTCTTCACCGCGCGCTATCTCGAGCGATCCACCCCCTATATCAAAGACCAATAAATCTCCAGCTGACCAACCGAACCACCTGCGTACCGCTAAGAATGTGAATTGTGCCTCTTCATCTCCACTGAGAACTTGCAGATCCACTCCCGTTCGATCTCGTACCTCGACCAGCACCTTTTCGCTGTTGCTTGCCTCTCGAATAGCTGAAGTTGCAAAAGCCAAGAGCTCATCGAGCGAGAGATCCTGAGTTTCATTTGTTGATTGGGAAATCGCTGTAATGAGCGCTTCAATTCCCAGGCGAGAGATCTCATTTTTTTCGTCTAAATAGTCGGTGAGCTTTACGTCGTGCTTAAAACTTGTGAAGGGGGTGGGAGGGGCGCTGTGGTGGGCATCGATGACTTCAAGGTGTACCGAATTGGAGCCGACATCGAGGACTCCAAGGCGCATATCTGCAGTATAGGCAGGGAGGGCATAAAAAAATCGCCCCAGTCAATTAACTGAGGCGATTTTCTAAAAGGTAGAGGTAATTACTTACCTATTACCTTGTCAGCTTGTGGTCCCTTTGGACCCTGAACGATTTCGAAATCGACTGCTTGACCTTCATTGAGGGTCTTGTAGCCATTTCCTCCGATTGCTGAGTAGTGGACGAATACATCTTGTCCGCCACCATCTACTGCAATAAAACCGAAACCCTTTTCAGAGTTGAACCACTTCACTGTACCTGTTGCCATTGAACTTCCTTCGTTATCGAAAAGAACGATCGAGAATTCCTCGTTCGTCAGTCTTCACCTGCTACAGCCTGACGAAACACCTACTGGCGAACCGGGCACTGCAAAGAATCGGACTAAGGCAAAGGGTACCGCCCCAGGAGGGCAGGTATGAAATTGAAGTGGTACTGGCCAGTAGCGAAATCGCCCTAGGGTCAAGTAGATTTCGTCCTCTCTTAAAGGGTTTTTCCTCCTTAGGGGCGGGTCTGATGGGCTGGGGAAGGTCGCATCAGAAGCGATGCACCGTGCTCGGAGGAAGATCGTGTCTACCAAAGTTACATCTAAACAGGTGAGCGGTTGGCTGGAGATTTTCTCAGCGCCTACCGCCCTCCAACCCCATATCCAATGGTCCATCTCCCAAACGTTAGGGATTGATCTTTCGCTCCTATGGAGCGCTCAACCTCTTGCTCCAGGTAGCGGTCAATGTCGATTGCGATTTTCTGGGGCACCTGGAATTGCTGGCGAGATCGCTCGCGCGCTCGCCGCTTGGCACTATCTCCGCTTCGACATAAGCGAAGAGCCAAGCGCAGGTTGTGATGGATCGCGCTACCTGGCCACACCAACGCTCGGCCTCTTTCATGCTTGTGTAGGTGGGAGCGGAGATGTCTATCTCTCCGAGCATCGAATCCGTTCTCTGGTGGATTCTGCTCTTCGTAATGGAAGAGATGTTGAAAGTGCGCTCGAAGAGGCGCTGGGAACTTCTTGGGAGGAAGAGTTAACCCCCTTTCGAATTGGTCAAGAGGGAATGCGTTGGCTACATGTAGCCGGATAATTAAAGCGGAATGTTGCTATGCATTCCGCGAAGTTTTGGGGCAGCGGCAATCGCTTTTGCTAACGCGCTGCGAGATGCGCTTGGCTCGATAATCTCATCGACAACACCGATCTCGATTGCCCGGGCAACTCCGCCAGAAATCTTTTCGTGCTCGGCAGCGAGTTCTAGCTCCATTGCAGCACGCTGATCATCGGGCAGGTCGGCAAGGATTCTTCGGTGGAGTACTCGAATAGCAGCAACTGCGCCCATAACCGCCACCTCTGCGGTCGGCCAGGCAAAAACTTTGGTCGCACCGAGAGAGCGGGAGTTCATCGCGATATATGCACCGCCATAGGCTTTGCGAGTAATAAGCGTGACGCGCGGAACGACAGCTTCGCTAAATGCGTGGAGAAGTTTCGCTCCGCGACGAACGACGCCATCCCACTCTTGACCTACGCCTGGAAGGTAACCGGGAACATCAACTATTACGACGAGTGGCACTCCAAAGGAATCACACATTCGAACAAATCGTGCAGCTTTCTCCGCTGATGCCGAATCAAGACATCCACCCAGGCGAAGCGGATTATTTGCTACGACACCTACTGTTCGCCCATTTAATCTGCCCAATGTGGTGACGATGTTTGGCGCCCATTTAGGATGAAGTTCTTGTACATCACCGTCGCTATCTAACATGCCGGCAACTAAAGGATGGACGTCATATGCCCGCTTATTCGATTCAGGAAGAAATTGAGCGAGATTAATATCCGCAGCGCCAGAATTGATTGAGCCTTGATTACCCAATAGTCGAACGAGTTGGCGGATCGATTCACAAGAGCCCTCTTCACTCTGGGCAATCACATGAACCACACCACTTCGTCTGCCATGCGGTTCTGGCCCACCTAACCTAGCCATATCGACTGATTCGCCGGTGACGCTCCGGACCACATCAGGGCCGGTGACAAATATTCGACCCTCTGGCGCAAGCACAATCACATCAGTAAGCGCAGGACCATAAGCGCCGCCACCTGCTGCCGGACCAAGGACCAGTGAAAATTGTGGAATCTTTCCACTTGCTTGGGTGATGGCATTAAAGACCAGACCAAATGCGTGGAGCGACTTCACTCCTTCACGTAAACGCGCTCCGCCAGAGTGCCAAATCCCGACGATCGGATTCTTATGCTCCATCGCATCGGCATATGCCGCAAGGATGACCTGCGCTCCCGCTTCACCCATCGCACCACCTTGAATGGTGGCATCGGTGGCAAAGAGAGTTACGCGGGTACCAGAGATTGTTCCGAATCCCGCGAGCATTCCCGACTCATCACGTTCAGTGAGAGCGTGAAACAAACCATTATCGAGAATCTTCTCTATTCGCAGTTGTGGGTCGCGAGGATCTTCAACATCTTCACTCATTTTTTATCGCCGTACGAGGTAAAGATAAGTGCGACATTGTGACCACCGAAACCAAACGAGTTATTAATCGCGGCGATATCTCCTGCAGGCAATTCCTGAGGGTGATCCCGAACCACATTCAAAGCGATTTTCTCATCGAGGTTTTCGATATTGATTGTGGGGGGCGCGATGCGATGGTGGAGCGCTAATACAGTGAAGATTGATTCAAGTGCACCAGCGCCACCGAGCAAGTGTCCAGTCATAGATTTGGTTGCAGAGACGGCAACATGATCCACATCCCCACCGAGCGCATTGGTAATTGCACCTGCCTCAGCGATATCACCTGCAGGAGTAGAGGTGGCATGTGCATTGAGATGGACGATTTCTTTTATGGAAACTCCTGAGGAAATTATCGCGGCCTTCATCGCACGAGTAGCGCCGGCACCTTCAGGATCGGGCGCTGCAATATGAAATCCATCTGAAGTTAAGCCTTGACCAACAACTTCACCGTAGATTTTTGCCTTCCGCGCTATGGCATGCTCGAGTAATTCCAGAACAAGGACTCCGCATCCTTCACCGAGGACGAAGCCATCGCGATCGCGATCGTATGGGCGCGATGCACGTTCTGGTTGATCGTTACGAGTGGAGAGCGCCTTCATATTGGCAAACCCCGCCATGGGAAGGGCATGTATCGCCGCTTCAGTTCCACCAGCGAGAACAACATCTGCTCGATTATTGCGAATCATTTCGAAGGCGTAGCCGACTGCTTCAGCCCCAGAGGCGCAGGCGCTTACTGGAGTGTGGACGCCAGCGCGAGCACCAATCTCGATACCTACATGAGCCGCTGGCCCATTGGGCATCAACATCGGAACAGTATGTGGTGAGACTAAGCGGGTGCCCTTCTCTTTTAAAACATCGTATGCGTTAAGGAGCGTTAGGACGCCACCTATTCCCGAAGCAATCACCACTCCGAGTCGTTCGCCTTCTATTGCAGGTGCGCCAGCATCTTGCCACGCCTCTCGAGATGCGATCAATGCAAATGCCTCGGAGCGATCGAGTTTCCGAAGTTCTACTCGATCCATCAGCTCGCTGGGGTCTTTTGCAACAAGAGCGCCAATTTGGGCGGGAATTTCTGCCGCCCACTCTTCGTCGAGTCTTCGCACACCGCTCTTTCCCGCAAGGAGCGCGCTCCAGGTTGCCGCGACATTCTCACCCAATGGCGAGAGCGCACCTACACCTGTGACGACAACGCGACGAGCTGACTTATTCTCCATGGGATGGTGAATGTACTCTCTAGTTCGCTGCGCTCACGATGAAATTGACCGCATCTGCAACGGTAGCCATCTTTGTTACTTCATCATCAGGAATCTTGATACCAAAGCGTTCCTCTGCAGCAACAACGACCTCGACCATGCTGAGCGAATCGACATCGAGATCATCAGTGAAGCTCTTATTCATCTCGATTGTGTCAGGAGAGACGCCAGCAACTTCCTCGACTATCTCTTTGATTCCTGCAAGTACCTCGTTATGTGATAGCGCCATCTTTTTCCTCTCTTGTTATCTCTTGTTATCTCTCGTTACATTTCTTACGGTAGTTGAACAACTTGCGCGGCATAGACAAGACCCGCGCCAAATCCAATGAGTAGCGCAGTATCGCCAGATTTAATATCCCTTTGGCTATAGAGCGCATCCATAGCAAGAGGAATCGAAGCTGCCGATGTATTGCCCGAGGTGCGGATATCTCGAGCAATTGCAACGCTCTCTGGAAGATTCATCGCCTTGGCCATCGCGTCAATGATTCGCTCATTCGCTTGATGGGGAATGAATGCATCGAGTTCTTCTGCGCTGATACCTGCAGCAGCGAGAGCTTCTTGTGCAACCGGTGCCATCTGATAAACCGCCCAGCGGAATACTGTTTGCCCCTGCATCTTGATATCGGGCCAACCGAGAGAATCCGGTGCATCTTGGTTCCGTAAGTCGACCCATGATGGCTCCATCATGATCGCATCGCGCGCAGTGGCATCGGAACCCCAAATGGTCGGGCCAATTCCTGGCTCTTGTGATGGACCGATAACCACAGCGCCGGCACCATCGGCAAAAATGAACGCCGTTCCGCGATCTGTGGGATCGGTGAAGTCTGAGAGTTTCTCCACACCTATTAATAGGACGTAATCAGCGCTCCCACCACGGACCATATCGCTAGCTAAGCCAACGCCGTAGCAGAAGCCAGCGCATGCAGCAGAGATATCAAAAGCCGGAACTTTTGGAGCGCCAAGTTGCATTGCGATATCTGTCGCTGCACTTGGCGTTTGGTAGGGATAGGTGACCGTGGCGCAGATGACGGCCCCTAATTGCTCTGCTGAGATTTCCGCTCGTGCGAGCGCTATGCGTGCTGCAGCAACAGACATGCTCACCACGCTCTCGCCATCACCTGCAATTCGTCGGGAATGGATACCACTTCGTTCTTTAATCCATTCGTCACTTGAATCGATTGCTTCGATGATCTCACTATTGGGTACTTCATGCTGAGGGCGATAAACTCCGACGCTCATGATGCGAGAGTGGCGCGCGATTTCGCGATCTTTGATTTGCGCCATCAATGCGCTCCTTGTCCGAGTGGATGAAGGCGCGCAATCGGTTGACCGGGGGAGACGGGATCTCCATCTTCGACCATGAATTCAATCAACGTGCCATCATGATCTGCAACAAGTTCGATGCTCTCTCTTCGGTTGGTGATCATGCCAACACTTTTGCCTGCTCTAATCTCGTCGCCAACCTCCACGCCATGATGAGTAAAGCTTCCTGAGAATGGAGCGACAATCATTCGCCATGTTGGCTGATCACTTAACTCACTGGGGAATCCGTGGCGGGCGATTATCTCCATGGCAGCGGGAATATCCTCTGGACTCTTTAGCGCAAGGGTCTCTATTCCAGGAAGTGCGCGTTTAATCAAACCAATCAGAGTGCCAGCAGGAGGAACTTCGATTACCGCTGTCACGCCAAGTTCAGCAAATGTATTCATGCATAAATCCCAGCGAACTGGTGCGGATATCTGATTAACCATTCGGTTGAGGATTTCTCGTCCAGAGTGGACGACTGTGCCATCAGCATTAGAGAGAACTTTGGTTCGCGGGTCTCGGACACTCACTGATTGGGCAAGCGTTGCCAGGCGCTCGCGAGCGCTCTCCATATAAGAGGTGTGAAATGCGCCGGCGACAGCGAGCGGGCGAACTCGAGCCCCTTCCGGAGGATTAGCCTCCAAGGTCTGTAAATCTGTGAGGAGTCCTGCGGCAACGATCTGTCCGGCACCGTTCTCATTGGCAGCAACCAGGTTGTTGGCAGCTATGGATGCCAGCACCTGCTCACGTTCGCCACCAAGAATCGCTGACATGCCGGTCGCAAAACGCTCTGACGCTGCCGCCATCGCTCGCCCACGCTCACGAACCAGAACCATCGCCGACTCTGCAGTAATCGCGCGGGCACCTGCTGCTGCAGTGAACTCACCAACCGAATGGCCGGCAACAACACCCACTTTTCCAAAGGCATCGGAGGGGTGCGGAAAGAGCGAGAGTGCGCCAAGTAAACCTGCTGAGACCAGGAGCGGTTGGGCGTTAGCCGTATCTTTGATTTCGGATGCATCGGCGGTGGTGCCAAGGTGAATCAGATCCACCCCTGCCACCGCGCTCCACCAGGTGAGGAGTTCGCGCGCCCGAGGAACTTCCAGCCAGGGGGTGAGAAAACCGGGAACCTGCCCCCCTTGACCTGGAGCAACGAGTGCGAGCATTGGTTTAGGGTAGAGGGTGAAATCGGTTACTAAACAGTAATTCACTGGGATTTTTTAGTTACCGCTCGGTAACATACCGACTTGTGAAGATTGTTGTCTGCGTCAAACAAGTTCCAGATTCCTGGGCCGAGAAGAAACTCTTGCCCGAGAAGGTACTCGATCGCGCCAGCGCAGATGCCGTTCTCAATGATCTTGATGAATATGCAGTTGAGGAAGCGCTACGAATTGTCGAGGCTAATGGTGGCGCCGAAGCTGGGCACACCATCACTCTTGTATCAATGGGGCCAGAGCGAGCGCAAGAAGCGCTGCGCAAGGGTTTATCGATGGGGGCAGATACCGCAATTCATATTAAAGATGATGCGCTCGCCGGCTCTGATGCGCTATCGACCTCGCGAGTATTAGCCGAAGCGATCAAACGCGAGAACCCCGATCTGATTCTTACGGGAACTGAATCAACAGATGCACGGATGAGTGTGATTCCGGCAATGCTCTCGGAGCGACTTGAAATTTCTCATCTCTCTTTTGCTGGCGAGGTGGCGGTCGATGTCAATGCCAAGGTTGTGAAGACCAAGCGAATGACCGATGAAGGTGTAGAGGCGATGGAATCAACGATGCCAGTCATCGTGACGGTGATTGAAAAGATTAATGAACCTCGTTATCCATCCTTTAAGGGAATTATGGCAGCGAAAAAGAAACCGATTACAGAGTTGGCGCTTGCTGATCTGGGAATCACACCCACCGAAGTAGGAAATGGCGGTGCGTGGAGTGAGGTCAAAGATTTCGCCTTAGCCCCGGCAAGAGGCGCTGGTGTGAAAATCGCCGATGAAGGCAATGGTGGCTCAGCGCTCGTTGATTTCCTCTCTGAGAAGAGGTTGATCTGATGAGTGAAATTCTAGTTTTTATCGATCATACGAATGGCTCGGTTGCAAAAACTGCATCTGAACTTTTGACGCTCGCTCGTTCATTAGGAGGAGCCCACGCAGTTATCGCCGGCACCTCCTCTGATCTCGATGCAGCAGTTCCATCTATAAACAAATTTGGCGCTCAAGCAATCACTTTGTTGGAATCAAATGAGATAAATAATCACCCCAGTTCTGCAATTGCCAAAGCGATTGCTGAACTTGCGGAAACGCTTTCACCTAAAGCAATACTCTTGCCGTCGACTGCACGTGGAAAAGAGATCGCTGGCCGCCTTGCAGTTCGACTTGAATCTGGAATCATCACCGATGCAATTGGCCTCTCCTCTGATTTAGTTGCAACCCAATCGATATTTGGTGGTTCAACTGCTGTCCACTCGCGAGTATCAAAAGGGATCGCAATTGTTACCATTCGTCCGAACTCGATTGAGGCTTCGGAATCTCCAGCGAGCGCGACGATAAATAAGGTTCCGACGTCAGTTTTGATAGGTGCACAGATCACTTCGCGGGAACCTGCAATTCGCGGCGCGAGACCGGAACTTTCTGAGGCCAACATCATCGTTTCTGGTGGTCGCGGAACTGATGGAAACTTTGCTCCAATTGAAGAATTGGCAGATGTGCTAGGTGCTGCGGTAGGTGCTTCACGGGCGGCAACCGATGCTGGGTGGTACCCACATTCACATCAAGTGGGTCAGACTGGAAAGACGGTTAGCCCGCAGTTGTACATCGCGTGCGGTATCTCTGGTGCAATCCAACATCGCGCTGGTATGCAAACCAGCAAGACCATCGTGGTAGTCAATAAGGATCCTGAAGCGCCAATCTTTGATATCGCTGATTTTGGAGTTGTCGGCGACTTGTTCGCCGTTGCCCCTCAGGCAACGGCAGGAATAAAGGCGCGTAAAGGGTAATTTTCTCCGTAGAATTAAGGGGTGAAATCTTCCGATAGCAATAGCGCCGCCTATCTCGATAATGCGGCGACAACGCCGATTCTCCCAGAGGCGCTCGAAGTGCTCTATCGGGAGTCAACCTCCGTTGGAAATGCATCGAGCCTGCATAGCGCAGGTCGTAGGGCGCGAAAAGTAGTTGAGGAATCTCGCGAAAAGTTGGCAGCATCGCTTGGCGCTAAGCCGCAAGAGGTCATCTTCACCGCCTCCGGAACTGAAGCTAACAACCTTGCAGTAAAGGGTCTGTATTGGAGCGCCCGGGCAAAGTCAGAGAGCAAGAGCGCTATATGCGCATCGCCAATCGAACATCATGCAGTCCTCGACCCATTGGAGTGGCTCGAGCGCGAAGATGGCGCAACGCTCCACTTTGCAAAAGCTGATAGTGATGGTGCGACTTCACACGAACATGTTGCGCAGATATTAAGTGAACATGGAAAGCAGATCTCTTTCCTTACCATCATGCACTCGAACAACGAAGTGGGCGCTCTTCAGCCTGTAGCAGAGTGCGCGGCAATTTCGCGGGAGTATCAGATTCCCATTCATACCGATGCAGTCCAAAGTTTTGGAAAGGTGCCATTAGATTTTGGAAAGCTAGGCGTCGATGCCATGACGATCAGCGCTCATAAGATTGGCGGCCCTCTAGGAGTAGCGGCGCTCGTAGCAAAGAAGAACCTGGAGCTCACTCCGTTACTACATGGTGGAGGGCAGGAGCGTGAAGTGCGAAGTGGGACTCTGCACACACCAGTGATTGCAGCGTTCGCAACAGCGGCTGAAATTTCGCAACAGCGCCTTCTTGAGAATCAATTGCGGATTCGAGCCCTCCGAGAAAGATTAATCTCTGGAGTAAAGAATGGCGTACCTGATGTCAAACTCAATGGCGGCGAAAAAACACTTCCTGGGATTGCACATTTCACATTCCCTGGCGCTGAAGGTGATGCGCTTCTACTCCTCCTTGATGCTCATGGAGTGCAATGTTCGACCGGGTCGGCATGTAGCGCGGGAATCGCACAACCTAGCCATGTCCTCCTAGCGATGGGGATGGCTCCTAAAGTGGCTCGATCGTCCATCCGATTTTCGATCGGCCCCACAACAACCGAAAGTGAGATTGACAGGGCAATTTCAGTGATTGGCGAAGTGGTATCCCGAGCCAGAGCTGCGGGTGTGAAGTGAAAGTCATCGCAGCGATGTCAGGCGGGGTCGATTCCGCCGTTGCTGCTGCTCGGATGGCAGATGCAGGTCATGAGGTCATCGGAGTACATCTAGCGCTCTCTGCTAACCCGCAGAAATATCGATCAGGTGCGCGCGGATGTTGCACTATCGAGGATTCGCATGATGCCAGGCGCGCAGCAGACATCATCGGGATCCCTTTTTATATCTGGGATATGGCCGAAGAGTTTCACGAAGGTGTAGTGCAGAATTTTCTCTCTGAATACTCCAACGGGAAAACTCCAAATCCTTGTCTGCGTTGTAACGAGAAGATTAAATTTGAAGCGGTACTTAAGCGTGCGCGAGCAATGGGATATGACGCTGTAGCAACTGGGCATTATGCAAAGCGCGTTGATAGTGAGAACGGACCGTTGCTCTATCGAGCCGATGATCCAGGCAAGGATCAGTCATACGTGCTCGCTGTGCTCACACAAGAGCAGCTCTCTGGCGCCCTTTTTCCATTAGGCGATACGGTAAAGAGTGATGTGCGTAAGGAAGCGCATGAGCGCGGATTCTCACTCGCACAAAAACCAGATAGCCATGACATTTGTTTTGTCCCGTCGGGAGATAATGCTGGCTGGTTACGCGATCGCCTAGGGAGCGAAACTGGGGAAATAGTCGATGAAGAGGGTGTAGTTCTAGGTAGCCATAAAGGCGCCTACACCTACACCGTTGGGCAGCGGCGAGGTCTTGGTTTGACGGTGCCAGCAGAAGATGGTCGCGCGCGATATGTCTTGCGAGTGGAACCAGTAAACAATCGTGTCGTTGTTGGCTCGCGTGCGGATCTTGCCATTACCGACATTTCAGGAGTCGATGTGAAGTGGTGTGGTCCAGTTGCACCTCATGGCGATCATCGCGGATTTGCTCAAGTTCGTGCACACGGAACGCCCGCGCCATGCACCTACCGATGGGATGGTCAGCGTTTATCAGCATCACTGGATCTTCCACTCTTCGGATTAGCGCCTGGTCAAGCGCTAGTGATTTACGAGGGTGATCGCGCAGTTGGTTCTGCCACTATCGATAGGACGCATTAGTGAGCGCAGAGCGGCTAAGGATGGCTGCTCTTGCCGAGCAGATTAGGGAACATCAGTTTTACTATTACGTTTTAGATAAACCAGTTATCTCAGATTCTGAATTCGATAAGTTATGGCGAGAACTGGTGGCGCTCGAAGAGGCTCATCCAGAATTACGCGATCCACATTCACCCACTCTCGAAGTTGGCGGCGGCCTAGAGACAACATTCGAACAGAGCGACCATCTCAAACCCATGATGAGTTTGGATAATGTTTTTGATGGAGCAGAATTTGAAGCCTGGACAGAGCGCGTTTTGAAGGAAGTTCCCGCGCCAATGTGGCTCTGTGAATTGAAAATCGATGGTCTCGCGATCAATCTCCTCTATCAAGAGGGAAAGCTCACCAAAGCGCTCTCTCGGGGTAATGGTAAGACCGGCGAAGATGTGACGCTCAATGTAAAAACCATCAAAGGTGTACCTCTGCAATTGAAGGGTAAAGATGCTCCCTCGACAATCGAGATTCGGGGCGAGATTTATTTCCCGCTCGCGGAATTTAATGAATTAAATGCCGGGATTGCTGAAAGCGGGAAGGTTCCCTTTGCCAATCCGCGTAATGCTGCTGCCGGTTCGTTGCGTCAGAAGGATCCAAAGATCACCGCGAGTAGACCTTTGCGACTTCTGGTACATGGCGTTGGTGCAATTGCTGGTCGGAATTTCCAATCACAATCGGAGGTATATGGCGCGCTAGCGGAGTGGGGATTGCCGGTGAGCTCCCGGGTAGAGACTTTTAGAGAGTTGAAGGATGTTACGAAATATATTGCGAAGTTTGATGGTGCTCGTCATAGCCTTGACCACGAGATTGATGGCGTTGTCGTAAAAGTTGATCAATTTGAGAAACAGGAGAAGTTGGGTGCAACTTCACGTGCACCACGGTGGGCGATTGCCTACAAGTTTGCTCCAGAAGAGGTAGTCACTCGGCTCCTTGATATCAAAGTGAGCGTTGGTCGCACCGGACGGGTTACGCCTTTTGCTCATATGGAGCCGGTGAAGGTTGCTGGATCGACCGTTACAAATGCCACATTGCATAATCAGGAAGAGGTTGAACGAAAAGGAATTCTGATTGGCGATTACGTAGTGATTCGCAAGGCTGGCGATGTAATTCCTGAGGTGCTTGGACCAGTGAAGTCAAAGCGGACCGGAGCTGAGCGTGCATTCGTAATGCCTACTAAGTGTCCAGAATGCGGTTCACCTTTACGGGCAATTAGCGAAGGCGATGTGGACATTCGTTGCCCGAATAATCAAAGTTGTCCGGCACAGCTTCGGGAGCGTCTTTTCTATATCGGCTCGCGATCTGCGTTAGATATAGATGTGCTCGGTTATGAGGCTGCGCAGGCGCTACTCGATGATGGAATCGTACGAGACGAGAGGGACCTCTTTTCCATCTCCATTGATGACCTAATGAAGTCAGAGTTCTTTATGAAGAAAGATGGGAGTGCAAGCGCAATCGCACCTCGATTCATCGAAGGTTTAGAACAGGCGAAAAGCAGGCCCCTTTGGCGAGCATTGGTCTCGCTCTCTATCCGCCACGTTGGTCCTACTGCTGCGCAATCACTTGTTCGTGCATTTGGCAGCATTCCCGCGTTGGGTAGGGCGAGCGCGGAGGAGCTCTCTGCAGTAGAGGGCATTGGTCCAACGATTGCTCACGCAATTATCGAATGGTTCGAGGTTGATTGGCACAGGGAAATCATTGAGAGTTGGCAACGCGCTGGAGTCATCATGGTCGAAGAGGCGAAAGTTCTGGATCAGCGATTTGCCGGGATGACTTTTGTCTTGACGGGAGCGCTCTCCGGCTTCACCCGTGAAGAAGCCGATGAGGCAATCACCAGCCGTGGTGGCAAATCAGCAAGTTCAGTCTCTAAGAAAACCAGTTATGTGGTGGTGGGAGAAAGCCCTGGATCAAAGTATGACAAGGCCCTGGAACTAGGCGTACCGGTACTGGATGAAGCGGCATTTGTGAAACTTTTGGGCTCGATAGATTAGGATAAATATATGTTGATTCTCTCTGAGGGGCGCGAGCTTCCAGCCTCACCGGTCTTCTTTGGCGTGCTGACATTTGCCATCCTAACCTTCCTCCTTTATCTAGCGCTGCGAATCGATAAGGATCACTAATTCTCTCTCCAGATTTACCAGTCGCCCTTTTTGGCGGGACCTTTGACCCCATTCATCGTGGACATCTCCATCTGGCATCAGAAGTTATTGCGCGAAAGATTGCAAAAAAAGTCCTCTTTATCCCGGCAGGTGCACCATGGCAGAAAAGTTCGGCAGTAGTGGGAACAGCCATTGAGCGGGCGAACTTAGTATCTAGGGCGATTGCCGGTAATGATGCATTCGAGCTCTCCACAAAAGAAGTCGAACGAAGTGGTCCGACTTACACCATAGACTCGGTCCGCGAATTTATTCACGAGCAACCTGCGGAAGATTTTGTACTACTACTTGGTAGCGATGCCTTTAATGGAATTACTACATGGCGAGAATACGAGGAGCTTCTTTCGATGATTGATATCGTCGTTGCACTCCGACCGGGTACCACTTTAGAAGAGATTCCAGGTGCGCGAGTGAGCGTGATTGAGTCCGATATGTTTGCAATCTCGTCAACTGAAATCCGGCTCGCCGCTAAGAGTGGTGCGGAGCTTGCTAATTTTGTTCCTGTCGAAATCGTCGATGATGTAAAGCGAATCTATGGCGCTTAAACCAGAGAGCATCTCTCTGACTAAAAAGGCCGCCGCTGCAGCCGAGGAGAAATTAGCGAAAGATGTTGTGGCGCTGGATTTATCAAACCAGGGGATACTCGCAGATGTATTTCTCATTGTTACTGGCGCTAACGATCCTCAACTAGAGGCGATCTCAACGGAGATCCAATTGCAACTTAATAAAGTTGGTGAGAAGCCAATTCATCGTGAAGGCACCGGTGGTTCATCGCAATGGATTCTCCTTGATTATGGCGATGTCATCGTTCATATCCAGCATCCAGAGGTACGTGAGTATTACGCATTAGAGAAACTATGGAGCGATTGCCCCAAGATTGAGCTCCATGGGTAAAAGACTCATCATTATGCGCCACGGCCAGACCGACTGGAATGTGGAGAATAGATTCCAGGGCCATACCGATATTCCGCTCAATGCAATTGGTCGCGCGCAGGTCGCGCGAGCAGCTTCGATTTTAGGAACCCAAGATATAGATCACATTATCTCCAGCGACTTACAGCGCGCATTCGATACTGCAGCTGCCGTAGCCGCTGTGAAGAAATTGAAAGTTATCCCAGACCCACAGTTACGTGAGACGCATTGTGGAAGTTGGGAGGGGCGGACCGGCCCTGATATCGAGGCAAGTGATGGTGAGAATCTTGCACGTTGGTTCGCTGGTGATGATATTCCCGCTGGCGGAGATGGCGAACGACGTAGCGAAGTTGTGAAGCGAATGATGAGCGCACTCGACACAGGGCTTCGTAATTGTGCAACGGGGCAGACTTTGTTGGTGGTAACCCATGGGGGCGCTGCGCGCGGAGTGATCGGAGCACTTCTTGGATTGGCAATTAGCGATTGGGTGGCAATTGGCGGATTGGCCAACGCATCCTGGTCTATCGTCGAAGAGCGAAACTCACGTTGGCGATTGATTGAACATAACTCTGGAGTTTTGCCTGAGCCAATCCTTGGCCAGGAATCTTCCCAATAGCCAGCGGTTAACTTTGCGATAGAGTTCTCGCGTTTCGGGGCTGTGGCGCAGCTGGTAGCGCACCTGCATGGCATGCAGGGGGTCAGGGGTTCAAGTCCCCTCAGCTCCACGTGGCTTCCCTTCCGAGTATTCCTCAGCAGTGGCGTAAGCCAGAATCCTTGGTCGGCAAGCGAGTTCTCGTCACGGGAGCAAGTAGTGGGCTCGGTCTAGAAGTCACCCGCGCATGTAGCGCAGCCGGTGCTGAGGTCACGATGGCGGTTCGGAATCTCGCGAAAGCATCTGCGCTCGTTCCACAATTGCGCGTTGGTGCAGAGGGAAGTATCGAACTTCTTGAATTAGATCTCACCAGCCTTAAAAGTATTAAGCGTGCAGCGGAAAATGTGAAAACACCTATCGACATCCTGGTACTCAATGCTGGAGTGATGGCTACACCCCTGCGCCACACCGAAGATGGTTTTGAGTTGCAGATGGGTACCAATCATCTCGGCCATTTTGCTTTTGCTGGTCTTATCTTTAGTGCGCTTGCCGATGGCGCGCGAGTAGTCACAGTATCGAGTCAAGCTCATCGCATGGGTTCGTTCCAGGCAGAGAAAATCATCGATCAGTGTTACGGGCGTGGTGAATACCAACCATGGAGCGCTTATGGTCGAAGTAAATTAGCTAACTTACTTTTCACTCTGCAGTTGCATCGATTATCAACTCAAGGGCTATTACCAAATAAGAAACGTATCCAACCGATGGCGGCACATCCTGGGTGGTCAGCAACCAATCTTCAGGCAGTCGGGCCACAGATGAAGAACCAAGCGTTGGCCGAACGCGGCAGCGCTGTAGTTAATACCCTCTTTGCGCAAAGCGCTAAACAAGGCGCCCTTCCCATCATTTGTGCTGCGACATTCCCTGGCTTGCCAAGTGGAAGTTATCTTGGACCTGATGGCTTCTTGGAGATGCGCGGCTATCCCAAACTCACGCGCGCAAGTAGCGCTGCATACGATCAAGGATTGGCGGAGAAACTCTGGGAAATTAGCAGTGAACTCACGGGCGTCGCGTGGAGTTAGTTCGCGACTAGGTAACCGGTACCCTTAGGTTCATGCAGGAACGAGATACTTACGACATCCAGGCTGTCCAGGAGAAGTGGCTGCCAGTTTGGGATGAGATAGCTCCGTTTCGCTCCGGTCGACCTGACGATAAGCGCCCAAAAAAGTATGTCCTCGACATGTTTCCCTATCCATCAGGGGATCTTCATATGGGCCATGCCGAGGCATATGCCCTAGGCGATGTAATCGCTCGCTATTGGGTGCAAAAAGGATTTAACGTGATGCACCCCATCGGTTGGGATGCATTCGGATTGCCTGCGGAGAATGCCGCAATCAAACGTGGGGTTGACCCAGCAGCGTGGACATACGAGAACATCGCGGTTCAGAAGGCATCGATGCGCCGTTATGCATGTTCCTTCGACTGGGATCGAACTTTTAATACCTGCGACCCCGAGTATTACAAATGGAATCAATGGATCTTCCTCAAACTCTATGAGAAGGGTTTGGCTTACCGAAAAGATTCTGCAGTCAACTGGTGTCCAAGTTGTCAGACAGTTCTCGCCAACGAACAGGTTGTCGCCGGCCTATGTGAACGTTGTGACACTCAGGTAACAAAGAAGAAGTTGAATCAGTGGTACTTCAAGATCACCGACTATGCCGATCGACTCCTGGATGATATGGAGCAGCTTGAAGGAAAGTGGCCTGAGAAAGTTCTGACGATGCAGCGGAACTGGATTGGACGCTCTACTGGCGCCAATGTGCAGTTCGCTATCGAGGATCGAAGCGAACCGGTAACTATTTATACGACCCGTCCAGATACGCTCTTTGGCGCTACATTCTTCGTTGTTGCTGCCGATAGTGCGCTGGCAGAAGAGCTCGCAACCAGAAGCACCTCCGAAGTCGCTTCCAGGTTCGCTCACTATCTAGAGAGCGTTAAATCAGCGAGCGATATCGATCGCTTGGCTACAGATCGCCCTAAGACTGGGCTCTTTTTAGAGCGTTATGCCATCAACCCAGTTAATGGTGAGAAGTTACCGATTTGGGCCAGTGATTATGTGTTGGCTGACTATGGCACCGGAGCAATCATGGCGGTGCCAGCACATGACCAACGCGATCTAGATTTCGCACTTGCGATGAAGTTGCCAGTCCGAGTTGTAGTGGAGACCGCCGAGGAAGATCCAACTCTTACCGGAGTTGCCACAAGTGGCGACGGAACCTTAATTAATTCGGGAGCGCTTAAT
>Ga0172376_10002991_pt1 | contig 20354 bp, 22 predicted proteins | sample Lak35m_FD_121114 | JGI IMG/M metagenome (GOLD analysis project Ga0172376, IMG submission 121114) | Freshwater microbial communities from Kabuno Bay, South-Kivu, Congo - kab_092012_35m | ecosystem: Environmental > Aquatic > Freshwater > Lake | place: Democratic Republic of the Congo: South-Kivu... | reverse complement strand
GAACGACACTTTATAAAATTGCAGAAGCATTAAATTTATCAGAGAAAGAAATCATCTCCGAATGGGAGGCGTAATCTAAAAAAAACTCGAGATAAATCTGATCCCCCGGCACCTAGGCACCTAGGCACCTAGGCACCCCGGCTCACTGGCCCCCGGCTCACTGGCCCACGGCACACCGGGACGGGACTGTTTCCTGTAGGCTTGGGCGCTAACCCCCTAACCAAAGACTCTTCTGGCCGATTTCAATCCGAGGAACTCGTAAAATCAGCTATTTGTAATGGATATTTTGGGTGAAAAATTAGTGGAAATTTTTCATCATTATTTGCTTAACCTCGAAAAGGGATATATCTAGACGGGAAACAGAAATAAGGCTCAACCTTGTTTTTTACACTTAACTTGGAGGGTCACAATGAACGGTTCAACACGTAATTAATTTAAGGGCCTTTATGGCCCTTTTTTTTACCAAAAATCCCCCTAGTTTTGCTGAGGCCGTTATTATTGTAAGGACTAATTGGGAGAAATTATGAAGAAACATTTGCTGAAACTTGCACCCTTTTTTCGCGTCGGAATGCAGGCAGGAAAATTGTATCTTGGTTTTGGATCTATTCAAAAAGAGATAACGGAAGAGGCCCAGCAAAAAGCGTACTTAGAAGTCGCATCGAGTTTTTCTCCACACAAAACAAATATATCATTTGAAAATACTCCTTTTCATGAACAAGTCATTGAGGAGTTTATCGAAAAAAAAATCCTTATTCCTGAAGATTTATATACACCGAAAGATCGATATTCTAGACACCATTTATATTACTTAATGTCTGGCGGGAACAATCAGACTGCTCAAGAGAAACTAAAATCTTCTCACGTGGTGGTTATTGGCTGTGGAGGAATCGGAAATTTATTGGCAACTTCGTTAGCAACGGCAGGTATAGGGAAGCTTACCATTATCGATAACGACGATATTGAATTGACAAATTTAACTCGCCAGTATCTCTATGATGAAGCAGACATCGGCAAATTCAAGGTTGATGTTTTAAAGAAAAATATCAACGCCAAAAATAGTCAGTGTGAAGTTCTGGCAATTAAAAAACATTTTAAAACACAAGAAGACCTAGAAGAAATACCAAAGGCAGATTTGATTGTCGTGTCAGCCGATGTTGATAATGTATGTGATTTATTGAATCTTTATTGCATAAAAAATAATACCCCATGGATTAATGTAGGTTATGTTGAAGATATTGCAGTTTGGGGACCTTTTATTATTCCAGGAAAAACAGGGTGTATGGCATGTCAGGACAACATAGCGAGTGATAAAGGGATTAATCCAGAGTTAAAGGAAATGATGAAAGCGATAAATCGCAATTACCAAGCACCTTCAACAGGGCCAATTAATATGCTTGCGATTAGTCTTTCTATGTTTGATATTTTGAGATTTTTGGGTGGTTTTGGGAAAATTCAATCCCTCAATAAGCGCATAGGGCTTTGGACCCATGAATTAAGGTTTGAGACGCAAAATTATCAGAGAAATCCACATTGCAATGCTTGTCAGGGGCTTCGTTAGGGAAAAAATGCGTAGATAAATCGATCTCGGATCTGACCGCGATGAATGACATATTTGGAAAGATGACCCTCTCGCAAAAATTTATTTCTTTCTAAGACTTTTATTGAACCCAAGTTTTCGGGATCAACATAGGCATCAATACGGATTAATTCTAAGTCTGCGAAACCTTTTTTTAGGGCAAGGCTGACTGCTTCGGTCGCAAATCCTTTGCCCCAATATTTTTTTGCCAAAACATAGCCAAGTTCTGCCCGCTTGGATGCTCTAAATTTCCCTTGGTCTAGAGTGATAGCCCCAATGGGTGTTCCATCTAGGCAGATTGCCATAAACCAGGGGTGGGCTTCAGCGATTTCTTTTAAAAACTTTCTAGCGACTTCAACATCAGTATAATGATCCCAAAACAGTGAATGAGTGACGAGTGGGTCGCCCCCCCAAGTCATGAAGTATTCGGCATCGTTACTTTTGAGTGGTCTGAGAGTTATACTGCCCATACTTTTTCCTTATGGTATCCAAAGACAATTATTATGGCACTCATAATCCATAAGTGCACAAATCCAATCCCCAGAAATAATAGTGTCATAAAATGAAAAGAAATACCTATACCTAACAAAATTTTCTTATATTTGGGGGGTAACAAAAAATAAAAAATAAAGCTACCTTCAAAAAGTAGAGTTATGACAGAAAGTATTTTAGAAATAATATTCCAATCTGCAAGAAAAAGTCCAAAAATTAGACCTTGCCTTAAAATTGCAATTTGTAATGTCGTTCCATCGAGTGCCCATTGTGGGCCAGCAACCACAATTTTTGCTAAAAATGATTGAAAATAGGCCAAAATAATGATGAGTTCTGTTAACCTGAATAGAAAACTTCGAAACCAAAAATTATTAAACTTAAATCCCAGAAATAGAATTAATGAAAACCATATAAGATGAATCTGTACATTAATGAACCCAAAGCCGTTAGAATAAGTGTCTAAAAAGAAAAGTGATAGAAAAACAATTAGGGCTGACAGAGCACGCACTCGCGGCACAAAAATGCTTAATAAGCATGCAAGGGTTCCTAAAATTTGAACTGCCAAAATGGTATAGGGTGAAGGAAAGGATTTCCCAAGGAAGTTGAATGAGCCTGGCGCAGAAAAGACAATAGGCGCTAGCTTTTGGTAAATGCTCCAATCGTGTTGCCAAATGAAATAAATGGCAGTGACATAAAAAAAATATAACGAACGACTAAAAAAATGATCAGTGTTGTGTTCGAAAAAGAATTTATGGACATTCATGTACTAAATCCTTTTTTATAATTTCTTGATGCATTTTTTGATTAGACTGCGTGTATCTGACATCCTCCCTGTAAACTTTTAATGATTTCATCTGTGGCAGCTCGCAAAAAAGTTTTTTTGCATTTTCATCCTTTAGATCAAGAAAGATAGTAAAGCAGAGTTGATTCGCTTGAAAGAAGGGGATATTAAGGACATCCCAAGGGAATATCATTTCATTTGAGGGATTTTCGAAACGAATTCTTTCCATGACAATTTTATCAGACCAGTTTTTTGAAAACATTTTATAGGGACTAAAGGGGTAGCTATCCCTTGATCGATTGAAGGTTAGATAAATTTGATAGGTGCTAAAAAAAACAAAGATTGCTAGGCAAAGACCCTTTTGCCAGAGGTTAGGAATTTTTGTCATTTTTCTTTCCCAATAAAACCATGCCTATCATTGCAAAAATGATAAGTGCAAATGACATTAAAGAAAATAAATTATAGATTTCTTTTAGGTTAGAGTTATTTTTTTCAAGCATTTGTGAAATGACAAAGAGTGCTCCTACCATTCCAAGCCTTGAAAATAAACTTAGAGTACTTAATATCGAAGCTCTTGATTGAGAATTGATTTCACGATTCATGTTGATCGAAAGCGATGTACGACAGAGAGAAAGGAAGCCTTGCAACAAAGCAAACAATCCTGCCGCGACCCACAGATTATTGGATCGACTTATATAAAAATAGAGGCAGCAAAAGATTAAAAATAAAAGGGCAATAGTCATAGGCTTTTTTACAAAATCTCGGTTTGAAAAGCGCGAGTAGGTGAAAGCAAAAATCGCCGACAATCCACAATAAAGAGAAAAAATCATTCCATGAGTCGTGGATGTAATCGCTGGATCCAAGGTTTTAAAAAATGGCTGCCAGTAGTGAAGCAGTGGTTGAATTAAAAATTGAATCCCTATATTGGCCACAAAAAAAGGAAGCAGTGCGGGATGCAAAATTCCTTCTTTGAATGCCGCAACAATATGGCGCCTAATATTTAAAATCCATGAAACATGAGCCGTATATTCAAGGTTTACTTCTTTAGGCAGTGTAATTAATAGATAAAGCATAAGGATGTAGCAAAAAACTGCGCCGATATAGGGAAGGTTTATTCCCATACTTCCAATCCAGCCTCCGACAAAACCGAGCAGCAACACGGAAGAGTTATTGATTGCCATATTCAAATGAAAAAAACGATTTAGAGCTGATTCTTCTTTCTCAAGTTTTGAATAATCGATAGCACAAGACTCAAATGCTCCTGACCAAAAACATAAAGAGAGAGCACAAAAGGCTTCTGCTGCAAAATACCAAATGAGACTTGAAGCAAAATAGTAAATTAGAAAACCCGCAATTGCGCAAAGGCCTCCGCATATTAAACTTAATCGCCTGCCAAAACTATCAGCGAAAACGCCAGTTGGAATTTCGCCAAACATCAGCACCGCGGCTTGTAGGCTTTTAAGGCCAGCAATCTCAGACATGCTTATACCCTGAGAGAGAAGATAGGTTACAGAGGTGGCGCCAACAAACATACGGCCACCTTCAAATAGAGCATCAATGGCCAAAAATTTATTAAAATAAAATTTATCGTATTTCATCAAATTTCTATCTAGGCTAAGGTAATGTATTTATATTTCTTATCGAAATGCGGAGAAATATTCTGAGCTTTTGGTGATGCTGTTGGGATACCCGAGTAAAATAATTTAATAAATCTTATCCCCCCGGCACCCAGGCACACGGAACGGATTTTTCCTGTCGGCCGTGGGCCTGGGGAAAAATCTTCGAAATAAAAACACGCTCGTGTTTCACAGGTGAATTATTTCTGCATCAAATAGAAATTATCGGTGACCGTAAGCGGGTCAAGGCCTTAAAAGAGTCTTGCTTAAAGCAGAGGCCGGTGTCTTGAATCTGCTTTAGGATTCAATGTCGATTAAAAGTTACAAAATTTTGTAACTTTTAATTTCTCCAAAGCGGTAGGGGTGATATAATGACTAAAGGGAGTCATCTTATCCAGGGTGGTAATTATGGCAACAAATCTTGAACTGAGTAAAAGAATTGAGAAAGCGACAAAAGAAAAAAATATGCTGACTCATATTTCGAGCAAGAAAAAACTTTCAACTGAAGATAAGTTCAAAATTGGGCTCTGTCGGCATTTTATTCAATTCGTTGTGGCCAAGAAAATTAAACTCAAGGATCTAAGTGAATTGACTGAGATTCCCGTTACTCGACTCTCTGAAATTACGAACTACAAAATTAGAAAATTTACCGTAGATCAGCTATTGAAAAATCTGACCTTGTTGGCGGCCCACGACAGTGCAGTTAGGGCGTACCTTTCATTTTTGGAAGAGGCCATCGGGCTGCCGTTGTTAAAAACAAATGAAACAAACAAGCTTGCAAAAAAAATCAGGGATGTTTCTAGTTCTAAAAGTAATTTTAGATACGCTTAAAAGACAGTTGAATTCTGCTGTAATTGACTAGCTCGTTTTTGAAGCACCGCCGCACCGACACGGTTTCGATTTTTGTATTCCTGTCGGCCGTGAACCTGAGGATTGAATTTGTGAAGAGAAAATGGTCCCAAGCATACAGAATTACAGATTCTTGGGAGTGAAAAGCTTGGCGGTGAAAATTTTGCCTAGATAAAAGCCAAGCAAAATATTCTAGAATTAAAGCAAGAAAAATCCGTGCGAGGTCTCCGTGTCTCAAGCAAAAATAAAAAATAATCAGGATTTAGTTTCCTCAGCTCAATATTTATCTTTGGCGACCTATCGTTGCCCCAAATGTCAGAGTGGCAACCACCTAAGCCTTTCTGGCTCCGGTCAGGAAGTTTGTTGCGCCAACTGTGGAGAAAATTATCCTCTGCAGGAAGGTGTGTTCAACTTTCTTAAGAATCCCAGCAAGGCCACGGCCAATGAGTTGAAGGGGATGGCGCTAGAGAATGGTTTTAAAGAAAATGAAGTCACCAGTTATCAAATTCGCCGGCATAATAGCTTTCCTGGATTCAGCGAGAAACTAAAATCCACGGAAGGTGAGCATTCCCATTATTATTTGCAAACAAAGATGAACTACGACCAGGCCATGAAGCAGTTGGGCCAGGTTGGAAATTCGCGCGTATTGGAAATTGGCTCGTGCCATGATTACTATTTCTTGAAGCCGTTTCAGACCGTCAATGCGGAGTGCTTTGCCTTGAACATTCACTATGATTTGGTCCACGATCCAAAATTTGAATCATGGCCAACGAAAGTCATCGGCGACATGAATGATCTGCCCTTCAAAGATGGGACTTTTGATTTTGTAATCATTTCCGCCACCAGCCATCATTCCACCACCCCTGAAATACTCGTGCAAGAAATACATCGGGTGCTCAAGCTCGGCGGGAAATGCTTGATGATCAATGATCCGACTTGGGGAATTATCAAAAATCTTGGCGGGCCAGATAATACACAGGCCCATCGCGAGAGTCATATCAACGAAAATGAGTACTCAATTTGGCGCTACAATAGCATGTTCAGAAAAGCTGGATTTGATTATCAGCACCTGTTCTCGGATTTCTATGATCAGCGCTTGCTCAATATGGCCATTCACCCTCGAACGCGATTTGCCTCCGTGGCGAAACTGGTGAAGCGCTTTTGGCAAGTGAGCTTTTTTCGTCAATTGTGCAAGCGACATTTATTATGGTTCGCCCAAGCCGTTTTTGGCTTTCCTATGAATGTTGTTTTGACCAAAAAATAGCACCATCCCAACCATTTCTTTTTCCTGTAGGCTGTGAGCCTGGGGAATGACGTTGTTAAGATAGTATATCCTGCAGGTGTGGACGTACCTTTACGCTGCCTTTACGCTTGACAATAAAGGCACCCAAACATAGAACGCCGCATTGGACTTTTGAATTACCAGATGCGGATTCCTTCATGAAAAAAGCTTTATCCTGGACCTTTGTTCTTTTGTTGCTTGTTTCCTGCGGCGAAAGAAAAGACATGCTCGATTCACTTCAAGCATACATTGATTATTTGGATGGGGTGGGCGCGTATTCTTCAAGAATAGTGAAGCGAACAGCAAAACAAGATGGATATTTTGTCGTTTCCTTTTATGACGAGTCAACCAATGAACTTTTTGCCAGCTATGCCTTAAATTACAAAAGTTGGGTCAAGGGGACAGTCATCGATGCAGCTTGGCTGGATGAGGCCTTTGAAAATGGCAACGTTATTGGAGTCAATGATAATGGTGATGGAACTTACACTGATGGTTCTGGCCACATTTATGAAACCCATGCGTCCACACCCAAAGATTTGGAAAAGATGGCCGGGTATTTGGAGTCATTAAAAGTTAAAGTGATCGCAGAAAAAATGGTGGCCAATTTTGGACTAAGCCAAGAGCGAAGCCATCAAATAGCGAGATTGGTGAGCTCGTATAAAAAACTTTCAAGCAATAGAAAGATGAGCGAGCGAGATGCCAACTACCTTACCCAATATATTTTGGGCACAAGCTTTAATGAATTAGAAAATGCCTTAAATGATCAAAGTGAATTAAATCAATTGCTCGACATCGCTGCTCAAAAAAATGGAATTACGCCGGAACATATGGGGCTAATCGTTAGTCAGATGTTTGAAACTTTGTAATACCCGCCTGTGATCCTATTATCCTGTAAGCCGTGAACCTGGGGAATGACGTTGTTAAGAGAATCTAGGTGTGGACGTACCTATTAGGTAGGTGTGGACGTACCTATTAGGTAGGTGTGGACGTACCTATTAGAACCAAGGAACGGAACTTATGGCTTTGAGGCAACGACCACGAAGGAATCCCGACGGTCGTGAACTTTGCTGTCAACAAACAGGATGTTAAGGCCTAGGTATTTGAATAGCTCAACGATTTGGACTTCAGTCCACACATGGTGGTGGATGCTGTGGCTATTGAGCAGCTCCTGGTCGTTCATATGGCGGTAGTGCTCTGGCATCAGGCCGCGATCGACCACATTGTTGCGCCATTCGGGCAAGTGGAAAGCATCATTGTTGGGCACTTTGTTTTTATGGTCTGAGATCAGATGTTCAAGCGTGGTCAGTTCGCGATGGCAGTCGTTGTTGCGATCGCGATGGGGCAAGAAGCAAAAAATTACACCATTTTTTTTGAGCACGCGAATCCATTCTTGCAAAAAATGAATGGGGTTGGTGGCGTGCTCAAGTACGTGCTCGGAGAGAATAAAACTGAAGGTCTGATCGGCACAGGGAATACGGTCGCCGGAAAAAAAAACTTGGGCGATGGAGTCGTGCACTCCGTGTTCACTAAAAGCGTCGCTCAGCACAGTTCGATCGGTCGGTGCAATAGTGCGCGCGCCCACTCCAATTTCCAGTCCCGTACCCGTAGGGGCAAAACGTTGAATAAGTCCGCGCGAATAAGCGCGCCGAATGGGGCGATTGAGAAATTGGTAAACAGCCTTGAGACCGCGATCTTTAAAGACTGTGCTCAAATAAAAAAGAAAATCCCAGCGATGAAAAGGGTGCTGCTCAAGATTAAGTTGAGTGGTCGCGATCGGCTTTTGCATGGGGCATTTTAGCGTTGCAGAGTGCGTTTTATCAAGCGCGACCGTGCATGATAAAATTAGCGCGAAATAAGATTAACCAAATAAGCGATATACCCCAGCAAGTAAACAGCGCCCACAGGACGTTCAATGCTCTTCCTCCACTTGACCAGAGGATACATCGTTGCGGCAACGAGGAGCATGATGGGGAGATCAATGTTTTGCATAAATTGATCGACCAGCAGAGGAGATGGTGAAATCACACCAGAAATGCCGAGAACGGCCAAAATATTAAAAATGTTTGAGCCGACGACGTTGCCAATGGCAATTTCTTTTTCGCCTTTCATGGTGGCGGCCACCGAAGTCGCTACTTCAGGCAACGATGTTCCAGCGGATACAATTGTCAGAGCGATAACCGACTCTGAAATGCCGAACAGGCGAGCAATTTCCACTGCTCCGTAGACAAAAAGTTTGGCACCAACAACTAAGAGGACAAGTCCGATGATTAAGAGAAGTATATTTCTGCCTGCTGGACCACTTTGAGAAAACTCTTGTTGGTATTCTTGGTTCTGTCGCTCTTGCAGTGCTAATTTTACCTGTAAGGCAGTATAGCCGATGATGCCGACGAAAAAAATCGCCGCTTCCCATGCTTGTAAAAGTCCGTCTCTCCCAAACCACCAGCACAGCGCTGAGGTGCCGGCCATAATAGGAATATCAATTTTGGTTAGTTGCGTGCCTACCATCAAGGGGCGAATGAAAGAACAGGCACCGAGGATGATCATGATATTAAAAATATTGGAGCCCACCACGTTACCCATAGCGATGGCCGAATTTCCTTGGGCCGCGGCCAGAATGTTCACCGCCATCTCAGGTGCCGAAGTGCCAAAGGCGACCACAGTAAGTCCGATGACTAGGGGAGAGATACCAAGTCGGCGCGCCAGTTTAGAGGCGCCGTTGACGAAAAGGTCAGCGCCGTAACCTAATACGACTCCGCCGGTGATGAGAGCTATGATGATGATAAAGAGATTCATTTTATGATTTCCTTATTTCCTTATTTCCTTATTTCCTTATTTCCTCATTTCCTTATTTCCTCATTTCCTCATTAGGTTTCCTTCAAATGTTTGTGACAGGAAGCCCAATAATTTTCAGGCATTTTAATGGGATAGCTAAGAATTGTCCGCAAAAATAATAAAGAACTGAATCAGTTCTTTAGCTCAAATGTTTCGCCGTCGGAGAGTTGTTTTTTTGTCAAACTCCCATTTTGGCGCAAGTAAAAAGTTGTGACGCTGGGGCCGAAGGCTTTGAAAAAACGTGAGTTTTCAATAATGACACTATTAGACTCATCAATACCGAGCCCGTGCTTGTCTGGATTGGCGCTTAGGATTTTGAGCAGGCGTGCCTCTCGCTCTCGCACTAAAAAATGTTGGTCGACAATAAAATTTGGCAAGAGACCAAGGCCTTCTGCGGTTTCAGAGTCGCGTCCAGTGATCATGGGATCGCTTTGGATGGCCGTACCGGCGCTGGTGCCCGCAAAGGGAACGTCTTGTTTGAAAAGTTCAAGGAAGAGAGGTTTTAGTTTGTGCGCCGAAATTTTTTGCATAATTTTATTTTGATCGCCGCCAGGAAAATAAATGGCACCGGCTTGCGCCAGCTTCAAAGAGTCATGATGGGAAAAATTCTCGCGGCATAAGCAGATAATATTCTTGTCGCTATCGATTGCCCCGGCCTCAATAAGTTCTGCTCGAATGGTGGCAAAGCTGCTGTCGGGTTCACTGGTCCCCCAGGGCAAAACATAGATCGCGCCCGTTTTCTTGGCCTGTACAAAATGCCGCAAGGCCTCAGGTGGGCGCGTGCCACCGCCAATCAATATCAACGTGGAGGCGTGGGCCGACTCCATAAAAATTGGAGCGAAAAAAGTGGCGGCAAAGGTCATTGCAAAGGTCATGGTAAAGGTCATGGTAAAGGTCATGGTAAAGGTCATGAAGATTGTTTTGAACATAGAAGTGGCCTTGGGAAATCGGTCAATAGTGGCCTCCAGTTTTAGCAAAAAAACAGTCAACTCACTAGGTAAAATAAAGTGAAATAATTGCTTTGTTCATTTTAATTTTTTGGAATGGGTTGCGCAAAATTTTTGCGGCAAGATTGAATGAGCGGTGCTGCTCTGCCGCACCGACAAGAAAAAACCAGGCAGAGTCATTACGCCGGAGCAATTCAAAAAAATATTTATGGATCACGTTGAGGGTGTGCTGGCCAAGACCAAAGAACATGTCGCGATGATTGAAAAGCGCGGTGGGCGAGTGATTTTTCTGCGCTTTCCTTCCAGCGGTCGCGTGCGCGAATTGGAAAATCAATTTTTCCCGCGCCCGGTTTTTTACGACCGTCTGGTGGCCGCCTCAGGCAATCACATTCATTTCGAAGATCATAGTGAGCTGCAAGGCTTTTTGTTGCCAGAGTGGTCGCACCTGACTCGCGCCGATGCGACCGAATATACTCGTCGGCTTATGCCTTTGATTAAACCTTTGATGCAGTAAAGTTGATTTTAGAAAAAGAAAATAGCGCTAGAAAATAGTAAGAGCGCTTTCTTCTTTGTTGATTTCTTTGATACCGCAGCGAGTTTGTTCAAACACGCTTGAAGCGCGAATCACAAAAGATGAGTCGTTGTATCTCACTGAGCCTTGCGCTGTGTATGATCCTGAGCATGAAGAGCAGGGCAAGCGAAATTTATTTGTCAGCGACTGAAGGCCTTTGACTCGGTCAAAAACAAACACTGGGGCGTAGAAATATTTTCCGTGCAAATTGCTGTTGCTATTGAGCACGATATATTCGCTGATTTTGCTGCTGCCTTTTTCATGAACTTCCAGGCGGTAGTTAGGCACGCTATCCAGAGCAATCAGCTTTAGCGTGGCGGGGCCTGATTCGTTTACTTTTTGCTCGACGTTCTTTTTGGCCACCTCAGGGTTGCTGGAAAAACAAGTGCTGCGCTCTGAATATTTAGAGCTATCAAATTTCCCGTTGAAGGAAAATTTCTTTTCTGCTTGGGAAACTTTTTGCACGATAGAATCATAAATCCACTGTTCTACCTGGTTGGCGTGAACTGGTGCGAACGCCAGTGCTAGAAAGCTGGCACCTGCCAATAGTGACTTCTTCCAAAAATTACTTTTGATTGTTGATTGCATGAGATCCTCCACCCACATGACCCGAAAACTTCCCACCTTGTGACTTCATCATAGGCGAGGATGTGGTTCTCTGGGGGTTAGGACGTAGAATTTACCCGGGCCGTCTAAAGTTTAGGCAGATACTAGAGTGATATAAGTAGGAGGAAGCCCAGGATTTCATACTTTTGGGTCCTTACTACTTGGCGGTGCTGCACAGCCGCACCGCTGTGCTTTTCTGGTCTTAGGCTTCTTGTGCCCAGACAGAATGCTGGCCAGGACGCGGTATCCCTCGCACAATGGGGCAATTTTTCTGGGAAATTTTTCCTCCTCAAAAATGGGATGGTCCTTATGTCGGCAACTTACATCATTAATGAAGAACCGCAGCTTGAACAGGTGTTCCCACTGATGCAGCAGTTAAGGCCCCATCTTAATCGCGCCACCTTTGAGCAATTGTATAGCCTGGCCCACAAGGCCGATCGCTATCAAATTCATACGCTGGAGAAGGTGACAAAAGCGGGCGACGGAGACGAGGAGCGAGAAGTTGTTGCTGCGGCCGGATTTCGCTATTTGCACGATTTCGTGCACGGGTTTCACTTGTACCTTGATGATCTTGTGGTGGCCGAGGGACAGCGTTCACAAGGGCTAGGTAAAATGTTGATGGATCACTGCGAGCAGCTTGCGCGGGAAAATGGTTGCACCGGATTTCGTTTATGCACGGGTGTGCAAAATGTGGGTGGTGTTAAATTTTATGAGCGCTTAGGATTGGAACAAAAGGCCGTGGTGTTTAAAAGGAAGTTTGAGGCATGAAGGATTTAGGTATGAAGGAGCATCATCCTCAATTGTACCTACCTTCGCATTTTAAAATGGAAGACAGGGCCGAATTGTTGGCCTTTATGCGCACTCATCCTTTGGGCCAAGTCATTTCCCAGAATATGAATGGTGAACTTGTAATTAATTATCTTCCTTTAATGGTGGAAGAAAAAGAAGCGGGCCTATTTTTAAGCGGGCATTTGGCCTTGGCCAATACAAGTTGGCGCGATTGGGAAAGTCGAAGCAGTGAGGAAAAACAAGTGACGGTGGTTTTTCGTGGTGAAGATGGCTACATTTCTCCTACTTGGTATGAAAATCCCCTCAACGTTCCGACCTGGAACTATAGTGTCGTTCATGCCAGCGGAAAGGTGCGGGTGAATCATGAAGATTCGATAAAAGAGGCGATGTTGTTAAAGCAGGTCGCCGTGTTTGAGGAAAGGGAAAAGCACAGTGGCGAAGTGAAATGGGATTATAAATTGCCTGACGACTTCAGAAATAAACTCCTCAAGAGTATTGTTAGCTTTGAAATTGAAGTTTTGAAGCTCGAGGGCAAATTTAAATTGGGACAAAATAGGCAAGAAGCGGACAAAAAAAAGGCACGAGCTGTATTAGAGCAATCGGGCCGAAACATTAATTTAATTCGTGATCAGTTAAAGTGATCCCTTTAAAAATCTAATTTAAAAGGAAAAATTATGACTTCACCCATGAACTCAGTGGCGAGTTTTTTGGATTTGGTAGAAGCGGAGGCCAGTAAAATCAACTTGTCGCTTAATGCCAAAGAAAAAAAATCTTGGCAACAGCCGTGGCTGATCGATCATGTATGCTACCGCGTGGAGAGTGACGCGCGCTATGGGGAGATGAAGCAAGTCTTTGGACAGCTGGGAACCATGCTGGTTGAAAGTATGGTGAGTGGCCGCTTGATTGCGACTTATAAATTGCATTCGCCCATTCGTTGGAAAAATTTTGTCATTCCTTTAGTGGAGTTGCCTGCGCCTAAGAAAGGAAAACAGGTGCGCGAAGGATGGGAGCATTTAGAAATTGTTGTGCAAGGAAGTTTTGCCGAAATCAAGTCGAATTTACCTGGCGCGCGCTTTGATGAGAAAGGGTTGAGTAAAAAAATTAATCCCGAACTGGAGCTGGAATTAGATTCTGGTGTGGCGATTAAGTTTCATCATCAATCATTAGAACAAGTTATTGAATGGGAGCGGAAGGCCCCGGTTTAGCATAAGTAAAACTTATGATTCATGCTTATTAACTATAATTTATCCTTTTCCCCAATCTGCTGATAAAAGTCGCTGCAAGTAGAGTGCTTGAGATTAATTCAAGCGAAATTTAAACGCATTGGAGATTTTATGAAAACGACTTTTGCTGCCATTTTGATCACTATTATTGCTGCTGGAAAAACTTTTGCTGGAGAGTGGGGTACTACCTGCCAATCTTTTGAATTGAATCCGAATTGGAAGCGAGTTGAAGTTTACTTGAATAAAGAAGGCAAACTTCAAACTGACAAAATTTTTGAAATTTATCTAAGCCGCGTGGAAGGTCAAGACGGCGAAGTTAAGGAAGTAAAAATTGAAGGCCTTAAAGTTGAATTAGAGAAGGCCACCATGGTTGATAAATTTACCAAGCGACGTTTTGGTTTAGGTGGGCCATCGATAACTGAAGGTGTTGTTTACGGTGTAAAATTTCACATAAGCGCAGACGAAGCTGTTGGTTCAGAAATCCAAGGTTGCATCCCACGCCCAGTGAATGAAGTGGATGTGTATGCCATCTGTACTGAAAGCAAAACAACTTTTGGTAACCGTCAGTAAGGCGAAAAGGTTGGAAGTTGTTCCCGCCTAAACTAGCGGGAGCGGGACTGCAAGGTCGGCAAATCGATGAACTCGCCATCGCTAAATTGGCAGATGGAAACTGAGATCCATCGCTTGTCGGCCTTGAACTCAATCGCTTTTGGTGAGCCGTAGTAGATATCGCGGCAAAGTTTGAAGCCTGGTGATCCTGTTTGTCCTAGTAATGTGGCAGGGTCGACAGATTTATACTTGAGCGCCTGGCAATCTTCTTTTTGGGTACAACTATAAGAGAGGATTTCCAGGCGTTCTGCATTGTAACAGTAGGCCTTTTTTTCGCTTTTTAGCGTCTGGTTTTCCTGCCAGCGCAGCATGCCGTTTTGCACGCAGGTGGTTTGTGGCGGGAGGCGGCCGGCCAGTAAGTTGCCGGCAAAAATGAAACTGAAGACTACAATGAGCAAAAATAATTTTTTCAATAATAGGAGTAAATGCTTCATAGACCCTTTTATTAATTAATATTCTAACGTCGAAATGTTAAACATATTTTTCGCCAACTCACTTCTTGGAATGAAAAGGTAGCCTGGTTCTTCGCACTTTAATTTCTGATTGGTCATGGCCGGTACAAAAGTCGTCTGGCACTCGGCCAGTTTTTGGTTGCGGATTTCATTGGTGACGGTAAATTTTTTGGCCTCAGTATTGCACTCTGCTGTAGGCTCGCCCAACGGGTCCATGAGACTGGCCTGACAGGCAGAAGAAAGGCCATTCAAATAGCGTCGCTCTTTCCACTCTGCCTCACAGCGCCCGCGCTCCAGCCAGGGATCGGTCATGTAAGTTTTGCAGCCGGTGCCCCAGCTATTTTTCATTTTATACTCGATCTCGCAAGTGGTGGGATTAAAGCGCCGGCCCACGATGGTGGAGGCATGGGTTTCGTTATCTTCTTGGGTGGTGCCTGCTTTTTGACTGGCATCCTTTTTATGCTTGGGATTGGTCTTTTGTAAAAACTCGGGGAAATAACTGATGCTGACCACTCGACCGTTCTTCAGACGTTTATCCATTTCGGTAAAGAGGGCGCTGTTGTGATTTTCCAGCGGGTAGCGATTGGTGGAATTATTATAGGGAAGTTTACTAAAATCTATGGAGTAAGATTTGGGTGTCGGGGTGCTGCTGTTAAAGGGGCCCATGGAAAATTGGCAGCGCAGGTCGCGCAAACGATTGAGTACGTCGCTTCGATTAGAGTGTTGTAAAATATCCCACACCGTGCGTGGAAGTGCGCCTGGTACAAGGGCGAGGGCGGAATTGAGGTCGGTGCAAGTAAACTGGCCTAGTCCTGTATTGGCGAGGCGGTCGAGCAAGCGATCCAGCTGACAGCGCGTACTGCCCACGCAATTGATGCCGCTGACATAAGAGTAGTCGGCAGACTGCATGGATTCCTCAAGACACAAAGATTTCTGCAAAGCGATCTTGATGGTGTTGCAGGTCATACCATTTTCCTCTACATGATGTTTCTTGCCATCGCCTTGTGGAGTACTTTGACTGGGAAGAGAGTTGCCGCAATTGAAGCCGCTGTTATCAAATTGGTTGTAAAGCAAGGCCAAAGAAATGGGACTCACTGTCTTGTTCAGCTCCGTGCCGTGGCGCTGGTGGCGGTTTAAATAAAGATACTGGTTTAGAAGATCGGCGGAAGAGTAGGCATAGCACCAGCCAATCGAATCTTGATCCTTGATGGGACCTACATGGGGGGCCATATCGGACTCAGTAAATCCTTGGGGGACCAAGCAGCTATTGGCCCAGGCGGCGTGGCCTTGCAGCTGTAACCATGCAAAAAGTAAGGTCAGCGCGACTCTTGAATTTGTTAATAATGGTCCTAACAGCTCTGATTTCACGACCCCGGCTCCAGCAAAATAAAACTCTACCCCTTATCGGCACTTTGGAGGCCAAAATTAGGCCAATAAAAATTTGTAAGAAAGCTAAAAAATATCAATTTTTCTAAGCACTTGTAGGACTAAAACCCTGTAAAAATTATGCGAATTGACGGCGGCTCTTTCGACCTGTAGTGAAGGCCGGCATAGTAAGAAAAATTGCTTTTTGCTTGAGGTACTTATGTTTTGGGAAAATTTAAAATATATGCTGATCGCTCCTTGGAATTGGATCGGGCACAACGTTCACAATATGTATGGCATCATCAACGTATTTTACATCATGTGGTTGAGGCCGCTACCTGGCGGTTTGATTAAAGACAATCATGCACTGGCCACGGGTATTGAGCCAGGCACGGAAGAAACCATTTGGAAAAAAAATCTTATTTTTCAAAGTGAAAAAAAGCGCGAGTTTTCTGACAGCGACGAATTGGTACTTGAGCGATTGATGACCTATCTCGCGCGCATGGTTCAAGCTTCTGCCGGCAGTGAAATGGCACCGAAGGGCAAACCTTCGCGCATGCCTCCTGCTGTTAATTTTATTCATGGAACAGTTCAATACAATGGCGCTAGCATGATGTTCGATGATTGCGCTGATGCCCTTGCGCATTTTACTGATCCCGATTTTCGCCGCGAAGTTTGGCGTTTCTTTTGGCAAGAGAAGCGCGAGCTGACGATTATTTTTCGCGACAAAAAAATTGAGAACCACGATTTTGCGGTTTTTTCTTGTTACATGAAATCGCAATTCCCATTTTTTGGAAATCCTAACAGCAACAGAGGCCGCATTCATTGGGGAACGCCGAGCCCGTATAATGCGTTCAATATGATTACTGGCTGGTGGATCGCGCCGACGCGCGCACTTCGCTACGGCAATCACGATACGCTCCTTCGCCCTGCCATTCCGGCGGGGACCTATTTTAATCGCGCTATCGCCTATAACAAAGGCCGCTCCGAATATATTTGGCCGGAAAAATTTTGGTGTTGGTTTACTGACTTCAGAATTAAAGTGCGCGGTCAACGCGGCGGTGTGTATTTTACTGATAAAAGAAAATTGGATGCGGGCTTTCGCTACGATCCAGAAAATTTAATTAGCTTAAAAGATCGCTTGCTTGAAAAGTTGGGCATGGCGCGCGCCTAGTTTAGGCCTGGAAAAACCATGATCATGCAAGAACCATCACCACAAACTTCGCTCACACTGCTATCAGACGTCCGTCTGATTCCCGATCATTTATTGCCCGGGCGTGAAAAACTTGTGCGCCCTCCGCGCCAGTTAAAAGGTCACTGGACACTGCTAGCGGCGAAGACCTCTGGCGGTGGGGAAGTGTGGCATGGCGATTATGAAAAGATCGAGGATTTTGCTTGGTGGTTTGATGGGCGCGAGAAAAAAGAGCTGATGATTTGTTTTAGTTTTAAAAATGGTCACGCTTACATGATTGCTGGAAAATATGAATTGCATGGCCACTTGTTTTTCAAAAAAATTCGCACCAAGGGATTTTCGCGTTTTTTAACTATTAGGCCAATCATGTGTATGCGCTTTCCTGATGTGACGCGCGAGCAGATCGAAGAGGTTGAGCGTGATATTGAAGCGCGCGTAGGCAGCCGTGAAATTTCCTGTATTGAACTTCTGCGCTTAATCTTAGAGCGTTCCTTGGGTTACCGCATGGCCTCGTTTAACTCTAAGATGATTTACCTGCAGCAATTTGCCCGCTCTTTTCGCGATCATGGTTTTGTCGATCAAGCCGGTCGGCCTGTGCGCATGCAATTTTTGCTGACGATGCCTTGGAGCTGGAATCAGTTACTGGCGCATTTTGGTGCTTTAGAAGAACGCTTTTATTGGCTTGGACACACCGGCCTTTGGACTGCACGTCTTTGTCGCCTGCCGGGTAAAATAATGAAGGCCCTGGCTCGGGCCTTCAAATAATCATTTTCTTTATGACTTTAATTCAATCTAGCTGAAGCGTGGCTTTTGATCGCGGTCGTTGCTTCTTGAACGGCCGGCAAATTGATCGCGGCCTGACCAGCCACCGTTGCCTCTGCGCTGTCCGCCTCTTTCGCCGCCGCCGCTGCTGCGACGAGAATCTCTTCTATCACCGCTCTGGCCACCGCGATTGTCGCGATTGTCGCGATTGCCAAAGTTGCTTTGACTGCGGCCTTCGCCAAAAGAACGCTCGTCACGTCTTTCTGGCCTGTCGTATCTTCTGTCGTCTCGGCGATCGTCTCTGCGATCGTCTCTGCGATCGTCTCTTCTGTCGCCGCGATATCCGCCGCGTCCACCTCTATCACCACCGCGTCCGCCAGCAAAACGGCCGCCGCCGCGACCACCGCGTCCGCCGCGATCACTTCTAAAGCCGCGAGGAGAAGTCACTCGTTCGCGATGAGCTTCGATGGCGCGCAAAGAATCTTCAATGGCGCGGAAATCGCGATTAAAGCGGAAAGCAAATAGCACTTTCAATGCTTCTTCTTTGTCTAAATCTGCAAAATATTCGCCAAATGTAGCGTAAGTTTCATCAACGTTAAATTGTCCGGCCTTTTCTTTTACGGCTGTTCTGAAAACGGCCATTTTTTCCAATTCTTTTACGACTGAAGCGCGCTTCATGTCGCTGGCGTTAGGAAGTTCAAGTTCCTTCATTGGTTGACCAGTTAATTTTTCAACGCGCTTAAGTTGGTACATGTCTTCACTGCCCACGAAAGAAATGGCGTGACCTTTTTGTCCAGCGCGGCCAGTACGGCCAATACGGTGAACATAAGATTCACTTTGGCGTGGTAGGCCCATGTTAAATACGTGAGTAATGTTGTTGACGTCGATCCCGCGCGCGGCAACGTCAGTACAAATAAGTAGTCGAATTTTTCGTTCTTTAAATTGGCGCATGGCCTGATCGCGCTCAGATTGGGCCATTTCTCCGTGTAGCGCTACCGCTGAAACACCTTTTAGTAGAAGGTTTGCTGATAATTCTTTTGTTTCAACGCGAGTTTCGCAAAATACGATACCGTGACAATCTTCAAAAGACTGCACGAGGCAAAGTAGTGAGTCGGCCCAGTTGCGCTTGTTCACAAGCATATAAGTTTGTTGAATGTCTTCATTGCTCAGCGTGCGCTTTTCAACTTTAATAGTTGTAGGGTCATTGAACTTTGAATTGATCATGGCCTGAACGCCTTTTGGCAACGTGGCCGAGAACATCCATAGGCGGCGATTTTCCGAAACGGCACTCATAATTGTCTGCACGTCTTCGATAAATCCCATGTTCAACATTTCGTCAGCTTCGTCCATAATAAGATGTTCGCAGCTGTCGAGTTGTAAAATTTCTCGATCGAGTAAATCGAGTATACGGCCAGGAGTACCAACGACGATTTGAGGGCGATCTTTTCTCAGAGCGCTGATTTGTTTTTGGTAAGATACGCCACCATAAACTGTGGTTGCGCGTAGGTGAGGAAGATATTTAGAAAATTTTCCGATTTCCTCATAAACTTGGTAAGCCAACTCGCGAGTAGGCACCAGAATCAGCGCCTGCACATGTTTTTCTGTGGTTTTAATTTTTTCTAAAAGAGGTAAAACGAAGGCCGCAGTTTTTCCTGTTCCAGTTTGTGCCTGGCCTACGAAATCTCTTTCAGTTTCTAGTAAAAGTGGAATGGCCTGTTGTTGAATTTCACTTGGAGTCGTAAAACCCAAATCAGCAATGGCCTTTTGTAGTGGCTTGCCCAAATCAAAATCTTCAAAGCTTGGGCCAGTCGCCACTGCTTCATCAGCAGCTTCATTAGATTCTTCATCAAACATAAATTCTACTTCATCGGTAGCAATATCATCAGACGTCATATCTTCTTGGTTAGAGTTTGAAACGGATTCGTTGGCGGCTTCATTTTCCATCGCTATAAAATCAGGATCGTTGGCGTACTTTTTTGGCGTATGCAGCTTTTTCATATGTTCCTTGTGCTTAAGTTGGACCCCTTGTAGCAGCTTTGCTGCGAAATAGCATTATTTTTCTTTGGCACCTCGTCAACGCCTTTGAAATCAATGCATTATCTATTTATTTGAGACCTGCAATGAAGATCTTAAATTAAATTCTTTGAAATTTTCGAATTAAAAATTGGTAAATTAAGGCACCCTAGGTATCGATTATGATCCCTGCCCTTCTAAATTAAGAACGCACCGCCGCACCGACAAGCAATTCGCTAGGCATTCTTTGTTCGCCAATGCCGTTTTTGGCAAAAGGAATCCCTGCCCATGCACGATGGGTTTGGCATTTTTGGGCGCAAGCAAGCGTCCCGCAAAATAGCTTGCAGGCCAGAAAGCTGGGCGACTTGCTGATTAAAAAAAACAAAAAATGTCAGCG
>Ga0172376_10002990_pt1 | contig 20363 bp, 18 predicted proteins | sample Lak35m_FD_121114 | JGI IMG/M metagenome (GOLD analysis project Ga0172376, IMG submission 121114) | Freshwater microbial communities from Kabuno Bay, South-Kivu, Congo - kab_092012_35m | ecosystem: Environmental > Aquatic > Freshwater > Lake | place: Democratic Republic of the Congo: South-Kivu... | reverse complement strand
CCGGCCCGCACCGTGTGGAGCGGGAAGCGGCTCGGCACCAGGCGCGTCTCGAGCCTGTCCGGCACGCCCACCCACTGAACCCGCCAGTCCGGAGGCAGCGCCTCCGCCACCGCCAGGGCGGGGAACAGATGGCCGCCTGTGCCGCTGGCGGCGATCAGAAGCGTGGGCATGGCGGCAGCAGGCAGCGCGCCTAACTTAAAAGCCACGCCCCCGCTCTCCAGCGCCCACCCGATGCCCTGCCTCCGCCCGTTCCCCCTGCTGCTGAGCGGGCTGCTCACCGCCGGCATCGGGGTGGCTGCCATACCGGGCAGCGAGGCCGCGCCCGCATCCCCCGCCCTGCTGCAGGCCCTGGAGACGGCCCTCAACGCCCGTGATGATGCGCCGCTGGCGGCCCTGCTGCGCGAAGGGCCTGGGCTTGAACCCCTGCAGCTGAAGCAGCGCCGGCAGCGCCTGCGGCAGGCCTTCCCCGATCTCTCCTGGCAGGTGAAGGCCGGTCCCCCCCAGTCCGACGGCACGCCCAGCGTGCTGATCGCCACCACCGGCACCCGTGTGCAGGATGGCGCCAGCTACCGGCTCGACGCCCAGCAGATCCTCAGCCTCGAGAGCGATGGCCGCCAGATTTCCGGCCAGTCGATCCTCAGCGAAACCTCCATGCTGCGCAGCGGCGAGAAGGCGGTGCCGGTGGTGCTGCAGGCTCCCGACGCGGTGCTCACCGGACAGCGCTACGACGTGGACCTGATCGTCGATGAACCCCTCGATAACGCCCTCCTGGCCGGAGGCATCGCGGCGGTGAGTGCCGAGCAGGTGGCGGCGATTCAGAGCCCCTCGCTCGAACTAGGCGCCCTCGGCGGCGGCGGACTGTTCAAGACCGTGCGGGCCCCGCTCACGCCTGGCCTCCAGACCTGGGCGCTGCTGCTGGTGCATCCCCGCGGTGTCGTCACCGCCACCAAGCGGGTGCGCGTCGTCTCCGACCGTCGTGCGCTGGCGCCCTGAGCCGGTGGTGCGTTCGGCCCGCATCTGGGTCGTCGATGACGACCCCGAGCTGCGCACGATGCTGGCCGCCTATCTCGCTGAGCAGGGCTACGCGGTGCGCACCCTCGCCGATGGGGCGCAGCTGATGGCGCGGCTGGAGGGCCGGCTGGGCGGGGAGCGGCCGGATCTGCTGGTGCTCGATCTGATGCTGCCGGGGGCCGATGGTCTGAGCCTGCTGCGCCGTCTGCGCGATGGCGGCGACGACCTGCCGGTGCTGCTGCTGTCGGCCCGCGCCGATGGCGTGGACCGCATCATCGGTCTGGAGCAGGGCGCCGACGACTACCTCGCCAAGCCCTTCCTGCCGCGGGAGCTCACGGCCCGGATCGAGGCGGTGCTGCGCCGCCGCCGGCCGGCCCTTGCCGGCGCCCCCGATCCCGCCGCCAAACCCCTGCACTTCGGCGACTGCCGACTCGATCCTTCGCAGCGCCTGCTGGAACGCTCCGGGGCCGCGCTGCCGATCACGAGTGGCGAATTCGCCCTGCTGATGGCCTTCGCCGCCCACCCCCACCGGCCCCTCTCCCGCGAGCGGCTGATCGAGCTCGCCCGTGGACCCGAGAGCGAGACCGATGGCCGCAGCATGGATGTGCAGGTCTCGCGGCTGCGGCGGCTGATCGAGCCCGACCCGGCCCGACCCCGCTACGTGCAGACGGTGTGGGGCTACGGCTACGTGTTCGTGCCCGATGGCCGGCCCCATGGCCGCTGAGGGCGGGCTGCCGCGGCGGCCGCTGTTGCTCTACGGGCTGGCCGGGCTCGGGCTGGCGGCCCTGGCTTTGCTGTTGCTGCAGCTGCTCGTGGGCAGGCGGCTCACCGCCCAGCGCCAGCAGGGCCTCGCTGATGAGCTAGCCAGCCGGTTGGTGCTCTCCGAACTCGCCCTTGAGCGGCTCACTCCCGCCAGCCTGGCCGCCACCGGCGACATGCGGCTGGCGGTGGGCAGCAGCCCGGAAGGATCAGCGGCGGCTGCGCCCGGGGCCTCCAGCCATCGCCAGCGCTCCGGCTCCGCCACAGCGTTCGCCGATCCGCTGCTGCTGGCCCAGGCCCGCGATCTGCGGCAGCGCCTCTGCGGGCGTCTGGGGCGCTGCCCGCGCGTGCGCCCAGCCCTGCAGCTGCCGCGCGGGGTGTGGGTGGCGCTGGAGTCGCCCCTGGAAACGGTGTGGCTGTTCGTGGCTCTGCCGCCGTTTCCGGGCTGGCCCCCCGATCCGCTGCTGCTGGCCCTCGCCCTGGGGATCGGTGGTCTGGGCAGCGGCCTGCTCTACCTCAGCCAGGAGGTGCAGCGCCCCCTGGCGCGACTCGGGCAGGCGCTGGCGGCTGTGGGGGTCGACACTGGAGCAGGGGCGCCCCGGGCCCCGGAGGGAAGTGCCGCCGTGCGCCGGATCACCACCCGCTATAACGCGATGCTGGAGCGCCTGGAGCGGGGCAGCCAGGAGCGCACCACGATGCTGGCGGGCATCGCCCATGACCTGCGCGCGCCCCTCACCCGCCTGCGCCTGCGCCTCGCCCTCGCCCCCGCCACGGGCCTGCGGGCCGACGACTGCCGCCGCGGCCTGGCCGACCTGGAGGCCCTGGAGCGGATCACCCGCCAGTTTCTGCACTACGCCGGCCAGGACAGCGGCGAAGCCGCCCTGCCCGTGGCTCTTGATGGGCTGCTGGCCGAACTGGCGGCCCAGGTGGATGCGCTGCCGTTGACCCTGGCCCTCGCACCGCTGGTGCGGCGGGTGCGGCCCACCACCCTGGCCCGGGCGGTCAGCAATCTGCTCGACAACGCCCTCGCCCATGGAGCAGCGCCCCTGCGCCTGGAGCTGGAGGCGGATGGCCCCGAAGGCTTTGTGATCACCGTCTGGGATGGCGGGCCCGGGGTGCCGGACGAGGCCTGGGACCGTTCGCTGGAGCCCTTCCAACGGCTCGATGCCTCCCGGGCCGGCGCGGGCCACTGCGGGTTGGGTCTGGCGATCGCCGAACGGATCGCCCGCGAGCATGGCGGGGCACTTGAGCCCTGCCGGGGGCAGGCCGGTTTCGGGGTGGCGCTGCGTGGCCGCTCGATCGGCTCCGTCTCCGCCCGCAGCGGCGCGCCGCCGCACTGATCGCCCGGTCACATCCGGTCACATCTTCAGGGGCTGACGGTCATGGTTCAGGGGGATCGCTCCGGGAAGCTGATCGCGACCCGGCCGGCTCCTCCGGCTTGTTGTTCTTCCCGTGATGCTTTTCCCCCTGATTCCCCGCCTGCGGATCGGAAGCCCGCTGCTCGCTGCCGTCCTGCTGCTGGCGGCAGGCGGCGCCGCCCAGGCCCAGGTGCTCCCCCTCACCCCCTCGATTCCCACCAGCCCAGCTACGGGCGGCGGGGGCCCGCGCCTGACCCCGGAGCAGCGCCAGCGCATCTTCCCTGAGACCCGCGCCCTGGCCCTGCAGGATCACCAGGCCCGGATCGGCATCCTGCAGCAGGGCCAGCGCTGCATCGGCGCCGCCGCCAACGGCGATGCCCTGCGCCAGTGCATGCGCCAGGAGCGTCAGGCGGTCGATGTCCAGCGCAGTCGCCATCGCGAGGCACTGCGTGGGGTCTTCGTGCGTGCCGGCATCCCCGTTCCCGACTGGAGCCAGCGGCAGGGCCGCCGCCAGGAGGGCCCTGGTGGTCCGGGCGGTGCTCCGCGTGCCGGTCAGGGTTGGGACCAGCCCGCCCAGCCTGGCGCGGCGCCCTACTGAGAAACACCGGGCTCAGGGGCGCTGGGAGGTCTGGGGAACCAGGCGCAGCGGCAGCCCGGCCGGATCGCCCAGCCCCGTGCCCGGCGCCACCCCCTGGCCCCGCACCCAGCGCAGCAGCAGGGCCCGCAGCGGGCCCCCATCACTGTCGGCAGCGGCGGGCAGATTGAAGTGGGTGCCGCCCTCGGCCACTACCAGTCCGCTGGACAGCGGGCTCCGAGACGCTGGATAAAGGGCGAAGGGCACCAGCGCTTCGGGTTCGGTGGGCACCACGAAATCGCGGCTGCCGCTCACCAGCAGCACCGGCGTCTGCAGATCGGCGATGCCCAGCTCGAACACCAGACCCTGGGGCGGACTGACCGCCACCGCCCGCGCGATTCTCGGATCAGCCTGGGAGTCCGGTGAGGCGGCGGGCAGGAAGCTGCACTGCAGCACCCAGGAGATGTTGCGCTGGGGATTGTCGGCCTTGGAGCAGTCCTTCCACAGCGGGCCCGGCAGGCTACGGGCACCGGCCAGCTGCAGCGCCGTGGTGCCCCCCCAGGAGTGGCCGATCATCACCACATCCCGGGGCTGGATGCCCTCCCCTCCCGCAAGGGTGCCTGCGGCAAGGGCATCGAGCACCGCCCGCACATCGGCCGGCCGCCGCAGGAATTCCTTGGGGTCGGGCGGCGGCACCTTGCCCGCCAGCATCTCGGCCTGCTGGCTGATGTCGCTGCCGGGGTGGCGGGGCAGGAACACCGCCGCACCATGGCTGGCCAGGTGCTGCGCCCAGCCCAGGAAGCTGGTGGGCGAATCCCAGAGCCCATGGGAAATCACCACCGGCGGCAGGGTTGGCGCCGCTGTGGGGCGGACCACGGTCACCGCCAGGGTGTCGCCACTGGCTGGGTTGCTGATGCGGCTTTCGGTGGTCTGGATGGAGAACGGGCCGGGCTTCAGGTCCGCCACCGTGGCGGCAGGCAGCAGCGGGAAGGGGGCCAGCAGTCGGTCGGTCTCAAGCTGCTCGCGCTTGAGCGCGCGGAGCTGGGGCAGGGCGCGGTCGAGCCGCACGATCACCTTGCGCCCTGGAATCTCCCCCAGCACGTTCAGCAGGGTCACCTCGCGGCCCGCCTTGCGCAGCCGCTGAACCGCCTCGGCCATCGGCAGCTTCTGAACCCGGGGATCCTTGCGTTCGCTGTCGAGCCTGCCATCGGTCTCGATCAGCTGGCTGAGCAGCACCTCCACCTGCTGCACCATCACGCTGCTCTGGTAGTCCAGGGCGGGCAGGGGTTGCTTGGACAGCTCAAGGACGGCGGCAGCGATCCGGCCATCGGTGGCTCGGTTGAGCTCGGCCAGGTCGCTGTCGCCGGCCCAGAGTGCCTCGGGGCTGCTGAGTTCCGAGACCCGGGCTGTGATGATCTCCCCCAGCAGCGCCAGGCGCAGGCCCAGCATCTCGACCGCCCGGGCGGGAGGGGCGCCCCAGAAGGCCAGTCCCGCAAGCAGGCTGAGCGCCGCCAGGACAGGGGGGCTGGAGCTGCGGAGGTGGGGCACTGGAAAGCGAGGGGAACCGGCTCAGGCTCCGAGGCTAGGGGCGCGGCGCCTGGGCGTCCGCCATCGCTGGCGGCCTTTGCCACAATCGTGGCGCCAAGCGGCAGAGTTCACGGCCTGCGCCGGCATGGCTTGTTCCTCTGCGTCCATCGTGCCCCCATGGCGATCAGGCGGTCTGCTGTCCGGGTGATTCAGGCGGCTTCAGCGTTTGCGCTCGGCCTGCTCACCCTCCCTACCGCCGCGTGGGCCGGAACGGCGGTCCGCTTTCCCCGTTCCCCCGCCGCCGCCTACGGCTACGCCGAGATCCATCCCGCCTGGCTGCAGGGGGGCTTCTGGCGCGGCCGGCCCTGGCCCTCCGGCTGGTACCAGACCACCCCCTCGGCCTGGGCTACTGAAGGCATGGCCAGCGGCCACGCCATCACCACGGCCGTGAACGAGGCCCTGGCCGCCCAGAGCGCCTCGATCGCGATCCCCAACAGCGGCTACCAGCTGAATTACGCCTCTGTGGAGGCTCTGCCCAACAGCCGCATCCTCTTCTTCTACGGCCCGGGCGCCGCCAGCCAGCGCGGCGTGGGCGAGTGCCAGATCGGCCTGCTCAATGGCAAGGCGGCCGCCGGTGATGAAGCGCTGGTGCTCCATGCCGCCTGCATGGTGGCCTTCGGCCGCGGCGTCTGAGGCCGCGGCCGTAGGCGCGAGGGGATCAGGCCTCGTCGAGGGCGGCCACGCCGGGCAGCACCTTGCCTTCCAGCAGCTCGAGGCTGGCGCCACCGCCGGTGGAGATGTGGCTCATGCGGTCGGCCAGGCCGGCCTTCTCCACGGCCGCCACCGAGTCGCCGCCGCCGATGATCGTGGTGCAACCCTTGGCGCTCAAGTCGGCCAGGGTGGTGGCGATGGCGTTGGTGCCGGCGGCGAAGGCCTCAAACTCGAACACGCCCATGGGGCCGTTCCAGATCACGGTCTGGCAGTCGGCGAGGGCATCCTGGAACACCTTCACCGAGTCGGGGCCGATGTCGAGGCCCATCCAGCCATCGGGAATCGCCTCCACCTTGGCGATCTGGCTGTTGGCGTCGGGAGCGAAGTTGTCGGCCAGCACCACATCGGTGGGCAGCAGAAACTGCACGCCCTTGGCGGCCGCCTTGGCCTCCAGCTCCTTGGCCAGCTCGAGCTTGTCCTCCTCCACCAGGCTCTTGCCCACCGCCAGACCGCGGGCCTTGTAGAAGGTGAAGATCATGCCGCCGCCCACGAGGATCTTGTCGCACTTGTCGATCAGGGCCTCGAGCACGCCGATCTTGCTGCTCACCTTGGAGCCGCCCACGATCGCCGCCAGCGGACGCCTGGGCTCATCGATGGCGCCCTGCAGGTACTGCAGCTCCTTCTCCATCAGGTAACCGGCCACGCTCGGCCGCAGAAACTTCGTCACGCCCTCGGTGGAGGCATGGGCGCGGTGGGCGGCGCCGAAGGCGTCGTTCACATACACATCGGCCAGGGCCGCCAGCTGCTCGGCGAAGCCCGGATCGTTCTTCTCCTCCTCGGCGAAGAAACGCACGTTTTCCAGCAGCACCACGCCGCCGTCGGCCAGGGCCGCCACCTTGGCTTCGGCGTCGGGGCCGATGCAGCTGTCGGTCTTGACCACGGGGCTGCCGAGCAGGTCGCTGAGGCGGCCCGCCACGGCCGTGAGCCGCATCGACTCATTCACCTGACCCTTGGGCCGGCCGAAGTGAGCCGCCAGCAGCACGCGGGCTCCCTTGCCGGTGAGGTCGTTGATCGTGGGCAGGGCGGCGCGGATGCGGGTGTCGTCGGTGATGGCGCCGGCATCATCGAGGGGTACGTTGAAGTCGACCCGCACCAGCACGCGCTTGCCGCGCAGTTCATCGGCACTCAGACTGGCCAGGGAACGCTTAGCCATGGGTACGGGTAAGGGAAAGGCGGGGCGAGATTAGCCCGCGGCCTGCGCCCCCCCCTTTGCTCTGGCCCCTCTCTGGCCCCGCCCCGGCACCTGTTCCCCCAGGCGGCAGCCGCCCCTCTGCCGACCGGTCTGCGTCTCGGCCCGTCGCCGGCGGTGCCGGGAATTCGCCAGCGGCGCCGGCGCCAGCTAGGAAGGAGAGCGCCGTGGGGCCGCCATGTTCGAGACCGTTCTGTTTGCCATCGACCAGAGCCGCCAGACGATGGACACCGCCGCCGTGGCCCTGCAGCTGGCCCAGCGCCACCAGAGCCGGCTGGTGCTGCTCTCGGTGGTGGAGGCCGAGGAGGGTGTGATGCACGATGCCGCGGCCGTCGCCCAGCTGCTCGAGAAGGTGGGCGGCCTCTTTGAGCAGGCCGGCGTGCCCTGCGAGGTGATCGAGCGCGAGGGCAAGCCGGCCTTCGTGATCGGCGATGTGGCTGATGAGATCAACGCCGATCTGATCGTGATGGGCACCCGTGGCATCGCCCTCGACAGCGACACCCAGAGCACGGCGGCGCGGGTGATCCAGCTGGCGCCCTGCCCGGTGCTGGTGGTGCCCTGATGGGCGCACCGCTCATCCAGTGGTTTCCGGGCCACATCGCCAAGGCGGAGAAGGCCCTCAGTGACAACCTCGCCAGGGTGGATCTGGTGATCGAGGTGCGCGATGCGCGCATTCCCCTGGCCACGGGCCATCCGCACCTGGGCCGCTGGATCGGCAGCAAGCCCCACCTGCTGGTGCTCAACCGCCGCGACATGGTCTCCGCCGCCGCGCGCCAGGCCTGGGATGGCTGGTTCCGCGCCCGCGGCCAGACGCCCTGGTGGTGTGATGCCAGGGCCGGCACCGGCGTGAAGCAGCTGCAGCAGGCGGCGATCCGGGCCGGCGAGGCGCTCAATGCCCGCCGCGCCGGGCGGGGCATGAAACCGCGGCCCGTGCGGGCCCTGATGCTCGGCTTCCCGAATGTGGGCAAGTCGGCGCTGATCAACCGCCTGGTGCGCCAGAAGGTGGTGGAGAGCGCCCGCAAGGCCGGAGTCACCCGTAGCCTGCGCTGGGTGCGGCTGGGCCAGGATCTCGATCTGCTCGATGCCCCGGGGGTGCTGCCATCGCGGCTCGACGACCAGCCGGCCGCCCTGCGCCTCGCCCTCTGCGACGATATCGGCCAGGCCGCCTACGACACGGAGGCGGTGGCCCTGGCCTTTGTGCGCTTGTTGGCGGCCCTGGAGCGCCATCCCGCCGCGGGCGTGGCCGCCGGCGTGCTGGAGGAGCGTTATGGCGTTCCCCTGCTGGCGTTGGATGCCGCCGTCGCTGCCGGCCGGGCCGGGCTTCCGCCCATCCCCGACGCCGAGACCTGGCTGCAGGCCGCCGCCGTTCGCCACACCAGCGGCGATGGGCTGCGCATGGCCCAGCGCCTGCTCGATGACTTCCGCCGCTCCCTGCTGGGCCCGATCGCCCTGGAGCTGCCACCGGGCTGAGGCGGCCAGGTCTGCCGCTGCCTGCCCATGGCCTGAGGCCGCGCCGCTGCTGCTTCGCGCGCCGTCCACCTAGCGGTTGTGGGTTCGCCTGGCGCCCAGCAGCCAGCCCCGCAGGCCATCGCTGATCTGGCTGGCCACCCTGGCGGTGACCAGGCCTGCGAGCGCGGCCACCAGCACCGTCGCCAGGCAGGTGAGCTGGGCGCCCTGCGGACCGCCGACCCCCAGCACCATCGCCACGGCCGTGAGCGGCAGCCGGTAGCCGCCGGCGATGCCCGCCGCGGCCCATCAGGTCGCCGATGGCCAGAAAGGGCACAAACACGCCGCCGCAGCCGCCCGCCAGCACGGCGGCGCTGGTGGAGGCCGCCCGCAGCAGCGCCAGGCCCAGCAGCTGCAAGGGGGTGGTGTCGTGGCTCTCCGCCCACACGATCGCGGCGCCCCCCGGTCCGAAGGCCGCCGCCGCCAGGACGTCGCCGGGCTCCAGCCTCGGCACCACCAAGCGGATCAACTCGAGGTGCAACAGGACATTCATGCCCCAGCCCACGACGCCCCCGCTCAGCATCGCCGCGGCCCGCGGCGCCGTGAGCGGAATCCGGCGCCGCGCCGCCAGCTCCAGCATGAAGAAGCTGCCCACCAGCGGGATGCCGATCAGGGCCGAAACGCTGGCGGCGCCACCGCCGATCGCCAGGGGGCGGGCCAGGGGGCGCAGCCGCGGCAGGGCGCTGCCCAGCCAGCTGCCGCTGGCCACGCCGATGTGGGCCGCCGGTGATTCGGTTCCCATCGGCGCCCCCAGCCCCACCGTGGCCAGGTTCGCCAGCGACCTCAGCGGCGCGAGGTGCCAGGGGAAGCGCTCCTCGGCGCCGGCGGCGTTGACCACATCCCCGGTGAGATCGGCGCGGGCGATGTCATGGGGGAAGCTGTACCAGGAGGCCAGGGAGCCGCGGGTGCTGGCAGGGGCTTCCTCACGCGGGGCGATCGTCTGCAGGGGTTGTCCCCTGCCCAGGCCAAACAGGATCAGCACCGCCACAGCCATGCCAAGCAGGGGCAGAACCTGCGGCCAGGGGCTGGCGAGCATCGCTGTGCCGGCGAGACAGAGCTTGATCAGCTCGGTGAGCAGCACCGCCGCCGCCGCGCCGATCAGCCCGCCGAGCATGCCCGCGCAGGCCCAGGCCAGGGTTGGCAGGGCTCTCACGTGATCGCTCACGGCATCGCTCCCGGCTGGGATGGCGGGCTGGCGACGGTGCTGATGCGAAAGGGAGGCGCCAGATACCCGCTGGCACGATGCTCGGCCGGGATGGTGCTGCTGTTGCCATCTCGGAGGGCTGTGTGGAGAGGGGAGAGAATCTCATTGCCGAGTTCGTTGCACTTATCCTGGATGTTCTGATGGAGCTCTGAATCGATGAAGACCATCTGATTGGGCTCATCCGTGCAGGCGTTTAATTGGTAGCTGATCGCATGGTCAGCCAGTTTTTTCTGCAGCACGAAGGGGGCTGGCTGCGCCAGGATCCGGGGCGTGGCCAGGGCGGCTTCGATCAGGCAGGCGTGCACCTGGCGCCAGGGCACGTCGTAGCCGAGGCTGAGGGTGGTCTGCAGCACCAGGTTGCGCCTGAGGTCGCGCGAGGCGATGTTGAAATTGATCACATTGTTGGCCAGCAGACTGGCATTGGGAATGGTGATCACCTGATTGGCTGGCGTGCAGATGCGGATTGCCAGTAGGTTTTTTTCGATGATGTCGCCAATCACCTCGCCGACGCGAATATGATCACCGATCCGGAAAGCGCGCGTATAGATCAGAATAATCCCGCCGATCACATTGGTGACCACCGAGGTGGAGCCAAGCGAAAGCAGCAAGCCGAGGAACACGGAAATGCCACGAAAGGCCGGCGATTCAAAGCCTGGCAGATAGGGAAAAGCCAGGGCTGCAGAGAGTGCTATGACCAGTAGAGAGATGATCATGTAGGTGGGCCTGGCCCACTCTGAGTAAAAACCTTGAATCACAAGATTGCCGGCCTCGACCGCACTGAAGACGGGTTTGATGACCTTGAGAAGATAATAGCAGAGCGAGCCGATGATGGCGAGTATGAACAGGTTGGGCAGGTAGCTGGCGGCGGAGCCAAGGGCGAGCTCAAGCGATGCAAGGAAGGTTCCGAGAATGCTCTCTCCGAAGACGCGCGTCCAGGGGAACAGACGCAGGATGTAGGAGGCCCAGAAGAAAAGAATCAGCAGCAGCAGCAAGCCACGCAGCAACCCCAGGATCTTCAGCGCAAGCGAGCCGATCATGGCCGGCGAGATGATCTGCGCCTTGCCGATCCAGATGCCCCAGCTCCGGCCTGCGATCAGCCGACCGACCCGTGGCAGCACCTGCCCGGAGATCAGGATCAGGGCCAGGCTGATGGCCAGGGCTGCTGCGCTGGCGATCAGCGCATAGAGGCTGTGGCGCAGCAGCTGCCCGGGTTTGCGATCCTGGCGATAGCGGCTCAGGGCCTCGCTGATCCTGGTCTTGGCGATCTCCGCTGCCTGGCGGGGGGTGAGATGGATGGCCCGGGCATCGTTGGCGTTGATCGTGAGCAGCAGATCGTCGCCCAGGCGCAGGTAGAGCGAACCATCCTCGGCACTCTCCTGGATGCGCAGCTCCTCCACAGGCAGCGTGATGTCGCTGGCCACACGCTGCAGGCGTCGCGAGATCGTCTGCGCCCTTTCTTTGGCGCTGAAGCCGGCGATGCCTCGGCGCACCAGCAGGATCGACTCGCCATCCAGCTGAATCGGAAAGCCGTCGATCTTCTGCTCGGTTCTGGATGGTTGTTCGAGCGCTTCCAGCGGCGCCAGGGTCTCACTGCGACCCACCATCGGGCTGGCCAGGCCGAGCAGCAGCACGACCGCCAGAAGCCAGGCGGCTGGCCGGATCGTCCGCCGCCATCGCAGCGGCGGGCCTGCGCTGAACACCCTGCCGGCTGGAGGGTGAGGCCATCTGGGTCGCATCCGATCAGGCTCAGATTCACCCGTTGTAGGTCCGCTGGTTCTGCTGCGACAGCGCCTTCAGCCCTTGTCCGCCGGCTGAGCCTCAGGCCCATGACCAGCTGCATCGGCAGCTCGCCGTCGCCCTCGCCTGCGCCAGCCGGAGCATCCTGACCTGCGCCCCTGAGCAAAGGCAGCCGCTGAGACGCCAGCATGGGGTCGGACCCGGGAGAGCGGATGCTGGAATTCGGCGCCGGTGAGGGCGAACTGCTCAGCCTCACCTATCCGAAGCCTCTGCCGATGCGGCTCGATCGCTGGCTGGTGAGCCAGCGGCCGGAGCAGAGCCGGGCCCGTATCCAGAAATTCATCGATGCGGGCTATGTGCGGGTCAACGGGGTCACCGGCCGCGCCAAGACCCCCCTGCGGCCCGGTGATGTGGTGGAACTCTGGATGCCGCCCCCCGAGCCGCTGCCCTACCTGCTGGCCGAGGACATCACCCTGGATGTGCTGTTTGAGGACGAGCACCTGATCGTGATCAACAAGCCGGCCGGCCTCACCGTGCATCCGGCGCCCGGCAACAAGGACGGCACCCTGGTGAATGCCCTCCTCCACCACTGCCCCGATCTGCCCGGAATCGGCGGTGAGATGCGACCCGGCATCGTGCACCGGCTCGACAAGGACACCACAGGCTGCATCGTGATCGCCAAGAGCCAGGAAGCCCTGGTGAAGCTGCAGCTGCAGATCCAGAAGCGGATCGCCTCGCGCGAGTATCTGGCGGTGGTGCATGGGCAGCCGGCTGGCGATCACGGCACGATCGTGGGCGCGATCGGTCGTCATCCCGCAGACCGCAAGAAATACGCGGTGGTGCACGACGGCAGCGGCCGCCATGCCTGCACCCACTGGCGGGTGATCGAGCGCCTGGGCGACCACGCTCTGCTGCGCTTCAAGCTCGACACCGGCCGCACCCATCAGATCCGGGTGCACTGCGCCCACATGCAGCACCCGATCGTGGGGGATCCGCTCTACTCGCGCGCCCGGCGCCTGCCGGTGGCCCTGAGCGGCCAGGCTCTGCATGCGGTGCAGCTGGGCCTGGAGCACCCGGTCAGCCGTGCCAGGCTGGTGTTCGAGGCACCGCTGCCCTCTCGCTTCGAGACGCTGCTGCGGGTGCTTCGCGGCCCCGGGAACACCCCTCCGGCGGCATGATGTAAAAAGATTTTCATGGCTCCGCTGAGCGCCGATCCCGCCACTCCTGCAACCCCCTCCTGGCAGGGGCGCCGCGTGCTCGTGACCGGTGGTCTCGGCTTCATCGGTTCAAACCTCGCCCGCCGGCTCTCTGATCTGGGCGCCGAGGTCACGGTGCTCGACAGCCTGATGCCCCAGTACGGGGGGAACCGCTTCAATCTCGAGGGATACCGCGAGCGGATTCGCGTCAATCTCTCCGATCTGCGCGACTGCTCCTCGCTGGAGGCCCTGCTGGAGGGCCAGGAGCTGATCTTCAACCTCGCCGGACAGACCAGCCATCTCGATTCGATGCATGATCCGGAAACGGATCTGGCCATCAATGTGACCGCCCAGCTGCGCCTGCTGGAGACCTGCCGGCGCAGCGCTCCGCAGGTGCGACTGGTCTATGCCAGCACCCGCCAGCTCTATGGCAGGCCGCAGCGATTGCCGGTGGATGAAAGCCATCCGATCGACCCGGTGGATGTGAACGGCATCAACAAGCTTTCGGCGGAGATGTATCACCTTCTCTATGCCCGCGTTTATGGCCTCAGCGCCTGCGTTCTGCGCCTCACCAACACGATCGGCCCGCGCATGCGCATTCGCGACGCCCGCCAGACCTTTGTGGGGATCTGGGTGCGGCAGCTGCTGGAGGGGCGACCGATCGAGGTATGGGGAGGCGAGCAGCTGCGTGATTTCAATGATGTGGAGGATGTGGTGGATGCCATGCTTCTGGCGGCTGAGGACCGAGACCTACCGCTGGTTCCCTATAATCTCGGCTCGGCTGAGGTGATTTCGCTGGTGGATCTGGCCCGCCGCATGATCGCTCTCAATGGATCGGGCGATCTCACGATCATGGCCTATCCGGAAGAGCGCAAAAAGATTGATATCGGCGATTACTACTCCTGTTTTCAGCGTTTTCAGGCCGCCAGCGGCTGGCAGCCACAGCGTGGCCTCAGCGAATCCCTGGAGCGCACGCTTGCCTATTATCGCCAGCACCTGGATCGCTACATCTGATCCCACTCATGAGCGATCCCTTCAACTTCCCTCAGCAGGATCTGCTCCGCCACGGCCATCTCGTCGCCGCTGCCGTTGAGCAGATCACGGCCTCCGGCCAGGTGATCCTCGGCGAGGGGGTGCGCCGCTTCGAGGCCGCCTTCGCCGCCTGGCTCGGGCTGGATCCGCAGCAGGTGATCGGGGTGGCCAATGGCACCGATGCCGTGGAGCTGGCCCTGCGGGCTGCCGGCGTGGCCCCGGGTGAGCGGGTGCTCCTGCCCTCGCACACCGCCTACGCCACCGCCGCCGCGGTTCTGCGGTTGGAAGCCCGGCCGGTGTTCGTGGATCTGGAGCCCGGGCGTTCGGTGCTCTCCGCCGCCCATCTCGAGCAGCTGCTGAGCTCCGATGCCGGCGGCGAGGCCGGGGCAGGCCCCTTCCGGGCTGTGATCGCCGTGCATCTCTACGGCGAGGCCTGCGACCTGGCGGCCCTCACCAGCCTCTGCAGCCGCCACGGCCTGGCGCTGATCGAGGATTGCGCCCAGGCCTGCGGCACCACCTACCGGCAGAAGCCCGTGGGCAGCTGGGGCGATTTCGCCGCCTTCAGCTTCTATCCCACCAAGAACCTGGCGGCCTTCGGCGATGGCGGGGCGCTCGTTGCCAATCGGCCCGATGCCCTCGAGGCGGCCCGCCGCAGCCGCTTCTACGGCTGGGACGACCAGCGGCGCGCCGTGCAGTTCGGCGTTAACAGCCGCCTCGATGAGCTGCAGGCCTGGGTGCTGCTGGGCAAGCTGGCCAATCTGCCGGCCCAGATCGAGCAGCGGCGCCAGGTGGCGGCCTGGTATGCCGATCTCCTGGCCGGGCTCCCGCTGGAGCTGCCTGCCGATGGCCCCGACTGGCGGCACAGCTACCACCTGCATGTGATCCGTCTGGATCCGGAGGCCCGCCGGCAGGTGCTGAGCGAAGGCCGGCGCCGGCGGCTGCCGCTCTCGCTCCACTACGCCCTGGCCTGCCATCAGCACCCCTACCTGCAGGAGCGGCTGGGCGGGCAGCCTCCTCTGCCGGAGACCGAGAAACGCCTCGCCGAGATTCTCACCCTGCCGCTGCACCCCTATCTGCCCCGTGCCGCAGTGGAGGAGATGGCACGGCAGCTGCGCGGGCTGCTGGCTGATGCATCCCCGCACCGCCAGGCCCGGCCGGCGGGGGCCGGTGCCGCCCCATGCTGATGCCCGTGCTGTCGCTGGTGATCCCGCTCTACCGCAGCGCCGGCAGCGTGGATGCCCTGGTGAGCCGGCTGGAGCGCCTGCAGGTGGGGGCCGAGTGGGAGGTGATCTTCGTCGACGACGGCAGCCCGGACGACACCGTGGCACGGCTGCGCCGCAGGCTTGAGGGCAGCCGTCTGGAGGGTCTGCTGGTGCGCCACGGCCGCAACTACGGCGAGCACAACGCCGTGCTCACCGGCTACCGCCACAGCCGCGGCCGCCATGTGCTCAATCTCGATGACGACCTCCAGAACCCGCCGGAGGAGGGCCTGAGGCTCTGGCAGGAGGCCCTGGAGCACGATCTGGATGTGGTCTACGGCGATTACCGCAGCAAGCAGCACGCCAGCTGGCGCAACCTCGGCAGCCGCTTCGCCAACCGCACCGCCAACAGCCTGCTCGATCTGCCGGCCCGGCTCTACCTCAGCAGTTTCCGCTGCGTGAGCGGCGATCTGGCGCGGCGGGTGGCCGAGTATCAGGGGCCCTATCCCTACATCGATGGCCTGCTCTCCCAGTGCACGCGCTCGATCGGCAGCCTCGAGGTGCACCACGACCGGCGCGAGGAAGGGGAGAGCGGCTACAACCTGCGGCGGCTGGTGCGGCTCTGGCTGAACATCTTCACCAGCTTTTCGGTGATGCCGCTGCGCGTCGCCTCCCTGCTCGGCATGCTGCTCGCTGCGCTGGGGATGCTGCTGATCCTGGTGGTGCTGCTCGATTCCCTGATCCACACCACGGCCGTTCCCGGCTGGCTTTCGGTGATCTCGGCGATCCTGGTCTTCGGGGGGATTCAGTCGTTGATCCTCGGCCTGATCGGCGAATACGTGGGCCGGATCTTTCTCACCGTGAGCGGCAAGCCCCAGTCCACCGTGCGGTCGCTCGAGGCGCTCGATACCCTCCGTCCGGCCACGCTCCGCCGTGGCTGAGCACCCCCTGCTGCTCCGCCGCGATCCGCGGCCCTGGATCGCCCGCCTGCGCCGCTCCACGCTGGTGCGCTTCCTGCTGGTGGGGGGCTTCGGCGAGCTGCTCTATCTGGGGCTCTACGTGCTGTTCCTGCAGCTCAGCGGCCAGCGCGCCGCAACCGCGATCGCCATCGCCGGTGGCATCACCCTGGTGGTGAATGCCGTGCTGCATGCCCGCGTGAGCTTTCGGGTGGCGTTCCGCTTCTCCCTGCTGCTGCGCTACACCGCCATTCAGCTGCTCTGCCTCAGCATCAGCGTGGCCCTGGGCGCCCTGCTGCAGCGCCTCGGCATCCCGGCGCTGCTGATCGGTGTTCTCAGCGGGCTGGGGTGGACCGTCACCTCCTTTGTGCTCACCCGCCGCTCCTTCCGGCGCGATGCGCTCAGGCCGGCGCCGGCAGCCGCGGGCACGCCGCCACCAGGGTTCGGGTGATGGCAGCACGGGGGTGGCGCAGCAGGGCCTCACCCGGCCCCTCCTCCACGATCCGGCCCCCTTCCAGCACGATCACCCGGTGGCAGAAGCCGCTGGCCACGCTGAGGTCGTGGGTCACGAACAGCATGCCCAGCCCCAGCCGGCGCTGCAGATCCCGCAGCAGCTCCAGCACCTCCGCCTGCACCTCGGCATCGAGCATGCTCACGCTCTCATCGCAGAGCAGCACCTTCGGCTCGAGGATCAGGGCGCGGGCGATCGCCACCCGCTGCTGCTGACCTCCCGAAAGCTGGCGGGGCAGGCGCCGCTCGAAGGCCTCCGGCGGCTCCAGCCCCACCGCCGCCAGCTGGGCCCGGGCGCGCTGCCGGGCCTCGCCGCGGCTCGCCAGGCCATGGATCAGCAGCGGATCGGCCACGGCCTCACCCACGGCCATCTGGGGATTGAGGCAGGCCAGCGGGTCCTGAAACACCATCTGGATCTGCCGCCGCGCCTGGCGCAGCGCGCTACCCCCCAGCGAGCGCAGATCCTGCCCCTCCAGCCGCACGCTGCCGCCCCGCACGGGTGCCAGACCCATCAGGGCGCGGCAGAGGCTGCTCTTGCCGCAGCCCGAGGCGCCCACGATCCCCACCGTCTCCCCCTCATGCAGCGTCAGGCTGACGCCATCCACCGCCTTCAGCCAGCGGGGGTTCCAGGGGGCCGAGGGCAGCGGATGCCAGCTGCGCAGCTCCTCGATCGCCAGCAGCGGTGCCATCAGGGGGGGCGCTTCCGCCACCCCTCCCTCCCGCCGACGGGCGGCGCCCACCAGCCGCTGGGCCAGCTCCGAGCGGGGGCTGGTGAGCAGCGTGTGGCTGGGCGCCTCCTCCACCAGCCGGCCGTTGTCCAGCACGGCGATCCGCTCACACCAGCGCCCCGCCATCGCCAGGTCGTGGCTGATCAGCAGCAGCGCGCTGCCGGCTTCGGCGCAGAGCCCGGCGAGCTCGGCCATCACCTGGCCGGCCACCGCCACATCGAGGCTGGTGGTGGGTTCATCGGCGATCACGAGCGGCGGGCTCAGGGCCAGGGCGAGGGCGATGGCCAGCCGCTGGCGCATGCCACCGCTGAACTCATGGGGGTAGCTGCCCCAGCGCCCCGGATCGATGCCCACCCGCTCCAGCAGGTCCTCCACCCGATCACGCCGATGCGCAGTCGTGGAGAGGCCGGCGGCTTCGACCGCATCAGGATCGACTGCGCTCGGTGCCTCGAGGCCTGCCGCCCCGGCCCGATCGCTGCCGGCATGGGCTGCCAGGGTGTCGAGCAGGTGGTCACCGATCGTGAGCAGCGGGTTGAGCCGCGTCATCGGGTCCTGAAACACCAGGCCCACCGCTTCGCCGCGCAGCCGGCGCAGGGCGGAGGCGCTCAGCCGTCGTGGATCCTGCCCGCCGAGCCACAGCTCCCCGCTGCAGCTGCTGCCGGGCGGCAGCAGCTGCAGCACCGCCCGGGCCACCGTGCTCTTGCCGCAGCCGGAGGGCCCCACCAGGGCCAGCCGTTCGCCGGGATGCAGGCTCAGGTGGAGGCCATCGAGGGTGGGCCGTTCGGCTCCCGGGTAGCGCACCCGCAGGTCGCGCAGCAGCAGCACCGGATCCGGCTCTCCGCCTGCGCCGGCCTGGCGTCCCGGGGGGCTGCCGGCTGGCAGCGGAGGCAGAGACATCGCTGGGGCATGCAGCCGCTGCGCATCAGCTTGGCTGGCCGCCGTCGCTGTCGCTGCCGCTGCCCTGGCCGCCGGCTCCACCGGAGCGCCAGGGTGATGCCTGAATGGCCACAGGCTGCAGCGTTTCCAGATGGCTGCCTACGATGGAGAAACGCTGCGGGAATGAATGCTCAGGGCGGTTTCCGATTCACCATCCGTGCCGCTGACCGCACCCGGGGCCCAGGCTGCGGGGCTTCCGGATGGCTCCCAGGCGCTGCAGGAGGCCCCTGCCGAGGCCCTGGCCGGGCTCAGCGCCTCCACGCCCCTGGCCCTGGATGCCCTCGGGAGGCCGCAGCCACCACCGTCCGCCGGCTGTGCTCAGCCGCCTGATCCTTCCGGCCCCGTCCCGCCACCGCCCCTGCAGGGCCGTCGCACCCTGATCAGCACTCCGGAGGACTACGGCATCCCGCTGCCGGCCTGGCTCGCCCAGTGTGTGCGCAACGTGCCGCCCGGAGCCGGCGAGATCTGCCCCACCGATCCCGAGGCGCTGCTGGCCGCCGCCTTCAATTTCGCCTACCAGCTGCACGACGGCCAGTTCCGGGCCAGCGGCGAGCCCTACATCATCCATCCGGTGGCGGTGGCCGATCTGCTGCGCACGATCGGTGCCAGCGCCGCCGTGATCGCCGCCGGCTTCCTGCACGACGTTGTCGAAGACACGCAGGCCACCCCGGAAGACATCGAGGCCCATTTCGGAGCCGAGGTGCGCGCCCTGGTGGAAGGGGTCACCAAGCTGGGCGGCATCCACTTCACCAACAAGACCGAAGCGCAGGCGGAGAATCTGCGGCGGATGTTCCTGGCGATGGCCAGCGACATCCGCGTGGTGCTCGTGAAGCTGGCCGACCGGCTCCACAACATGCGCACCCTGGCGGCGCTCAAGCCGGAGAAGCAGCTGCGCATCGCCCGTGAGACCCGCGAGATCTACGCCCCCCTGGCCAACCGGCTCGGCATCGGTCGTTTCCAGTGGGAGCTGGAGGATCTGGCCTTCAAGATCCTCGAGCCCGAGGCCTTCCGAGAGGTGCAGCAGCAGGTGGCCACCAAGCGCAGCGAGCGCGAGGAACGGCTGGCTGTCACGGTGCAGCTGCTGCGCGACCGGCTGGCGGCGGTGGGCCTGGCGAGCTGCGATGTGAGCGGACGGCCGAAGCATCTCTATGGCATCTGGCAGAAGATGCAGCGGCAGCAGAAGGCGTTTCACGAGATCTACGACGTGGCAGCCCTGCGCATCCTCTGCCCGAATCTCGAGAGCTGCTATCGCGCCCTGGCGATCGTGCACGATACCTTCCGGCCGATCCCCGGCCGCTTCAAGGATTACATCGGCCTGCCCAAGCCCAACGGCTATCAGTCGCTGCACACCGCCGTGATCGGCCGGCACCGGCCGATCGAGGTGCAGATCCGCACGGGGGAGATGCACCAGGTGGCCGAATACGGCATCGCAGCCCATTGGAAATACAAGGAGGGAGGTTCGCCGGCCAGCGGTGATGCCGAGCGCTTCAACTGGCTGCGGCAGCTGGTCGACTGGCAGAAGGAGGATGGTGGCGAAGACAGCAGCGATTTTCTGCGCTCGATCAAGGAAGATCTCTTCGATGAGGAGGTGTTCGTGTTCACCCCCAGTGGTGATGTGCTGGGCCTGCGCAAGGGCTCCACGGCGGTGGATTTTGCCTACCGCATCCATTCCGAGGTGGGCAATCACTGCCAGGGTGTGCGCATCAACGATCGCCTCTGTCCCCTGCCCACGCCGCTGCAGAACGGTGACTTCGTGCAGATCCTCACCTCGAAGTCGGCCCATCCCAGCCTCGACTGGCTCAATTTTGTCGCCACCCCCACGGCCCGCAACCGGATCCGCCAGTGGTACAAACGCAGTCACCGTGAGGAGAACATCCTCCGCGGCACCGCCATGCTCGAGCGCGAGCTCGGCCGCGACGGCTTCGATGCTCTGCTCCACGGCGAGGCGATGGCCCGTGTGGCCCGCCGCTGCAATCTGCTGAGCAGCGAGGATCTGCTCGCCTCGATCGGCTTCGGGGGCGTCACCCTGCAGCAGGTGCTCAACCGCCTGCGTGAGGAGCTGCGCCTGGCCAGCGCCGTGGCGGCACCGGTGCAGAGCAATGAAGAGCTGGCCCGCTCCGTGTCCGCCATGGCGGATCCGGCGGCCGCTGCCCCGCGCGGCGAGGCCGGT
>Ga0172376_10002988_pt1 | contig 20369 bp, 8 predicted proteins | sample Lak35m_FD_121114 | JGI IMG/M metagenome (GOLD analysis project Ga0172376, IMG submission 121114) | Freshwater microbial communities from Kabuno Bay, South-Kivu, Congo - kab_092012_35m | ecosystem: Environmental > Aquatic > Freshwater > Lake | place: Democratic Republic of the Congo: South-Kivu... | reverse complement strand
CTGGGCGCCGGCCACTTCGCGCCAGTCGCGGAGGAGATCGTCCACCCGCGATTCGGCGTCGGCCGTCTTGGTGCTGCGCACCACTACGGCGACCTGGCGGCCCTGCGCCGAGAGATCGCGCAAGAGGAAGCGGCCCAAGAGACCGGTGGCGCCGGTGAGCAGGATGCAGGACGAGGGATCGCTCATCCGCGGCTCGTTCTGCCTAAACATGGATCGCCGCTCCCCCATCGACGACGAGCGTCTGCCCCTGCACGAGATCCGAGAGCGGCGAGGCGAGGAAGAGGACGGCGTCGGCCACGTCGGCCGCCTCCAGCATCCGCTCGCCCATCATCGTCTTGTATTTGCGGCCCGCGAACATCTCCGCGGCGCCCGGCAGCCGCCGCGTGGAATCGGTCTCGACGAGGCCGGCCTCGACCACGTTGACATTCACGCCGCGGTCGCCGAGCTCGAGCGCCCAGTGGCGGGCGAGCGCCGTGAGCGCCGCCTTCGAGCCGCCGATCAAGCCATACATCGGCAGGGCCATGTGGGTGCCGTGGCTCGAGAGCACGATCGCCTTGCCGCGGCCCTGCGACGACTCGAGCAGCGGCGACGCCGCCTTGAGCAGATAGACGAGCGACAAGACATTCGTATGCATCGCGGCGTCGAAATGACGCTGCGTGGTGGCGGCCAGCGGGCGGAATCCCCCCGTGGCGGCGTTGTGCACGAGGATGTCGAGGCCGCCGAACTCGCTCTTCGCGAAGCCGATCATCTCGTCGACGTCTTCCTCCTCGCCGACGTCGGCGCGGATGCAGGCCACATTGCGGCCCATGGCGGCGATCGCCTCGGCCACGTCTTCGGCCTCTCGGGCGCTCGTGACGTAGTTGACGACGATGTCGGCGCCCGCCTCCGCGAGCCTGAGGGCACAGGCCTTGCCTATGCCGCGGCTCGACCCGGTGACGAGGGCCACTTTGCCGGTGAGATCGATCATGAAAAGACTTTCTCCTGCGGTGATGCCGTGGACGGGGAAACTGCTGTTTGGGGTTGAGGAATCCTGCCCATGCCGCGAAACGTGGTCATGCCGGGAACGGACAGCTGGCGGCCGTTGTCGGCTGGTGTGATGCGGAGCAGAAACGGCACCGCCACGCGAGCCCATTCGTCGGGCTTTGGATAGAGCGCGGCCGACTCGCCGAACGAAGTCTGCAGCGTGTCGGTTTGGATGATGCCGGGATGCAGGGATACCACTCCCATGGTGGGGGGCAGCTCGTACGACATCGCCTTTGTCATGCCTTCCACCGCCCACTTCGACGCGCAGTAAGGGGCCACCTTTGCAGCCGCTTCGCGGCCCCACCCGGAGCTGAAGTTCACGACGATCCCGCGCTTTCGACGGATCATGTCGGGAATGAACGCCCGCAGCACGTTGAAGATGCCGTGGACGTTGACCTGCAAAAGGCGATCGATCTCGTCGCGATCGAACCGCCAAGCTTGCTTGCCCTCGTTGGCGACCGCGGCGTTGTTCAGCACGAGATCGGGCACCAGACCAGCGGCGACCAGGTCCTGTGCCCAGGCCGTCACCGCCGCATCGTCGGTGACGTCGAGCTGATCGACCCGATGCGGAGGGCCGAGTTCGGCCCGTATCGCGGCGACGCTCTCCGCGCTACGGGCACAGCCCACCACCACGTGCCCAAGCCGGGCCAGTTCGCGGCAGAGTGCGCGGCCGAGGCCGCGGCTCACGCCGGTTACGAGTATGCAGCGGCGGGCCGTTTCTTCCTCGCGGATCGGACGGAGTTCTTCGAGCACGCGGGAGTCGGCCTTGGCTGCGCCGCCGGCCCTAACGCCAAAATCAAAGGCGCCCACGCCGGCCTGTGATGCCCGCTCGACGATCGCGTTGCCAAACGGGTGAGTGCCGGAATAAAGGTTCATGCCCATCGCGCTGCCGCCGCCGTCGACGAAGAGCATGGTGCCGCTGATGAACTGTGAGTCGTCGCTCGCCAGGAAGGCGAACGACGGCGCGATCAACTCTGGTACGCCGGCAATCGGCAAGGGCTGCATCCCCGCGGCGATCTCCATCATTCCTTCGGGATCGATATTGCGGTGGGTGAGCGGCGAGACGATCGCGCCGGGAATGATCGCATTGCAGCGGATGTTGTGCTTCCCCAGTTGCACTGCGGCGCAGCGAGTGAGTGCGACAACTCCAGCCTTCGACGCCGAATAGGCGGCTCCAGCAGCGCCGCCGCTCTCCGCTGCGATCGATGAGACATTGATAATCGAGCCGCCGCGGCCCTGATCGATCATCAACTTCGCCGCGTGCTTGGTGCCGAGGAAGGCACCGCGAAGGTTGACGCCCTGGGTGCGGTCCCAGTTTTCCACCGACGTCTCCAGGAGCGAGCCGAAGGCTCCACCCGTCGCAGCGTTGTTCACCATGCAGTCGAGCCGACCGAACCGCTCCATCGTGTAGCGGAGCAGGTTGACCACGTCGAACTCCTGCGACACATCGCACGACTCGAAACCGAAGCGGTCGAGCCGCCCGTATCGGCGCTGCACCGTCTCGGCCAGTCGGGCCGCACCGTCGCGATCGACGTCGCCGACCACTACGCACGCCCCGTCCTCTAAAAGCCGCAGCGAGGCCGCCTCGCCGATGCCGCTCGCGCCTCCGGTGACGACGACGACACGGCCGGCAAGTTTGCCCGCATCGTTTTGATTCATCGGTGGTCTACTCCGGTGGCAGCGGCAAACTGGTCGGGAAGTTCGGCGGCCGGCTCAACGCCCGGCAGTTGATCGACGAGCCATTGCTGAAAGTGCGTGATCCGCTCCTCGCGCCGTGAGATGAGTCCCGGCCCGGGTTGGGTGGGAGATTCGATCCCGGCCTGGACATGAGGCAAATACGCAATGTCTTCCGCGACAACTTTTCTCCATTGCCGCAGGCCGTGGCGGGCGGTGCGTTGCAAGAAAAAGTCAAGAACGGGCCGCCTGGAGCGAGACAGCCACACAAGACTCCGAAGCACATACCGACAGGATCGCGGACCGGTGGGGACCACGCTCTGGAAGCCCGCCGTCATTTCCACCTGCACCGACATGAGGCTCGGGTGGATCATGGATTGGATGTATTTGTCGTGCGGGTTGCGGCCTGCAGATCGCGCTATTCGGTCGACTCCTGAACGAGGCCACCACGCGGGCTGTACGAAGCAGGAACCACCCTTCCACAGCTGATGATCGCCCTCCGCCTTTTCCCACAATGCGCCAAGGCTGTGCGCATGGATGCTACCGGTGTGGTACTCCTCGAGGTTGTTCTCGACGACGATCTTCCAATTCACGGGCAGCTCGATGTCCTCACGAAAAAACATCGCACTCCGCTCGTCGAAACGATTGCACAGCAGGTCGTAGGTGTCGCGACCGAGCCAATCGACCACGCTCGGTCCGTGGGTTGCGAATGAGAGAAAAACGATCTCGCCGGCCTGTTCGATCCGCAGTTTCTGCAACCCAAGCTGCCCCTTCTCCAGTGGCCGAAAACTGGGGGCATCCGGAATTCGACGCGTGTCGCCCGACTCATCGTATTCCCAGCCATGGTATTCGCACCGCAGCGCGGGACAGTTGCCCCGCGGATAGCCCGTGAGCTTTGCGAGGCGATGGGCGCAGACGTTGCGATAGCCATGAATTACGCCATTGCTACGCCGCAGGATCACCGGGCCGTCGACGTGGTCGAACGTCACGAAGTCGCCCTCGGCAGGCAACTCATGTGCCAGCGCGACCGGCCACCAGGCTGGGCGCAGCACATGCTCCACTTCCGCTTCGTACCAGTCGCGGTCGTAGTACGCCCGCGGCGGAAGCAGTTGCGGCAGGTGCGTGTCGCTCACGAACATGGCGTCGCCTCCTGGCAGATGACGGCGAGAGCATCGGTCGCGAGGCTGCGGCCCGGCGCTGGTTGCACGGCCACCGCCACGACATGCCCGCCCGCTTCGCTCCAGCCGCCTACGCCGTCGACCATGCCGAAATCCGCGGCGATGCTCCAGCGAAACCGCGTGGCGCTCGTCGGCACGATCCGCACGCGCAGTGGCTGGAAGCCGGCGTCGATCCGCGCCGCCTTGTAGGCGGCCTCCTTGGCGGCCCAGAGTCGGGCGCGGGCGGCGTCATCACCCGCGATCACGGCCTCCTCGGCATCGAAACACCAGTCAAGCGCAGGCGATGGTTCTGCCGCCGCGACGATGTCGATGCCCACGCCGCCGACATAGCGGCAGGCGGCCGCCGCGAGCAGGGATCGCGTGTGGGCGACCGACACCGTGCATGGGCCAGCGTCGGCGGTCGGCAGCACCACCGGCCGCCCTGAAGGCATGAGGCATGCCACGCGCACTGGCGCGCTGATCAGCCGCGATCCCACTCGCTCAGCCAGGCTGCGGGCTGCCGCTGACACCGCGTAGGCCGCGAGTGCATGCGTCGCGACCTCTGCATGCACTACAACGCCGTTGCTGGCTCTGGCCAAAGGCCAGGCGGTGAGGGGTATGGACACGGTAAGGGAGGGCGCACTCTGCATCGTGAGATCAACCGATCAGCTCATCACCGCCATGCGCAGCCCATCGAGCGCGGCCAATAGCCGACCGTTGGCGCCGTAGAGGACAAGGTCGTAGGTCGTTTCCGTCGGATCCTGGCCGATAAACCGAAGCCGCACGGTGCAGGCCTCGCCGAGCGTCGGGTCGGCGAACAGCCGTAGGCGGTCGAACCGCCGTGGAATCTCCATCCGCTTGCCACACATCACGAAGGAGTAAATGCCGCAGGCCATCAGGCACCCGTCGAGCAGTGCCGCCGGCACCGGCCAGCTATCGGCGCGGCGCGGTGAAGCCAGCGTTGCGGGGTCGGGCGCCACGAGGCTGCCCCAGCCGCCGCTGCGGTCGAGGAAGAGGCCTGTGAGCGTGCGGAAGGCGGCGCCATGCCAAATCGGCGAGTTTTCCGGATAGGTCGTCGGATAGAACGGCAGGGGCGGCGGCTCGAACGCCGGCACGTCGGCCCGCGGGTCACCCATGACAAGCTGACCCTCGAAGTGCACTCTCTCCGAATCGGCGTTGACGCCTTGGGCATTGGTGACGGCGCAAAAGGCCTCCGCTTTCAGGCTGCCATCGACCAAGCCCCGGACTTCGATTCGTAGTTGCCGTGGCGCATCGGTCGGGAAGGCCACCGGCCTGTGAACCACGAAATGAAGCAATTCACGGATGCAGGCACGGTCGCCGACCGCTCTCTTCGCGGCCTCGAAGAGCACTTGCGCGTCCATCACGGCCGGAAGAATGGGCTTTCCGTACTGGCGGTGATCCAAGAGGAAGCGATCCTGTGAGGGATTGAGCGTGACGAAAGCCTTCGTGACGTCATCGGAGTGCTCGATGCCCGCGAGCAACGTCGACACGTCAACTTCTGCGGCGGCCACAGCGTCGGAGGGCACCGCGGCCACCGCATCGGGCACGCAGGCCGGCTCGGTGACGAGCACCTCGGCCTCGGGCAATCCCGCCTCGAGCTCATCCATGAACCGACGCACGCCCTCGGCAAGCGGCATGAACTTCAGGCCAAACTGCTCGAGCACAAACCGGCTCTCCGGCCGGCTCGCCATGCCGACTTCGTCCCAGGCATGCCAATGAAACACCGCGGTGCGCAGCCCGCTTCGCCGGCGGGCACCGAGAATCTTCGCGAGCATGTCGTTGGCGAGCGAATAGTCGGCCTGGCCATGGCCGCCGAGACGGCCGCTCGTCGAACCGAAGCCGACGACCGCCTCGAGCGCCGCCGGATCGAGCGCCGCCAGCAGATGCTCGATGCCGAAGCACTTCGGGCCGAGCGTGGCGGCGAGCCCCTCGAGCGTCTTCTTCTCGAAGCGGCAGGCCGACTCGAAACCGGCGCCATGCAGCACGCCACGCACCGGCCCCATCTCACGCGCGACCCGCTGCACGAGCGACTTCACGGCGGCCTCGTCGGCGAGATCGCAGGCGAAATACCGGGAATCGACTCCGGCCTCGCGGAATCGGGCCAGCGACTTCTCGATCTCGATCGACTTCTCGACCGTGCGCCAGGCCGAGCGGGGATCGGTGCCTTTGCCGCGGGCCTCGAGCATCACTCGGCCCTTGAGCTCCTTGAGCCCCGCGTCGTCAAGCGCGAGCCACGACGAATCGACGGCAATGGGTTTGGTCGAGCCGACGAGCGCGAGCACGAGACCATGCTTGCGGCCGAGGGCGCGGGCACATTCGGCCGTCACGCCCCGCGCGCCTCCGGTCACGATCCACACGCTGCCCCGCGCGAGCGCGGCGAGCGGCTTGCCAGGCTGCGGACGCTGCTCGCAGGACACGACGGTCATCCGGCGGCCATTCACATGGCCGACCTCGACCGGGCCGGCCGCATCCTTGATCTCGTCGACGACAGCCTTTGAAAGTTCTGATAGGGCCGACGCCTTCGGCGCATCCACCACGCGGACGTGCAACGAAGGAAACTCACGGGCGATGCCCTTGAAGAGGCCGGCGAGCCCGCCTCCCTCGATAGCACCGATGGCGCCCGAGATCCCGAAGTCACCGCCGAGATCGACCACGGCGGTGAGCGTCGATGACGGGATGTCGCCCGCCTTGCCCCGCATCGTGAGCCAACGCTGGCAGGCGAAGAAGGGCGCGACGATCGCCTCGTTGCGACGGCCGCTCCATGTGCCGCCAGCCTGCTGCGGCCGCGCGGCCGCGATCAGGTGGCGCACCGCACCGTCTTCCTCGGCCCGCTCGACCAGCGCGATCGCCTCTTCGACCGAGCCGCATTGCACGCGGACGGCGACGGCGCCCTGCGCTTCCACGGCGGCTGCAAGCGAATCGGCGAGGCCGTCGCTCGCCAGAATCATCACCCGCTCGCCGGCCAGATTTCGCACGCTGCGAGCAGCGCCGATCTCGCGAAGGGCGATCGAATAGCGACGCGTGATTTCGCTCGATGATGCGGGCGACCAGGCACCGCCACCGATGGCCGCATCGCTGCCCAGCCACTCGCCGGCGAACGGCCCGCCTGAGACGGCGTTGGGCCCAGACTCCGACACGCCGCAAGCGAGCCAGGCGCAGGTGGCCGAGAGGGCATCCCGCGCGGCCGACTGTTGCCGGCTCAGCAAAGCCGCGAGCGCCTGCGGGGCATCGATGACGCCGTCGGCGAGGGCCACGCGGCAGAGCGCCGACTTCGGATCACACACAGCCGACACCGGAGTCACGCCGTCGGCGATGTGCGTGACGACGAGACCCTGCGGCCGAGAGAGCCCGCCGATCATTTCCTCTGCGTCTGCGGTCGACCGGCAGGATGTGACGATCGCCTCGACGGCAGCTGTGGCCGCCATGCTGTCGCGGCCGGTCACGCCGGCGGCAAACGCGATCAGTCCGGCGTCATTCCAGCCCACGAGCGCTCCGGGCAATCCTTCCGCGCCGACGAGCGTCGCGCGGAGACCGTCCGCCTCGAAGCGCCGCACCGCCGGCGAGGCATGCCGGCCAAAACACGCGATCAGCCCACGAGGGGTTGCGGCGTCGGCCGCAGCAACGAGCACGGCATCGAACCCGCCGAGCGCCGCCGCGAGATCGCCGATCGGCTCTTCACGGACGGGCTGCGACTTCGCCGGTGCGCTCGCTGCCGAACTCGCGGCGGCAGTAACGCCGACACGCGGGAGCATATAGTCGAGGAGGTGGCGGAGCGTGGGGAACTCGTCAAGCGAGACGCTATCGTCGGCCTTGAGCGAATACTTCTGGCCGATTTCGCCGAAGAGCTGCGCCTTGCGGATGCTATCGATGCCGAGGTCGGCTTCGAGGTCGGCATCGAGCTCGACGATCTCGCGCGGATAGCCCGTTTGCTCGACGACGAAATCGATGAGGAAGGTCTCGAGCTCGAGCGACCGGTCGCCCGTGGCCTGGGCGGCGTGGCCGTTGCCGCCGTGGCCGTTGGCCGACTGGCCGTTCAACGCCGAGGCCGGAGCTGGCTGCAACTTCGCCGGCGCACTCGCTGTCGGGCTTGCTGGCGCACTTGCCGAGGCAGTGGCACCGACGCGGGGGAGCATGTAGTCGAGGAGATGACGGAGCGTGGGGAACTCATCGAGCGAGACGCTGTCGTCGGCCTTGAGCGCATACTTCTAGCCGATCTCTCCGAAGAGCTGCGCCTTGCGGATGCTGTCGATGCCGAGGTCGGCTTCGAGATCGGCATCGAGCTCCACGATCTCCCGCGGATAACCCGTCTGCTCGACGACGAAGTCGATGAGGAAGACTTCGATCTCATTGCCGGAGGCACGAGCCGCGGGCTGCGGGGCGACCGGCGCCGGAGTACGCGGTGCAGCCGGCTTGGCGACCGAAGGCCGCTCGGCAAGGAGCATCGCGCTCGCGCCATGCTGCCAGTCGCCATTGCCATTGCCATTCCTGTGAGACGAGCCGTTGTGGCCACCGCCTGCCGCAGCGGCGGCGACCGGCTGCTTCAGGGCGCGCGATGCGATCGGTGTCGGCTCACGCGGCGCGACCCGTTGGCTCGTGCCGGCGCGGTTGCGCTCGCGGCGGCGGGCCGTGGCGTCGAACGAGACGACGGTGCCGCGAACGGACTGCGGCTTCTTTTTCGCGAGCGATTGCGCCTGGAGGGCTCCGGCCTTCTCCAGCTGCTCACGCAGCCGCGCGAGGTGTTCCCCGGCGGCGCGGCCGCGCTGGTCGAATTGCAGGAACGTGCAGCCCTCGCGGCCCTCGAGGATCCGCCGCGCCAGGCCCGTGAGCACGCCCGACGGCCCGACTTCCACGAACGTGCGCACGCCCGCCGCATAGAGCGCCTCGACGACGCCGATCCAGCGAACGGTTTCCGTCATCTGCCGGATGAGGCTTTCGCGCACAGCCGACGGATCGGCCATCTGCGAGACGGTCGTGCTGCTGAAGATCGGAGTCGCGGGCGGCTTGATCGGGAGCGAGTTGATCGTGGTGGCCAGCTGGTCGGCGGCCCGCTGCAGGAGCGGCGTGTGGAATGGGCTCGGCACGGCGAGCCGCTTCGACTTCACCCGCCGCGTTTCGATGAGCACCTCGACGGCATCGACCACGCGGGCCGTGCCGCCGATCACGAATTGCTCCGGGGCGTTTTCGGCACACACCCAGACCTGCCCGGCGAGGGGGGCGATCGCCGATTGCATCGTCGCGCGATCCGCGATCACCGAGAGCATCGCGCCATCGCGGGGGCCATGCTGCTCGACGGCGTCGGCACGGGCCCGCGTGGCCCGCGCACCATCCTCGACCGTCCAGGCGGCCGTCGCGGCGAGCGCCGGAAACTCGCCGAAGCTGTGGCTGGCCACGACGTCGGGCGAAAAGCCCATGCCGCGGAGCATGTCCCAGGCGAAGAAGTCGCCGAGATACATCGCCCATTGCGTGTCCCAGATCCGGGTGCCGAGGCCGTTGTCAGGCCGCCATGCGATCTCGGCGAGGGTTTCGTGGCCGAGCGCACGCGCCACGCCGTCGAGCCGCGCGAGAGCATCGCGCGCCTCGGGCGATTCCGCGACGAGCCCGCGAAACATGTCGGTGTATTGCGAGCCCTGCCCCGGAAAGATCGCGGCGACGAGCGGCCTGCCGGATGCCGCCGCCGGTCGCGACGCGGGCGACACGGCGGGCCGCGGCGCTGCTTCGCCCACCTCGATTCGGCCGACGAGAGGGCCGTGGGAGATCGTGATCGTGCCTTCGCCCTTGGCCTGGGTGAGCGAGAGCAGTTCAGCGGCGGCAGCCACGGCGCCGGTGTGGCCGAAGAGGTTCGCCAGAGACGGCGCTGCGGAACGCGGAGCTGGCTTCGAGGAATGGACTTGTGCAGCACGGATGATGCCGCGAATCCGGTTGCCGGCGGCGCGGGCGTCTTTCAGACGCTTGAGCACGAACACCACCGCGCCCTCGCCCGGCACCACCCCATCGGCATCGTCGCCAAGCTTGCCGACCAGCGAGAGGCCCTCGAAGGCCATGAGGTCGAGCGACCGCTGGCCCGCGGCGCAGATCACCGCGTCGCAATCACCCTGACGAAGCATGTCGGCCGCCGCGGAGAGCGCCGAGACGCTCGAACAATCGCCGGCATCGAGCGCGAGAGCGCCCCCCATGAGGTCGAATGTCTTCGTGAGCCGACTGGCGAGCGTGCTGCTCGTGAAGCTGCCGGTCTCGTCGACGAGCGCGGGCATCTTTTCCAAAAGCGTCTTTTCGTAGCCTTCCACGATGCGGTCGATGTCGGCCGGCGAAACGCCGCGGCGGGCGAGCGCGCCGCGCAGATCGCGGCCCGTCTCGGGCAGCCGCAGGCCCAGCTGCAACTGGTTGGCGAAGTCGCCGCCGAAGAGCGTGCCGACGACGACGCCCGTGCGCTTGCGGTCGAGGCCCGCCTCGGGGCCGCCGGCATCGGCGATCGCCGCGTCGGCCGCCTCGAGCAGCATGAACTGAAGCGGGTTGGCCGCGGCGATCTGCTTCGGCGGCACCTTGTGGCGGCGCCAGTCGTAGGCGAAGTCGCGAACGAATCCGCCACGATCAGACATCGTGCGCCAGGTGCGCGGGCCGGAGCGATCGACCGCGCGGGCCGCCTGCCAGCGGTCGATCGGCACCGGGCCGATCGCCGATTCACCGCGGTCGATCCGCGCGAAGAAGGCGTCGAGCGCAAGCGCGCCTGGGAGCACGCAGCCGGAACCCACGATCGCAATGCAATGATCTTCGGCCGCTGGCGGCGCGATCGGTTGCGGTGCGGTAGCCGGCTGATATTCGGAGAGCGCGACGTGGACATTGAGCCCGCCGATGCCGAAGGCATTGACAGCTGCACAGCGGGGCGAGCCATCGGCGTGGGGCGGCCAGGCGAGCGGTTCGCGGGGCACGCTGAACGGACCGTTCTGCCAATCGAATTCGCTGTTGAGCTCCTCGCAGGTGGAGCCCGGCGGGATCACGCCGTGCTCCATCGCCAGCACCACCTTCACGAGGCTGGCGATGCCGGCCGTCTCGAGCGTGTGGCCGATGTTCGCCTTCACGCTGCCGATCGGGATCCGGCGGCCGGCCGAGACGTATGGCGCGAGGAATCGCGAGAGCGCCGAGAGCTCCGTCGCGTCGCCCACCTGCGTGCTCGTGGCATGCGCCTCGATGTATTCGATGCGGCCGAGATCGGCCGGATCGGGGTAGGCCCGCTCCACGGCCATGACCTGCCCCTCCTGCCGCGGCGCCCAGAGGCTCTTCCCCTTGCCGTCGCTGGCGACGCCGAGGCCGCGGATCACGGCCCGGATGCGGTCGCCATCCGCGACCGCGCGGGAGAGTGTCTTGATGACGACGGCGACGTAGCCTTCCGCCGTGATCAGCCCGTCGGCCGCATCGCCGAAGGGGCAGGAGCCGCTGTTGCTCACCGACTGCGCGGCGGAAAAGAGCACGAGGCTGTCGGACTTGCAATACGACGCGCCGCCCACGATCGCCTGATCGATGCCCCCCTGCAAGAGCGCGCGGGCGCCGATTGCCATCGCCTGCAGCGACGAGGCGCAGGCGGCATCGACCACGAGGAAGGGACCGTTCAGACGCAGCGCTTCATGCACGATCTGCGCGGCGCCGAGCGCGCCAAGATCGAGCTTCTCGCCGGGCTGCCGGCCTGGATACCGCTGCCGCACGGCGTCGACCACTTCGGCGGCGATGTCGCCGACGGCGCTGCCCAGCAGTTCGCGGGCGGCGGGCGTCTCGGCGAGCAGCGAAGCCGCCTCGTCGATACCGGTGGAGTAGACGATGTCGCCGATGCGCGTGCTGCCGCCGGTGTGGCCGACGTAGACGCCCGTCGTGCGGTCGGTCGGCATCGCGAAGGGATCCATGCCCGCGTCGCGGCAGGCCAGCGAGGCCACCTCAAGAAAGATGTGGTGGGCGATGTCGTAGCGCGTGGCGAGATCGGCAGTGAGCGGACAGACCGCCGGATCGACGGGCCTGTCAGACACGACGGCGCCCATCTCGGAATAGCTCTTGCCGACGCGGCTCTTCTCGGGATGGAAATAGAGATCGCGGGGCAGCCGCGATTCGGGCAGCGGCCCCCAAGCGGCGCCGCGCTCCACGACGAGTTTCCAGAAGGCATCGAGCCCGTCGGCTCCAGGCAGGCGGCAGGCCATGCCCACGATCGCGAGTGGTTCGTTCAAATCGGCGTCCTTGTCGTCGGGAAGAGGAGTCGGCCGGAGGAGAGCGCGATTACGCGCAGCAACTCGCGGCCGTCATCGACGTGCGTGTCGAGGGAAGAGATGGATGGTGTTGGCGTGTTTCTCGAAGAAAACGAACGCCCCATCCCTGGGAAAAAATCGGCGGAAACCGTAGCCGCCGGGTCGCTGTAGACCACGCAGTATGCCTAAGTTAACTGCTCGGTCAAGTTCGCGATTTTCCGCCCCAATGACGTTTTGCATTGTTTTTTCAGGCATATTCGAGCCAGTCCGGCCGCGAGGGTATCGTCGCGACTGCCATGACCCCCAGCCCGCACGCATCCGCCTGCCCGTCGCCGCCGACCGCCGCCGTCGGTGAGCCGCTCACGCCGTTCGATCACTTGATGCTCGTGGATGCCCGGCCGGGGCACCCGATGTGTTTCTTCCTCGAGTGCATTGTCGAGGGGGATCTCGACGAGCACCGGCTCAGGGCAGCGGTTGATCGGGCCGCCCAACGGCACCCGCGGTTTCGCTGTCGCGTGTCCTGGCGCCGAGGCAGGCCGCATTGGCTGCCGCCTGACGTGCAGCCGGCCTTCGTCTGGCAGGGCGAGGCCGGAGCGATCGATCCTTGGAAACCTGTCGATCTGGAGCGAGAGAGCGGCGTGCGGATCGTTGCCCGCACGATCGCTCCGCGGCTCCACAGCATCGCCATGGTGGTGCATCACTCCGTCTGCGACGGCATCGCCGCCTGCGAGTTCATGGGCGATCTCTGGGCCTTTTACGATGAAATCGAGCCACGCGGCTTCTCGCGAACGCTGCACCGCGGCCGCGACGATTCGAAGGCGACTCCAGCGATGATTGGACCGCCGAGTGCAGCGCGGCCCGCGATCGACCCCGTCGGCGAGGCCCTCACATTCGCCCGGTTTTTTCCTTCGCCGCTGGCGCTCCGGCGGGCAGCTGCGACCGAGCCGCGAAACACGGCAAGTGAGCCGCCCTATGCAACGATCGAACTCGACGAGGCATTCACGGCGCAGCTGCGGGCCGCGGCCGCCGCACGCAACGCCACTGTCAACGACCTCATCGTGGCGGCGGTCATGCGGGCGGCGATTGCCTGGAACGATCACGCCGGGAAACGGCGTGGGGGCGTGCGGGTGACGATGCCGGTGAGCACGCGGGCGCCAAGGCAACGCCATCCCGCCAGCAACGAAATCAGCTATGCCTTTTTGGATCGATCCCGCGAGGCATGCCGCGATCGGGAGTCGCTCGTGGGCTCGCTGGCCGCCGCGTCGCGCTGGATCCTCGCGTCGGGGGCTGTCAAAGGATTTCTGGAAGCGGTGGAGTTTCTTGCGAAGAGCCCGCTCTTGCTCAAGGCCGTCACGCGGCTGCCGATCTGCCTCTCGACGGTGATCGTCAGCAATCTCGGCGATGTGAGCCGCAGGATGCGGGCGGGCGTGCCGAAGATCGACGGCCGCGACGCGCCGGGCGGCCTCGTGATCCGCGGCTTCCGCGGCGTGCCGCCGCTGCGGCCGCTCACAAGGGCTTCGGTGGCCGTGCTGCCCTATGCCGACACGACGACGCTCTGCTGCCTCTGCTCGGCGGGCCCGGATCCGCGAGCCGCCGGCCGGGAGTTTCTCGGCCTCATCCGTCGGGAATTGGAAGCCTTCCGGTAGGGTAGGCTTCAGCCTGCCCCGTAGCATGCTTCAGCCTGCCCCGTAGCATGCTTCAGCCTGCCCCGTAGCATGCTTCACGGCAACGCGGTCTGCTTGACGGCCGGGCGATCCCGGATAGGCTGTATCTGTTTTCCGAATGATGCATGGCGGCATTATTCGTTTTCTTGAACAGGGATGTTCGCGGTTTCACATTTTCGGCCGCGTTTTGCGGATTTCCGTGAATCTGAAGTCCCTGAAAATCTTCTGCGACATCATCTCCCGGCGGAGCTTCTCCCGCGCGGCGGAGGACAACGGCATTTCGCAGTCTGGGGCCAGCCAGGTGGTGAGCCAGCTGGAAAGCCGGCTCGGCGTGCAGCTGATCGAGCGTTCGAAGCGGCCCTTGGCGCCGACCCGCGAAGGGAAGGTTTTTTTCGACGGCTGCCGCAAGCTCATAGGGCAATACGACGCGCTCGAGGACGAGGTCCGCACGCTCCACGAGGACGTTGCCGGCCGCGTGCGTGTGGCCGCGATCTATTCCGTCGGCCTGCACCACATGAGCCGCTACGTGCAGGAATTCATGAGCCGCCATCCGAAGGCCAACGTGCGGCTCGAATACCTCCATCCCGACCGCGTGCTCGAATCGGTGGAGCAGGGACAGGCCGAGATCGGGATCGTGAGCTACCCGCGGAGCACGCGGGCGATCGAGGCGGAGCCCTGGCGCGAGGAGCCGATCGTGCTCGTCTGTGCGCCGGGCAATCCGTTCGCCGGCCGCGTGCAGATGTCGCTCAAGGAACTGCACGGCCAGCGGATGGTGGGCTTCGACCCCGACCTCGTCATCCGCCACGAACTCGATCGCGCCATCGCCGCCCATGGCGCCGAGCCCAACGTGGTCATGGATTTTGACAACATCGAGACGATCAAACGAGCCGTCGAGATCGACGCGGGCGTCGCGCTCCTCCCGGAGCCGACCGTCGGCCGCGAACTCGCCGCCGGCACGCTGGCCACCGTGCGGATCGCCGGCGACGAGCTGGTGCGGCCGCTCGGCATCATCCATGCACGCGGCAAACCGCTCCCGCCGACGGCGGCCCGGTTCGTGGAGCTCCTGCGGGAGCACGCCCACGACATGGAGCCCGCCGCCGATCAATCCATCGACGTGGTCGCCCACGCCTGAACCATCGCCCCCTCCCAGTAAGAGCACCGCAATGACGCGTTTCAACGAAAAGCTCCGCCAGCCCGGCCTTCCCCCGAAGCAGGGCCTCTACGATCCTGCCAACGAGCACGACGCCTGCGGCGTGGGATTCGTCGTCAACATGCACGGTCGGAAGAGCCACCAGATCGTGCGCCAGGGGCTCGAACTGCTCGAAAACCTCACGCATCGCGGCGCCACCGGCTCCGACCCGCTCACCGGCGACGGTGCCGGCATCCTCATCCAGATGCCGCATGAATTCTTCGCGTCCGTCACGCCGCAGGCCGGCATCAAGCTGCCCGCGCCGGGTGACTATTCGGCGGGCAACGTCTTCCTGCCGCCGTCGGAAGGGGAGCGCGAGACCGCCGAACTCTTCTTCGAGAAGGTGTGCCGCGAGGAAGGGCTCGAGTTTCTCGGCTGGCGCAACGTGCCGACCGACAACCGCTCGATCGGCGAAACGGCCCGCGAGGTGGAGCCAGTCGTGCGGCAGGCATTCATCGGCCGCGGCAAAGTCTCCCGCGACCACTTCGAATGGAAACTGTTCGTGGTGCGGAAGCGATTCGGCATCGAGCTCGGCAAGCTCGGGCTGACGGAGCAGACATTCGTCTACGTCTGCTCGCTCTCCTCGAAGACGATCGTCTACAAGGGGCTCCTGCTCGCCGATCAGGTAAACAAGTATTTCTCCGACCTCTCGGACGCGAAGATGGTGTCTTCGCTCGCGCTCGTGCACCAGCGGTACAGCACGAACACGTTTCCCACGTGGGATCTCGCGCATCCCTTCCGCTACATCGCCCACAACGGTGAGATCAACACCGTCCGCGGCAACATCAACTGGATGCACGCCCGCGAGAGCATGCTCGCCCATCCGGTGTTTGGCCCCGATCTCGACAAGATCAAGCCCGTGATCCGCGAAGGTGGCAGCGACTCGGCCACGTTTGACAACGTGCTCGAGCTGCTCGTGCTGGCCGGCCGACCGGTCGAAGAGGCCGTCAGCATGCTCATCCCCGAGCCGTGGAGCGGCCATGAGAGCATGGCCGACGACCTCAAGGCCTATTACGAATACCAGGCCTGCCTGATGGAGCCCTGGGACGGCCCGGCGGCGCTGGCCTTCACCGACGGTGTGCGGATCGGCGCCACGCTCGATCGCAACGGTCTGCGGCCGGGCCGCTGGTGGCAGATGAAGGACGGGCTCGTCGTGATGGCGAGCGAGGCGGGCGTCTTGCAATTGCCGGCGAACGAAGTGGTGCGCAAAGGACGGCTGCGGCCGGGCCGGATGTTCCTCGTCGACACGAAGGAAGGCCGGATCGTCGAAGACGACGAGATCAAGCGGAAGCTCGCCTCGGCGAAGCCTTGGCGGGAATGGATCGCGGCCAACCAGGTGCGGCTCGATGCGCTCGCCGATCCGGCGAATGTGGGCGACGTGACCGCGTCGCGGGCGGTGGAGCCCTCGGCGGCGCTCGTGGGCGGCACGAACGGCAACGGCGCCCCGCATGCGGCCGACCCGTGGCGGGCGGCCGGCGTGGCGGGCGAGCAGGCGAGCCTGCTCGAACTGCAGCGTACCTTCGGCTACTCGCTCGAAGACCTGAAGGTGATCCTCGCGCCGATGGCCACCGACGGGGCCGAGCCGATCGGGTCGATGGGCAACGATACGCCGCTGGCCGTGCTCTCCGACCGGCCGCAGTTGCTCGCCAACTACTTCAAGCAGCTCTTCGCCCAGGTGACGAACCCGCCGCTCGACGCGATCCGCGAAGAGATCATCACGTCGATGATCACCACGATCGGCTGCGAGGGGAACCTGCTCGACTCGAAGCCGGAGCAGGCCCGGCTCCTGCGGCTCGAGACGCCGGTGATCACGAATGCCGAGTGCGCTCGGGTGAAGGCCCTCAAGCAGCCCGGCCTCGCGAGCACGACGATCTCGATGCTCTTTCCGGCGGCCGAGGGCGCTGCCGGCATGCGGAAGCGGCTCGATCGAATTCGCGCCGAAGCGTCGCAGGCCGTGAAGGACGGCGCGACGATCATCGTGCTCTCCGACCGCGGCGTCTGCCGCGAGCAGGCGGCCGTGCCGGCGCTCCTGGCCACGGCGGGCGTGCACCATCATCTCGTGCGCGAGGGCACCCGCACCCGCTGCGGCCTCGTGGTCGAGACGGGCGAGGCTCGTGAGGTGCAGCACTTCGCCCTGCTCACGGGCTACGGCGCCGGCGCCGTGAATCCCTATGTGGCCTTCGCCACGATCGACCAAATGCAGGCGGAGAAGATCATCGCGGGCGACTACCCTCGGGAGAAGCTCCATAAAAACTTCGTGAAAGCGGCGACGAAGGGCCTGCTCAAGGTGATGAGCAAGATGGGCATCTCGACGCAGCAGAGCTACCGCGGCGCGCAGATTTTCGAGGCCGTGGGCCTGGAACAGGGCCTCGTAGACGAATTTTTCACGCGGACGCCGAGCCGGATCGGTGGCATCGGGCTCGACGGCCTGGCCGAAGAGACGCTCAAGCGGCACGAGCATGCCTGGCCGCGGACAAACGTGCCGAGCGTGCTCGAGCTCGACGTGGGCGGTCGCTACGCCTGGCGGCGAAAGGGAGAGGCCCACGTGATGGCCCCCGACGTGGTCGCCAGCCTGCAGCGGTCCACGCAGATCAACAGCCGCGAGGAATTCAAGAAGTATCAGAAGCTCATCGACGAGCAGCAGACGAAGCTCCTGACCTTGCGCGGCCTGCTCGACTTCAAGTGGGCTGACAGTGCTATTCCACTCGAAGAAGTGGAGCCGGCGAAGGAGATCGTGAAGCGGTTTGCGACCGGCGCGATGTCGTATGGCTCGATCTCGAAGGAGGCCCACGAGACGCTCGCCGTGGCCATGAACCGTCTCGGCGGCTGGAGCAACACAGGTGAAGGCGGCGAGGATCCCGTCCGCTACCAGCTCGAGCCCAACGGCGACAGCAAAAACTCGAAGATCAAGCAGGTGGCCAGCGGCCGCTTCGGCGTGACGAGCCTCTATCTCGTCAACGCGAAGGAGCTGCAGATCAAGATGGCCCAGGGTGCGAAGCCCGGTGAAGGCGGCCAGCTCCCCGGCCACAAGGTGGACCGTGAGATCGCGCGGATTCGTCATTCGACGCCCGGCGTGGGGCTCATCTCCCCGCCACCGCATCACGACATCTACTCGATCGAGGATCTCGCGCAGCTGATCCACGACCTCAAGAACGCCAACCACCATGCCCGCGTGAGCGTGAAGCTCGTGGCCGAGGTGGGCGTGGGAACCGTGGCGGCGGGCGTGTCGAAGGGCAAGGCCGACGTCGTGCTCATCTCGGGCCACGATGGCGGCACGGGCGCCAGCCCCCAGACCTCGATCATGCACTGCGGCCTGCCCTGGGAGCTCGGCCTCGCCGAGGCCCACCAGGTGCTCGTGATGAACGACCTCCGCGGCCGGATCGTCGTCCAGACCGACGGCATGATCCGCACCGCCAAGGACGTGGCGATCGCCACGCTCCTGGGCGCCGAGGAATACGGCATCGCCACGGCGTCGCTCGTGGTGATGGGCTGCATCATGATGCGGAAGTGCCACCTGAACACCTGCCCGGTGGGCGTCGCCACGCAGGATCCGGAGCTTCGCAAGAAGTTCACCGGCCAGCCGGAGCACGTGGTCAATTTCTTCTTCATGCTCGCGGAGGAGCTCCGCGAACTGATGGCGAAGCTCGGATTCCGCACGATCGACGAAATGGTGGGCCGCGTGGATCGGCTCGACACCCGGGCGGCGATCGCCCACTGGAAGGCGAAGGGGCTCGACTTCTCGACTATCCTCCACAAGCCCGAGGTGCCGAAGCACGTGAAGACGCACCACGAGGAATCACAGGATCACGGCATCGAGCGGTCGCTCGACATGACGACGCTGCTCGGCCTCTGCGAGCCGGCCCTCGACGAGAAGAAGCCGGTGAAGCTCGATCTGCCGATCAAGAACATCAACCGCACGGTCGGCACGGTGCTCTCGAGCGAGGTGACCAGGCGGCACGGCGCGGCGGGCCTGCCCGACGGCACGATCCAGATCAACTTCACGGGCACGGCCGGCCAGAGCCTGATGGCGTTTGGCGTGCCGGGCGTGACGGTGAAGGTGGAGGGCGACGTCAACGACTACTGCGGCAAGGGTCTCTCGGGCGGGCGTGTGATCGTGCGGCCCGTGAAGGACGCCCTCTTCAAGGCGGAAGACAACGTGATCGCCGGCAACGTGGTGGGCTACGGGGCCACGAGTGGAGAGATTTTCATTCGCGGGATCTGCGGCGAGCGGTTCTGCGTGAGGAACTCGGGCGCCGAGGCCGTCGTGGAGGGCACGGGCGACCACGGCTGCGAATACATGACCGGCGGACGGGCTGTGATCCTCGGCGAGACGGGCCGCAATTTCGCGGCCGGCATGAGCGGCGGCATCGCCTACGTGTGGGACGCGACCGGCACGTTCCGGCCGAAGGTCAACATGGAGATGGTGGCGCTCGAGGAGCTCGACCAGGGTGACCTCGACTACGTGAAGGGCCGGATCGAGAAGCACGTCGAATACACCGACAGCGGCCGCGGCAAGGAGATCCTCGCCGCCTGGCCGAGCGAGCAGAAGAAGTTTGTGAAGGTGATGCCGACCGACTACAAGCGGGCCATCGCAGAACTCCGCAAGCTCGCCGAACAAGATCAAAACGACGCCAAAAAGGTGCCAGCCACCAAATTTGGTTGAAATAGGTAAATACTGCCGCCCCAGATTGCCCAAATTTGGTGGCTGGCACCTTTGTTTAGGAGAACGAGATGGGTGAGCCGCGCGGATTCATGAAATACAAGCGTCAGGTCTCGGGCTATGCGCCGGTGACCGACCGCCTCAAGCACTACAACGAGTTTCTCACGATCCTGCCGCCGGAAGAGGTGAAGACGCAGGGCGCCCGCTGCATGGACTGCGGCGTGCCCTTCTGCCACACCGGCTGCCCGCTTGGAAACATCATTCCCGACTTCAACGACCTCGTGTATCGCGAGCAGTGGCACGAGGCGAGCCAGCGGCTCCACGCCACGAACAACTTCCCCGAGTTCACCGGCCGCGTCTGCCCCGCCCCCTGCGAGGCGGCCTGCGTGCTCGGCATCAACGAAGACCCCGTCGCGATCAAGCAGATCGAGATGACGATCGCCGACAAGGCCTTCGACGAAGGCTGGGTGATGCCTGAGCCACCGGCCGTGCGGACCGGGAAGCGGGTGGCCGTCGTGGGCAGCGGGCCGGCGGGCCTCGCCGCGGCGCAGCAGCTCAACCGCGCCGGCCATCTCGTGACGGTGTTCGAGCGGTCCGACCGGCCGGGCGGGCTCCTGATGTATGGCATCCCCGACTTCAAGCTCGAAAAGTGGCGGGTCTGGCGGCGGATCGAGCAGATGGAGGCGGAAGGCGTGGAGTTTCGCTGCGGTGTGAACGTCGGGGCTGATATCAGCACGCAGTCGCTTCGTGAAGAGT
>Ga0172376_10002986_pt1 | contig 20375 bp, 11 predicted proteins | sample Lak35m_FD_121114 | JGI IMG/M metagenome (GOLD analysis project Ga0172376, IMG submission 121114) | Freshwater microbial communities from Kabuno Bay, South-Kivu, Congo - kab_092012_35m | ecosystem: Environmental > Aquatic > Freshwater > Lake | place: Democratic Republic of the Congo: South-Kivu... | reverse complement strand
GCCCTCTGTGTCACTGAGAAGCTAGTGACCTACGCGACCGGTCAGCCGGTCGGTTTTGGAGATCACGGAGAAGTCGATCGCATTCTGGCGAAGGTGCAGAAGTCGAACTATGGGCTGAGAGCGGTTGTGCATGAAGTCGCTCAGAGCGAGTTGTTTCGTAGCAAGTAACTCGTGGCCGCAGGAAATTGGACTCGCGACGAGCGGCCGATGCGGGATGCCTGATTGCGCGATTACGGTCAGTCGGTTTCCAGAACTTGAGCCAATTTTTGCGAGTGGACTGTGCGACTTCGCTCTTGGCGGGAGAAGCTAGGCAAGTTGGTGCCGTGTGTTTCAGTTTCCTGTGGCAAAGCTTGCCTAACCGTTCTTGTCGTTCGAAGTGTTTTGATTGGTGCCGACGAAAATGACGAAGCGATTCCCTGTCTCGCTTCGCGCACTCACGCGCCGAGCGATGGCGTCCTTTGTCTCATCTCGCCGCGACGGACTTCAGATAGCAACGGCTTAAGTCGTTGCTGACGGATCCTCGTCACGAGAGCAGCCCGAGATCTTTGCTGTGATTCGTCCTCGCCTGTTGCTGCCGATCGCTGAGCGACTGAATTCACTGTCCAACCGACGCCTGCACCGACTCCAGCGGCGGAGTTGGTTGCTCGTTCCAGGAGTCGTCGTCGCGCTGGCCTGTGGAACGCCGTTGTTGTTCCGACCATTCGACGTGCGCGCTGTCGCTGAGGTCGGCGACTCCAGTGGCGGCAGTCCGCGCGCTCATATTCTGCAATTGCTCACCCAACTGCATTCGCGCGATCAAGCTCTCATGCGGCAGGCACAAGCGGAGTTGCAAGACCTGGGACTCACCGACGAGCAGTTGCATTATGCGAGCCGCTTGAAGCACCCGAATGCTGTCATTCGCATGTCGCTCGCGAGAGAGCTTTCGCAAGTCGAGCCGGCGCTCCGTGAAGAACTGCAAGCCGAACTCGTGCGAGACCCTGATCCGCGCGTCGCAGCAGTCGCTCGGCAAGGCATCTTAGGTAACGATTGTTACACTCAAGAGCCCGCATCTTCTCTCCTCGCCCCTGCGGAGAGTGGGGCGAGGGAGAGAAGACTGCCGGAAGCCGACGTCCTCTCTCGCCTCGACGAGATTGACGACGAGCACGACTTCGACTCCGTCTCGCTCGTCAACGCCACGACAACAACAACTGGCAGCGGGATCGAAGACGACATTCGTCCCAACGTCCTCAAGCGCGCACTGGCAACCGATGACTTGCCCTACGCTGCCGTGATCGAACCCGAACCGTGGATCGAGCCCGAAGTCGAAGCTCCCTTCGGCTTCACCGGACCGTCAGGCATCTTGCCGTTCGAGCAACAAGAGAACTCGCACTTCGTGCCTCAGCCCGATCGCTGGCGCAACGGCTATGCCCCGTCAGACCGCTACGGCAAAGGGCATCCGTGGGTCGACGACTATCACGGCGTCGAAGGCCATTGGTGGGATCCTTACAACCAAAATGTCTTGAAGGGCGACTTCCCGATCTATGGGCAGCACACCTTCTTCGAGTTCACCGGGCAGAGCCTGACGCGCTACGAGTACCGGCAAGTTCCAACGCCAACGTCGCCCTTCGAAAGCACCGTCGATCCGAATCAAAAAGAGTTCTTCGGCAATCCCGCACAGAGCTTCATCAATCAGAACTTCGTCGGGCGGTTTGCTCTGTTTCATGCGAACGACGCGGCATTCAAACCACTCGATTGGCAGTTCGTGGCGACGCCCGTCATCAACGTCAATCGGCTCGAAGTCCGCGAACTCGCAATCGTCAATCCTGATGTCCGAGCGGGCCGCACTCGCAAACGCTATGACGAATCGCTGCAGGAATACTTCGTTGAAACAAAACTCGCGGACATCAGTCCGAACTACGACTTCGTTTCCGTGCGAGCCGGCTCGCAGCCATTTAACTCGGACTTCCGAGGCTTGATCTTCAGCGACTGCAATCGCGGTGTGCGGCTCTTTGGTACGAATTATTCCAACCGGCACCAATACAACCTCGCCTTCTTCGACATGACCGAGAAGGAGACGAACAGCGGGCTCAATACCTTCGATGACCGGCATCAGAACGTCCTGATTGCGAACTACTACATTCAGGACTTCGTCTTCCCTGGTTACACCGCGCAAGCGAGCTTTCATTACAACAACGACGCTCCGAGCACGCGCTTCGATCGCAACAATTTCCTCGTGCGACCCGACCCGGCAGGCGTCTATCAGCCGCACCGCGTCGAGGCGTACTACGTCGGTCTCGCAGGCGACGGGCACATCGACCGCTTCAACATCAGTCATGCGTTCTATTGGGTGACGGGCCGCGACGGACTCAACCCCATCGCTGGCGATCAGATCGACATCAACGCGTACCTCGCGGCGATCGAACTCTCATACGACCGCGACTGGGCTCGCTTTAGGACGTCGTTCTTCTATGCCTCAGGCGACGACAATCCCTACGACCGAGACGGCGAAGGCTTCGATTCGATTCTCGACAATCAAGTCTTCGCAGGCGGCGAGTTCAGCTATTGGAACCATCAGCAAATCGGGCTCTTCGGAGTTCAACTCTCGCAACGCAACAGCCTCTTGCCCGACTTGCGATCGAGCAAAATTCAGGGGCAAGCGAACTTCACGAACCCCGGCTTGATGCTCTTCAACGTCGGCTTCGACGCGGACATCACTCCGAAGCTGAAGGTGATTAACAACGCGAACTACCTGTTCTTCAACGACACCGCCGTCTTAGAGCAATTCATCTTTCAGAGGAGCGTCAGTCGCCGCATCGGTCTCGACCTCAGCAGCGGCTTCGAATGGCGCCCGTTCCACAACGACAACATGATCTTCACGTTCGGCGGAGCCGCCCTGATTCCGGACCAAGGCTTCAAGGACTTGTATAAGGAATACATCTCAAACGACGCGAACATGCTCTTCGCCGCCTTCTTTGAAGCGGCGCTGACATTTTAAGCGTCGTCTTTCGCAGCGAGGCTGCGATGTTTTTGTCGAGCCCGTTTTCAATGTGCTCGTCTCGGTTGAGAAGTGGCATGGCGAAACGTGTCCCACAAGCAACGCAGCCTTAGAGAAACAAGACATTGAACGCGGCGCAAGGATGCGCTGCGTTCGAATCACTGACACGGAGGTCGAGACCCATGACGCGCTTGCGATCGATTGGGCTACTGGCAATTTTAACGACCTGTTGCAGCGGGGCGGCTTTGATGTTGCTCGGCGGCGATGAGGGGGCGAGCAACTCAGTGATCGCTGCCGAGCCGGCGAAGAAGTCGCTGGCGGAGCGGCTCAAGATCGGGCCGACGAAACCGGCGGCTGATGATGAGCCGTCGCGCATGGAGCGGCTGCTGGAGAAGATCAAGCCGAGCCGTCGTAGCGTTGGCTTCCAGCCTGCGACGAATGGCGGTGGCGGTCACGCACAGCAAGACGAGCAGGCCGAAAAACAGCAGGCACAAACGCGAAAGGCTGGAAGCCTACCCTACGACGGCATTCTGCAGACTTCGGCTTCTTCAGCTAGCTCCGCTCAGCAAGCGAATGAGAGCGTCGAGCCGTTCCCGCTCCCGGTTGAACTGCAGCAGCTCAACTTGTTGCAGCAGTCTCCCGAGCAAGCTCATGCCAAAAGTTGGGGCTGCGTGCATTGTCATAAGGGCTGCCAAGATCCGCATATGAAGGGCACGCTCGCGATTGGTTGCACGGACTGTCATGGCGGCGATGCGGGCACGACGGTCAAAGAGGCCGCTCACGTTCATCCGCGATTCCCCGATGCTTGGACGTCGTCGGGCAATCCCGTTCGCAGCTACACGCTGCTCAATCACGAGTGCCCCGAGTTCATTCGCTTCGTCAATCCCGGCGACTTGCGGATCGCTCACTTCAGTTGCGGCATGTCCGGCTGCCATCCGACCGAGACCCTGCAGGTCAAGAAGGGCATGATGACTCACGGCTGCATGCTGTGGGGCGCGGCTCTCTACAACAACGGCGGCGTGCATCACAAAGCGTCGCGCTACGGCGAGAGCTACAGCATGAACGGCACGCCGCAGCGCATGCAGACCGTGCCTGCTCCGACTCGCTTCGAGCAAGACTACAAAGGCATCTTGCCGTTCCTTGAGCCGCTGCCTCGATTTCAAACGACTCAGCCCGGCAACACGCTGCGCATCTTCGAACGCGGCGGACGCGGACTGCTTGAGATCGCCAATCCCGACATCAAAGAAGATCCGGGTCGGCCGCGAGTCCGGCTGAGCAATCGAGGTTTCGGCACGCTCAATCGCACCGACCCGGTCTTCATCGGTTTGCAGAAGACGCGGTTGCTCGACCCGACGTTGAACTTCCTCGGCACGAACGACCATGCGGGCGATTACCGATCGAGCGGTTGCACTTCTTGTCACATGATCTACGCCAACGATCGCTCGCCAGTGCATAGCGGGCCGTATGCGAAGTACGGCAATCGCGGCACGGCAGCGTCGGAAGTCGATGACTTCGTGACCTCGATTGATCCGACGATCCCGAAGGACGAGCCCGGTCATCCGATCGCGCATCGCTTTACGAAAGCGATCCCGACGAGCCAATGTATTATTTGTCACATGCACCCCGGCACGACCGTCTTGCAGACGTATCTCGGCTACATGTGGAGCGATCAAGACACCGACTCCGAGATCCTCTACCCCGCCGAACCCAACAAGCTCACTGCCGAGCAATTTGGAAATGCTCAAAGCTCGAACCCCAATGACATCGACGCCAAAACGCGCTTCGTCAATCCCGAAGAGTTAGCGAACGCTCGCGATCTCAACCCGCAGCTCAAGCATCAGCTCGCGGACTTTCACGGTCACGGTTGGGCCTTCCGCGCGGTGTTTAAGAAGGACCGCGAAGGCAACTTGCTCGATCACGAAGGCCAGTCGATCGCGGAAGGTTCTTACGAGCAGAAGAAGTACGGCATCGACTATCCGATCAAAGCGATGGAGCTGTATCGCGGCGTGAATTGGAGGAAGCCGGATGCTCTTGAGAAGGTCATGCAGGCTGAAGAAGAGCTGCGGAAGGACCGTCAGCACGCCGCCGTGCATATGCTCGATATCCACTTGGAGAAGGGCATGCATTGCGTTGATTGCCACTTCGTTCAAGACAGTCACGGCGACACGAAGCTCTATGGCGAAGTGCGGGCTGCAATCGAAATTACATGCACCGACTGTCATGGCACCGTCACCGAGCGTGCTCCGCTGATGACGTCCGGTCCGGCGGCTCCGGGCAATAAGTGGAAGGGCATGATCACCGATCGCTCGGACAAAGATCGCAAAGACGTTGGTCGCAACTTGGCCGCGCTGAGAACGCCGTTTGGCAAACGTCGCTTTGAAGTGCTCCCGGACGGGACCGTGATTCAGAACTCTATGGTCGAACCCGATCTCTCGTGGCGCGTGACGCAAACGCTCGACACGATCACTCCGAGCCATCCTGACTACAACGCGTTGAGCGCGCTTTCGAAGACCGTTCGCTTCGATGTGAAGGACGGCAAGTACGCGTTCGCTTGGGGCGACGTGCCGCTCGGTGAAAATGGCAAGCCCGACGACAAGAAGTGTGCTCATGCCATTCACAACATGAATTGCATTACGTGTCACAGTGCTTGGAACCCGAGCTGCTTCGGCTGCCATCTGCCTCAGAAGGCGAACATGAAGAAGCCCGACTTGCACAACGAAGGCGACCTCAGCCGCAACTACACCGCGTACTGTTTTCAGACGCTGCGTGATGACGTCTACATGATCGCTCGCGACGGCAACACAACGGGCAATCGCATCAACCCCGTGAGGTCCGCGTGCGCGGTTCACGTCAGCTCGTACAACGGACAGCGCGAGTCGATCTACTACCAACAGCAGACGATCTCGGGCGAAGGCATGAGCGGCATCTCTTTCAGCACGAACGTGCCGCATACCGTGCGCGGCAAAGGCGAAACGAAGATGTGCGCGGACTGTCATCTTTCTTCCAATGACGACAACAACGCCATCATGGCTCAGTTGCTGATGCACGGCACGAACTACACCAACTTCATGGGTCGCTATGTGTGGGTCGCGGCGGGCGAGCACGGCGTATGGGCTCCGATCGTGCAAGAGCGCGACGAACCGCAAGCCGTCATCGGCAGCTCGCTGCACGCGTCGGCCTTCCCGAAGGAATACAAGAAGCACGTCGAGAACGACTATCAGCTCAAGCACGCTTACGAGCATCCCGGCAAGGACATCTCCGACAACGTGTTTCACCCAAAGATGAAGCCGGAGATCCTCTCGTTGCAGCATCGCGGCGAGTACCTCTACGCCGCGTGTGGCGAGGCCGGCTTCCGCGTCTTCGACATCGCGTTCACGGACAACAAAGCGTTCTCTGAGCGTGTCACAACGGCTCCCGTCTCACCGCTGGGTCAGCAGTTCTATGTGCGTACTAAATATTGCACCGACGTCGCGAGCCCGACGACGATCGCTCCCGATCCGACTCGCGTGCATAAGCCCGAGAACTTCGAGGCCAGCGTGCCGCTGATGTATGCCTTCTTGTATGTGACCGACTTGCACGAAGGCTTGATTTTGGTGCTGGTCGGCACGCTGCTCGACGGAGACCCGAACAACAACTTCATCAAGAAGGACGTTGTCTTTAACCCGAACGGCATCTTGAACGGAGCCCGCTCCGTGACGGTCTTCGGCAAGTACGCCTACATCTGCTGCGACGCCGGCATCGTGATCGTCGACATCGAGGACCATAAGAATCTGAAGGTCGTCAACGTGCTGAAGGAAGGCGAGCACGTGCATCACGCGCACAACGTCGAATTCCAATTCCGCTACGGCTTCGTGTGCGACGAGCACGGCGTGAAGGTCATCGACGTGACCGACCCAACGAAGCCCGAATTCGTCGCTGAAGTAGAACTCGACGACGTCCACAACATCTACGTCGCGCGGACCTACGGCTATGTGAGCGCGGGCCATCACGGCCTCGTGATCTTGGACCTGAAGAACCCGAAGCAACCGAAGATCGATCAAATCTTCAACGCGAACGGCTGCATCAACGACTTGCACGACGTGAAGCTGGGCATCAACTACGCGAGCCAATTCGCCTACCTCGCCGACGGCCACAACGGAGTTCACGTCGTCCAACTGATGAGTCCTCAAACCCCCGGCAACGACGGCTTCTCCCCGCGCCCCACTCCGCAACTGATCTCGAGCTTCAAACTCCCGCACGAAGGTCACGCTCTGTCCCTCGCCGAAGGAGTCGACCGAGACCGAGCCATCGACGAAGCCGGCAACCAACTCGCCGTCTTCGGCCGCATCGGAGCAAAGCCGCTAACCCTCGCCGAGCAACAAAGTCTCTACCTCATGCCCGGCACCGGAGTCCTCCCCGGCCAGTCCCCGCCGTTGCCCTTCACCGTCGCGAACCCCACCCGAGACTACAAAACCCCCGACGCGCGCCAGCGAGAAATCCAACTCCACGAACAAATCGAAAACTGGTACGGCCCCAGCGGAGTGAGGAAGAATTCCGGAAAACGTACGCAGTGAAGTATTGAACTAATTCCGGTTCTAATACGGACGTCACGTTGGAGAAAATGATATGAAGTTTCGAGCCACAGGGGTCAGGTCGCGGGATGGAAACACAGTGCGCCAATTCGCTCTCGTTAACAATCGAGAAGGCAGACATATTGCGATAAAGGCATTGCTTCGAGTCGCAACGATAAATGACATCTCAAGACCTTTTATCGCGAAGTCCCAACTCGCATTCGGCGAGATAATACTAGGAACGAGTCATGGAACTGCCCAACTTCTTATGCCTTGATGAAAAAGGGGCGATCCGACTTTCTGGTCATCGCATTAGCCTTGAGCACCTCGTGCATTTCTACAACGAGGGCTATTCACCTGAGATGCTTCTCGGTCAGTTTCCGTCGCTTAGCCTGTCGCTGATTTACAAGGTATTGGCCTTCTATTTGGAACACATGCAGGAAGTTGACGCTTACAGCGAGTTGTGTCGCAATACTATCGAAGAGCAGCGACTCGCTGGTCGTTGTGAACCGAGCCTTGCCGAACTTCGACGCCGCGCTGCAATTGCCGTTGTCAGCGACAAGGGCTAACTCATGCGTTTGAAGTTCCTCGTGGACGAGAACTTGCGCGGTCCCCTTTGGTATGCCCTCGTTCGCCACAACTCTCGATGCCGAATGCCGATTGACATCGTCCGCGTCGGCGATGTCGGAGCACCTGCTTGCGGAACCGACGACTGCGCAGTGCTTGCATGGGCTGAAGAGCACGAGCGAGTACTGGTCACGCTCGACGAGCGGACAATTCCGAGTCACCTACAAGCTCATCTCGCCGACGGCCACCATTCTCCCGGAGTGTTCTTGGTGCGTGCTCACTCAGCGCTTCGGTCAGTCGTCGAGTTTCTCGATCTCGCCAGTCAGTTCAGTGACTCGCACGAGTGGATGAACCGCGTGACCTACATCCCATAGAGCAAAGTGGCTTCGCATGGCCGGGGTCATCCGTTTTTCTACAAGCAGTCCCTGTAACCTCCGATTGGTGACGCCCTTGAATTGATCAGAAAGGTCATGTCGCGCCGTGATTCGATCGCCATCATACTGGCAGCGTTCTACTTCGACTCGCAGCCTGAGATCACCGAGATCTATGCGACTGGCATCGCATCAATGTGAAGACCATGCGAGTGAGCCGATCAAGCTCTTGGCGGTAGTGAATCTCAAGACCGTATATGTGGGTGTCATGCTGCTTTGATTTCTTCTGATGCGGAAGCTGAGCATTGACGGCGGTTAATATCGAAGTCTCAGAGTTTGGCTTCCGACCACGGAAGTTGTCTGCATCCTGCGTCAATCCACTAAGTTGCCATCCAAGCGAGCGAGGCCATTGTCTTCAATGGCGGCGATGGTCGCTCCACTGACACGGTTCTGGCAGCATAAATTACCGGTGCCCTTGCCTCGAAAGACGATGCCGTGCGTCGTCTTCTTGGTCGTGCGCTGATCACAGACCGTGTTGCTCGCTGCAAGCACATCCGAGCAATCCTCGAACAGCAAATTGACCGGCGTGCCATCGAGAATCTGACAGCCGGTCACGTTCATTCGTTGGCAACGCACAATCTCGACAAGTGCGTCACGCACGAGTGGCACGGCATCTTTGATGGTGTGCCCGCCCGCTTCGGCGTCTTGAATGAGGACACCGGTCAGATTGCAGTTTATCGAGTCGACGATACGGACTCCGGTCGCAAGTTCCTTGTCGTTGTAGTCTGGGTTGTGGCCGATCGTGTTCGAGCCTAGCACGATGTTGCGCGAATGCTCGATCAACACGTTGCGATTGTGGCCGCTGTAGATGTAATTGCCGGTGATGTTGACACCGCGGCAATACTGCAAGCGGATGTTATTGCACTGGCTGCCAATCAAGTTGCCGGTGATGGTCCACATACCGGCTTTGTGTTTTCCGTCTGGTCCTGCGCCGATCATCCAAATGTTCGCGCCGTTGGAACTGTAGGTCGCCTGAATGGTGTTGCTGGCGATGGTGCCTTCTCGCACGGAGCCTTTCTCTCCGACGTCAATGTAGATCTCGGCAGTGGCTTCGGCTTCCTCTTCCGCCGGGAACCGTTTCGCGAACGCGCGGTAGTTATTGTATTCAATGTCGTTACCGGTGATTTGCAGGTTGCGGATTTCGCTGTTTTCAATGCGGATGCCGCCCCGTCGGCAGTAACTGATATGCGAGTCGGCGATGATCGTTTGGTGCAAGTTGACCGAGTCCAAATGCACGCCGATGTTGCTGTTGTGATAGAAGTGGCACGAGTCGATAAGCACGTTTCTTGCGCGCTTGGTGATGTGGACTGCGGTGCGAACTTCGCGAATCAAGACGCGCGTCAGCGTGGTCTGCATTGCGCCGACGATGCTGATGCCATCGGCTTCTGGATGTCGGCCTTCGATTTCGATGCCGTCGACGGTCGGCAGGCGTTCGTTTTTCCACTCGTCGGGGCGAAACCCCAACGGATCCGCTGTCGCTGAGTGAGTGGCCTCAATGGAGATCGCCGGTCCCGGACCAGCCATGATGAGCTTTGCGACACCACCTGATCCGTGAATCGCGGTACGTCCAACCTTCGCGAGTTCCACACGCAGCGATTTTGAGAGAAGATACTCGCCGCGCGGGAACTCGATGACGCCGTCACCGTCATCAATCGCGTGTTGAATGGCTGCGGTATCGTCCGTCAGTCCATCGCCGACTGCGCCATAGTCGAAGACGTTGCTCATGAAGAGTTCTCCCAAAGTGCATCACCAGAGCAGCAACACGAGCGGCAAACACAGCGCCGAATCTCGTACCCGGATTAGAGCGTGCGGCACGCAGTGAAACGAGTTCGCCATCGTCGTCGAGGTCAGCGCAAGACGTTGGGCTTCAAATGCAGAAACGCCAGAGAGCGCAACTCGCTTATTGGCGAGGATGTTCTCTCTGGCGTTGCGAGTGGCGTGGCGCAGGCGATCAACGTCTTGAATACGTTGCCTTAGTTCGCAGCGGCGGCCAGTGTTTCGATGAACCCCTGCAACTGTGTGCTGCGAACGGGATGCTGCAGCTTTCGCACGGCTTTGGCTTCGATCTGTCGCACTCGTTCACGCGTCACTTTGAAGATGCGACCGACTTCTTCGAGCGTGTAGGTGTAGCCGTCGCCTAGGCCGTAACGCAGTTTGATGATCTCGCGTTCGCGGAATGTCAGCGTGCTGAGAACATCGTCGATCTTGCCTTTGAGCATGTCTTGAGCCGCCGAAGCGACCGGTGTGTCTCCGCCGGTATCTGCTACGAAGTCACCGAAGCTCGCGTCGCCACGTTCACCGACGGGGCGATCCAGACTGACTGGCTGACGTCCGATTGTCATGGCCCGCTTCGCATCTTCGACGGGCACTTCAGCCGCACCGGCGAGTTCTTCGATCGTCGGTTCGCGACCCAAGTCATGCAGCAGATCGAGTGACACGTTTCTCAGCTTCGACATGACTTCGATCATGTGAACCGGAATGCGAATCGTCCGCGCTTGGTCGGAGATCGCTCGCGTGATCGCCTGGCGAATCCACCAAGTGGCATAGGTCGAAAACTTGTAGCCGCGGCGATACTCAAACTTCTCAACAGCTCGCATCAGCCCGGTGTTACCTTCCTGAATGAGGTCTAAGAAGCTCATGCCACGATTGCGATACTTTTTCGCGATCGAGACGACCAGTCGCAAATTGGCTGACGACAGATCGCGCATCGCTTGCTCGTACTCGAAGAAGCGTGCTCTCACACGCTTTACTCGTTCGCGGAGTGAGGCTGGAGTTTCGAGGGTTGTGATCATCAACTCGCGTAGTTCGCTTTGCACGGCATGCTTTTCATCCTGAGAGCCATCGAATGCTCGGATGAACTGCAATCGCTGTTCGAGTTCCGTCATGCGTTCGGAGATTTGTTCGATGCGTTTCATGATCGGCTGCAATCGCTGCGTGCGGATGCTGAGTTCCTCCACGAGCGTGACCATCTTGAAGCGTTTGCACTTCAGCAGTCGCTCACGTTCGCGTCGTTCGTCGAGCGGAAGCGACGCATCTAAAATGAGCGCTTCGGATTCGGCGACATACTGAGTCCGCAGTTTCTCAAGTGTTTGCAAGTTGAGCGGCATACGGCCGAGAATCTGAATCTTTTCTAAGCCCTCGGTTTGCGAGGTCTTAATAGTGCGATCAAAGGGCAACTCGTTGGCGTGTACCTTCGCGAGGACATCGATTGTGGCCCGCATCGCGAAGTCGCATTCGAGCAACTCGTGCCGAAAGCGACGGCGCGTGATCTCAATGCGCTTAGACATCGCGATCTCTTCGTCGCGCGTGAGCAATGGGATTTCACCCATCTGCGCGAGATACATCTTCACGGGATCTGACGTACGTTTGCGACCGTCGTTTTCGAGTTCGTAATCGCCGTCCCGCACCCGCGTCTTCGCTGCTTTCTTGCGCGAGAGCAGCTCGTCATCCGCTGAATCGAGCGCGACAATCTCAAGGCTTAGTTCTTCGAGATACATCAACAGGTTGTCGAGTTTCTCTGGTGTTGTGGCTTCGTCGGGCAGATAGCCATAGACCTGCGAGAAGGTGAGGTAGCCCTGCGATTGGCCCTGCTCGATGAGTTCATTCAGGGTTTCATCGACGACTTGCATGAGCTGTCCTTTCACGGATGGATTGAGACTGCGAGAGCGGGGCTCACCAACGACTGCGACGATAGGTCGCCAAGAGTGCCGCAGCACTTAGAGCTTGCGATTCCCGGCTCGCTTCTGATTGAACTCACTGATTTTCTTAAGCACGGCCAACGGGTCATTCGTCGGCCCGTCTACACGCAGCGCGTCGTGCGCCAATGCTTCGCGATGAGTCCGTTCCTCACGTCTCCATTTCACTCGGTCGATGTTCTGAAGGAACAGCGACGGTACTCCGTTGATGATCTCATGCAGCTTCGATTCGAGTCCTTTCAATCGCGCTTGATCTGAGACCCATACGGCGAGGGTCTTCAGCTCTGGGTTTTCAATCTGCAACATGACTCGCTCGAAGGTCGGCTCTTCGCCCAGCTCGCAGACATCCAAGATGACGAGCAGCAATTCGCGCAAGTCGGGGTTCGTGAAGTCGTCGGGACCGATCTCCATTCGCATGGGCTCGGCCAAGTGCGGTTGTGTGAACAGCATTTCGATGATTTCGCTGTCGAGCTTGTCATCCTTGTTGAGAGGTCGGCGGTAGAAGTCGATTTTGCGCTGCGGCTTCGCGGCAACTGTTTGTTGAATGGGCGGAGTTGGTCGTGACATTGGTGCGATCGTGCTCGTTTGACGGGCTCGACCGAGTTGGCTGCGAACTTCGCCTTCCGAGAGTCGGAACCGCGATGCCAATCGTCCCAGGATCAACGCTTCGCGCGGCGATCCTTCGAGCTTCGGAACTTTGGCAACGAGATTGAGCATCTCGGTGAGGATCTGCTCGCGACTGCTGAGTGCCTCAGCACCTCTTTTCTTGATCTCCCAGTTAAGTCGGAACTCCCAAGCTTCGGGCGCGTTCGCGACGAGTTCTCGAAATTGATCCGGCCCATTGGCCTTAAGAAATTCATCCGGGTCTTTGCCGCTGGGGACATTCATCACCCGCAGGTCGACGCTTTGTCCGATCAACATGCCGACCGCTCGGGCAGCGGCATCCTGACCGGCATTGTCTGAGTCGTAGACCAGCACAATTTTCGGAGCGAACGCTTTGAGCCGCGTACATTGGATCTCGGTGAGAGCAGTGCCCAATGTCGCTACGGTGTTCTTCACACCGTATTGATGGCAGGCGACGCAATCGGCATACCCTTCCACGACGACGACCGTCTTCTCCTTACCGATCGTCTCGCGAGCTTGTGGCAGCCCGAAGAGGATGCGGCTTTTCTGAAAGACGACGGACTCAGGACTGTTGAAATATTTGGGCGCATCAGCGGCTGCACGACCGGGAATGATGCGTCCTCCAAACGCCACAGTGCGCGACCGTTCGTCGTGAATTGGAAACACGACGCGATCGACGAAGTAGTCGTAGTAACCTGCCGAACCGTCGCGTTCCTTCACGAGTCGAGCTTGGGCCAACGTCGCCGCATCGAAGTGTCGATGAGCCCGCTTGAGGAACCATTCCCACTCGTTGGGGTGATAGCCGATTTGGAACTTCTCGATAGTTTCGTCGGTGTAACCTCGCTGCTTGACGTACTGCCGAGCCGCTTCGGCATCTGGACTCTTCAAGAAGAAGTTGTGCATCTCTAACTGAGCCCATTTCAGGACTTCGTAGAGATCGTTTTTCTGGCGAGCATCGTCGCTCTCTTTGAAGTCTGACTTTGGCAGTTCGATATGCGCTCGATCGGCGAGAATTTTGAGCGCCTCGGGGAACGTCACATTCTCACGCCGCATGACCCACGAGAAGGCATCGCCACCAACGTCGGTACAAGACCAACAGCGAAAGCTCTGTCGATCTGGGTACACCATCATCGAGGGGTTGTGATCGTCGTGAAACGGGCACAACGCTGCGAAGTTGGGGCCGCGCGGCACCAGAGTCAGTTGCTCAGCAATCAAGCCGACGATGTCAGTTCGCGAGCGAACCAACTCTTTGATCTCGGCGGAGAATGCCATAGCCCACGACTCCCAATGCGAATCTCAAGGTCGAATCTGACAATGTCCGCCACGTCCTAGACGAAGCGTCCTCAACGGATGGCTTCTCGGACGAACTTTCAGCCTGCGACCGAGGTGCTTCTTTGTCGCTATCGCCATCGCTGACCGCGACACAGATTGTGGTCGCAAACCTAACGGAGCCCAGCCCTTTCGGTTGTCATCGCGCTGCTGCGTACTGTGTGGATCAAGTTTACTCCTGCTTTCCAGAGGGGCCAACCGGGCTCTCAAAACTTCAAGCAAACACAGGGGGGGCCAGGCATAGAGTCGGCAACACACACGAGGTCACCGTGACTGCCCAACTCATACGTACCCGGCAATCTCTACGCAAAATGACATTCAGGAAGTCACGCTCTCGGTGGTTTGTCGTGACAAATCGAAATGCTCGTTCGTCGGTTGCTGCTTCGGACGTGGGCTCATCCTGCACCGACTGCCGGACGCATTGGCCCAGCGGGATTCAGAGAATGCATTGCTTGTTGCCATCGCGCGAGGGCGGTTTATGAGACGTCAAGCACTGTCCGTACGCTGGTCTCGATCGTTTGACAGAGAGCATCCAAACGCAGGTCGTCTTCTGAGTCACCGAATGGATCTTCGATTTCCTCGGCGATCATTTCGACGCCGATCATGAAGTAGCTCAGCAACGCGACGGCGGCGATTGTCCACCACCCAAAGCTCTCCATGAGACCGAAGGGCAGGGTTAGCAAGTAGATGCCAATCATCTGCCGAATGAACCAGCGATAAGACGCCGAGATCGGTGACTTCTGAATCCGTTCGCAGGCTCCACAGATACTCATCAGCGATGCCGCTTGCTGATCGAGCGACAGAAACTCCCAGCCATCGATGACGTTGTCTCTTCGCCAGGCTGCTAGCAATGCGTAACTGCGTCGCGCTAACTCGACGGGCACATGCGGCGGTTCCTTGATTTCATTTTGGAACGACGGCAGTTCACGCAGCATGACGCCTTCTCGCAAGTGACCTTTGAGCGCGACAGCAAAGCCGATCAACAAGCGACCGAAGTCTTGTTTCTCGCTGTCCGAGGCCCGTGTGATCGTCTGCACTTTGATGGCGAGGTTACGGCTATCGTTGACGAGTTGGCCCCACAATTTGCGTCCTTCCCACCAGCGGTCGTAGGACGTGTTTGTACGAAAGACCAACAACATGCCAAGCACCACGCCGAGTATTCCGTGCAAACTGGCGCCGATCAGGTGCTTGTTCGGTAACAGGATCAGATCGGTCGCGGTGAGGGCTGCGGCGTATGCTGTCATTGCCGCGACACCCATCCACATCCGAGCAAAGATCGGAGTTGCATGAAAGCGCGCAAGCACTTTGACCCACGGACGAATCATTGAATGCCAGCCTTTTTCAGCTTGCTGTAGAAGGTACTACGCGGCATACCGAGTAATCGTGCTGCGTCAGCTTTGTTGCCTTTGCAGTCATCTAAAGCGCGCCGCAACGTCGAGACTTCCTCGGCTTCTGTTTGTTGCCGCGTCGCCGTCTTACGGACTTCAGCCAGTACACTTTTAGGAACTCGCAACACTTTCTCTGCGGGAATATCGCCCGTCAGGCCGGGCATGGTGTCTCGCGTACCGAGCGAACTCGTCTGTCCGCGCGTGAGTTCTAATGGCAGTTCGTGGAGCGTGATCTTCGAGCCTTCGCACATCACAACGGCTCGCTCGATGACGTTCTCCAACTCACGAATGTTGCCGGGCCAGGAGTACTTCAGCATCGCGTCCATCGCTTCTGCGTCGATGCTGCTGATCGATTTGTTGGCAGCTTGCGATGCTCGTTTCAGGAAGTACAGCGCGAGTTCGAAGACATCGTCCTTTCGCTCGTGCAACGTCGGCAGCGTCACGCTGACCACGTTGAGTCGGTAGTAGAGGTCCTCGCGGAAACGACCGGCTGCAATGAGCTTGGGCAAGTTCTGGTGAGTCGCGGTAATCAGACGCACGTCGACCGTGACCGTGCGCGTTCCGCCAACAGGTTCGAACGAACGAGTTTGCAACACACGCAGCAGTTTGATCTGAGTCTCCAACGAGATGTCACCAATTTCGTCGAGGAACAACGTCCCGCCGTTGGCCATCTCAAACCGACCAACACGATTCTGATGTGCTCCGGTGAATGCTCCTTTGACGTGACCAAAGAGCTCGCTTTCCAGCAAGCTGGGAGTGAGTGCTGCGCAATGCACTCGCACCATGGGGCCCGCGCGGCGCGGCGAGTTGTCGTGAATTGCTTGAGCCAGCAACTCCTTGCCGGTGCCGCTGGCGCCTTGGATGAGCACCGTAGACTCTGTCGCCGCGACCTTACGCACGGTTTCCAGCACTTCGCGAATCGCAGGGCTGTTGCCTTTGATCATCTCGCGCCGCAGCTCTGTTGGTTCGGTGTTCGGAGTCGGCTCGACTTGCTGAGTCAACTCGGCCTGCATGATTGCAATCTGCCGCTTCTGCTCGTCGATCTTGGAGGCCTTAAGTTGCAATTCATCATTCAATCGCGAGAAGTCTTGGTGCAGCTTCACGGATCTCAATGCCACTGCCGTGAATTGGCCGAGCGTATTGAGGAACGTCAAATCCTCGGCGGTATATCCACTGCCATTGAGCTTGCGACCGAGCAGGATCAGGCCTTCGGTCTCGTCGTCAGACTCCAGTGAATGCAACATCTCAACGCGGAACTGTCGCAAGCTGCGGACGAGTTCCGGTTCTTCGTCGATGCTCGGACTGCTGATACCACTGATGGCCGAGTCGTTCTTCAGCGTCGACAGCAATTCGTCGGGGACATCCAGCCGCTCGGGCAATCCATTACTGCCGTCGATGACCAGCAACTGAAAGCTGCCGCGGCCTCCGTCACGCAGATAGAGAGCTGCGAATCGAGCCGTCAACACTTCACGACATGAGACCAGCATTCGCTGCCCCAGCGAGTTGCGATCGGCCATGCGATCGAGCGACCGATTGACACGCTGCAACGCTTTATCGAGCTGATACTTCTCGCGATAGAATCGCCGATCGATCATCTGCTGCACTCGATCGCGACTCCATGACAGCACGACGACTGAAAACGTCAGCAACACACCGACAGAGAGCACTTGTTGAAACTGTCCCGGCACTGCTCCGGCCACGTTGAGGTTGATCGCCAGATAGGCAACGAGCGCCACGCAGATGCCGTAACCGACCGTCAAACCTTGAGTCGCGGCTTGGTACAACATCCCCTTGCTGACCAGCTCATCGACCAGCATTAACTTGAAACGCGAGATGCCGATTGAATACGCGAGCATGAACGACAGGCTGGCGAGAAACATCGGCAAGCGGGCACTACCCAACGCGAACTGCGTGCGATCAAACAATGCCAAATACAGCGTGTAGCTGATGGGGATCGACGCGAAGAGCCCCGCACGGAACATCCATTTGACTTGTTGCTTTTCGATCGCCGTCGTCGCCGACAAGTAGTCATTTGCGAGCGCAATCAACATCACGAAGAAGCAGCCGGTGGCGAAGACTAAATATCCGTAAATCGAGTTTCTCAAGAGGCTCAGACTCATCTGCACCCACTCGATCGCCGTCGTGCTCATGGTGGGTGTCGTCAGGATACGGCTCATGCAACTCAGGGCCAGCATGACTCCGGTCGCGACCAGCGGCACCGAATAGATCACCGTTAGGGTGTTCTTGGGGTACTTGGTCAATAGTTCGAGTTGACGCGGGTAACTCAAGAAGAAGTGCAACGACACCGCTGGCACCAGCACCGCCGATACTAGAAATGGTGTCGTCAGAAGTAAGCTCCCGCCGAGCACCCACCAGTGGAAGCCGCCGATGAACGCGGCCATCGTGACCGCACACATCACGAAGAACAGCCGGGCGACTCGGTCGAACGGCCGATGCCAAACGGCCAAAGCACCGACCGCGAAGATCAGCATTTGTAAGACCAACCAAACAAATGACAGCAAGACCTCATTCAACGGCAGCGACTTCACGAGCAGACGCGTTCTCAGGGTGGCTCGTTGATCGGGGCGATAAAAGTCAATCCTCACGAAGCGTCCGCCATCGTCGGTTTCGACGAGCGCCGGCAAGAGTCCTGCCGAGTCGACAGCCATTTCGCTCCGCGTGGCGAGGCGACCACCGGAATCAATGGGAGCGTTGCGAAGCGCCTGCAACGAATAAGCGAAATCGAGAAACGACCGAACGGGCTTATCGCGCACAGCCACCAACACGTCGCCCGGTTGCGGCGCCGGGCCTTCAGCATCGATGTCAACAACGGCACGAATCAGCATGCCATTGACATCACCGCGTTCACCGTGGTCGGCGAGTAATCCGCGCAAGCGAAGGTCGGGAGTCGTTCCCACATAGCCCAGCACGATGACGCAATAGATCACGACTGCGATGCCCAGTACGGCGACGAAGACTCGCGATTTACTGTTGAGGTCGTGCGACATCGGGTGTGGACTGAATGCGAGGAATGAAGATCGGCAGAGCAAACTGCCGACCGATCGGTCCGGTCATGCTGCTTAGCGCTGCCCGAACTCGACGGTTACGTTGGTGCGGATGCCACCGCGAGGAGTGAACTCAGCCACGAGTTTCATCCAGCGTGGTTTCGTGGCCGCCACTAAGTCATCCAAAATTTGATTCGTGACGCTCTCATAAAACGCGCCGTGATTGCGGAATTGCTGCAGGTACAGCTTCAGTGATTTGAGCTCATAGCAAACTTTGTCAGGCACATAGGTCAACGTCAGCGTGCCAAAGTCGGGTTGCCCTGTCTTTGGGCACATCGATGTGAATTCGGGACAGATCGTCTCGATGAGATAATTCCGGTTGGGGAACGGGTTCTCGAATGTTTCCAGAATGTCGCGAGAGATGACGGCCATAATGCTTTTGCAAGAAGGGGTTGAGATCGGCGCCGACGCGCTGAATCAAGGCGGCGCATCAACTTCAGCGCTTTTCGGCGCGCCGAAAAAGGGATCGACAGCAGCGCTCGGCGCGGGAGATTTGGGCAGATTCGAGTTCAGAATGCAATCATCCAGCGGACCTTGTCGCTGTCCAGCGCCGAAATTGTCGGCGCTGAGTTATTTGGCACGCTGGCTGCATTGAGCGATACTGACCCAACCGGCCCTCGAGAATCTAGCGGCGGTCAGAATTCACCCTGCTCCCGACATTCTAAGGCGGAATGACCCAGCCTCCTTAGGAGTCGACCCAAAACGTCGGGAGTTGCAGCGATCTTCTCGAGGGCCTCTTTTAACTTGAGCGCATCTAGGATGCGATCTTCTAATGACGCCGTCCGGTTTGGAAAACCGGACGGCGTTTTTCGTTTCCAGGGCTGTTCATTCTCTGCGATGGCTCCCCTGTCACAGTGCTTTTCAATGACTTGGCGTTTGCATGATGAACGTGCTTCCTAGCTATGACTTCTTCGCCCCCCGCAAAATTCTATTTGGCCCCGGCCGCCGCTCGATGGTCGCATCGGAAGTCCAACAACTCGGCAGGCGGTGCTTCCTCGTTTCGGGCAGTCGCACGCTCGAACGCAACGGGCAACTGGCGGCGTTGGTCGATCAGCTTCGAGGAGCGTGCATCGAGACTCTGCACGTCGCCACTCAGTCCCGCGAGCCATTGGTTGAGGATGTTGACGCGCTCGTGGCCGAGATCAAACGTCAGGGAGTTCGAGCGGGAGATGTGGTGCTCGGGGTCGGAGGTGGTTCGGCCATTGATCTCGCAAAGGCTGTTGCCGCATTGGTGACTAATCCCGACGGCGAGACCGTGAAGGACTATCTCGAAGGGGTTGGTCGTGGGCTGAAGATTGTGCGGGCTCCGTTACCTTGTATCGCATTGCCCACCACATCGGGCACGGGGGCCGAGGCGACCAAGAATTCGGTCATCTCGTCGGTATCGCCCGCCTTCAAGAAGTCGTTGCGTTCCGATTTGATGGTGCCGAGCGTGGTGATTGTCGATCCGGAATTAACACTTGGCCTGTCACCTTCGACGACGGCTGCAACAGGAATGGATGCCATCACTCAGTTAATCGAGAGCTATGTCTCCAAGCGAGCGAAGCCGATCCCGCAAGCTCTTTGCCTGGACGGCTTGCAGTTCGCGTTGCCAGCAATCATCACGGCTGTGGAGCAACCAGATGACCTCGCGGCGCGCACGGCGATGAGTCATGCCGCATTGCTGTCGGGCCTGGCACTCGCGAATTCGGGATTGGGGCTGGCGCATGGAGTGGCTGCGGCGCTGGGAGTCACTGCCAACGTGCCGCATGG
>Ga0172376_10002985_pt1 | contig 20375 bp, 12 predicted proteins | sample Lak35m_FD_121114 | JGI IMG/M metagenome (GOLD analysis project Ga0172376, IMG submission 121114) | Freshwater microbial communities from Kabuno Bay, South-Kivu, Congo - kab_092012_35m | ecosystem: Environmental > Aquatic > Freshwater > Lake | place: Democratic Republic of the Congo: South-Kivu... | reverse complement strand
TCCAGTTCGCCGCGATGCGCGAATCTGGCATCTGCTGTCCGAGGCGTCGCGGTTGTGCGATCTTCTCGATCACGGACGCGGTGTGCAGTTCGCTCAGCTCTATCACGAAGCCACGCGACAGCTCGCGCTGCGTCGATCAGCGCACATGAGCAGGACCGCGGCGGTCGCAGGGCACGCGCCGGCGCTGCTGTCGAGCGACAGAAAAGTCGTCTCTGTGGATGCAGGCCGGGCAACTCCGCCTGGTGAAATGGATGCGCCGGCGGATTCGCGGCTGGCCGGAATGGAAGGCACGCTGGCTCTCATTCTGACTCCGTTCTGGAGCCATTACATCCCTCCGCTGACGTCTCAGGATTCGGCGCGGATCGAACTGGTCTCGCTGATCGAATCCGGGCGTGATGCGGAAGCGCGAGCGGTCATTGATCAGCTCTGCTTCTGGAATCAGAACGGGCATCCGCATCGGCCGTGGTGGTCGGTGATCGATCCGTTGTATCCGTCGATCGCCTGGGCGGAGCTGTCCGCGCTGCGTTCGCTGGGATCGGAAGAGCATGCGCGGCGGCTCAACTATCCGGGCCGCTGGAAGACGCAGTTGACTCCGTTCCGGCATCCGCTGGCTCAGCCGGTCAGCAAGGAAGCCTACAACGTCATGGCGGAGTTCCGGGCGGCGGTGTCGGGCCGGTCGTTTCAGGATGCCTGCCAGGTGATCGCCTCGGCGGGCGGCGCTCACGTGCTGGGGCTGCTTCCCGATCGACAGGATGACCGCATGCTGATTGCGTTTCCGCAGGCGGTCGCGACGGCAATGAATGAGTATCCCGTGCTGCGACAGGCCATGAATGAGAAGTACGGCGAAGTCGGACGATTGCGAGTCCGGCAGGCCATGCAGAACGGCGATGTCCGGGCGGTTGAAGCGGCCACGGTGCAGTTCTTCGGGACACTCGCGGCGGCCGAATCCGCGCAGTGGCTGGGTGACCGGGCACTCGCCGGTGGACGGTTCGCGGAAGCGCGCAGCTGGTATCGACGGGCCTTGTCCGATTTCCGCAGGAATCAACAGGTTGATACGGCCGAGACAACCGCTCTGGCTGCTCGTCTGCAGATGGTGGCGGCCATGCTGGGAACCTTGCCGGCTGACACTTCGCCAGCGCCCTCCACATCAGGCAGTCCCGTCATCTCCACGGATTCGCAGGAAGCAGATTCACTGGAAGCATTGTCGAAGCTGCTGGTGCCGGGCACGAACCTCACTCTGGGAGCGATCCCGTTCGATGTGGCGCAGTGGACGGCGCTGACTCGGGAAATCAACACGCGCGCGGCTTCGCAGCCCGCTTCCGCGCCGGTGGATCAGACGGCGACTCCGAACGGACTGGTGCGGGCTTCACGAGTGCCTGAAGTCCGCGCGTACCGGTTTGAAGTTCGTGGCCGTTATGAAGGCGATGTCGGAGAACACGCCGGGAACAGCGCGCCGGCGGATGTGGACTGGGTCGCGCGGCAACTGGGGCTGCTGAGAAGCGGGTCGCTGGTTTTCATCAACAACCGCTTCCAGTTGAGCTGCCTCGATCTGACCAGTGGTGCGATGAAATGGTCGCAGCCCATCGGCGGCGATCATGGTTCGGCACATCACTGGCCGATGCTGCCGATGATTCCTCTGGACCTGGGCGATGCCGTGGTCTGCCGCCGGTTGACGAAGCAGGGACCGGAGCTGATCTGCTGTCAAAAAGACAATGGAACGATCCGCTGGAAGACTCGCAGCGATCAGATCCTGGTCAGCGATCCGTTCGTGGTGCGGGGGCGCCTGCTGGTTTTCGGACTGCGTCCTGTTGAAGCCGGACCGGGCGAGCTGTCACTGCTGACGATTCATCGCGAGTCCGGAACGGTGGAAGACGTTCGTCCGATTCTGAAGCTGTTTGATATCTGGCAGAGCGCGACTCCGTCCGTGCAGGTGGCGGCGGATGATGGCCTGATCTGGTTCGTGACGCCGGGCATCGCCGGTTGCTGCGACGATCAGGGCCAGCCGCTCTGGGTGCGTCGCAATGGCTGGATTCCAGCGACTCTGGATTCCGGAGACCGGCATACCCGCGCGTGGCTGCCTCCGCTGCTGAGCGATGGCCGGCTCATCGTCACTCAGCCTGACAGCCCGGCTCTTGATTGTCTGGATGCTTCCAGTGGACAGATCCTGTGGCAGGTCGTTCTTCCGGAACGACGGAGATTGATCGCACCGCAGGATGGCCGGCTGCTGGTGGAAAGTCGCTGGGGCATTCATGCGATAGAGACGTATTCCGGTCAGACCGCATGGACGCTGCCGGCTACGGATCTGCTGGATGCGGTGGCGGTTTCCGGTCTGGATTCACCGGCACCGGCCGCTCTGCCCGTGCCGATGCCGGGAGGCTTTCAGCCGTTGATGAAAACACCGGGACTGCTGCTGGTTCGCGCTGCGGAGGGACTCGATAACCGCAAGGGAAAACTGGTTCCGACACTGGTCTGGGTGGAAACCACTCAGGGGCAGGAAGTCGCGCGATCTACGCTGGATGGCCTGGAGGACGCCGAACCGAGGTTCGGGCCGCTGCTGGTGACTCCGGATCGCCTGTTCGCGTTTTCGGCGAAAGGCCGGCGCGAAGCGACTCGCGATCTGATTGAACTCCTGCCCGATGACACACGCAAAGTCACGATCCCGGCCAGTCAGAAAGTCTGGGCGGGCTGGCATCCGGAGTTCCGTTGCGGACGGTTTCCGGACAACCGGTTCTCTCGTCCGGAGCTGGCCCGGTTCTCCATGACGGAAACCATGCAGCGCGGTATGGAGGTCATCGCCCCGGGATGGGTTGCCATCATGCCGCCGCAGCCGAATGGAACGGGATATCGAGCGGAACACCGCGGCCAGAAGGATGTCCTGGCGGTGCGGCTGGCTCCGCGCGGTCTGACCGAAGAGCAGCAGAAGTCGCTGGCGGATACTCCGATTGATGCGTTCCGGCTGTTCCGGGATGTCACTGTTCCGGATTCGGCCGATGCCGGGTTGAGATTCAAAGTCGGACATGAACCCGGTCAGAAGTGGCTGCTGACGATTGAAGTCGGGTGCGACAAGCCTGTGACCATGATCGTGGATGACGGCACCGGACCGGGCGGCTGGCAGCAGGTCCACTTCAGCCTCGCTCGTTTTGCCGGCCAGCAGGCGCGGCTGGTCATCACCTGTGCTCCAGCCGAGCCGAAGGGTGAGACATGGATCCTGCTCAGTGGTCTGGATGAATCGCGGCTGCCGCCACCGCAGGAACCGTCGAAAGTCGCCATCCGGGATTGACTGTCGCTCGCGGATGTTTTGCTGAAGAATATGCGGACTTCATTTCAGCGCGCGTGTTTGTTTGAGAATGACCAGCGATGTGCCGCCTGTCCCCGCTTTCATTGAGATGCAACGTGCCGGATCCGTCTGATCAGATTGTGCCTGTGCTGCTGGGAGAACGCAGCTACGACATTGTGATTGCCTCCGGCAGACTGGCTCAGGCGGGAAACATCGTCCGCGCCTGTCTCGAAAAGCGATTCGGTGCGGGACGGTCTTCGGCCCTGATCGTGACCGATCAGAACGTGAAGGCGCATGCGGAGACCGTTCAGCGGAGCCTGCAGGCGGCGGAGTTCGCCACCGAGATGGCCGTGCTGCCGGCCGGCGAAAACACCAAGTCCCTGACCGTAATCAGCGGCCTGTATGACCGGATGGTGGCGATGAAGGCGGACCGCCGGACGGCCGTGATCGCCGTTGGCGGCGGTGTGATCGGCGATGCCGCCGGGTTTCTCGCCGCAACTTACAACCGCGGTGTCCCCTTCATGCAGATTCCGACCACGCTGCTGGCCGATGTCGACAGTTCGGTGGGCGGGAAAGTGGGAGTCAATCATCCGCAGGCGAAGAATCTGATCGGCGCGTTTTATCAGCCGATCGGAGTGCTCATCGAAACGGATGTGCTGAGCACTCTGCCGGCGCGCGAATACCGCAGCGGGCTGGCCGAGGTCATCAAGTACGGTGTCATTCTGGATGCGGACTTTTTCGAGTGGCTGGAGCGCAACACGTCCGGCATCAACTCCCGCGACGCCTCCGTACTGCGGCACATCATCGCGCGCAGCTGCCAGCTCAAAGCGGACGTCGTGCAGGAGGATGAATATGAGCGGACCGGTCTCCGCGCCATGCTCAATTACGGACACACGTTCGCGCATGCCTTCGAGGCTCTGTGCGGCTACGGCGAACTGCTGCACGGTGAGGCGGTTTCGATCGGGATGCACTATGCGGCGCATCTCGCTGTGCGCCGGAGACTGGTTTCCGCAGAACTGCTGACGCGGCAGCAGCGGCTGATTCAAGCTGTCGGTCTGCCGATCCGACTGCCGCATCCGGAAACGCTGTCAGCCGACCAGATCATCGGCCGGATGCAGCTCGACAAGAAAACCGTCGGTGGTCAGTTGCGCTTCATCCTGCCGACCCGCATCGGACATGTGGATACGGTGCGCGATATCCCGGAAGCGGATGTGCGGGCCGTGATCGCCGACATGCAGCAGCCTGTCTGAGTTTCTATTCGTGGCTTTGAGGTTCTGATGACGACTCCCATCGAAGTTGACTGCCGCTCGGTCTTTGCCCGTCGCCAGGACGGCGACACTTTCCTGTTCCTCGACTGCCGCGAGCAGACCGAATACGACAAAGTGCATATTGAGGGAACGACTCTGATTCCGATGAGCGAAATCGCGTCGCGAGTGAACGAGCTGGAGGCCCATCGCGACCAGGAGATCGTCATCCACTGCCATCATGGCGGGAGAAGCCTCCGCGTGGCCGGCTGGCTCCGCCAGCAGGGATTTCCTCACGCCCGCAGCATGGCCGGTGGAATTGATGAATGGGCGGTGGAAATTGAACCCGGTCTGCCGCGTTACTGAACGATAATGGGAGTCATTCGCGGTCTCGTTCTGTTCCGTTCGGAAGACCTCACTGGAGGCGATCATGCTCGATGAGATCAAGCGGCTGCGACGCCAGCCGATTCTGCCCGCCTGGGAGCGGCATGTCAGCGAAGACAAGCTCGACGCGGTCCGACAGATCCTGCGTTCGGCCATTGATGAACTGGTCGCCGCCGGGCGGAATCTGGAACCGGAAATTGCCGAAGACATTCTGGGGCAGGCGGTCGAGCATCTGAATGATCTCGATCAGGAAGAGCCTTTCATTTTCACCCTGGAGCGGGAAGACCTTTGCGAATGGCTCAGCGAGGTCGGGCACCTGGCTGGTCTGGATCCGGATGGAGAATGGATCGACGAGTACCGGGACTGGTGAGGTCTTTGACCGGCGGCTGTTCCGCTTCCGTGCAGGGTGGCGGCTCCGTGCAGAATGCCGCACTGCATCAGTCTGCTCCAGACGAATGCGGCAGCAGGCGACGCCGGGACTGCCATGCTCCGTTGCTCAATCAGTGAAACAGCTTGAATCTGTGGTTTTCGGGAATTCTTCCGGGACTGGAACACCATTCGCTCCTCAGTGCTCACGCTACTCAGACGTGCGTTGGCCCGCACACGACTGAGGGCAGGAAAGGCGTTCTGAACCGCAAGGATCAGGACGCCTTTTCTCATTTTCAGCCGGAGAGATCTTGTTTCCAGCCAGCCGGGGATCCTGCGGCTGCCTGGCTCCGGGTCAGACTTTCGCCAGCAGCGGGTCCACGACGCAGGCAGGCACGAAATCATGCAGGCTGTGGCGCGCCTGCTCGCGGCCCATCCTCGCGATCTGCTTGATCAGCGTGCTGGAGATGTGCGAATACTTGTCCGTCGCCATCAGGAAAACGGTTTCGATGGATGGCTCCAGCGCGTGATTGGTCAGCGCCATCGTGAATTCCAGCTCGATGTCGCTGACTGTTCGCACTCCGCGGAGCAGGACTGCGGCATGGCAATCCAGAGCAAACCGCACGGTGAGGCCTTCGAAACAGCGGACTTCGACATTCGACAGGTCGGCCGAGATGTTCCGGACCAGTGCGACCCGCTCCTCCGGCGTCATGAGCGGTTTCTTGTCCGGGTTGATTCCGATCCCGACGATCAGCCGGTCGAACAGTCGCGACCCGCGCCGAATGATGTCGAGATGTCCCAGGGTGGGCGGATCAAAGCTGCCCACATACACGGCGCTGCGGCAGGCTGGTTCGGTCATGCGGTATTCCTGACGAACGTGAGCGGGAAGGATGAATCAGCGCGTCGCGCATACGTTCGATATCAGGCCGCCCGGACAGAGGCCAGCGATTCCGGCCGGTATTGCGTGACGGAGGAATGAGAGAGCGGAACCAGCCGGCTGTGCGGCGGAGAATCTCCCGGTCCGGAAAGGTTCGTTACAACCGCTACAATTTCACATCGACCGTCACATTCGGAAAAAGTGGACGCATCGGTTTGACCGATACTGGTGATACATCCGGAATTGTCGGCGGGTGCTGTCGTGCCGCCGCCGTCCGGGTTCTGTCATGCAGGAATCCGAAATATGACTGGCCGAAGCGTGTGCGGGGCAATCGCCCTCCTGCTGATGCTGAGTTCGCTCTCGGTAGCTCAGGGACCGATGATGTCTCCGGGAGGCGGCTATGCCACCACATGGCAGCCGCAACCGTATGCCCCGGACTATTACGGCCCGGTCCCGAGCACTCTCGGTATGACCCCCGTCACACCGCCGTACATCTCCGGCCCGGCCAATTACGCCTGGGACAACACTTCCGGTGATCGCGGCTTTTTCTATGAGGATTCGCCTGTGGACGAATACCTCAAGGATCTGGTCACCGGCAGCTTTCTGCGGTTTGAGTACATGAACTGGACGTTCCGCGACCCGGGCGGCGAGCTGATGGGTTCGGGTGTTGCCGCTGTACCGCGACCTCATGAGCCGTTCGATGTCACCGTCGGCGGACAGCTCGTTGGCGAAGCCCGCGTGGCGACCACCGATTTTTCCACACTGGACGACATCAATGGACTGCGGGCCACTCTGGGTGTGCGACTGTTCGGTGGAACGCTCGAAGGCAGCATCTTCTCGTTCGAGAACAAGTCCGATTTCCAGTTCATCGATGATCTCGGCGATGACCCGGGGCAGAATCCTCTGATTCCGGTGCAGTATGTCGCCACCAGCACGCTGACCAATGGAGCGCTCGGCACCAACCTGCTGCTCTACGATGAGTCGTTTCAGTCGCGGTTTTCCAGCGATCTGTGGAGTTCAGACATCAACTTCGTGTTCGATTCCTATCTGCCGGATGAAGGGTTTCTGCTGCGTCCGAGCATTGGATTCCGGTATGTCGATTTCGACGAGCAATTGGTGCAGATCGGCTCGTTCAACCAGTTGGGCTTTCTGGTGCCATCTCTGGTCAGCACGATCACCTCGAATACCGAGAATCGAGTCTTTGTGCCTCAGATCGGCCTGCGGGCAGAACTGACCAGTCGCTGGCTCACAGTCGGCGTTGAGCCTCGGATCGGCATGGGTGTGAATGTGTTTGAGACGAACGTCGTCACCGAACGACTGCGGAGTCAGGGCGATCCCACCATCAACACCACGGAGGCCGGCGAAAAATTCACGGTCTCCGGCGAAGTGACCGTTTTCGGCCGGATTCATGTCAGTCCGCGGTTTTCCGTGGTCGTCTCGTACCAGGCGATGTTCGTGGACAATGTGGCCCGACCGCACACCAGCATTTACTACAACGATAACGGGCAGGGACAGCCGGCCGCAGTGGTCACTCGACCGGCGTTCGATCTGATGAGCTTCCAGGGAATCAATGTCGGCGGTGAATTCCGCTTCTGATTGAGATGGCCTCGGCGACCCGTGAAACAGGAAAGCCCGGCTCTATGCACGATAGAGCCGGGCTGTTCTGTTAATGCCGAGCGACTGAAACTGCTGCCTGTCGCGAGACGACCTCGGTCAGGTCAGTCAATCAGCGGGACTTACGAGCCAGCTGACGGACGAGTCACGACTTCCTTTGCGAATTCACGAGCGGCCTTGTAGGAGTGTCGCAGTACGAACACCCGCGTTTCAATCTGCTCAACTGAGAAGTACTTGCCCAGCTCGCTGGGGGGCAGCCCTGCCAGCGCGAGTGTCAGCGGCATCAGGTCCAGGAACTCGCGGTAACGGCGCTGTATTTCGTTGGGGTCAGCCATGAATCCACTCCTCTGTTCGTGACCTGGCCGTGTTCGTCGAGACTCGTATTTGTGATTGACTCCATCCTGAAGCTCAGCGTCGAGACTGCATCTTCTTCAGAATGTCAGCGGCGGGATTGGGTTTCGGGGCCGCGGGAGCCGCGCCATCCGCAGGCTTCGGCGCTTCCTTGAACCCTGTTGTTGCCGGATCAGGCAGAACCACCGGAAGCTCGGTTGTGGCCGCAGTTCCTTCTTCCTCAACCTCTTCTTCTTCCGGTGCTTCCACTGGCTGAGGCGCATAGGCCGGAGCCATTCCAGGATAGCTCATGGCCTGAGGGTACTGCGGATAGGGCATACCGTACTGCGGCATCATGCCTGGCATGCCATAGCCCGGTTGAGGCATTCCGTAAGGATAACCCGGCTGAGGCATGCCGTAAGGATAGCCCGCCTGAGGCATCATCGGCGGATAGCCAGGCTGCGGCATCATGGGCTGGGGCATCCCGTAGGGATAACCCGGTGGCTGCATTCCGGGCATGACTCCCGGTGGATACTGGCCGGGCATGGCGGTTTGCTGAGGCGGTATCGAAGCGGGAACTCCGGCGACAGCCTGCAGGTCGGGGAGCAGTTCCGGTTCCGGAATCTCCGCGGTTTCGTGGGCGGGATTCGCTTCCGGCAAAGGTTCCGGCTCCGGAACACTCCCCGGCTTTGGAATGATCGCCGTGTCTCCCCCCATGATCGCGGTCTCACTCAATCCGGCATCCGGAAGTGAGAATTCATCCAGTGAGAACGCGGTATCTCCTCGTTCCTCAGCGGGGCCGGCGAGAACTTCGACCTGAGAAAACAGGATGTCGAACTCCAGAGCACCGATCTTGAGACGGTCGCCCGGCTGGGCGTCGTGAACTCCGAGAACCCGTGTGCCATTGATAAATGTTCCGTTGGAACTGCCCAGGTCACGGACACGCACTGTGAAATCATCAATAGAAATCGCACAGTGATGGCGACTCACTGATTCACTGCCGGGGCGCAGGTGACAATCCTGTTCCCGGCCGATCAGGAACTTCCGAGTGCTGAGGGGGATGATCTTCCCGTCCTGTTTGCCACCGACCACGCGGAGCACGGCATTAAGCATGAGCACACGTCCTCGGAAGAAGACTGCGGACGTGAAATCCGCAAGCACTGGAGCGCTGCAACGACTGCGGCGAAAATGGGTTATGGTGAAAGCGAACCCGGAGAGACAGCCGGGTGAAGATGTGCCGGTAATCCCGGTCGAATGAGAGCTTACGCTAGTCCGGCCAGGATGCCTTGTCAACTTCTCGAATTTGACACCGCAACCGGCACGTTCCAACTGACACAGCCGGCTGAGTCGGCATTCACGAGCCGCAAAGACGCTTCCGAGTGGCAGGCAGTTCCATAACCGGCGCACTGGCAGGTGGTGCCCCGTACTGACGCTGGGGCCCGGCGCGACTCAACCCGCCACCAGCGGCGATTGCAGCCGGAGCTTTCCGCTCAAGCCGCATATTCCCTCTGGTCGATACAGATTGAAGCCGACCGACGCAGGCGCATCGCGTGTCGTTGCGCCGGGAACAGAACCCGAACGTTCGATCGGATTGTCATCCTCGATCGGGGCTGACGAAAAACTGGCGGGGGAGGGGATTCATCCAGTCCCTCGGAGGGCGGACATGAAACTGCTGTTTCGGAAACCAGGAAACCTCGCGGTGCTGGCATGGGCCGCATCACTGGTGACCGGTGTTGTCGCTCAGAACAGTCCGCACCAGGGGATGTCCCCGGCACCGTCACCCGTGCATACCAACCGCCCGGCGTTCCGGATTCCCTACCAGTACGACCCGCACGAGATTGCCCGACTGGGGGCGCGCGAAATTCGTCTGTTCGTGTCTGAAGATCGCGGTCAGCGATGGCAGCATGTCCAGACCGTGACGCCACAGGCCGGACGATTCGATTTCCGGGCGGCTGGTGACGGCGAGTTCTGGTTCACCGTTCAGACGGTCGATCGGAACGGCGAACTGCATCCGGGTGGTCGAACGCTGCAACCCGGTCTGGTAGTGGTCGTGGACACGACCCGTCCCGCTCTGGAACTGGAACTGCAGGAAAAGGAACCGGGCAAAGTATCGCTGATGTGGTCGGCGACCGATCCGCACATCGTTCCGGAATCCATCGCGCTCGAATTCACCCAGACGGGCCTGAATGACTGGCAGCCACTGGCTGTGAAGACCGCCGCAACCGGTCAGACTTCGTGGTCGATTCCAACGGGAGGGCTGGTCGCAGTCCGGGGCCGGGCGAAAGACCTCGCCGGTAACGAAGTCACCGCCCAGTATCAGATTCAAGTCAGCCCGGCTGGAACACAGAACACTCCCGCTCAGCGGCCGGTGTTCGACGGGCCAGTTGCTCAGGTGCCCTCGTCGGGCGGAAGTTATCCCCCCGCCGGAATTCCTCTGCCGCAGATTCCACCCGGTCCGCGAGCACCTCTGCCGTTCAACGATTCACCGGCACTTAATCCGCCCACTCAGGCTGGAACATTCTCCTTACCGGGGCGGAATGGTCTGCCCGTCAGCGGGCCGGCATCCGGATCCGCGAGTGGCATTCCCGGTCTCCCGGCTTCTGGACTCCCGACTTCCGGTCTGCCGCCTCAGGCGGATCCCTTTGCTCAAAGAAATCTGTCGACCGCCAGTCCGGCGACGGATTCCGTCTTCGGGGCTGAGCCTGCTTCGCCACGCGGCTGGAGCGATCAACTGGTCTCAGCGATCCCGGGGCAGGGGCGTCAGCAAACGCTCTCGGGCTTCGAAACCGGAGGTGCGGGATATCGCACCGTCAATGCCCGGAAGTTCCACATCGACTATCGCATTGATGACATCGGCCCGTCCGGAGTTTCCACCGTCGATCTGTTTGTCACTCAGAACAATGGTGAGAAGTGGTATCGGTATGGAGTGGATGAAGACCGGCACAGTCCGTTTGAAGTCGAAGTGCCCGCGGATGGTGTTTACGGCTTCACTCTGCGCGTCGTGTCCGGAGCCGGACTGACCGATCCACCACCGCAGTCCGGCGATCGGCCCGAACTGGTCATCATCGTGGACTCGTCTCCCCCGGTCGTGCAGTTGTTTCCGTTGCGGCAGGGACAGGGAGCGGACAGCAGCCGCATCCTGATCACATGGCAGGCGGCCGATCAGAAACTGGCGGAGCGGCCGATCGCACTGTCGTATTCCGCGAATCCGAATGGTCCGTGGGAACCCATTGCCGACTGGCTGCCGAACTCCGGGCAGTACATCTGGAATATCGGAGCCGGCGTCCCGGCCCGGTTGTATGTCCGCGTGGTGGCGCGCGATGCCGCTGGAAACATGGCTCGCGTTGATACGCCGCAGCCGGCTCTGGTTGATCTCTCGAAACCCACGGCGCGGATCGTCGATGTGGAGTCCGCGATCAACAGCGGCCGCAACTATTGACCGAGTGACTCAACCGTGACTCATACCTCTTGCGGTGAGAAGTGAGGTGTTTGACCCGGAGCCGAAGGCGCTGGTGTTTTCGGCGTTCGACAACCATTCGACGCCTTCGCCTTCGGCTGCGGGTCAAACCATCGAAAGTCTCATTCCTGACCGCGTGAGGTATATGTGGCTGAATTCAGCCCGTCGAGTCGCGCAGCCGCACGGTTGATGAGCCGGGGTAGTAGTAGCTGAGAATCTCCAGCGTGGAACGTCCCGCCTGAGCCAGCCCGCGCGAACCCCACTGGCAGAAGCCGACACCGTGACCGTGTCCGCGTCCGGAAAACCGGACTTCGTTGTTCGTCACTTCCGCGGTGAAGTGAGGACTTTCCAGTAGTCCGGATGGAAGGCCGCTGCGCAGGATCGTTCCCGCCATGCGCTGAGTCTGACGACCGTCGCTCACCAGATAGTACGGCAGATCGCCTTCGATTCCGGCTTCCTGAGTCAACGACTGCAGAGTGCCGAAGTCGCTGCCGTTCTTCTTCAGTTCGGTGCGGATCGCCTGAGAGACCGACGCCACATCCAGCGCTCCGGTCCAGCGATACCGCTGCGCTTCGCGGCACCAGTCGCAGACGACGCTTTTCACCGCCGGCACGGCATCCGTGAAGACCGTCCGGCCATTGATGGTCCGGCCTCCGCAGGCAGCTGTGTAATAAGTCACGAACAACTGATTCTGATACGTGCAGACGATGCCCGCCGTGCTCTGCGCCATTTCGCGGCCGGAAGCGGACTCGCCCGCCAGCAGCCGGCCGTTCTGATCCGTGTATTGATGGCCGAGATACTTCTGGCTCCGCGATGTCGCGAAGACATCAAACTCCGGATGGCCCTTCATGTGCGCGACCGCGTATGTCCGCGCGACGATGGCCTGCGCCTGCCTGGCCGCCTCCGGGAATGTGGCCGGCATTTCGCTGTTGATCACGCTGGCCAGATAGTCTTCCAGCGCCAGCACGTTGACGGCGATCAGTTGATTACCCGGCTTGCGGAAGATGCGGACACTCCCGCGGTACAGCGTCTTTCCCACGCGAATGGCCGGTGACCGGACAGGAACCAGCTCCACCTGGCTGATCGCGAACGATGTATCGCCGACGCGAATCGCGTTACCGACCGGCATCACCGTCGATTCGGGGAGCCGGTCGCCATCGCCGAGGATCTTCGGGCTGCCCGGTGCGAGCACCCGGTACGGGCCGTCGATCGACAGCGTGATCACATCCAGCGGCGCCGGCGTCAGATTGACGCGCACCGGTGGATTCCAGGAATCGACGAGCAGCGAACCGGAGTCGCCCGCCGGCGCATTGTTTGTCCGCGATTGCTGGCCGGGCAGACTGGAAGTGAGCATCGTCCATGCCAGCCCGCTCAACGGTACGGCCGAGACGGCTGCCGCAGTCAGGATGTTTCGACGATTGATGTAAGAAGGCGAGTCCATGCCCGTTCCCTGGCCGAGGACTGGAGGCTGATTCACGAATGGCTCAGGCAGGCGGACACGCGATCTCCCCGGCATTGAAGTCCGGTTCTTCGGGATCGCCTGCCCCTGCCTGGCGGTAATTTCCTCGGAATCCGCTCGCGATGTCAGCCCCATTTCCCGGCTTTGCTTCAGAAAAGCGATGCCGTTCATTCCCCGGTCAGATTCCGGCCGATGTCCCGGCAGTCCAGAGATGAATCTTCTCGCGAATCCGTTCCTCATCGAGCGGATCCGGCTGAAGCTGCACCAGCGTGTCTTCCAGCACCTGCACGGCTTCCTGCGATCGGCCTTCGTTATTCAACATCAGGGCATACTGGATTCTGACCAGCGGCAGATTCGGAGCGTGCCGCAGCGCATGCTCCCAGAGACTGCGATCGTTCTGCCACACCGGCAGATGGAGTCTCGACGCGACCAGCAGCAATCCGAGCACCGCGCCCGCTGGCAGCCAGAAGCGAGCCGGCAACGTGGTGCCTTCCGTCCCCGACAGGTGAGATTGCCGGCAGACCTCCAGCAGTCGCAGCATGCCTCCCGTCAACATGGCAAAGAACGGGATGCACGGCAGATAAAGATACCGGTCGTTCATCAGCGTTGTGATAGGGGTCAGATTCAGCACGGGAATCAGCAGCAGCAGAAACGATGCGGCGGCCAGCACGATCAGCGGATACCGCCGGCGGATGCGCCACAACCCGGCCGAAACAACGATCCAACCGAGGCTCGTCAGCGCCACCTCGCCCGCGATTCCTGTGACCGGAACGTCATACATCACGCTCAGTCCGCGCGGCCACACCAGCATCCGCACGTAATCCCGCAGGATGAGCGCATCGACCGCGAGGATCTGCCCTTTGCTCAGGTGCATGTGGTCGCGAACGCCGCCGAGCGACGAGGTTTGCGCGCTCATTGTTGTCAGCAGCATCCACAGCGAGAGCACTCCGGGAATGATCTGCCGCGCCAGAGCTTCCGTGAATTTCTTCCGGCAGATCATCAGGTCGTAGAGCAGCACAATGGCTGGAACCACCACGGTCAGCGACTTGGCCAGCAGCGCGGCCACGAAGAAGAACAGTCCCCACAGCTCCTGCCGCGCCGTTCGTTCCGGCCTCATCCAGCAGATCAGATGCGCGAGGATGAAGACGCCGCTGACCAGACCCTTGATGGACGAGATCCAGGCCACGGATTCAATCTGCACGGGATGCATGGCAAACAGGGCGGCGGTGAACCAGCCGATCCGCCTGTCGTCGCTCAACTGTGTGATCAGCACGCAGGTCAGAGTTGCACAGAAGGCATGCAGCAGCACGTTGACGACGTGATATCCGGCCGGCTCCAGACCGAAGAACGTGTATTCCAACAGCAGCGAAAAGATCACGACCGGCGAGTAATTGCGATTGATGACATCCGTCGCGATCGCCTTCAGATTCGAGGGCGACCAGCTCCGCAGGTATTCGTTGTGAACCACATACCAGGGATCGTCCCAGTTCACGAAGTCGTAACCCCGGACCGGCCAGTACGTCACGACGGTCAGCAGGAGCAGCGACAGCCACCACAGATGCGGCTGCAGCCGGAAGCGATCCAGTGACAGATTCGAGAACACGATGCGGAAGCCTTCCTGGAGACTGCCGTCCGCAGAGGAGAACTGCGGACGTGAATCGCACCGGCAAACATAGTTCGCAGTCCCGGCTCAGGTCCGGACGGGACCAGCCAGCAGCCGATCAGGCCGTCTTCTCACGCGCCGATCCGGTTCGCTCACTGCAATCCGCAGAACCGTCAGGCTCGTCAGATCGCACGGAGCCGGTCCTGATGAAGTGACACTCCGTGGCCGCCGCTTTTTCAAACCGGTCCGCCGCGCGGTGTGAGGTACAGTGATGGAACATGATTCCGCCGGTTCCGGTGGAGACACTTTTTCCGGGTGTGATCACAACATGGGCGGCGGCAGGCAGATTCCAGGCAGCGGTCAAGGACCAGCAGTGATGAACGACGATCCCGCACCATCGATCAACAGCCCGGTCGGAGGCGAACTGGATCAGGTACTTCGTTCGGTGAATCCGGGTCTGGCCAGCGTGCCCGCTCCAAACGGACAACGACCGCGCATCGTCGTCGTCATGCCGGCCTACAACGCCGAAACGACGCTCGAACGCACCATCGCCGACATGCCGATGAGCATGATTGATGAAGTCATCCTGGTGGACGACGGCAGTCGCGACCGCACGGTCGAACTGGCTCGTTCGCTGGGACTGACGGTCATCGTGCATCCGCAGAACCGCGGCTACGGCGGAAATCAGAAGACCTGCTACGCCGAGGCTCTGCAGCGCGGAGCGGACTACGTCGTCATGGTTCATCCCGACTATCAGTACGACAGCCGCGTGATCGACGTCGCGGTAAAGATCATGCAGCTCGACATCCTCGATGTCGTCATGGGCAGCCGCATCCGTACTCGCAAAGAGACGCTGGAAGGCGGGATGCCCGTCTGGAAATACATCGCGAACCGCGGCCTGACCACCATCGAGAACATTCTGCTCGGCCAGAACCTCGGCGATTTTCACAGCGGCTTCCGGGCCTATCGCCGCGAAGTGCTGGAGACGATTCCCTTCGAGAACAATTCGGACGACTTCGTCTTCGACAGTCAGTTCCTCGCGCAGGCCGTTCACTTCGGTTTCCGGATCGGCGACATCCCCGTTCCCGTCCGTTACTTCGACGAAGCCTCCAGCATCAACTTCCGGCGCTGCATCACCTATGGCTGCGGAACGCTGGGAGTGATGGCCTCCTACTGGCTGAACCGTCTCGGCCTGCGGCGTTCAAAACTGTTCGCCACAGCCGCGCGGTCACTGATGGGATCGAGAGCAGGTGCCGCTGGACGCTCGACATGACGTCCCGCGAAGCCGGGAGTTGCTCCCGCAATCGCGCCCCGTGCGCGAACCTCACCCGCCGCATTGCCCCTGGTCTGCTCAAACAGATCTCACGCGGTCAGGAATGAGACTTTCGCTTGTTTGACCCGCAGCCAGAGGCGCAGGCGTCAAGCGGGCCACTCGCACGCCTGCGGCTGGCGGTCAAACAACTCAATCACGACCGTGTGAGGGATAACACCCCGACACCAGAAACCAGTCTCGCTATGAAACGCCGACAAGCCGGCTGGTGCCACTTCTTCCGTTCTGAAGTCCTCTTCAATTCAACAACAGAGAGAGCGCTGGTTCTGCTGGAAGCGGCTTCCAGTCATCGCCAGGCAACCTGGTCATTATCTACTGGTTTTGCCGTTGACAGATACTGGTTAACCAGTAGATTGCCGCTCATAAATGGCGGGAATCATCTGCCAGGGAAAGTGAGGACGACATGGCCAGGCCGAAGACGCCGCATCCGACGGCGGCGGAACTGGAGGTTCTGCAGATCCTGTGGGATCGCGGTCCCAGCACGGTGCGTGAGGTGCTGGAAGTTCTGCCGAAGGAGCGAGCTTATACGTCGGTGATGAGTCTGTTGAATGTGATGTTCGAGAAGGGGCAGGTTTCGCGCGAGCCGGAAGGAAGGGCCTTCCGTTACACGGCGAAACATCAACCGCAGCATCACGAAAGTTCGATGATCGGCGATCTGCTGGAGCGGGTCTTTTCCGGATCGGCCAGCGCGCTGGTGGCGCGGCTGCTGGAACAGGCGCAGCCTTCTGATGAGGAACTCACCGAGATTCGGCGCCTCATCAGCGATCACAAGCGACGAAAAACGCCGCCATCCTGAGACATCCGACCAGGAAAAGGCCGAGTGTCACGGGCTGTTGTTTCTTTGATGGCGTCGAGTTGCAACTCCTGCGCTGTACGGACTGTTGATTGTCCCTGCTCTGCATCCTTTCAGGCGAATTCGCCGGGAGCGGTTTCATGCTCTGGATGACCGATGAGTTTCAGCGACGTCTGCTGCTGACCCTGGCACATTTTCTCTGGCAGGCTGTCGCGGTCACGGCCGTGTTGACCGTCCTGACGACCGCGTTCCGAATCCAGCGACCGACCGCGCGTTACGCCGTCAGCCTGCTGGCATTCGCAGTCATGGCGGCCTGTCCGATCGCAACGTGGCTGTTGATGCCGGTCGAACCGGTTCCAGCTTCCGCGATGACGGCTGACGCACCTGCGATCATCACGGTGCCCTCTCCATCAGAAGTCGTGTCGGACAATCCTGAGCCGATCGTGATGCCGGACAGCGCGAGTGTTTTCGACGCTTTGATCGGCATCAGTCCGGTTCCCGAAACCAACGGGTTGCCGCCGCTGCAGAACACCGACCGGACGGTGGAGCCTGCTCCCGTCCACGACTGGCGCGCGGTTCTGCGGATTGCTGAGCCGTACATCATCGGAATCTGGCTGGCGGGCGTCTGTGTGCTCAGTCTGCGGCTGCTGCTGGGAGCGGTGGGGATTCGACGCTGGCGGCGGCGCGGGCTGGTTCCAGCGGAAGAACTACTGGCGGCTGTGAAACGGATCTGTGATGTGTTCGGCATGGCCATGCCGCTGGTGCGCATCAGCGGACAGGTGAGCGAAGCGGTTGCCGTGGGCCTGCTGCGACCGATGATTCTGCTGCCGGCATCGTGGCTCACGGAACTGCCGCCGGACATGCTGGAAGCCGTGCTGGCCCACGAACTGGCTCATCTGCGACGGCTCGATCTGTGGGTCAATCTGATGCAGCGCATTGTCGAGACGCTGCTGTTCTATCACCCGGCCGTCTGGTGGCTGTCGCGACGATTGAGAAATGAGCGCGAGCTGTGCTGCGACGCGCTGGCCGTTGAGGTCACGCGCGATCCGCTGCGGTATGCGGAGACGCTGGAGCATGTCGCGCGGCTCAATCAAACGACGGAAGCCTCGCGGCTGGCGGTCGCGTTCCATCCGGAGGAAGGCACGCTGACGCATCGCATCCGGCAGTTGCTGGAACCGGTCCCGCAGGCCGTTTCTGGAACCGCATGGCTGGCTGGATGTGTGACGCTGATCCTCGTTCTGGCCATCCCGGTCAGCGCGTTTGTAACTCTACATTCAAATCAGCATTCGTCTTCGGAAGAGACGACTGCGGCCGTTGATGATGCCGACGACGATCAGACTCAAGAGGCTGATTCCACGGCTGCGAATGATCCGGTCGAAGCCGATCTGATCGACTGGCCGCAGTGGGGACGCGGGCCGCATCGCAACAATGTGGCCAATGCGACGGTCCCCGCTGTGTGGAATCTGGAGCTGGGCACGAACGTGGCCTGGACCGCGAAGCTCGGCACCGCCACGTACTCGTCACCGGTCGTGGCGGGAGGCAAGGTCTTCATCGGGACCAGCAACGGCGCGGCGCTCAATCCTGCTCATCCCGCGTCACAGGATCTGGCCTGCCTGGTGTGTTTCGATCAGGCCACCGGAAAACTGCTCTGGCAGTATGCCAGCGAGAAGCTGCCGGCCGGCCGCGTGCATGACTGGCCGAACATCGGCCTGTGCTCGACCGCCAGTGCGCACGGCGACCGTGTCTGGGTTGTGACGAACCGCTGCGAAGTCGTGTGCCTCGATGCGAACGGCTTTCGCGATGGCGAAAACGATGGGCCGTTCCGGGCTGAGGCGGCTCAGACGGAACTGGATGGTGATGTGGTCTGGAAGTTCGATGTGTTCGGCGAGCTGGGCGTGAGGCCGTTGCATCAGGCGGTGTCCAGCATCGCGCACGTTGATGGAGTGCTGCTGCTCAACACATCCAATGGTCCCGACGAGTCTCATCAGAAGGTTCCGGCACCGCAGGCACCGAATTTTCTGGCGCTGGACGCGGCGACGGGACGAGTGCTGTGGACGGACAATTCTGCGGGTGAATCCATCATCGTGGGTGGCAGTTCGTGTTCGTGTTCAGGAACGTCACCGGCCGTCGCGACCATTCACGGAGTTCGCCAGGCGATCTTCGCGGGGAAGGAAGGCTGGGTGTACGGCTACAGCTTCGATGATCTGAAGCAGGGCCGGACGACTCGCCTCTGGCAGTTCGACTGCAATCCAAAGACATCCCGCTACATGCTCGGCGGTCGAGGCCGTCGGAACACAGTGATTGGCTCGCCGGTCGTCTGGAACAACCACGTCTATGTGGCCACCGGCCGGAATCCGGAACAGGCTGAAGGAGAAGCTGATCTGTGGTGTATTGACCCGTCGAAGCGCGGCGACATCAGCAGCGAACTCGTCTTCAACAAGTCCTTCGAGAACGGTGAGAAGCCCGTTCCGCACAAGCCGTACTGCGCCTGCGAAGAGGACAAAGGCGACTTCACGCGGCCGAATCCGAATTCCGGTGCCGTCTGGCATTACTCGTCGCAGGACCGCAACGGCGATGGAGAGATCGGTTTTGAAGAAACTTTCCATCGGTCGCTGAGCAATCCCGTGATTCACAACGGCCTGCTGTTCATCGCCGACACATCCGGCCTGCTGCACTGCCTGGATGCGAAGCAGTCCGTCAACGGTCAGCCGGTGGTGCATTGGACTCACGACCTGATGGCCGCCTGCTGGAGCACTCCGCTGATCGCCGATGGCAGAGTCTATGTCGGCGATGAAGACGGCGATGTCGCGGTCTTCGAGCTGTCGACGCAGAAGAAACTGCTGGCCGAGAATGCGCTGGATGCGCCGGTCTATGCAACTCCGTGTGCGGCCGGAAGAACATTACTCGTCGCCTCCATGAGCCAGCTCGTGGCACTCGGTGACCGGCTGGAATCATCCGCCAGCATCGTGCAGGTCGATCGGCAAAGTTCCGAGAGAGCGGCACCCGTCGTCCATGCGAAGATCACTCAGGTCGATTCGCGCGCCGGAACCGTGCGGATCAGCGCTGGCAGCGATGATGGTGTGAAGCCGGGAATGCGGTTCGAGATTCGTGAACCGAAATCGAAAGACAGTGTTCCAGCGAGGCCGGCCGTGAAGGGAGCGATTGAGATTGTCCGGGTTCTCAGCACGGACCAGTCTGAAGGGCGGATCGTCACTGCTGACAGAAACAATGGTCCGTTGCAGGGGGACGATGCGTTCCTGAGTTCGGAAGCGACTTCAGGACCTGCAGACACGGAGCCTCAATGGGGACCGGTCACGAATGGTCTGCGGGCGCGTGTCGTGCCGGTTCCGGCTGCGATGAGTGAGGATGCGATTGATCTCAGTCAAGCCGTGACGACTTTCGAATCTCTGGACGGTGTCGCGCTGGCCGTGGAGATCGAGAATGTCTCCGACCAGCCGCTGCCGGTGCGCGAACTGCGCTACGGCGCGAACTACGGGGATTCGAAAGGCAGGCTGGCGTCCGACTGGTTCGGGCAGTTTCTGTTCTCGATCGACTACTTCGATGCGGCCGGAACGAGGATGGAAAGGCCGGAACTGATTCCCGTTGGAAAAGAGACCGGCATGTCCGACGGCGCTCTGACG
>Ga0172376_10002984_pt1 | contig 20377 bp, 11 predicted proteins | sample Lak35m_FD_121114 | JGI IMG/M metagenome (GOLD analysis project Ga0172376, IMG submission 121114) | Freshwater microbial communities from Kabuno Bay, South-Kivu, Congo - kab_092012_35m | ecosystem: Environmental > Aquatic > Freshwater > Lake | place: Democratic Republic of the Congo: South-Kivu... | reverse complement strand
CGTTGGTGACGAAGGTCCACCTGCAGGCGCAGAACTACGTGTCCAAGGGCAGCGAGCTGATCCTGATCGGCCATCCCGGGCACCCCGAGGTCGAGGGCACGCGCGGACGCATCGAGGGCAAGGTGCATGTGCTTTCGACCGTCGCCGAGGTCGAGGCGCTGGTGGTCGACGATCCATCGAGCCTCGCCTACGTCACGCAGACGACGCTCTCCATCGACGACACGCGCGAGGTCATCGACGCCTTGGTGCGCCGCTTCCCGCACATCGTCGGACCGGAGCTGAAGGACATCTGCTACGCCACGCAGAACCGCCAGAACGCGGTCAAGCAATTGGTCGACGGACGCATCGACATGTTGCTCGTCATCGGCTCGCGCAACAGCAGCAACTCGAACCGCCTGGCGGAACTCGGCGTGCGCTCGGGAGTGCGCAGCCACCTGATCGACGACGCCAGCGAGATCCGCCCGGAGTGGCTGGTCGGCGCGCGCGCGATCGGCGTCACCGCCGGAGCCAGCGCGCCCGAGCAGTTGGTGCAGGAGGTGCTCGAACGCCTGCGCGAACTGGGCATCGAGCGCGTCGAGGAACTCGAGGGCGAGAGCGAGACGACCGTGTTCAAGTTGCCCGACTTGCTCGCGCAGGGCTGAGCGCGAAGTACTCGATGCTGCACCTCGCCTGGCTGGCTCTTCTCCCGCTCGTCGCTCCGCAAGGAGCAGACGCCAAGGCCGATCCGCTGGACGCCATGGTGGCCGAAGCCGAGCGCGACGCGCGCGAGGGCCGCTACGACAAGGCGCGCGCCGCCTACCTGACCTTGGCGCGCAAGCACCCGGGGACGCCGCAGGGCCTGCTCGGCGAGAAGCGCTCGCGCCCGAGCGCCTACCTAGGATGGGCCCCGATCAAGGAGAGCGGTCCGTCCGCGAACCGCGTCGACATCGTCTTCATGGGCGACGGCTACGAATGGGAGAGTCTCAAGGCCTTCGACAAGCTGGCCGAGGACGCCGCCACCGTGCTGGCGCGCGACGAAGTCGTGCGCGAGTACGCCAACTACTTCAACTTCGCGCGCGCCGTGCTCGTGTCGGCCGACAACGGCGTCGACGGGTTCGGTCGCGATTACGACACGCCGCTCGGCGCCAAGACCTTGGGCACCTTCGCCGGCCACGTCGGCATCGACCAAGCCAAGGTGCGCGAGGTGCTGGGACAGATGCCGGAGCACGATGGACAAGCCATCGTGTTCGTGAGGAACGGAGTGCTGGGCACCGGCGGCAGCGGCGTCGCCGTCATTGGTGGTCGCGAAATGAAGACCATGGTGCACGAGTTCGGCCACAGCTTCGCCGGGCTGCACGACGAGTACCAGACGCAGACCGGCCACGGCGGTGGCGGCGGCGTGCCCAGCAGCCTGAACGTCGCGTCGCTGGCGGATCCCAAGCTCGTGCCCTGGGCGCATTGGATCGCGGCCAAGCACCCGCAAGTCGGCGTGCACGAAGGCGCCGCCAGCCGCGTCAAGGGCGCTTGGCGTCCGACGGCCAACGGCTGCATCATGGACAGCGCCGAGTCGTTCTGCGTCGTGTGCCGCGAGGCGCTCGTCCTGCGCATCCACGAGTTCGTCGATCCCATCGACTCGTGCAGCCCCGAGCCGCAGGCCCAGCGCGTCAAGATCCCCCACCAAGTCGGCCCGGAAGGCTTCGTGGCCACGGTGCAGGCCATGCGACCGGCGCGCCACCAGTTGGAGGTCGAGTGGTACCTGCTGCCGGAGCGGCACTTCGCGCGCACCGGAGACGCTCCGAGCGTGCGCGACGACGATGGTGGCGCTCCGACGCGATCGCGCACGCGCAAGGGTCGTCCGTTGGCCGACCTGCGCGCCCAGCCGGTGGCGACCTCGCGGGGCAAGGCGGATGGATCGCACAAGCACACGGTCCTGCCGAAGGACCTCGAGCCCGGCGTGTGGCGCCTCGTTTGCCGTGTGAAGGACACCACGCTGCTGCGCGGCGAGAAGTTCCCTTGGGTGCTGAAGGACGGAGAGTCGCTGCTTTCGTCGGAACGCGGCTGGTGGATCGAAGTCCCGCCGCGTTGAGGCGTCGTCGGACCTAGGCGCGCGCGAGCGCCACGCGCACCACGCCTGGCAAGCGCAGCGTGGCGTCGGCACGCACGAAGGGCGCGAGTCCCGCGCGCATGTGCCGCAACGCGCGTTCGCCAGCCGCGACGCCGTGCTCCTCGACGCCCTTCTTCCACTGGCTGGACATCTCGCGCTCGAACGCCAAGCACTCTTCCAGCGAACTGAAGCGGAACTCGAGCTCGAGCTCCTCCGAGACCTCGACCACGAAGCCCGCCGCGTGCAGGCGTTCCTCCATCGCGCCGGCGCGACCGAAGCGCATCGGTCCGGGCAGGTCCTCGTGCGGCGTTGGCGCACCGAACGCGACGTGGCATGCTTCGCCTTGCAGCGCGAGGAACGGCACGCGCGCGGGTTCGGCCCACCACGAGAGGGCGAGCGGCGCGCCGGGCACGAGGTGCGCGCGAGTGGCGCGCAGCGCCCGCACCGGATCGGGCATGAGCATGTAGCCCCAACGCGACACGGCGCCGTCGAAGCGTTCACCGGCCAGATCCAGCAGCTCGGCGTCGGCCTCGACGAAGCGCACCTGCGCGATTCCAGCCTGCGCGGCGCGCCTGCGTGCGCGCGCCACCATGTCCGGCGCGAAGTCCAGACCCACCACCGCACCGCCGGATCCGACGACGCGAGCCGCTGTCAACGCCGGTTCGCCCAAGCCGGAGGCGACATCCAAGACGCGCGAGCCGGGCTTCGCGCCCGACAACTCCACCAGCCGCTCGTTCAAGCGCTGCGCACCGACCTCGAACACGCGCCACCAGCGCTCCCAAGGCTCGGCTGCGGCGGACCAGGCGGCGCGCTGCATGTCCTTGAAGCCTTCCGGCAACGCGCGCGCGCTCAACGCCGGATCCTCGCGTAGTCGAGGCGCCCCGGGCCCATCGGCAACGGCGCTGCGCCGTCCTCCAGCTGCAAGGGCTCGAGCACCAAGCCGGTCGCGTCGATGCGCTCGAGTTCGCGGTGCGGCAGCAGCGGCCGCAATCGCACCAGCGAGCCGGACCCGCGCGTCTCGAGCAAAGCCAGTTCCAAGCCCGGTCCTTCGATGGATGCGCGCACGAACGGGGCGAGCAACCCGGACTTGGCTTGACGGCTGCCGTCGGAATCGCGCGACAAGGCCAAGGCCGCCTGCCACGGCGGCACGCCGCCTGCCTTCGTCTGCACAGCCAGCATCGGAGCGGCCGCGAGTTGCATGGCGGCCAGCTGGGTCAACTGGCCACGACGCGCGCCATCCTCGAACGCACACAACGACAGACGTGAGCGCTCGGCGGGCAGCTCCAATCCGACCGAGTGCGAATCGACGCCATGGCGTGCCTGCGCGACGACGCCCGTGGAGAGATCGACACGCGCGCAATCGGCACCCACCAGCGCCAAGCCCACGAGTCCGTCCCCCAACGCGAACCAATCGTCGAAGCGCACGCCTTGCGCGTCGCGCGGAGGCAACTGGCCCGCGTCGAGCACCAGGCCGCGCATCCATGCGCGAAAGGACTGCGGGACGACGATCTCGAGTCCGAGCGGCGCGACGCCGACATGCTCGAGGCGCAGGCTCGATTCGCCCGCGTGCAAGGAGATCCCGATGCGCGCCGCCGACGCGCCATCGCCGATGACCACTTCGAGCACCGTGCGCAGCGGTCCCGATTCGAGCACGCGCCATGTGCCTCCTTCGCCAAGGCGCAGCGGAGCGGCCAGCAGTTCGCGGCCGCTGGGCTTGTGGACGAACGACTCGATCGCCACGGCTCCGTCCGTGCGCGACGGCGCCATGCGAAACGCCACGAGCTCGTTCTCGAAGCTTGCGCCGGAGCCCGCCGAGCCGGATGCGCGTGGCGCTTGGCGCGGAGAGACGCGCACGACGGCATGGCCCAACGCGGGCAACGGCACTCGCGCCAACGTGCCGCCGCTCGCCGTGCGTTGGCTGGAAAGCACTGCGCCCGCGTGGTCGACGACCTCGACCACACCCGACAATTCCAGCCAAGCGCTGCGCTCGAAGGGCAGCGTGTTCCAGACAACCACGGGCACTCCCGCCCCACTGGTGTCGATGGCGCCAGCATGCGCGAGGAGCACTTCCCGCTCTTGGGCGAAGGCGCGCGAGCCGAGTCGGGCGAGCGCGTCCGCGTCCTCGCCCGCATCCCAGCGCTCCATCCATGCGGCGCGCGACGGCGCGACGCCGATGTCCGCGCCGTGTTGGGCGCCAAGCCCAGCCAACAGCTCGTGGCGCGCCAGCACGGACTCGACTCGGCGCACGGCGACCAGCCGCGTCTCCGCTTCGCGATCCAACGCGAGCGGCGAGCGTTCCTTCCATTCGCCCTTCACCAACCCCGCGATGGCCGCCTCCAGTTCGCCGGCGGAAGCACCCACGATGCGCGGCGCCAGCTCGCATTCGCGCCAACGGGCGAGGGCTTGCAGCATCGCCGCATCGCCTCCTCCGCCCAATTCGACCAGCACCAGCGCCACGGACTCGCCGCCTTGGCGGGACGCCACGAAGGCGCGCCACCAACCCTCGTCGAGGGTCGGCACGCCGCCCAGGTCCGCGTGCGGGGTCGCCAGCCACGTGCCGCTGCCGTCGGCGGCAACCCAACGCTCGTTGCCCCCCGGCCGTCCGCGCGCCGCGCCACGCGCGACGAGTTGCTCGATGCCCGCCGACTCGCAGACGCGCGCCAAGACGCGCGAGAGCTGCGGATCGCCATCGAACACGGCGATGCGCGCCACGCCAGGCGGCAGGGCGCGCGCGGCCTGTTCGACTCCGCGCACGACCATGCCAGCCGTCCATTGCATGGCCGCCGCGTTGGTGCGCACGCGCAAGGCATCGGGCAGGATCAAGCCGCGCGCGGCGAGTTCCTCGGCGAAACCGCGGGCTGTGTCAGGCAAACTTGACAAGTCGCCCGCGCCGACGCCGAGCAACGGCAAGCCTGCCGCGGCCGCCGAGCGCAACGCCGGCTCCAGCGCCGCACCGGATGCTGGCACGGCGACGAAGGCGACCGACAAGCCGGCCAACTCGGGACGCCGCGCGAGCAGCCCTTCGACGCGGCGCGACGCCAAGGCCTCGACCAACGGTGGATCACGACGCAGGAAGGCCTCGTGGACCTCCTGCAAGGACTCGTCCTCGCCCGCGAACTCGAAGAAGGTCGAGCCGGTGGCGTGCAGGGCTTCCCAACGCGCCAAGGCGGCGCGGGCCGAGTCCGACAACCATGCGGCGTCGCGTCGCTCGGCGGCAAGGAACGCTCGCACGAAACGGTGGTCGGAGCCACCGGCGCGCACGAGTCGCAGCGTGGCGCCGTGCAAGCGCAAGCGGCCCTCGCGCGGCAGCTCGAGACCACGCACGCCGAAGTCCGCCGCCAACGCGCGGTGCACCAGCCAGCGCCCGTCGCCCAACGGCAACACCCCACCTGCGGAGGGATCAAGCCGCAGGCGCGCCGGGCGACGCTCGCCTTGCGTGCCGAGCACGACCAATTCGCAGTCGAAGGGCTCGGCCGGAGCCTCGATGCACAGCCACGCGTCGTAGGACTTGCCGCCATCGAGCGGCGCGAAGGAGAGCAGCTCGCCGGCGGCCGAGATGGCGCGATCCGGCGGAGCGAGGCGCATGAGCACGCCGTCGCCCAGCACGCACAAGGGGTCGCTTTCGAGGCCGCGCGAGCGTCGCGGGCCGAAGTCGATCGGCAACCAGGGATCGCCGACCACGGCGCCGGGAGGCAAGGCCAGTGGCGCGGTTGCCGCAGCACCACCATCGGCGAGCGCGACATGCGCGCTGTTGCCTTCGTCGTGCCGCTGGAGCGCGTGCAGGCCCGCGACGGCCGGCGAAAGCGGCTCGCGGCGGCCGTCGGCTGCACGCAGCTCGATGGATGCGAAGCGGGCGAGGCTCGCGCCGACCTCCTGCGAGCGCGCCACGAAGCGCGCCGCGACCAGTTCCCGCCCGGCGTGCTCGTCGAGCGGCACCTCGACCACGCGCTCGCCCTCGCGCGCATCGCGCGCCGCGGCCTGCGTCAGGCCGCCGTCCGACCAGGCAAGCTCGACACCACACCGCAGTGCGCGCACGCCATCGTCGTCCAAGGCGTACACCAAGCGGTCGCCGAGGGCCGCGCGCCAAGCGGGCGTCGAGAGCGGCAACTGCGGATCGCGCCACTCGCCAGCCTCGCGCGCTCCGAGGAAGGCGTGGGCTCCGCCGGCGAGGGGCGGCAGCCGCGCTGGCGGCAGTCCCGGCTTGGGTGCTTCGCGGACCTGGCAGGCGACGAGGGCGAGGCAGAGGACCAGCTTGGTGGCGATGCGAAGGGAGAGCAGACTGTGGCTCATGCGAGTTGGATGCACGTGCCTGCCGGAGGCGCGGACCGGCAGCCCACGATGGATCGCCACTCACTCTACGAAGCCGCGGTGCAGGATGCCGAGCAACTGTGCGCGTTCCTTGAACGCTTGCATGGAGCCGGCCCTTCGCGCCTCGGCGAAGACTGCTGTGGCACGGCACTGCTGGCTCGCACCTTCGTGGCCCGCGCGCCCGGACGCGACGCCGTGGCGCTGGATCTCGATCCGGATGTCCTCGCGCGCGCTTGCGCCCCGGGCGTGGTTCGCGTGCAGGGCGATTTGCGCGCGAACCTCGAGCTCCCGACCTGCGATCTCGTCCACCTCGGGAACTTCTCGGTCGGCTACCTGCGCACGCGCGCGGAACTGCTCGGGTACCTTGACCGGACTCGGCGACGCCTCGCGCCCGGCGGCGTGCTGACCCTCGACACCTACGGCGGGGCTCGAGCGTACCAGCGCGGCGTCATCGAGCGTCGACGCGTGTTGCGGGATGGCAGCGTGGTCGAGGCGCGTTTCGAGCGGGTCGAGTGCGATCCGCTGCGCGCGCGCGTCGTCGACCACCTGCACCTCCGCCGCTGCTTGGGCGCGGCCGTGCTCGACGACCACCCGCGCGCGTTCATCTACGAGTGGCGGCTTTGGACGCCCATGGAGCTGGTCGAGGCCGTCGAGGAGGTGGGCTTCGCCGGCTGGCGCTGGCACGCGGAGCTGGGCAGCGGGCGCGCAGGCGTGTCGGGCGCCGACCTCGACGAGGAGTGGGTGGTCCTGATGGAAGTCAGTCGCGGACCAGCTTGAGCGTGAACGGCATGGACGCCGACGGCAAGGGCACGAAGCGCAACGCGACCACCTGCTCCCCCGCCGGCGGCACGACGACGCGCTTGGCCATGAAGCTGCGCGTGTCGTCGGGCAGGTCGTCCTGCTTCCATTTGCCCGCCCAACCGACCTGCACCTCGGCCGCGAGCAACGCCGCGCGCGCAGGCGGCTCGTCGCCGACGAGCACTTGCCACGCGAGGCCGATGTCGGCGTCCTGCTTGCCGAAGCGAAGGTCGAGCGACAACGGCTCGTCGCCCGGGTTCGCGAGGCGCAGCTCGATCTCGTGCTCGACGAGGTAGTTGCCGATCGTCTCGGGATGCACGTAGGGCGGATGCAACAGCATCGGCGCGGTCTGGCGCGCATCCGGGCATTCGCTCGTCTGCACGGCCGGAGCCGCCATGAGGAACGACAGCCCATCCGCGTCGATACGCGTGGCGTCGAGACGCGCGCCGCCGCGCCACAGGAAGTTGCGCGAGACCCCGCTGACGCGACGCACATGGCACTTGGGCGGAGGGATGGACAAGTCCATCGTCTCCTGCGACCGCGCGCCACGCGCCAACAGCGCCTCGCAAGCCTCCGAAAGCTCGTGGAGCGGCGTCGACGCCCCGACGGCGACGACATGCACCTCGACGCGCGCCGCGCCACCCGACGCGGAGGCAAGTTCGGCACGCACGAGGCCGTTCACGAAACCCGAGGTCGTCGCGTCGACGCCGGCCTGCTTGGCTTGCAAGCAGGGCGTCCAACCGATCGCGCGGCCTTGGCGCGGGCCGAGGCGCACGCTCTCGAGTGGACGCGTCCACGATCCCTCCAACAAGGCGCGACCCAACTGGACCTCCGGACCATCGAGCTCGGCGAACCGGCCGTCCGTGGCCATCGCTTGTCGCGGTTCGACCAGCACGTCCTCGTCCAGGAGGTTCTTCGCGTACACCACGATGCGCACGCTCTGGCGCGCGTCCTCCGGATCGCGCACGAAGTGGTAGAGGAAGACCTCGAACGCGCCATCGATGCCGGCGAAGCCAGCGGAAAGCTGCGTGCGCATCGCCTCGGGCACGCCGCGGCCATCCTGCATGTCGAACGGCGGCAGCACCTTGGTCGTCGAATAGAGCACGCCCACGCCACGGAACAGCTCGGGCAGGTCCGAGTCGATGCGCAAGGGCCAATCGGCGCGCGGTACGAGCTCGCCCGGCAGGAGGTAGCCGTTGCAACGCGTGCACTCGTCGACGCCGCGCAAGGCGACGAGAGGGGTCCAGCGAGCTTGGGCGGCGGGCACTTGCGCGACGGCGGCGAGCAGCGTGGCGAATGCGATCATGGCGCGAGCGGATCGTTGTGTCCCGCGCGCAGCCGCAGGACGGACTTGAGCGCCGACTCGGCGACGAGCCGAGGTGCGTCCTTGGACTCGGACAGGGCCTGCAATCGCGCGGCGATCATGGAACGGGATCGGTCGTAGCCGTGCCAGCCGAGCGCCTCGACCGCGGCGATGCGCGCGGCCACGGGACGCGAGGAGTCCTCCGCCAACGCCAAGAGCGGCGGCACGGCGCGCTGCACGCGATGCAAGCGGAAGCGGCGCGCCGACTCGACCAGCTTGCGTTCGGCGCACGAGGGATCGGACAGCGCAGCCAGCTCGTCGGCGAAGGCTCGCAGCGGGGACTGCGCGAGTTCCTCGAGCTCCGCGCGCACGCCGGGGGCATCGAGGCGCGGGCCGAGGTGCTGGGCGAGATCCACCAGCTCGGCGCGCACGATGTCCGGATGCAGGCGACGCAGGCCTTCGCGGGCGTCGAAGGCCACGCGCGGCGATGGATCGAACAACGCGGCCAAGGCCAAGAGACGGATGTGCTCGGTCTCCCCCACTTCGACCATCAGCTCGATCGCCTTGCGACGCAGCAGTTCGTTGCCGTCGCGCGCGACAAGTTCCAGCACGCCGGCGAAGTCGTCCGAACGCGTGGCGGCCAAGGCGCGCAACGCTTGCAGCCGCACGCAAGCGGCCGGGTCGCGCTGCAGCAGCTGGCGCGCGGCATCGTTGGACAAGGCGCCGCGACGGGCCAGCATCCACGCCGCCTGTTCGCGTTCGCGCGCTCCGACGCCGGTGGCGCCGAGCAGCGCGGAGAGTTGGTCGTTCGACCATGCCGCCTCGGCCCAGGGATCGACGGGAACGCCGCCACGCGCCGTGGCGAAGCCGAAGGTCCCGTCGCCAAGGCACTGCGACTCGAGGTAGGGACTGCGCTTGTGCCAACGGCCGAGCCACTCTCCGGAGGCGATTTGGCCGAGATGTTCCTCGGCGACGATGTCCTGCGAGACATTGACCGAGTTCGCCACGACCACGCGGGTCGCACCGCCCTCCAACCAAGCCGTGGCGACATCGCCCTCGCGCTGGAAGGCGCCCATGAAGCACTGGTCGAGCAAGGCCACCTTGGCGCGTGGACGCGCGGACCGCGTTTCGGAGGCATCGAGCACCAACGCGGCGGCGTGAGCGCGATCGGCGGCCTCGACCTCGGGCTGCATCGCGTCGAGCAACCACTCGACGGGTACCTGCGCCTCGCCTGCGAGGCGTCCACGCGCCGCATCGAGCGACTCGCCATCCGCGACGGCGCGCCGCAGCCGCGAGCGCAAGCCACGCAGCAGGGCCGCGCGCCGCGGCTCGGTGGTGCGCGCTTGCGGCTCGCCCAAGAGCAACTGCGCATCGACATCGCCACGGGCATGGACGACGCACAGATCGAGGCGCGGATCGGCCAAGTCGCGCAGGAACCCGGAGAAGGCGCGCGCGCCTTCGTGGTGGTGCCAAGCCGACCACGACCCGGAGCCTTGCGTCGCGGGCCCGAACAAGCCGGGCAAGGCCTCGCGCCACAACTCGCGCCGCGCCGACCATGCATCGAGGGACTCGGACAGGTGGGCGTACCCTTCGAACGAAGTCGCGCGCACGAGCGGCCGCGCGCCAGACTCGATCTCCCTGGCGCGACCTTCGAAGTAGTCCGCCAACGCAGCGCGCGCGCGCGGACCTTCGAACGCCACGCGCGAGATCCAGATGTCGCGCTCGAGCTTTTGCGTGGACGAGCCTTCGAGTTCGAACCACTGCAGCGACCCGTCGCCCGCGGCGCGCGGCAAGCCGCGCCACGTCAAGTCGAAGTCGGCGTAGTACGCGTCGGACGGCACCGACGAGTCTTCGCGCGGATGGACATCCTCGTCCATCTTGAAGGCCGAGGTGAGGTGTTGCGCGCCACGCAGCATGGGCACAGGCAGCTCGCCGGCGAGCACCGCGCCTTCGACGCGCGCCTCGCGGTGCAAGCGGCGCAGTTCTTCGCGCAACACCTCGGCCGAAGCGTCCTCGGACAACACGAGGACCACACCCACGCCGCGCGCTGCATGGGCGGCGCGCCAGGCGTCGAGCGAAGCACGCGCGAGCTCGTGCGTGGCGGCGTCGACGACCAGCGCCGTGGAAACGGGCAGGGGACGCTCCGGAGCTTGGATGCGGAGCGCCTGAGCCAGCAGGAGCGGAAGCATGGCGCATCCATGGTCGCGCCGAGTGGCCGGCGAGTCGAGGGGTCGTTCGCCAACCCACCCGCGACGGGCGAGCCTCGGGTAGGCTTGGATGGGTCGCCGCTCGTGGGTCGAGGCATCCTGCGAGCGCCCGATCCCCCGCCAGATCCCACGCCCAAACCACTCCCGGACCTCCACGATGCTCGACGCCTTGATCTTGTGCGCCATGGTGCAACTGCCAGTGCAGCGCGTGACCGATTCGACCACCGACACGCTCGTGCGCTTGGCGGATCTGAACGGCGACGATGACTACAACGACGCGGGCGAGGCGGTGCAGGACTACATCGACACCGTTGGTCCGTTGCCGCTCGCCAACAACGTCGGCTTGCGCTCGACGGTCGACGGCTTCGTGCTAGTGACGGACAACAGCGAGGACACCGTGTTCGCCTTCCGCGACCACAACAACGATGGTGACTTCAACGATCCGGACGAAGCCGTGCGCTGGTTCGACGGTCGCGCCGGCGGCAACCTCTCCGGCATCCTGATGCCCTCGGCCAACGGCCTCGTGCGTGGCTCCGACGGCGTCGTGTGGGTCGCCTCGGCCAACTCCGGCAGCACGGGCGTCGATGCCGTGCTGCGCTTGCAGGACGCGAACGGTGACGGCGACGCCAACGACGCGGGCGAAGCGCTCGAGTGGTGGTCGGCGCCCGGCAATCCGGGCGGGGACTTCGTGCCGCAGGCGGTGCAGATCGGCCTCGACGGGGCGATCTACCTCTGCGACGCGCCCTCCACGGCCGGACTGCAGAAGGGCGTGTACCGCCTCGTCGACGCCAACGCCGACGGCGACGCCAACGACGCTGGCGAGCGCCTGCCGTACTTCATCCCGCCGTTCGGCGTCGCGCCGTTCTACTGGTGCCTCGAGGTCGACGCGCTCGGCTGGTTCTACACCGCCGACACGGGCAACGAGCGCGTGTGGAAGTTCAAGGACCTCAACGCGGATGGCGACGCCGAAGACGCGGGCGAGTCGTTCCTGTACTGGTCGGTGGGCGCAGCCAGCAACATCTGGGACTTGGCCATCGACTCCAACGGCGACGTCTATTGCAGCGACAACCAGGGGACCTCGCGCATCATCCGCCTGCGCGACGCCGACGGCAGCAACACGATCGGCGCCAACGAGGTCCTCGTGGTCTACGACGAAACGCTCGCCGCGGTCGCCATCGGCAACGGGCGCGGGATCGACTTTTCGCCCGCACAGCCGGCGGGGACGCCGTTCTGCTTCGGCGACGCGGGGGCCTGCCCGTGCGCGCCGGCCGGCAATCCCGGCAAGGGCTGCCCCAACAGCATCGCTCCGGGCGGCGCGCGGATTTGGACCAACGGCGTCGCCAGCATCGCCGCGGACACGCTGTCCCTCGATGGCCGCTTCATGCCGGCGAGCAGCGCGCTGTACTTCCAAGGCACGGCGCAGTTGAACAACGGCTTCGGCACCGCCTTCGGCGACGGCTTGCGCTGCGCCGGCGGCTCGGTGATCCGCCTTGGAACCAAGCTGAATTCAGCCGGCGGCACCTCGCGCTACCCCTCGGGCGCCGACGCCGCCGTGAGCGTGCGCGGCCAGTGCACGGCCGGCGCCACGCGCACCTACCAGGTCTGGTACCGGAACGCCGCCGCGTTCTGCACGCCAAGCACGTTCAACCTCACGAACGGCGTGCAGGTCGCGTGGGCGCCGTGACGATCGCCGACGTCTGTCCAGTTTGCTGGACAGACGCCGCGCGATCGCGCCGCGTCAGATCTTGACGGTGCGCCATGGCGTCCATGGGCTCGCGCCCGTGGCGCCCACGGCGCGCACGCGCCAACGCCACCAACTCGGGAAAGTCTGGTCGCTCGCGGTGGTGGCATCGACCGGCGCGACGATCGTGCCAGCCGGCGTCCACAAGCCACCTGTCGGTCGCAACTGGCGCTCGACCTCGTACCACGACTCGTTGCCGGCGTTGTCGCGCCACGTCAGGTCGACGCGCCAACTCGAGTCTGGACGGCGCGCCGCGAAGACGGTCGGCGCGCGCGGCGGCGGCGGTGGACGCACGATCAGGATCGCCGTGCGAGCCTCCGACAAGCCGCCGGCGTCGGTGACGCGCGCCGTCAACACATGCGTGCCCGTCTGCAGGTTCGCCACCACCACGTACGCACCTACGCCCAGCGGACCTTGCAGGCTCGAGCTCCACTCGATCGCGGCCGAGAGCACGCCGTCCTCGCGGTCGCTGCTCGTGCCTTGCAGCATGGCCGAGGCACCGTGGGCGATCGCGGTGCTCGTGCGTGGAGCGAGGATGCGCACGGTGGGCGGAGTGTTGGGCGCGGGACTGCCGCCGACCGCCGCACCCGCATCGAGCAAGCCACCGGTGGCGACGACTCCGGTCCAACCCGGCAGCGGCCTGGCCGTGGCGATCAGGCGCTGGCGCACTTGCAAGGCGCTCCACGCGGGATTCGCCGCCCATACCAGCGCCGCGGCCCCCGTCGCGTGCGGAGCCGCCATCGAGGTGCCTTGCAGGTGGCTGTAGCCGCCGCCCGGCCAAGTCGACTGGATCGCCACCCCTGGCGCTCCGAGGTCGACATGGCGTGCGCCGTAGTTCGAGAAGTAGGCGCGCGCTCCGTCGTTGTTGCATGCGGCCACGCCGAGGATGGTGTCAAGTGGATAGGACACCGGGTACGAGGCGCTGGCATCCGTGTTGACATTGCTGTTGCCCGCCGCGGCCACGAACAAGTGCCCCGCGGCGCCGGCGTTCCTGATGGCGTCGCTCAGCGCTTGCGTATAGCCGCCACCTCCCCAGCTGTTGTTCGACAGCTTGATTCCATTGCGCCTGCAGTAGTCGATGGCTGCGATGGCGCCCGAGGTGTAACCACCGTTGGGACCTAGGAAGCGCAACGCCACGAGCTTGCAGCGCCACGCGACTCCTACCACGCCGACTCCGTTGTCGCCGACCGCGCCGATCGTGCCGGCGACGTGCGTGCCGTGGCCTTGCTCGTCGAACGGATCCGCGTCCTGCGCGTAGAAGTCCCACCCGCGCACATCGTCGATGTGGCCGTTGGCGTCGTCGTCGACTCCATTGCCGGGGATTTCGTCGACATTCGTCCAGATGTTCGCGGCCAGGTCGGGATGCGAGTGGTCGATCCCCGTGTCGATCACGGCGATGGCGAAGTCGGCCGCGCCTTGCGTCACGCTCCACGCCTCGGGCGCGTTGATGTCGAACCCGGCGACCCCTGGATCGCCCGCGACCGTCTGGCCGTTGTTGTGCAGGCCCCAAAGCTGTCCATAGTTCGGGTCGGTCGGATCGGCTAGCGGCCGCACGACGCGATCGGCCTCCACCAGATCGACGAAGGGCGCCAACCGCTCGCGCGCGATATGCGGCGGCACGCGGATCACGAGCAACTCGAGACCTTGCGACGAGTCCTCCGCGCGCGTGCTGCCGTCGCCGACCAGCGCGCGCACGGCTTGCTTGTAGCCCTCGCCGACATCCTCGGGAAAGCGCACCAGCACCCCGGTCGGGTTGTGCGGCAAGCCCGGAATCGCCTCCAGCGACCGCGCCGCGAAGCGCTTGGCCGCCACGGACACCCCTACGCCCCGCAGCGCCTGCGCCCCAGACGCCCCAGACGCCCCAGATGCTTCGGAAGCAACCGACAAGACGCACCACGCAAGCGCGACGCGAAGAAACCAGATGCAGCGCATCACCACACCAACGGGAAGTCGGTCCTGGCGCGTCGCACGCGGCGCATCCCCCATGCCCGCGTCCGCCGGTCGCGACTTCACCGGCGCACATGCGCCCGGGTCCCCCGCGGCGCGAGGGCTGCCCACCCTCGCCGACATTCGTGTCGCCGGGGCGGGGGGTGGGACTTGAGGAGGGGCTCGAATTTGATGCTGGCCCCGGTGATTGTGCGAGATCTCGGGCCATCGCAGCGCGGATTTGGGCACTTGGGTGCTGCCTGCCGAGGTTTCCCGGACGTCTAGGAGAGTGGAGGGGTGCGCATGTGCGCCAGCCCGAGGCCTGGAGGCAATACCCGTCAGGGATTGCAACGGGCATCGTTGCCTGGCGGGAGAGGCGGCCTCTCCTGATGGATGGCCGCAACCCCGGCCATGCCCTGCTCCAACGGCGTGGCCGATCCATCCCCGTGGCGGAGTTCATCCCCTTGGGATGCACGGCGTCTGCCAGCGCGTGCGTCCAGATGCGAGCCCCTTGCGCGCATCGAGTCAACCCAGCTAACCAGCTCCACGAAGCCCAGAGGCCGACACCCGCTCCCGCACCACGCAACATCACCACGCGCTCATCGAGCGATGGCTGCCTGCGACACACGCCGCCAGGCATCTCCGAGCCCCTGCGGTCACGAGCACCAACGGTGCTGGTGCCCCGCGGCTTGAACCCGCGACGGTCCCCGGAAGCGCATCGCGTGCACCGCGCACAATGAACGGGGCCAGCATCAAGAAAGTGGAGTGCGAGAGTGGCTTATCGCCACCCCCGCACCCCATCCCATCATGCCCTCGACCGACTCCCCAGCCGACCGAGGACATACCACCCCGGGACATGAAGCCCCGCGGTAGTTCCAAGGTCGATCAGAGGGTGATCGACACGTATGCGGTCCACGCGCTCGCGGCCGTGCCGTTGCGGGCGCGGATGCGGTAGCGGAAGGTGCCGAGGCCGGCGGTGTTGGTCGTGGCGGTGGTGTTGGCCGGCGTGGTGAGGGTCGTGGTCTCGATCCAAGTCGAGCCCGAGCGGCGTTGGCGCTCGATCTCGAAGCCTGTTTCGTTGGTCGAGTTGTCGCGCCAAGTCAGGCTGGCGAGGCCGGCGGATTGGCGGCGCACGCGAAAGTTGGTGGGCGCGTTCGGTGGCGCAGGCGGCGGTGTACTGCCCACGGTCACTTGACGCGTGGCCGTGGCGATCAGGCCACCGATGTCCACGACGCGGGCGGTGATCGTGTGCACGCCCGTGCCCAGGGCCGAGGTGCTGATCGTCGCGCCGGTGCCGAGGTTGCCGACGAGGTTCGAGCTCCAGGTGATGGTGCTCGAGAGGTTCCCCTGCTCGGGATCGTTGGCCGTGCCGCTGAAGGTCACGATGATGCCGACGCCGACGCTGATGTTGCCGCTCGGCGTCGTGATGGACACCGTGGGTGCTGTGTTGGGCCCGGGCACGTAGCCCATCGCCGCCGCGGCATCCAGGACACCTCCGGTGGCCACGATGCCCTCCATCGCAGCCACCGGACGCGTCGTCGACAGGATCCGGGAACGGACCTGTGCGAAGTTCCAGCCCGGATTCGCGCTCCACACCAAGACGGCGGCCCCCGCGACATGGGGCGAGGCCATCGAAGTGCCGTTCATCCACGTGTAGACATTCGACAAGTAGGTCGAGTGGATGTTCATCCCCGGCGCTCCGATGTCGACGCTGGTGTTGTTCCAGTTCGAGAAGGACGCGCGCGTGTCGTCGTTGGTGGTCGCCGCCACGGAGATGATCGAGTCGTGCGGATACGCCGCGGGGTAGAAAGGCACCACACCGCTGTCTTGGCTGTTGTTGCCGGCGGCGGCGACGAACAAGTGACCGGCGGCGCCCGCTTGGGCGATGGCGTCGGACAAGGACTGCGCGAAGGTCGTGCTGCCCCAGCTGTTGTTACTGACCTTGACGCCCTTCGCGCGGCAGTAGCCGATCGCCAACACCGCGTCGGAGGTCAGACCGCCCGTCGCGCCGATGAAGCGCAGCGGCACGAGCTTGCACCGCCAGGCGACGCCCGCGTTGCCGATGCCGTTGTTGCCGACGGCGCCAATCGTGCCCGCGACATGCGTGCCGTGGCCATGCTCGTCGACGGGGTTGTTGTCGATCCCTGCGAAGTCCCAACCGCGCACATCGTCGACATAGCCATTGCCATCGTCGTCGATGCCGTTGCCCGCGATCTCGCCCGGGTTGCTCCAGATGTTCGCGGCCAGATCAGGGTGCGTGTGCAGGACGCCCGTGTCGATCACCGCCACGGCGAAGTTTGGGTCGCCCGCTCCCATGTCCCATGCCTGCGGAGCGTTGATGTCCGCGCCGGCGATGCCGAAGTCGGCGTTGACCGTCTGGCCGGTGTTGTGGCAACCCCACTGGTTGGCGAAGTTGGGATCGTTGGGCAGGCCGGTGGTGCGCTGGACGGCGTCCAGTTCGGCGTACTCGACGAATCCAGCCAAGCGCTCGAGCGCCATTTGCGGACGCAGGCGCGTGGCGACGAGCTCGAGGCCGAGCTCCTTGTCCAGGTGTTGGTGGGCTCCATCGCCGACCAAGGCGCGCACGGCGGCGCGATACGCCTGAGTGTCGCCGGGAGCGAAGCGCACCACGACGCAGGTGGGACTATGGTGCAGCGCCGGCACGCGCTCGAGCGCACCGAGCGCCAGCGCGTGGGCCGCGCGCATGGTGGGCGCGAAGGACGCATCGGACGACTGGATCGCCCGCAGCGGAGAGGCCGAGGCGATGGCGAGGACCGCGAGCGCGTGGGCGCTCGGGTGAAGCCAGTTGGCAGTCATGGGACACCACTCTCATGCGTCAAATACCCTTGACGCACAGGGTGGGAACGGAACACCGCGCTCGAGCGCGTCGCGCAGGCGACGCAAGGAAACGCGATGCGATGGGGAGGAGAACCCCCGCCCGAGCCTCCGTGGGAACGGTGGCGGCTGCCTTGGCAGGCGTCGCTTTATCGCGACTGACGCATTTGACGATACAACATGTGAATAGAAAAGGTAGTTCGAGGAATTGTTGCGTGCACCTTGGTGACTCGACCGTGCTATCTCGCGCACCTGCGACTTGCAGGTGCGCAGACGAAGCAGGGGCCGCAACCGCGACCCCTGCCTCGTTCTCGTCTCGATGCCCGCTGCGCTCGCATCAAGCAGGCGCAACGCGCAAGCGCACCATCACAACGTCACGGTGCGATATCCCGTCCACGCGCTAGCCGCCGTGCCGTTGCGTGCGCGGATGCGGTAGCGCCAAGATCCGACGCCAGCCGTGTTCGTGGTCGCGGTCGTGTTCGCCGGCGAGCTGAAGAAGGTCGTGTTCGTCCACACCCCGCCCACGTTCTGCTGGCGCTCGATCTCGAAGCTCGTCTCGTTGTTGGAGCGGTCGCGCCAGGTGATGCGCGCGACGCCGGCGCTTTGGCGCGTGACGGCCAAGTTCGACGGCGCGACGGGTGCTGTCGGGTTGTTGACGGTCACCGTGCGCGTGGCCGTGCCCTGCAGGCCACCCGAGTCGGTGACGCGCGCCGTGATGGTGTGCGTGCCGACCGTGAGGGCCGTGGTCGTGAAGGTCGCACCCGTGCCGATCTGGCCGATCAGGCTCGACGTCCATACGAGGTTGGCCGTGAGGACGCCGTCCTGGGTGTCGTTCGCGCTGCCGGCGAAGGTCACCGCGGTGCCCGTGGTCGTGGTGATGTTGGCCGACGGCGCGGTGATCGTCACGGTCGGGGCCGTGTTGCCCGGAGGCGCCGTGCTGACGGCGGCCTGCAGGTTCAACACGCCTCCCGTGGCCACGACCCCGGCGAGGCCGGTGACCGCGCGCGTCGTGGTGAGGAGGCGCGAACGCACCTGCGTGTAGGTCCAAGCCGGGTTCTGGCCGTAGACCAAGGCCGCGGCGCCGGCGACATGCGGCGAGGCCATCGAGGTGCCGCTGAGGTAGGCGTAGCCGCCGTTCAAGTAGGTCGAGTAGATCGTCGAGCCCGGAGCGCCGAGGTCGACGCTGGTCGAACCGTAGTTCGAGAAGCTCGAGCGCGTGTCGTTGTTGGTCGTCGACGCCACGCAGACGATGTTGTCGAGGTTGTAGCCGCCAGGGTACTGCTGGCTGACTTCCATGTTGATGTTGCTGTTGCCCGCGGCGGCGACGAACAGGTGGCCGACCGTCTTCGCGTTGTTGATGGCGTCGAACAACGACTGCGTGAAGCCACCGCCGCCCCAACTGTTGTTGGAGACCTTGATGTTGTTCGTGCGGCAGTAGTTGACCGCCAGCACGGCGTCGGAAGTGAAGCCGCCCGTCGGCCCGAGGAAGCGCAGCGGGATCAGCTTGCATCTCCAAGCGACGCCCGCGACGCCCACGCCGTTGTTCCCCACCGCTCCGACGGTGCCGGCGGTGTGCGTGCCGTGCCCGTCCGTGTCATCGGGGTTGTTGTCGATGCTGAAGAAGTCCCAGCCACGCGTGTCGTCGACATAGCCATTGGCGTCGTCGTCGATGCCATTGCCCGCGATCTCGCCCGGATTGGTCCAGATGTTGGCGGCGAGGTCGGGGTGCGTGTACTGCACGCCCGTGTCGATGATGGCGATCTTGAAGTTCGCGTCGCCCGTGTAGGTGTCCCACGCCTCGGGCGCGTTGATGTCGGCACCGGCGATGCCGGGGTCGGCGTTCACGGTCTGGCCGGTGTTGTGCATGCCCCACAGCTGCGAGTAGCCGGGATCATTGGGCGTGGCCGACTTGCGCACGACCCAGTCGCGCTCGGCGTACTGCACGAAGGGCGACAGGCGCTCGATCGCGACCTCGACGCGCAACTTGGTGTTGACGAGCTCGATGCCGAGACCCGACTCGACGATGCGGAAGCTGCCGTCGCCGACCAGGGCGCGCACGGTTTGCTTGTACTCCTCGGAGGCGCCATCTTCGAAGCGCACGAGGACCGCCGTCGGGTTGTAGGCGAGCTGCGGGATGGCCTCGATGGCGCCCGCGGCGAAGCGGTGCGCGGCCAGCGCCGAAGCTTCGGCGTGCAGGGATTCCGTGGCGAACGAGGTGGAAGCCAGCGCGAAGGCGGCGACCAGAGACAAGGTCGGGCGAAGGAGCATGGAGAGGGCTCGCTTGGGGTTGAGGTACTTGCGAGGCCTGTCGAGACACACGGTCTCGGCATGGCTCGGGGGGCAGAGCTGTCGCTTAGAAGGGAGTCTCACGCCCGCAAGGGAAACGGGCTAGGGATACGAAGCGCCACGCTCACTTTTCCCGACTCTGAGACGGGATGGTGAGGAGTGCCCCTTCAGCAACCTAGATGCGAGACGCTCCGAACGGCAGGTAGGTTTCTGGAATTCCCTCCCAACTTCCGCCTTCGCGCTGCGGGCCAGTTTGGTGCGTCGAACATGCCGGACTGCGGACGTGGGCAACGTGCAAGTACATATCTGAAGGCGACTTAGATGCTGGCCCCTGTCATTGTGCGCGCTCTTTCGCCTGCTCCGAGCTCAAGGGCACTCGCACGGCGACTTTTTCCCGCTCTGGCCGCCACCTTCCGAACTCGCCGTACGTTCCATGCAGAGGCATTTGCCAAAGCGCCCGTGCAAGCGGCTGAAGACGGGTCAGCGACTGGGCAGCAAAGGGCCAGCGTGCGCCATCCGTTGCTTGCTGGCTGGCTGCTCGGCCGCTCCAGACGCTCGGCTTCGGGCCCGGCTGCCGTGCCGATCTTCTCGGCGCGACGCGTTCCGAGGATGCTCGCGCAAGCATCCAAGGTCACGAGCGACCACAACAGGCCGCCGAGCCACCCCGCGGCCTGGTTCTGACATTCAGACACAGAACGCACGATTTGCCTCAGCTGTCGCAACACAGGCGATTTTCGCCGCCAAGCTGCGCACAACGTCCGGGGCCAGCATCCTCGCCGCCCACGCCCTGGGCCTCGGCACAGGCCCGATCGGCTACGCCCGCGACGCCTTGAACGACCTCTCGTTCAAACGCGAACTCGGCATCCCGACCGACCACGCCGTGGCCATGG
>Ga0172376_10002982_pt1 | contig 20382 bp, 16 predicted proteins | sample Lak35m_FD_121114 | JGI IMG/M metagenome (GOLD analysis project Ga0172376, IMG submission 121114) | Freshwater microbial communities from Kabuno Bay, South-Kivu, Congo - kab_092012_35m | ecosystem: Environmental > Aquatic > Freshwater > Lake | place: Democratic Republic of the Congo: South-Kivu... | reverse complement strand
GGACCGCTGGATCCGGGCGCCGATCGGGGCGATGAGCGCCGAGGGGGAACTCGCGCGCAAAGCCGCCTCGGGTTCGCCCCTGAAGGTCCGGAAGACGGCGGAAGGCCTCCGGGTGGAGTAGCGTCCGCACTCCAGGCGCGGAAATCCGTTTCCGGTACATCGAATGCCGTATCGATCCGGCCCTTTGCTCATTTTCCGATAAAGTTTTTCATTACCCCTGCCGAAAAGGATTCCCGGCGGCGAAAAACCGGTTGCGTACGCGCCAGGGGGCGGATGGTGAAGTTCTGGAGGTTGCTGGTACAGGGACAGTTTCGGCAGGCGTGGGAGTTTCTCTCCCGCCGGCCGGATTCCGAGCACGAACAGGCGCTGGTCCGCGTCGCCCTCTCGACCGCCACGTTCGTTTATCTGCAGGCATACTGGATCGGGTCCCTCGGGAGGCACCCTTCGCCGGGAGAGTTGCATCTCTACCGGGTCGCGGCCATCTACCCCATCTTCTCCTTCGCCCTTTTCCTCCGGATCACCTTTGCCTCGGGGATCTCCCCCTTTCGGCGATTCCTCGGGATTATCGGGGACCTCTGTCTCGCGGCGTACGGTATCTCCGTGGTCGGATCCGCCGGGGCGCCGCTGTACGTGATCATGCTTTGGGTGATCTTCGGGAACGGGTTCCGCTACGGAAGAAAGTACCTCTTTGCCGCCACCGCCGCAGGAACGGTCTCCTTCGGCGTTGCCATCTTCGAGAACTTCTACTGGAGCGACAAGATCCCCCTGGGGATCGGCCTGCTGGCCGGCCTCGTCATGCTTCCGCTGTACATCTCCGCCCTCCTGAAGAAGCTTACGATCGCCGGGAAGCGCGCCGAAGAGGCAAACAGGGCGAAGAACCGGTTCCTCGCGAACATGAGTCACGAGATGCGGACACCGCTCAACGGGATCATCGGGATGCTGGACCTGTTGAGGGGGACTCCGCTTTCGACGGAACAGGAGGAACTGACGAAGACGATCGACGATTCGGCGCACACCCTCCTGTTCCTGATGCAGGATGTCCTCGACCTCTCGAAGATCGAGGCCGGGAAAGTCTCCGTCGAGGTGTCCGACTTCGACCTGTACGCGGTGGTGAAACACGCGATAGCCATCGCCGAGCCCCAGGCGAGGTTCAAGGGACTCGCTACCTACCTGCGCGTTTCCTCCAACGTTCCGTTTCTCCTGCGCGGGGATCCGCTTCTTCTCCGGCAGGTGCTGTTGAACCTCCTCGGGAACGCCGTGAAGTTCACCGAAAAAGGCGAGGTGGGGGTTCGCGTCGCCCTCGAATCGGAGACGCCGAGGCAGGTGACTGTGAGGTTCGAGGTGGTGGACACCGGCATCGGCATCTCCGCCGACGCGCAGCGGCGCATCTTCGAGCGATTCACCCAGGCGGACGAGTCGATCACGCGGCGGTTCGGCGGGACGGGGCTCGGAACGACGATCTCGAAGGAGATCGTGGAGATGATGGGCGGCACGATCGGGGTCCGGAGCGAGCAGGGCCGGGGCAGCACCTTCTGGTTCACCGTCGAACTGACGAAGCAGAGCCGACAGGAGGATGAGGCCGTGCCCGCGGCGGCGCTCGCGGGCATGCGCGCCCTTGTCCTCTCGTCGAAACCCGACATTGCCGAATTGCTTCGATCGTACCTTTCGGGGTGGAGCATCGACGTCACCACGGTGGACCGGTCCGCCCAGGCGTTCGCCCGGATCGTCGGTTTCTCGAACGCGGGAACCCCCTTCGACTTCGTCCTCGTCGTCCGGGACGGGCTGGACATGGCCACGGCCGGGTTCGCCCGCGCCATCCGGTCCGATTCCACGATCCACGAGAGCCGCCTTATCCTCGTGGCCCGGGAGGAAGACGGCAGGGATCCTGTCGCGGTGGACGGCTACAGCGCGGCCCTGCCGTCGCCGGTCGACAAGAGGATGCTCTTCAACGCCCTGCATTTTTCGCGCGCCGGGACCCCGGCGGAAGATCTCTCGGTGGGGAACCTCGCGGAGAAGTATCGGAGAAAGGGAGGGGTGGGACGGAAGCTGCGCGTTCTGGTGGCCGAGGACAACCGGACGAATCAGATGGTGATCGGCAAGATCCTCGAGCGGGCTGGGCATGGATTCAAGATCGTGGCGAACGGGGAAGAGTTTCTCGACGCGCTGAAGGAGCAGACGTTCGACATCGCGCTCCTCGACCTCCACATGCCGGTGATGGGGGGAATCGAGGCGGCGAAGCTGGCCCGGTTCCTGTCGCCCGGCTCCGCGCGGTTGCCGATCGTGGCGCTCACGGCGGACGCGACGCCGGAGGCGCAGGCGGAGTGCGCGGAGGCGGGGATGGAGGCGTGCCTCACCAAGCCGATCGACACGCGGAAGCTGTTCGACCTCTTCGAAACGCTGGTTCCCGGCGGCGGTGTTGCGCGGAAGAGCCCCGGAGAGGCCGCGCCGGAAGGGAAGGAGGAGGCGGCATCGGCCCCCGAGGGACCGAAGGAACCCCCATGCCTCGACCCGCGGTATCTTCAGGAGCTGTCGGATCTTGGCGGAGACAGCGATTTCGTGGTCCGGTTGGGGTGGACCTTCCTCAAGGGATCGAAGGAGAAGGTCCGGGGTCTCGAACGGGCCGTCGCGGACGGTGATGTGGAGAAAACCCGCGAGCTGGCGCACGCGTTGAAGGGGAACTCGGGGCAGATCGGCGCGATCGCGCTGATGCGCGCGTGCGAGCTTTTTTCCGGGATCGCCGCGGGGGAACTGGAACGAAACGGGGAAGCCTACCTCGAAGAGGTGAAGGAAGAGCTCGCCCGTGCCCGGACGGCGTTGGACGCCTACCTGGGCACGAGAAACTCCGCGGTATCGTGAAAGGGAGCCCTCAGGCGCTCTTTCCCCTCATGGAAAACAGGGGTATCGGTTCACGCCGGGCGATCTTTCCCTGGGACCGTGCCAGCCGCTCCATCAACCGGATTTCCCGCGGCCCGACCCGCATGGCGGTCTCGACCCAGATATCCGCGACGTCGAGGAGGTCCTTGTAAGCAAGGGGGAAGAGCCTGCGTCGCACCCGTTGGATCCCCTCGCGCGCGTTTCCACGGTTCTCGTTCCGGACCATGTACTCATACACCGCATTCTCTCCCCGGCCGTCCTCCGCCAGGATGTCCACCACGCCTTCGGCGTAAAGCTCCTCGGCCGGATACATCTTCCCGTTCAGGAGCATCCGCTCCGTGCGCTGTACGCCGATTCGCCGGGAGAGCAGGTTATACGCCCCCATCCCCGGGAAGAGGTTGAACAGGACTTCAGGGAATCCCATCTTGGCGCTTCGTTCCGCGATCAGGATGTTGCCGGCGAGCGCGATCTCGAAACCGCCGCCGAGAGCGTCGCCCTGCACCAGGGAGATGGTGGTCACCGGGAGGTCGTATCCGATGATGTACGGGTATAAGGTTTCAATGCATCCCCGGGCATACTTCCGGAGCGTTTCCGCGTCCTTTTCTTCAACGCAACGGGCGAACAGGGACAGGTCCCCCCCGAGGTTGAAGACCCCGGGGCTCTTCGACGCCGCGACGAAGAAACGGATCGGGTGCTCCCCAGGGGGATACTCCTCGAACGTCCGCGCCATCTCTCCATGAAAACGGCGCAGTTCATCGATCAACTCCAGCGAGACGCAGGGGCGAGGTTTCGGGTCCAGGATCAGCCAGAAGGCCCCGTATTGCGATTCGAACCGGGTGGAGAAGTGTCGATACTCGGAGGACGGATCCGCCAGGTGTGAAGGTGTTACATTCATGACGTCCCCTAACTCCTTTTTTCTCACAGGGAATTTTGTTTACTCCTTGACGAAACGGATAATAGCATTTGTTTTTTGTAAAGCAAATAAAACAATTCTATTTTTCCGATAAGTGGAAATTGTTTCCCCTTTCCTTTTCCACTCTCCTCCCCGTTGTAACTCGGCGGAGGAAACGCTATCTTCTCTGGATGCGAAATCGCCGCTGTCCCCGCGTTCAACTAACCGAAGGAGGGTCCCATGAAGGAGACGCTGAAAGTTGGTCTGGAGCATGTGCACACGTACCGCGTTCCGGAGAACAAGACGGTCCCCCACCTCTACCCGGAGGCGAAGTCGTTCCAGGAGATGCCGAAGGTGTTCGCCACCGGCTACATGGTCGGGCTCATGGAGTGGGCGTGCGTCGAGGCGATGGCGCCGCACATGGAGCCGGGGGAGGGGAGCGTCGGGACGCTCGTCAACGTGACGCACACCGCGGCGACCCCGCCCGGGATGACCGTCACGGTCCGCGTCCGGTGCATCGGGGTGGAGGGGCGCCGGACCGTGTGGGACATCGAGGCGAAAGACGACGTCGAGATCATCGGCAAGGGAACCCACGAGCGGTTCGCCGTCGATTTCGCGAAGTTCAACGCCCGCGTGGCGAAGAAGGCCGCGGGGGCGTGAAGTGATGAACCGGAGATTCTCCCTGGGAGTTGCCGTTCTCGCCGCGCTTCTCGTCGCGGCCGGCTGCTCTTCGAAGGAAGGGGCCGAGAAGGCGAAGACCGCCCCGGCGGGGAAGCCCGTCGTTTCCGTGGACGCGGCGAGCGTCGTGGTTGGGGATGTCAGCGACGGGATCGAGGTCACAGGGACCTTGTCGCCGAAGTATCAGGCGGAGATCAAGTCGGAGGTCGGCGGCGTGGTCGCCCAGGTCTACGTGAACGACTGGGCGAAGGTGCGCAAGGGAGATCCCCTGCTCAAGGTGGATACGAGGGAGGGAGAGGTCCTCCTCCAGAAGGCGAAGGCGGCCCTCGAAATGGCGAAGGCCGGACAGCTGGAGGCCGAGGCGGCCGCCGCGCGCGCCGACCGGGAGTTTGACCGGGCGGTCAAGCTGCAGGAGTCGGGGTTGCTCACGCGGCAGGGGATGGACGACGTACGGACGCAGAAAGAGGCGGCGGCCGCGCGGATCGCGGCGGCCAAAGCCCAGGTGGCGGTCGCCGCCGAGGATGTCGTCCACGCGTCGACGCGCCTTTCCAAGGCGGTGATCCGCTCCCCCTTCGACGGGACGGTGGCGGAGCGGCTGGTGAACGCGGGGGATCTCGTGGGGGAGATGCAGAAGGTGGTCTTCCGCCTCGTGGACAACCGGCTCCTCGAACTCACCGTGAATGTACCTTCCAAGGAGATGGCGGCCCTGCGCGCGGGTCAGCCGGCCCGGTTTTCCTCCGACGCGTTCCCCGGCAGGGAGTTCGAGGGGAAGGTCGCCCATATCAACCCGTCGGTGAGCCCCGGCGACCGCTCCGTTCGCGTGACCGCCGAGGTGCCCAACGTCCCGGAGGTCCTCAAGGGCGGACTCTTCGTGAAGGGGAGGATCGCGACCGGCCGCCGGAAGGGGGTCGTGCAGATCCCGCGGACGGCTCTTCTGTCCTGGAACATGGCCGCCCGGAAGGGGGAAGTCTTCGTCGTCGACAACAACGTCGCGCGTCGCCGGGGGGTGGCGACGGGAGCGGTCCAGGGGGACCGCGTCGAGATCCCCTCGGGTCTGCGGTCCGGGGAGACGGTGGTCACCCGCGGCGCGTTCCTCCTTTCGGACGGCGACGCGGTGAAGGTCGCCGCCGAGGGGAAGTAGGGAATGCTTCTTTCCGATCTCTCGATCAAGCGCCCGATCTTCGCCTCGGTCATGATGCTGGCCCTCGTGACGCTGGGCGCCTTCTCCTACAAGCGGCTCGCGGTCGACATGTTCCCCGACGTGGAGATCCCCGTCGTCACCATCGTCACGAAATTTCCAGGCGCCTCCCCCGAAAGCGTGGAGCGGGAAGTGAGCAAGAGGATCGAGGAGGCGGTCAACCCGATCGCGGGGGTCAAGAAGGTCCTCTCGATTTCCCGCGAGAGCGTCTCAACGGTCATGGTCCAGTTCCAACTCGAGGTGAGGCTCAACGACGGCGCCCAGGAGGCGCGGGCCAAGATCGCCGCCATCCGCGGCGAACTACCGGAGGGGATCGAAGAGCCGATCATCCAGAAGCTCGACTTCGCCGCCGCACCGGTCGTTTCCCTTGCGGTCCGGACCGACACTCTCCCGCCGAAGGACCTCACCACCCTCGTCGAGAAAAAGGTCAAGCGGCGCTTCGAGAACATCCCCGGTGTCGGGAAGGTCGACCTCGTCGGGTCGTCGAAACGGGAGGTCAACGTCGACATCGATCCGGCGCGCCTCGAGGCGCTCGGGATGGGCGTGGACGAGGTGATCGCGGGGATCCGTTCCGAAAACGTCAACACGCCTCTCGGACGGTTGACGAAGAACGGGTCCGAATTTCCGTTGCGTGTTTCGGGGAAGCCCGTGGAGGTGTCCCGGTTCCCGGCGATGGTGATCGGGCAAAGGAACGGGCGGCCCGTGCAGCTGGGCGAGGTGGCCACCGTGGTCGACGGGATCGAGGAGCCGCGCTCCCTTGCGCTGGTGAACGGCGTCCCCGCGGTCGCGCTCGACATCCAGAAGCAGTCGGGGGCGAACACGGTCTCCGTGGTCGAGCGGGTGAAGAAGGAGATCGGCCGGCTGGAGCCGGAACTTCCCCATGGAACGAGGATCGAGATCGTCCGGGACGCATCGACCATGATCCGGGACTCCGTCGAAGACGTCCAGACGACCTTGATTCTCGGCGGGGTCCTCACGATCTTCATCGTCTTCTGCTTCCTCAACTCGTGGCGCTCGACGGTGATCACCGGGCTCACCCTCCCGATCTCCGTCATCTCCTCCTTCATCGTGATGAACTTCATGGGGATGACGCTCAACGTGATGACGCTGATGGCGCTCTCCCTCGCCATCGGCCTCCTGATCGACGACGCCATCGTGGTCCGGGAGAACATCGTCCGGCACCTCGAATACGGCGAGGACCATTTCGCGGCGGCCCGGGCCGGGACCTCGGAGATCGGGCTCGCGGTGCTCGCCACCACCTTCTCCATCGTCGCCGTCTTCGTCCCGGTCGCGTTCATGAAGGGGATCGTCGGGCGCTTCTTCTTCCAGTTCGGGATCACCGTCGCCTTCGCGGTGCTCGTCTCCCTCTTCGTGTCGTTCACCCTCGACCCGATGCTATCGTCCCGCTGGCACGATCCCGACATCGGCCGGACGGGAAAGCGGCATCTCGTCGCCCGGATTCTCGACCGGTTCAACGAGGGATTCGACCGGACGGCCGACCGGTACCGGTCGGTGATCGCGTGGGCCCTCGGGCATCGCAAGACGATCCTCGCTTTCGCGGGGCTGGCCTTCATCGGGGGTCTCGGGGCGTGCGCGTCGCTGAAGACCGAATTTTTCACGCCGGTGGATCGGGCCGAGTTCCAGATCAACTTCAAGTCCGCGCCGGACGCCTCCCTCGCCGAGACGCGAGGCCGCGTCGAGGCCGTCCTTTCGCAGATCCGCAAGCTCCCCGAGGTCCGCAGCACCTTCGCGACGATCGGGGCCGGGGACGCGGGAACGGTCCGGGACGGCATGGTGTACGTGAAGCTCTCGGAAAAGAGGGAGAGGAAGCGGCGCCAGGACGAGATACAGAAGGAGGTCCGCGGGCGTCTGGAGACCATCCCGGCGATTCTCCCCGCGATCGTCGAGGTGGGAAGGATCACCGGAGAGAAGCCGTTCAACGTGGCGGTGCGCGGAGAGGAGATCGGCCTGCTCAAGCGGTACGCGGCGGCCTTGAAGCGGGAAGTCCGGAAGATCCCCGGGATCGTCGACCTCGACGTGACCCTGGAGCACGACATCCCGGAGGTTCGCCTGGCCGTGGACGGGGCGCGGGCGGCGGACCTCGGGGTGACGACCGGGACCGTCGTGCGCACGGTCGGCGCGCTGATCGGGGGACAGGTGGTCTCGACCTACGAGGACCCGGACGGCGACGCGGTGAACGTCCGCGTTCGGCTCCCCGTCGCCATGCGCCGGGAACCGTCGCAGGTGGAAAGCGTCCGGTTGGCGGTGAACCGGGGGCCGGAAGGCGCGTTTCTCATCCCGTTGGGAGAGGTCGCGACATACACGATGAGCGATACACCGTCCGAGATCAACCGGCAGGCGCTGACCCGCGAGGTCGTTCTTTCGGCGAACCTCGACGGGTTGCCGCTCGGGGAGGCGATGAACAAGGTCAAGGCGGTCGCGGACCGGATGCCGATGGCCCCCGGGTACCGCGTCGTTTTCACCGGGGAGGGAGAGGACATGGTCGAGTCGTTCGGGTACATGGCGGAGGCGCTGCTCCTTGCCGTGATCTTCGTCTACCTGATCCTCGCGGCGCAGTTCGAATCGTTCATCGAGCCGTTCTCGATCATGCTGTCGCTCCCGCTTTCCATCGTGGGGATGGCGGGGATGCTGCTGCTGACCGGGGACACGGTGAACATCATGTCCCTCATCGGCCTCATCATGCTGATGGGGCTGGTGACGAAGAACGCGATCCTGCTCGTCGATTACGCGAAGGTGCTGCAGACGCGGGGGATGGAACGGACCGAGGCGGTGATCACGGCGGGCAGGACGAGGCTGCGGCCCATCCTGATGACGACGCTGGCGATGATCTTCGGGATGCTCCCCCTGGCGTTGGGGATCGGTGCGGGAGCGGAGGAGCGGGCGCCGATGGCAAGGGCGGTCGTCGGGGGGCTGCTCACATCGACCTTCCTCACGCTGCTCGTCGTGCCGGTCGTCTACACGCTCCTGGACGACTTCGCCGCGTGGATGCGACGGCGTTGGAAGGGGGAAAAGGCCGCTATCGTCGCCGTCGTCGTCCTGCCGCTCCTTCTTCCCGGGATCCCTTCCTTCGTGTCCCGCGCGGCCGCCGATTCCGCCGCGGTGGAGCTCCTGACGCTCGATGACGCCCTTCGGATCGCCCTCGAGAGCAACCGGGACATCCGGAAGGCGCTCGAGCTCCGGAACCGGTTGGAGGGGAAGTACGTCGAGGAAAGGGCCGCGGCCCTTCCGCAGCTGTTCGGTTCGGCGGCGGGATTCCGGAGCTGGGACGGTACCCAGGAGGTATTCCGCGTTCCCCCCGACACCGCGACCATGGACGCGCAGATCGGCGTGTCCCAGCCTCTGTACACCGGGGGGCAGGTGACGGCGGCGATCCGGGCGGCGCGGGTGGGGCTGGCCGGCGCGGACGACCAGATGAAGATCTCGCGGCAATCGGCGCTCCTCGAAGTGTCGACCACGTTCCACGACATCCTGCTCGCCCGCGAGATGCACTCCATCGCGGTTCAGAGCCGGGAACAGAAGGGCCGCTTTCTCGAAGAGACGAAAAAGAGGAACGCCGCCGGAACCGCCACCGACTACGATGTCCTCGTGGCCAAGGTGGACATGGAGAACGCCCAGCCCGCCGTCGTCCGCGCGCGGAACCAGGTCGAGACGCTGCGGGAGCGGCTTCGTTTTCTTCTCGGCAGGGGCGACCGGCAGGTCGACGTCCGGGGGGACCTCGCCGTGGAAATCGCGCCGTGGCCGGAGTACGACGGTGAGCTGGCAAGGGCCGTGGAGAACCGCCCGGAACTTTCCGACCTGCGCCACCGGGTCGGCGTTTCCGAGGAGTTGGTCACCATCGCCCGGTCGGGGAACATGCCTCGCCTGGAGGCCAGGGCCGGTGCCGGCTGGAAGGATTTCCGCTCGGGAGAGGCGACGGCCGACGGAAAGATCTGGTCGGCGGGGCTGTTCGCCACGTGGCCGCTGTTCGACGGCATGCGGACGAGAGGACGTGTCGCCCAGGCGAGGAGCGACCGGAACGCGCTGCGGATCGAGGAGGCGCAGTTGCTCGACGCGATCGCGCTTCAGGTCCGGGATGCGGTGAACGCGGTCCGGGAGGCGGGAGAGGTCGTTCAGGCGATCACCGACACCGTGGAGCAGGCGGAACGGTTGCTGTCTCTCGCGGAGAAGGGGTACGAGTACGGGGTGAAGACGAAGCTCGAGGTGGACGACGCGCAGCTCAACCGCAGCCGGGCGCAAGGGAACCTCGCCCGGGCCCGGAGGGACTACCTCGTGGCCGGGGCGGCCCTGCGGCACGCCGTGGGGACGCTCGGGGACGAAATTCCTCCGCCAACGTGGCACGCCCGGGCGTTCCGGCCCGCGGGCTCCCCGTTCGAACTGATCGGCGAGGTGTTGAAGAGCGAACCTGTCTTGCCGAAATAGAACGGTTCGAGTCCCCCACGGGAACTTTGTCGCGACCCGCTTCATCAGAAATCGAGGGAGGGTCGAATGGGAGTCGACGTCACCATCCGCGTAACGGGAGGGTCCGGCGGAGCAGACGCAGGGGGGGCGTAGCCGAAGGGCGGGCCGGGAGCACAATTTTCCTGAACTACGAGGGGCGAACGGGTTTCCGGCGGCCTTTCCGTGCCGCCTCCGCGGCCTTGCGGGCCTCCTCTTCCATGTGATCCTCCGACTTGCGGCGGTCGAGCTGGACGCCGAAGAAGCCGATCCCGACGATGCAGGCGACGATCGCGGCGAGGTAGGAAAGCGTGGCGGGCAGGGTGGCGGCTTTTGCGGCATCGGCGCCCCCCTCGTAGTAGAGAAGGAGCCCGTAGGCGGAGAGGGCGGTGAAGACGGCGATCGAGATGTTCAGGCCGTGGATGGCCATCCTTTTCGAAACCTGCAATGTCGGGCCCCTTCCTGGGTGCGGTCCCGGCATCTTACCACGAACGTCGAATTCCTACCGGAAGTGACGGTTGAGCTTTCCCTTCAGCCGCAGGACCGCCTGCGCGTGGAGCTGGCAGACGCGGGGCTCGCCGAGCCCGAAGATCCGGCTGATCTCCCGAAGCGTCAAGTCCTCCTGATAGTAGAACGCGATCAACTGCCGCTCGCGTTCGGGGAGCATGTCGATCGCCTTCCCGAGGACGTCCTTCAGTTCCCGGGTGAGCTCCTCTTCGCGGCTTTCATCCATCGCCGCCTCGGCCAGCACGTGACGCCACCCCGCGCCGGACTCCTCGTTCTCGTCCTGGAGCGCGTCGAGGGAGAAGACGGTCATCCCCATGAACGTCGCCAGCTGCTTGCGAAGCTCGTCGACGGTGATTCCCAGGTTCTCCGCGACCTCCTCTTCCTCGGGGGCTCTTCCAAGCTTGTTTTCGAGGCATGTATAGGTTTGCTGCAGCCGGGTCGAGTGCTGCCTCGCCGATCGCGGAAACCAGTCCATCTCGCGAAGGTAGTCCAGCATGGCCCCCCGGATCCGGAACTCGGCGTACGTCTTGAACTTGATCCCGCGGGAGTTGTCGTACCGGTTCAGCGCGTCCAGCAGCCCCACGACGCCGGAGCTGACGAGATCGTCGGTCTCGATGTGGGAAGGAATGCGCATCTTCAGGCGCGCGGCGTGGATGCGGATGCTCGGGAGGAACTCGTTGACGATCGCCTCCCGGTCGGGTTTGCGGGATTTCCGGGGGGATGCCTTTCGGGTCCTGTCCTTGGAAAGCGCTGCCTGTCCCTGCATCATGGCGTTTGCCCTCGTCGATTGGGGTCCGTAACGAATCGTCTTGCCCAATAGGTGAGCAAACGGTGTGCCACCCAATCGAAATACGTAACATACCGATAAATAATGGTTATTATTTTCCAGGGGGAACAGAACGACGGAGGGGGCGTCAATACTCCCCGCGAGGCGTCATTTTTTTGACGGTTTTGTGTCGAGAACGGACCATACGTTTCGGGCCACGGTCTCCCGCTCGTACGGTTTCCGGAGGAAATCGTCGAACCGACCTTCGAAGGCGCCCGTGGGCGTTCCCGCCGATTCGGAGGATTCGGAACAGAGGATCGATCGAAGGGTCGGACGGAGGGAGCGAAGCCGCTCGACGGTTTCGATCCCGTCCATCCCCGGCATGGTGCGGTCGACGATCGCCAGGTCCACTTTTTCCGGCGCGTAGCGAAGGATCTCGATCCCCTCTTCGCCGGAGACCGCGGGCAAGGCCGTGTACCCCAGCGATCGGAGCATGTCGCACAGGAGGTTCCGGGGGATCTCCTCGTCGTCGATGACGAGCACGGTCTCGATCCCCCGGGGGATCTCCGACTCCGGCGCGCGCGATTCGTCGGCGCCCCCCGATGCTTCCATCACCGGGAGGAGGATCTGGAACGTCGTCCCCACCCCGACGCTGCTCGCGAGGCGTACGAATCCGCTGTGGGAGCGGACGCAGCCGTACACCATCGAGAGGCCGAGTCCCGCCCCCTCGCCCGGCGCCTTGGTCGTGAAGAAAGGAGCGAAGACCTCGCCGCGAATCTCCTCCGGGATGCCGCTCCCCGTATCGGTCACGCAGACGGATACGTACCGCCCCTCGGGTACGAGGACGTCGTTCAGGGAGACCTCTCCGTCGGAGACGAAGGGGGAGGTGGAGAACGTCAGATGCCCCCCGTCGGGCATGGCGTCCGAGGCGTTGGACCCCAGGTTTATCAGCGCCTGCACGAGCGTCTCCGCGTCGCCCGATACGGGTTCCTGCGGCCCCTGGAGATCGACGTGGATCTCGACGTTCCTGTTCACGGAGCGCGAAAGGATCCCGATCGCTTCCCGGATCACCTCCCGGAGATCCACCGGGCGGAACGTCGGGGTCTCCCGCCGTGAATACGCGAGCAGCTGACGGGTCAGCCGGGAGGCGCGGCGCGCGGACCGTTCGATGCCGGCCGCGGCCTCGTACCCCCGGCCGTTTTCGGGAAAGAACTGCTTGAGGAGGGAGGAGTAGCCGAGAATCCCGGTCAGGAGGTTGTTGAAGTCGTGGGCGATCCCGCCGGTCAGCCGCCCGATCGCCTCCATCTTCCGTGCCTGCGCCAGCCGCTCCTCGGCCTGGCGGAGGCGGGCCGAGAGCTCCTCGATCCGGGATTCGAGCGAGGTCAACTCACCGGACCGGGTGTTTCGCCGGCGTCGAGGCTCTTCCGCTTCAACATCTCCACGAAGGTCGTCCGCTTCAGGCCCAGCAGGGTGGCCGCGCGGTTCTTGTTCCCGCCGGAAAGATGCAGCGCCTGCCGGATGAGGGCGTTCTCGAAATCCTCGGTCGCGCTCTTGATGTCGAGGCCGGTCTCTCCGAGCACGGGGATGGCGTTTTCGAGGAACTGTTCCGACCGCCGGATCTTTTCCGGGATGTCCGACGGCTCGAGCCATCCCGATCCCTTGAGGACGACGATCCGCTCCACGAGGTTCTCCAGCTCCCGGACGTTCCCGGGCCAGTTGTAGCGGCGCAGGACCTCGAGCGATTCGGGCCGCACCCCTTCCAGCGTGCGTCCCTTTTCCCGGTTGTATTTCCGAACGAAATGTTCGACCAGCAGGGGGATGTCGTCGCGCCGGTCCCGCAGCGGCGGAATCCGGATGGGGATCACGTTCAGGCGGAAGTAGAGGTCGGAGCGGAACTTCCCCTCGGAGACCTCCTCCTCGAGGTCCTTGTTGGTAGCGGTGATGACGCGCGCGTCCACCGGGATCGGACGGTTTCCTCCGACGGGGGTGACCGACTTTTCCTGCAGCACCCGGAGCAGCTTCGCCTGCAACGGGGGGCTCATCTCCGCGATCTCGTCGAGGAAGATCGTGCCGTGGTGGGCCGCCTCGAATTTCCCCGCCCGCGCGGCGTGGGCGCCGGTGAACGCCCCCTTCACGTGCCCGAAGAGCTCGCTCTCCAGCAGTTCGGCGGGGATGGCGAAGCAGTTGATGGGGATGAGCATCCGGTCGGCGCGCGGGGAAAGATAGTGGACCGCCCGCGCGATCAGTTCCTTCCCCGTCCCGCTCTCCCCCGTGATCAGGACCGTGGAGTCGGTGTCGGCCACCTTCCGTACGAGGGAGAGGACCTCCTTTGTCGCGTCGCTGAGGCCGATGAAATGTTCCAGCCCCCCCCGCTCCCGGGCGAGGGAACGGAGGCTCACGTTCTCCCTGCGCACGCTGGCGAGCTCGAGGGCCCGGGCCACGAGCTGCGCGACCTCGTCGATGTCGAACGGTTTCGTGATGTAGTGGAACGCCCCGAGCTTCATCGCCCGGACGGCCGATTCGACCGACGCGTGGCCCGTCATGAGGATCACCTCGGCCCCGGGACGGACTTTCCGGGCGTGGGCGAGCACGGAGAGCCCGTCCGCCCCCGGCATCCTCAAATCGGTGAGGATCACGTCGACGGGGTGCTGGTCGATGTGCTGGATGGCTTCCTCTCCGGTGCGGGCCTCGTGGACCAGGAGGTCGGGACGCCGGAACACGTTCCGAAGGAGGCCGAGGGTGACCTCCTCGTCCTCCGCGATCAGGAGGGATTTTTTCATCGGGTCCAGTGTACCGAATCGTCCCTCCCGGGTAAAGTTTCCGATCCCGTCCGTCGATAAGAGGGGGACGCGGTCGTCGTGCCGCGGTGACGGGACGGAGGGGACTTGAAAATTTCCGATCGGGGGAAGTGGGGCGCGCTGCTCGACGAGACGCGCCGCGCGATCGACGTTCTGTCCGAAGGCCGGACGCGGCGGATCGAGGAGATCCGGTCGGCCCTCCGGGACGGAACGTACCGCGTCGACGGTAGGCACGTCGCCGGGAAGATGGTCTCCGACGCCGTCCGGGAACTCCGGGACCGCCCCCGCCCCCGCTGATCCGGGTTCAGACTTCCCTTCCCGCCCGATTTCCGTCCGATTCCCGTGTCGATTTCCGTTGCCGGACACCCGTCGTTGTCGTATCGTTTTCCCATGCGTTTGCGGATCGACGGACGCGACATTGCCCCGGACCTGTCGGCGGGAACGACCGTCGGCGTCGTACTCGCCGAGGCGGGGCGCAAGGTCGTCTCGGAGGGCCGGATCGTCTCCCGGATCGTCGCGGACGGACGGGAGATCTCGACGCGGTTCGAGCGGGAGATGGCCGACCGGCCGGTCGGCGAGATCGACACGGTGGAGATCACGACGACGACCCCCGACGCCCTGTTCCGGGAGGCCCTCGACGGCGCCGTCGACCTCTCCACCGCCATCCGCCGCGACGCCGTGACGATCCTGTCGTCCCTGCGCGCGGGAGACATCGCGGCCGCGGGTCCACCGTACGCGGCCTGCGTCGAGTCCCTCGGGACGTTCTTCCATCTGGCCGGGGCGGTCTTCAACGCCATCGGGACCGGAGTGTTCCCGCTTCCCGTTCGTCCGGGGAGCGCGGGGGAGCTTCCGTCTCCCCCCCTGGCGACGGCCGGAATTCTCCAGAGGCTGCTCCGGGCGCAAAAAGGGAGCGACTGGAACGCCGTCGCGGACATTCTCGAGCGGGAGATCGTCCCCAACATCGACGGGTGGGCCGCTTTTTTCAGCGCGCTCAAGGGGATCGGCGCGGAGTAGGGGGGCGCGGTGCGCCGAGACGATTTCGACCGGGCCCTTCAAGAGGCGCTCTCGGAACTCCCGCCGATCTTTCGCGATGCGCTGGCGAACGTTGCCGTGGTTGTCGAGGAGTGGGCGCCGGACGAACTGCTCGACGAGCTGGGTGTCCCCCAGGACGACACGTTGTACGGGTTTTTCCACGGCGTGCCGCTCCCCGAGCGGTCGGTCCAGGATTCCGGCCTCCTTCCCGACAAGATCTCCGTCTACCGGGGACCGCTCGTGGAAGATTTCCCGGACCGGGGGGAGCTGCGCCGGCAGATCCGGATCACGCTGCTCCACGAGATCGGCCACTACTTCGGGATGGACGAGGAGGAACTTTCCCGCCTCGGGTACGAGTGAGGTCCCATCCCCGACGCGCTCAGGAGGTTCGGGATGCTCCTTCTTCGACGCGAGTACCTCGATGGCGCCGAACCGCCGGAACTCGTTTTGCTGCACGCGGAGGTGACGCGGTACGGCAGGTTGGCCGATCCGACGCGGCGGTTCACCCGGGTGGTCGCTCCGTCGGACTCTCCCGGCCGCCGGGTGGCGCACCTTCCTCTCCCCGAGCCGGGGGAGGGGGAACGGATCGTCGTGCGATACCGGTTCTCGACCGTTCGCCGCGGTGAAGAACGGTTCTCTCCGTCGTACGAGGTCGAGGTCCCGTCGGACGACGCGATCGAGGATCTCTACCGCATCCCCGAAGAGGGGGCGGGGAATCTCCCGCCGGCGAAGGGGAGCGGCCATTTCCGGATGGTCCTGCCGTTGGGGGAGGGGGAGCGCGCCTCCGGAGTCTTCCGGTTCGGATTCGGCGCGATGCGGAAGAAGCCGTCGCCGTCGCTTTGCCGGGCGGCCGTCGACGCCGGATTCGGTCCGGCGCCGGTCGTCGAGGCCCCGGAGGCCCTCGCGGTCCTCAAGAACCGGCCGATGCCGTACTTCCTGTACCACGTCTCCGCGGGCGGACCGTTACGCGCCGACAAGATCGCATGCGCGCGCCTCACTCTCTCCGATCCCGACGGGAACGTCGTCTCCGCCCGGATGCTCTGGGGCGATTCCGCATGGCGGGCCACGAACCTCTCCCTCATGGAAGCCAAGGGATGGCTTCCCGCCCCGTTCGCCGCGGGGGACGAGTTCTTCGCGGAAAGCCGGGAGGCGTTTCTCGCGGGCAGGGAGGCCGCCCTTTCCCCGCTGCCGGCTCCGCGCGTCTTCGAGGCGTTCGTGTTCGGACCTTCGGGGAGCGGCGTGGAGTTCTGCTTCCAGACCGTCTCGCGGCGGCAGGACGGCGGTTTCGAGGCGCGGTGGCGGAATCGGGACGGCGGGGGAAACTGGGCGCTGATCCTGTGATTACCGGATCGCCTTCAGCGCGTCCAGGAGCGCCGCCGCCTCGTTGTCCGTCCCGACGGTGATGCGGAGGCACCCCGCGAGCCGCGGGGTCCCGAAGTACCGCACGAGGATCTTCCGGCGCTTGAGCTCCTCGTAGACCGGTTTGGCCGATCCTCCGCGCGTGCGCCGGGCGAGGAGGAAGTTGCTCTGCGACGGAAACGGCGTGAACCCCACCCCCGGAAGGGCGGCCGCAAGGGCCCCGCGCGTCTTCCGGATCTTCGCCGCGTTCCGTTCCATCCACCCGATGTCTTCGAGCGCGGCCGTCCCCGCGGCGATCGACAGCCGGTTCAGGTTGTACGAGTCGCGCACCTTGTCCAGCCCCCCGATGATCCGGGGGTGGGCGAACCCGAGTCCGATCCGCATCCCCGCCAGCGAGAACGACTTGGAAAACGTCCGCAGGACGATCACGTTCCGCCGTTCCCGGGCGAGCGCGAGGGCCGTCTCGTCCGCGAAGTCGGCGTACGCCTCGTCGACGACCAGCAGCCCCGGGACGGCGTCGGCGAGCTCCGCGAGCGCCCGGACCGGGACGGCGGTCCCCGACGGCGAATTCGGATTCGCGACGATCGTCACGCGCGCCTTTTTCGCGGCGAGACCCCGGGGCAGGGAGTAGTCGTCCGGGTACGGTACCCCCGCGATCTTCCCTCCCTGGATGCGGACGAGGGTGTCGTACAGCGTGTAGGTCGGCACGGGGCACGCGAGAAGGTCCCTTTCCCCCACGAAGGCCCTCGCGATCATCGCCAGCAGATCGTCCGATCCGTTTCCCGCGATCACCCCCGCCGGGTCGAAGCCGTACGTCAGGGCGGCCTGGCGCCGCAGCGCGGTCGCTCCCGGGTCGGGATAGAGGCGAAGCGGCTCTCCGAGTTCACGGAGGATCGCCTTGCCGACCTTCGGCGACGGGGGGTACGGGTTCTCGTTCGTGTTCAGCTTGATGAAGCCGCGCTCCCGGGGCTGCTCGCCGGGGACGTACCCCTCCATGCGGGCGATGTTCCGCCGGAAGACGACGGTCATCGTCTTGTCCCCTTGCCGGAATAACGGCGGCCGAGCCGCTCCCACGCGGGGACCGACCGCTTCACCGTTTCCCGGGAGAGGCAGTAGGCGATGCGGACATGGCCGCTTCGGCCGAACCCGGACCCCGGGACGAGGAGGATCCCCTCGTCCCGCGCCGCGGCGAGAAACGCCATCTCGTCCGGTACGGGGGACTTCGGGAACAGGTAGAACGCCCCTCCGGGCGGGACGACGTCGAACCCGGCGCGCCCGAGCGCGTCGAGAAGGACGTCCCGGTTCTCCTGGTATACGGAGACGTCGGCGGGTTCGTCCTCGAACTTCGACGCGGCGAACTGGAAGAGGGCCGGGGCGTTGACGAACCCGAGCACCCGGTTGCAGAAGACGCACGCCCCCGCCACTTCGGCAGCGTCCGCCGCACGCGGGGAGACGGCAAGGTAGCCGATCCGCTCGCCGGGGAGGTTCAGGTCCTTGGAGTGGGAGTACGCCACCAGGGTGTTGCGGATCTTCGCGGCGGGCGGCGTGGACGACACCCCCCGGAAGACGATCTTCCGGTACGGCTCGTCGGAGATCACGTAGATCGGGTTTCCGAAGCGCTTCTCCGAGGCGGACAGCGCCCCTTCGAGGGCGGCGAGGTCTCCTTCCGGGTAGACGGCGCCCGTCGGGTTGTTCGGCGTGTTGATGAGGATCGCGCGCGTCTTCGGGGTGAGAACCGACTCGACGGCCGCCAGGTCGATCCGGAACCGCGCGTCCGTTTCCGCCACGACCGGCACTCCCCCCGCGTTGCGGATGTAGAAGAGGTACTCCACGAAGTAGGGGGCGAGGATCACCACCTCGTCTCCCGGCGAAAGGATGGCTCGCAGCGCCACGTTCAGCGCGCCCGCCGCGCCCACGGTCATCACCAGCAGTTCCTCCGTGAACGGAAGGCCCGTGGAACGGGAGAGGGATCGCGCCGCGGCCCGACGGGCCTCCGGCACCCCGGCGTTGGGCATGTACCGGTGCAGTCCGGGCGGCGGGGCGGCGCACAGGCGCGCCAGTTCGGCGGAAAGGGCGGCCGGCGGATCGCCGTACGGGTTCCCGAGGGTGAAGTCGAAGACGTTCTCCTCGCCGCGTTCGGTCTTGAGAACGGCACCGTCCTCGAACATTCTCCGGATCCACGACCCTTGTCGGATCGCCTCCCGGATCTCCGGCGATGCGGGCATCTTTTCCTCCCCCTGGTGACGGCGGTCGCGTTGATGACGACGGACCACGATACGCCACTTTCCGCCGTCGCCGCAAGCCGCGAGCCGAGGCAGCCGCGAGCCGAAGAACGTGCGGAGAACTCCTGCCGGTTGAATCGACCCGCGGCATGCCGTAAAGTGGTTCGAACGACCCGTCCCGGCGTGGAGTCCGCGACCGGCTCGAAGGGGGACAAAGTACTGCGTTTCATAATTACGGCGACGTATTTGTTTTCGACACGGCACCGAGAGCGTCGATGCGCCGGTCCGGCAAGGCGCGCGACTGAGACATACTGTTGAGTATGGGGAAGGAGCGGAACGATGCTGGAGCGGATGCAGCGGCGCTCGAATGCAGGCGTAATTATGAAACGCAGTACTAAGGTGAAACGCGCATTCCGAACGCTCCTGTTGTTCGTCGGTCCGTGCCTGGTTCTTTCCGCGTGCGCGGGGGGGAGCATGCTCCGCGTTCCCGGGGACCTGGCCCGTCCCGAGCGCGCCGCCGCGTCCGCGCCGGGCGCGCCGCAGGCCGTGGTCGCGGACTTTTCGTACGCGGCGGGCCCCGACGGCATTATCGGGCGGGATTTCGACCTCGTTCGACCGATCGTCTGGAACGGCGACCCGGGGAAAGCGATGGCGGACCTCGTCGCCGCGGTCCTCGGGGAAAGCGGCGTCGCGACGGTCCGGCGCGGCCCGGGCGCGCAGGGCGTCGAGGCGCTTCCGGTGCGGATCTCCGGGGTGGTTCGCCGGTTCGAGGTGAACTCCCGTCGCACGGGCAATCTGACCGTGGTCACCGAGGCGATCGTGAGTCTGACCGTCCGGGCGGAAGGTCCCGGTCTTTCCGGGTCGTCGGAGCAGACGGTCACGAGCAGCGCGTCGCTGTCGGGCCTCTTCCCCATGCCCGCCGATCTTCGCGAGGCGCTGCTGTCCACGACCAATACTGTCGCGGAGGAGGCCGCCCGAAAATTGCTGGAGGCCAGGATCGTCTCTCCGTCGCCGTGAGCCTCGCCTTCGCCCACCGTCTCGCGGATGTTCCGGTCGCGGGTTGGGAAGACCTCCACGGCAGGGGAGCGCGGACCTCCCCGTTCCTCTCTCCCCGATTTCTCCTCCCCTGGTATGACGCCCTCGGCCGGGGGTGCGACGTCCGGGTCGCCCGCTGGGCCTCGGGCGGCGGCCCCGACGAGGGACTCCTCTTCCTGTGCCGCCACGGGGAGGGGGCGTGGACCTTCCTCGGCGGCGAGCAGGTCGCGGATTACCTCGACGCCCTCGTTGCGCCGGCCCATGCCGAGACGTTCTGGCGGGAATTCCTCGAGCAGGGGCTCCCCGCGCTGGGCGGGGGTCCGTTGATCCTCCCCGGTCTCGTGGAAGGGACGCCGGCCCTGTCGCTCCTTCCGCCGATCTGCCGCGAGGCGGGCCTTTCCTGCGCCGTCGAGGAGATGGATCGGGCCCCCTTCGTCTCCCTTCCGGGCTCCTTCGAGGAGTATCTCGAACGCCTGGGGACGAAGGAGCGTCACGAATTGCGGCGGAAGATGCGGCGCGCGGGGGAGCTCCTTCCGGGGCTCGCCTTCCGGGTGACCCGGACTCCG
>Ga0172376_10002979_pt1 | contig 20395 bp, 11 predicted proteins | sample Lak35m_FD_121114 | JGI IMG/M metagenome (GOLD analysis project Ga0172376, IMG submission 121114) | Freshwater microbial communities from Kabuno Bay, South-Kivu, Congo - kab_092012_35m | ecosystem: Environmental > Aquatic > Freshwater > Lake | place: Democratic Republic of the Congo: South-Kivu... | reverse complement strand
GCATCCTGCCCGATCATCGTGATGGTGCCCGTACGCGTCTGCTGGTTGCGCAGATCGAGGACGGCGTTGCTCACCGTCACGCTGCCGCCTGCGGCTCCCAGGGTCCCGCTGCCGGTGACATACATCGTGCCCGCGTTGACCGTGGTCCCTCCCGTGTAGGAGTTGCTGCCGTTGAGGGTCAAATAGCTGGCGCCGTTTTTCACCAGACCGCCGGTGCCCGAAATGGTTCCGTCAAACTGCCCGCCACTGGACATCGATGCGGTGAGCGTGTTCGCACCCAAAGATATCGTGCCGCCCGTGCCGCCCAGATTGGCGGCGGTCAGATTGTCCCCCCCCAAGTCAAGGGTTCCGCCGTTGACCGTCAGGTTTCCGGAGCCCAACGCATTGGCATTTTGCAGGGCCAAGGTACCGGCATTCACGGTCGTTCCTCCGCTGTAGCTGTTGCTGGCGCTCAGGGCCAAAGTTCCCGTGTCACTCTTGGTCAGCCCCGTCGTCCCCGCCAATGCGCTGGCCACGGTATTTGTCGCGTTGGCCCCCACCGACCAAGTCGTATTGGTCATGGTGATGGTACCGCCCGAGAAGTCATAGTTGGCGCCACTGACCTGAATATTGCCGACGTTGACTCCACCAGCCGCCACGCTCACGCTGGTCCCCGCCGCCGCGTTGGTGAACTGCGCCACCACCGGCTTGGCGTTGTTGTAGGTCGCGGCCGTGTTGTCGAATTTATCCGTCCATCCCCCACCCCCGTTAGTCCATACTCCAGACGCACCCCCGTTCCAAGCGTAGGTCGTGGCCGAGTCAGCGATGGAAACCCCGCTGATCCCCGCGGCGCTGGATCCATTCCAAAAGGCAATATAAAGGGAGGTCCCGGGACCCACGCCCCGGGCCGTGTAGGAAACCGTGGACGGACTGGTGATGGAGCCGGAGCTATAGGAACTTAGCGCCGAGGTGTAGGGGGTGAGGGCGAGGTCGTAGATGGCCGATCCCAGAGTGGAGGCTCCGGAAAGGGTATTGAGGGTAAAAGTGAGGGTGACATCGGAAGTTATGTCCACCGCGCCGACGTTCTGACGTAACGGAGCGAAGGGAGCGGTGCCGCCGAGCTGTTGCAGGTTTGCGTAGTAGGTCCCGCCGGAATTCAAGACCGTGTAGGCGTTGGCCGGAGTTGTCGCCGTGGACCAACCCGCCGGAACACCTCCATACCAACCTCCACCATGAACAGTGAGGCCCGTGAGATTGGTGAAAGATCCATTGGTTACACTCAGTGTTCCGGCCCGTGCCGATGGGAAGTAGGAAACAAATGCAAGAACCGTAAGGAAAAGGAACAATCCCTATTGGTTGACGACCCTTGAGGGAGAAAAGTTCATAACATCATCATTCCATAATAAGCAGATTTTGCTATGACGCTTCTGCCATAATTTAGGCTATTTGTGCCAACTATTAGGGCCTGAAAGTCAAAGGCTCAGGCCAAACCACCAAAAGATCTGTTCTTTCTTCGCAGCCGGAAAAAGTGGCTTGCAGAGTAAAAAAAAACGCCCCCCCAGCCGAAGCGGCGGGGACTTTAAAGGAAAGAGAGTATGTTAAACTTGCTGACGGCGCCGGGAAGCCACCGCAAGGGTCAAGGCGGAGCCCGCGATTAGAAGTGAGAGCGAGGAAGGCTCGGGAATCAGGGTAACATTATCGATGCCACCTGCCCCAGCCCCTCCTTGCCAAAAAGCAACACCAATGGGAGTTCCGCTCGCGATGGGTGCAGCAGTTTGAAGGGTGTATCGCCCGCCTGTAGTGTATCCGGCCGGAGGAAGAGCCAGTGCAGTCCAACTAGTATAGTCGGAACTTCCATTTGTGTTAAAAATTCCCGCTCTCACATCGTATCCAGCAACAAATGAGAGAATGTCAAAGGAGAGGCTGACAACTGCGGCCGAATCCAAAAGACCGGCGCTTTGGTAAAGAGGTCGAAACGGGGATCCCCCCGGACCCACGACCTGTAGATTCGCAGCCAAGTCGCCCGAATTCCAATCCATTACACTGTAGTTACCATTGACCCCCGTCCAACCAGTCGGAACGCCCCCGTACCAGCCGCCTCCGAGATTGGTAAGACCGGTGGTGGCTTGAAAGTCAGCATTCACCAGAGATAGGGCGGCCCGGCTTTCGGTGGTGATAGCTAAGGCCAAGCCGATGGCCAGAAATGAGGAGGGGATTCGGAAACTTTGATTTCTCATGTTTATCTCCTGTTTCAATATTTTCTCCACTAGCAAATATATTCACCTGAGACCCAATAGCTAGCACGGGTCTGCCAATTATCATGACGATTCTGCCATTTTAAATTTATGAAATTCAGGTATTTATGCTCCATGATTGAGCGAGCTTTGCCTAAAGCAGTTGTGAAGCGCTACCTTAAAAAGAGGCGTCGATGCGGAAAAAGTTACGGTTCGTCATGGGAACAGTTATTTTCTTCCACTCATACCCAATTGGTGGGGTAACCCCAGAGCCCCCTTGGACCAAGGCCGAGGAAGTCGACCAAGAAGAGGAAAGAGAGGAGGTCTCCTGCACCGCGTAGCTGGTGGAACCATCCGTCCGCTGCAACCACTGGATCGTAAAGAGTCCGCCCGTGGAGCTGGTCTTTGTCACCTCCCCTGCCCCCGAGACGGGGCTGGTGCCGAAGGCGTACTCCACGGCATTGGAAAGGGAGTCGCCATCAGGGTCGGCCGCGAACGCCCCGGTCGTGGCCGGATCCAAACCATAATCGCCGGACCAGGAGTCGAAGGAGGCTGTGGCAGAGCTGAGGGATACCCCGGTGATGGCCGGGGCCGTTCCGCCTGTGCTCCAGAATGCGGCGTAAACCGCGGTACCCATCGGCACCTGAAACGCCTTCAAGACAACGTTGGTGGTGGCGTGGAGACCGGACAGCGAAGGCAGGGAATAAAAAGCCAGCGGGCTTTCACTGGCCTCGCTGTAGAGGGCCGCCGCCATGGCGTTTTGGGTGGAGTTGGGAAAAGGATTGGAGACCTGAAAATTCAGGGTCAGGTCGGACCTCTCCTCCAGGGTGCCGAGCTTCTGGCAAAGCGGATAAAACGGAGAGGTTGAGCTGAGTTGCTGAAGATTGGCGTAAGAAAGTCCGCCGGTCCGGTACAGGGCGTAGTCACTCCGGGCCGCCAAGGTACTCCAGCCCAACGGTGACCCCCCGTACCATTCGGAACTGGTGGCCGTCAGTCCGGCTAGATTTTCAAAATTCCCATTAAACAAAGCCAGCGCCGAACTACCGGTGGCCCGTAGCCAAAGCCGATTGGCGGTGCTCATGAGCGTATAACCTGTTACCGGAGACTCCAAAACCGGGGTGCCGGTGATCGTGCCGCCCACCGCCAGCAGCAGAACGGCCGACCCGGTCGGCGTGCCGGTCACCCGAACCTTGGAGCCGGTGCCGAGCACCAGATTTCCCGTAATCGCGGAGGGCGAAACCGCACTGAGCTCCAAAACCCCTCCCGTCATCACACTCAGCTCTCCGCTGGAGTTTGCGGAAGCCACACTGACTCCCGTGAGACCCATGGGGGCGGCGACCGAGGTTCCCCAAAATGCAATTTGGACCGGCGTGCCGGGGGCAACATTCCGGACGGTATGGGTGTACGTCCCCGTCCCCGTCACGTTCGTGTTGCCGAGGTTTTGAAAATTCGGCCCGTAAAAGGCCACCCCGACCGTGGAGGAAGCCGCCGTGAAGTTGGTGAGGGTAAATTGCACTTGGAGGTCCGAGGTCGCCTGAACGGTGCCGACAGTCTGCAGAATCGGACGGAATCCACCGCCGGTGGCCAACTCCCCCAGATTGGCGTACGCGGCGCCGTTGAGGGTGGCGATGGCGTAGGTCGAATTCGTGCCTCCGGACCAACCGACTGGGAAATCTTTGAACCATTCGGCCGAGATCCGGTTGGTCGCGACCAGGTCGCTGAAGTTGCCGTTGATGACGGCGAGATTTGGGACGTTGGTAGAATAGGCCTGGGACGGCAGGGTGGCTGGATTTTCCACCAGCAGCAGGCTGGAAAAGGGCGGAATCCTCAGGGTCCCGGGCAGTTGCCGGGCCGTGATGGATCCGTCGAGCGGGTTGTAAATCGCGACGGACAGAGTGGCCACGTTCGTGTTGGTCAGCCCCAGCGTCGGCGTGACCGGTAAAGCGCTATTATTGACGAGGTAGTTCACCCGCCGCCCGTCCCGCAGGAAGCGGGCATTGAAAAACTCCTGCTCGGTTCCCGTCTGGACCGGCGGGGTCACTACCGTCACGAAGTCGGGTGGCATAACGTTACCGAGTTGGCCGGGAACCTCGGATCCTATGAAGGTGGGCCGGCCGGCAAAGATGGCCGCGACCGCAGCATCCTCGGAAGAGGAATCCCCCAAGGTGGGTTGGGTGAGGACCAGCACGATCTTCCCGCCGACCGCCTCGAATTGCTGCAGCTTCGTGGCCACGTTGAGCGGCAGAACTTCAGTCCGGGGGAGTACGATGGCGGAGTACCGGTGGGACCCGATGACCAAACGTCCGTTTTCGATCGTCGCGTCGCGGATCCAGTCCCCGTGCACCCAGTTAAAATCAATGCCGGCCCGCGTGAGATGCATGGCCGTGTTGTTCAGGCCAACCTGCCAGGTGCGCATCGTTTCCCAATCTGGGATGGTCTGGGTCCAAAAATCCGGCACCGGCAGGAAGTTGGCCTGGAAGGTTTCGATCGGGTAGTACACGCCCACCGTGGCCGCATTCCGGGCCCCGCGCAAAACCAACGAGAGCCGTCCAAGATAATCGTTCATCCCGCGGTAAAGGGCGGCGGGATACTGGTCCCAATAAAGATAAGTCTGGAACTGGTTGACCCCGACCAGCACGGCCATGTTCACAATGCGACGAAAGTGGTCGGGCAACGGAGTGAGCTGGGGAATGGCCCGATAGATGAGCGGATCGAGCAGCCCCGCCACGGTCGTCCGGTTTTTAAACTGACCGACCGAGCTGAGAAACTTGGGCATCCAGTAGTTCCAATCTGCCCCGCGGTCCGGCATCGGCAGATCGCAAGCGGGAATCTGCAGGGGCTCCACGAAGCGGAACAGGTCCCCGCAGTGGATCACATGATAGTAAAGATCCTCCTCTTGGAGCGGATGGCCGGCGGCGAGGATGCCCTGGGAGGTGGCCCAGTTGGCAATCCGCTGGGAAAAATTCTCCGTGAACATGTTTCCGACGGTCTTGTAGAAGTGCCGCCGCACTCGCTTGGCGGCCGCATCGGTTCCCTCATAAAGCGCGGGCAACCAAGGCACCAGAGAGTAGCCGTGGTCTTGTTGGAACCGGGCCGGAAGGTTGGTGCTCCAAGGGAGAAAGGTCGTCCCGTTGGGGCGTGCGGTCGGGCTTCCCGACCACCAAAGGGTCATCAGGTTCGGTTCATTGGCATAAAAGGCGTCGATCTTTCCCGCTAGGGGCCCGAAGCGTTGGGCGTACTGCTCGTGGGTGAGCGTAACAAAGGAGTCGGCGGCGGCGGCGTCCAGGAGGTTGGCATAGGTTCCGGGGTGATTGAATCCGCTGGCGGTGCTGGTGGCCTGATTCGTCTGGTTGTTCACCTGGAGCGCAAAGGCACGCAGGGTCCAGCGCCCGCTGATTCCAGGGCCGCTGATCAGATTCGTTTGAAACGGGTAAGGTTGGGGATTGCTGAGCACCGGCGGATCGTCGGTGCTGCGCGTGTAGATGTAGGCGTGGACGAACTTTTCCGCACCGGCCGGCAACGCCAACGAAATGGGCGGATTCGAACCCCGGCCGTTCGTTGTGACCATGATCAGACAGCGGCTTTCATGGGCCGGATTGGCCTCCACGACACGGCCGCCGGCCATGCCGCTCGGGTAACCGTTTTCGTCGGTCATCCACACCTGCATGCCCGCCGCCTTCAGCGCCGTGATGTTGTTGCTGACGTTGGCCCACGCCTCGGCGGCCTGCAGGTAGCCGTTGGTTTGCATGTAAAGTTGGACCCCGCCGATCCCGGCCGCCGCCATTTGGCTTACCGGCAGCGTTGCCCCGTCATGGCCGCCGAACTGGAGCACGCGGTATGAGGCGGGCGGGTTGGAAAAGCCGGCATCGATCCCCGCCCACTCCCCCGTGCTGCCCGAGAGCAACGATCGCATTCCCAGGAAAGTCAGAAACAAAAAAGCCCGCCGCCTGCCGAGCCAGAAGGCAGAAGTCCAGCCGCAGGGGCCGTCTTTATGATCCACATGAAAAGCTTAGGCGCTGAACGTGGCCTTTGCCTCAAATATTGGGCAAATCTTTAGCACATTTATGCCAATGCAAGGGATCCTGAGGAGACTGAATGGGCGCAGAAAACGGTCTTAACGACCCGTTTCAGTCGTCCGAGCCGGTTCCACCAACAAAATACCGGCATAAGGACCCATCGTCAGGCTTGCGGGGACTTTTTGGGCCGTGATTTTTCCATTCATTGGGTCGTAGACATCAAAGACACCATCGCTCCCGGAACTGGAAGTGAGCGATACCGAGATCTTCTCTGCCCGGTAATTCACCAAATAGGTGATGCGGCGATCATCCCGACAAAACCGGGCCGCCAAAACCTCCGAACCGGCTTGGAGCGTGAAGCCGGGCGGTAACTCCGACCCAATCGCCTCAGCCACCCGCCCGGGCGAAAGGATTTTCTTTTTTGCAAACATCGCCCTCACCTTTTCATGCTCCTCCGAGGAATCCCCCATCTGCGGCAGGGATTTCACCCAGATCACCTTCCCTCCTCCCTTCTCAAACTCCTCAATTTTTTGGGCCACGGTCAACGGCAGCACCTCCACCTCCGGCATGACGAGCGTGCGGTACCGCCCGTTCGCCGCCACTAGCCAACCTTTCTCCACCTTGGCCTTTTCCAACGAGTCCCCGTGCAGCCAGGTGTAGTCGATCCCGTGGAGGAATAGGGAACGCACGACCTCGTCCTGATCCCGGATCCGCTGCTCCATCCGGTGCCAGGCCGGCGGCCAAAACTCCCGGCTCCAGGCGGCCGACGAGGGCAAAAACTCCGCCTGAAAGGTTTCAATGGGATAATAAATTCCCACCGTGGCGGCACTCCGGGCCCCCTTGAGCACCAAACAAAGCCGGCCCACGTACTCATTGAGGGCGCGATAGGCCGCCGGAGCGTACTCATACCAGTAAAAATAGTTCATGAACTGGGTCACTCCGCCCAGCGCCGCCAGATCCACGATTCGGCGGACCTTGTCCGGGGGAAGTTTCAGATCGGGAAACGGGCGGGAGATCATCGGGTCGAGCAGGCCGATCACGGTGTCGCGATTGCCCGCCTGAGCGATCGAACTAAGGAACTTCGGCATCCAATAGTTGTGGGGCGCCCCGAAATGCGCGCAGTCGAGGAAGTAGGCGTTGCCGTCGGGCATCGGCAAATCGCAGGCCGGGGCGGTCATGGGTTCCATGAAACGGAAGAAGTCCCCGTACCCAATGACATGGTTCAACAGGCTTTCTTCCAGCAGCGGGTGGCCACCGCTTCCCACCCCGTTCTTCTCCGCCCAGGAGGCGATCCGACCCGAAAAATTTTCCGCCAACACCCTGCCGACCGTTTCCCAAAAATGCCGGCGCACCAACTTGGAGGATGCATCATCGCCCGCATAAAGGGCGGGCAGTTGGGGCAACAAGTCATATCCATGCTGCTCCTGGAAGCGCCGGGGCAAGCTTGCCTCCCAGGGTACAAACTTGGCCCCACCTTCGTGCTGGCCTGGCTTAAACCAAAGCGTCATCAGGTTGGGCTCGTTGGCATAAAAAGCCGTGACCTTCCCTTTAAGGGGACCGAACCGCCGCGCGTACTCCTCATGCGTCAGCGCGACAAATTTTTCCATCGCAGTGGCATTGAGGAGATTCGGATACCGGCCGGTCGTCTGAAAACCTTCCTTGGTCGATTCTGCCTGGGTCCCTTCGCGGATGATCTGCAAGGCAAAGGCCGAAAGTCGCCAAGGGCCCTCCAGTCCGGCGGCCTCCACGCGATCCGCCTGTACCGGAATGGCGATTCCCTTTTCCAGAACGGCTCGCCCACCCTCAAGTGGATAAAGGAAGGCATAGACAAACTTCTCCGCCCCGGATGGAAGATCGATCCGGACAGACCCGGGGCCGCTCCCATCCTTGGAAACTTCCCGCAAACCACGGTTCTCGAAAGCCGGATCGGCCTCCACCACCCGGCCGGCGGCCAAGCCGCTCGGATAGCCGTTGTCGTCCGCCAGCCAGACCTGCATCCCGGCCTGGTTCGCCGCCTCGATGTTTTTCCCAAGGTTGTCCCAGGCCGCTTCCTTTTTCAGATAACCGTCGGACTGCATGAACAGCATCACCCCGCCGATCCCCGCCTCCTTCATCTTCGCATACGGCAAAAGGACGCCGTCGTGTTTGCTGTACTGGATGAAACGGAATTCGCCCGGCGGATTCGCAAACCCCGCATCGATGGCGGCCCAACTCCCCGGCTTCTCTCCGGCCGGAGCCGAAAATGCGGCCAGGACCGCGCCGGCCGCAAGCAAGGTGCCGATCGGGTTTCCCATCTGCTTCAATCCGAAAAGGCCGCGCCCGGTCCCTAGCGATTTCCCGCGGTCGAACGGGCCGGCTCCACCAAAAATAGGCTGCCATCCCCCTCGAGGGTTACTTTTCCGGGAAACTTTTGACCGGTGATGGTTCCGTCCATGGGATTGTAGACATCAAACGAGCGGTTGCTTCCCGAGCTCAGGGTGAGCGCCACCTCCTCCTTGCCGGCCCGGTAGTTGACCAGATAAGTGATCCGGCGACCGTCCCGGTTGAACCGGGCTACCAACACATCCGGCCCGGCTTGGAGCGTGAAACCGGGCGGCAATTCTCCGCCGATCGCCTCGGCCACCCGTCCGGGCGAGAGAACTTTCTTTTTGGCAAACATCGCTCTCACCTTTTCATGCTCCTCCGGAGTGTCTCCCATCTGCGGCAACGATTTCACCCAGATCACCTTCCCTCCCCCCTTTTCAAACTCCTCAATCTTTCGGGCCACGGTCAACGGCAGCAGTTCCACCTCAGGCATCACGAGCGTGCGGTAGCGGCCATTCGCCGCCACCAGCCAACCTTTCTCCACCTTGGCCTTTTCCAACGAATCCCCGTGCAGCCAGGTGTAGTCGATCCCTTGCAGGAACAGGGAGCGCGCAACCTCGTCCTGATCGCGAATGCGTTGCTCCATCCGGTGCCAGGCCTTCGGCCAGAAATCCCGCTTCCAGGTCGATGGCGAAGGCACAAACTCTGCCTGGAAGGTCTCGATCGGGTAGTAGATCCCCACCGTCGCGGCACTGCGTGCCCCCCGCAGCATCACACAGACCCTTCCGAGGTATTCGTTGATGGCCCGATAATCGGCCGGGGCATATTTCCCCCAAACGAAGTAGCACATGAACTGGTTCACCCCGCCCATCGCCGCCAAGTTCACGATCCGGCGGATATTTCCCGGCAAGGGGGTGTAGTCGAAAGAGGGCCGCGCGATGATCAGGTCCATCAGTCCGGCCACGGTGTCGCGATTCCCCGCCTGGGCGGCCGAGCTCAGGAACTTCGGCATCCAGTAGTTGTGGGGCGCACCGAAGTGAAGGTTCTCGAGGTTGTAGGCCTCCCGGTTTGGCATGGGCAGGTCGCAGGCCGGGATCTGCAGGGGCTCGAGGAAACGGAGCATGTCCCCGCAACCGATCACATGGTGCAGCATGCTCTCTTCCAGCAAGGGATGGCTGGCGGCCTGGATCCCGTTTTTCTCCGCCCAGGAGGCGATGCGGCCGGAGAAATTTTCCGCCAACACCTCGCCGACCGTTTCCCAGAAGTGGCGCCGCACCAGTTTGGAGGATTCTTCCTCGCCGCCGTACAAAGCGGGCAACCGGGTCAACAGATCGTAGCCGTGCCGTTCCTGAAAACGCATCGGCAGATCCACGTCCCACGGCACCAGAGCCACCCCTCCCGGGCGCTGTAGTTCCTTCTCCCACTTGAACCAGAGTGTCATCAGGTTCGGTTCATTGGCGTAGAAGGCTGCGACTTTCCCTTTCAGGGGACCGAAGCGCCGCGCGTACTCCTCGTGGGTCATGGCCACAAATTTCTCCATCGCCGCGGTGTTGAGCAGGTTGCCGTACCGGCCGTTGGTCTTGAACTGCTCCTGAGTGGACCACGCCTGGGTGCCGTCCCGGTTCACCTGCACGACGAAGGCGAAAAGTTTCCACGGTCCGGCGATGCCCTCAGCCTCCACCCGATCCGGTTGAACCGGAACCGGGGTTCCCTTTTCCAAAACCGGTAAGCCGTCCACCACCGGGCAAAGAAAAGCCGCGAGGAATTTTTCTGCCTCCTTGGGCAGATCCAGCCGCACCGGTCCCGGGCCGCTACCTTCCTTCACGACCTGGCGAAGGCCGCGAACCTCCAGCGAAGGATCAGACTCCACGATTCTTCCCCCGGCCATCCCACTCGGATATCCGTTGTCGTCCGCCAGCCAAACCTGCAGGCCGGCCTGGTTGGCCGCCTCAATCGCCTTGCCCATATTTTCCCAGGCCGCCTCTTTTTTGAAATACCCGTCGGACTCCATGAACAACTCGACCCCGCCGATGCTGGCTTCCTTCATTTTTTCCACCGGCAACGGCGCCCCATCGTGTCCGCTAAACTGGATGATCCGGAATTCGGGGGGAGGATTGGCAAACTCGGCGTCGATTTTCGGCCAGATCGCCTCCGCTTGGGGAGTTTTCTTGTCCTCCCCCGTTTGCGCAAGGGAGCATTCGACCAGCAAGACCCCCAGCAACCCAACTAGGCGAAATCCGATCATCTGCAAAATCCGGTAAGCTTCAGACCCGTCGGCCGGATTTTTGTTCCATGGCCCGCAACGATTCCCGGGTCACCGGGTATCCCCGCAAAACCACAAAGGCAAGAGCCATCAAAACGGGTCCGATGATGAAAGTGATGATCGAGATGCGGCGAACCGCCTCCGGATCCTGGGTGTCTGCTCCCGAGACGATCCCGGCCCCGGCAATCAGCCAACCGCTGATCAGCAGTCCGACCGACTGGGCGGCTTTTTGCAGGAAGCTGAAAATCGAACTATAGCCGCCATCCTTCCTCACCCCGCTCTTGAGGTAGTGGATCTCGGAGATATCGGCAACCATCGACATGGAGACCGGTCCGAGCATCCCCGAGCCAAACCACCACATCCATTGCCCAAAGGCAAAAAGCATCATCCCGATAGGCAGGTTCCAACCAGCCAATGACCCTTCGGCCCGCGGGGCCAGCCCCAGCCAAGTGAACACCAGGAGAAGCCAGACTCCCCCGAGGACGCCAATCACCATGCCGACATAACCGGCCACCTTTTTGTCAAACCAGTGCGTGACCCTCCCCTGAAATAGGGCCCCCAAACCGGCCGCCACCATGGTGCCGCCGTGGACGATGGTTTTTTCCTCTGGCCGAAACTCCATGAAAAAGACGTAGACGAACATCTGGAGCTGGGAGACGAAGAGAAATCCGAACATGGCGATCGAAAAGAACCCGAAGACGTACCAGGCCAATCGGTCGGTGAGGATTTGGGAAAAGTCCGCCCAAAAACTGTGCAGCGAGTTGCCTTCCAACTTTGCCTGCCGGGTGTCGCGCGCCAGGTCGCGGTTGAACCAGGTGCAGGCTAAAATTAGCACTACGATCGTAAGCGTGAGAACCGTTCCCATAACCACGTAGTTCGCCGCAATCGTCGACCCGTCGATCCGCGCGCCGTCCGGGCCGGTGCGGTCGCGGAAAAAGAGAATCCAGGCACAGCCGCCAAAGAGCAGGTTGATGACCATAAAGAAGGCGCTGCGGATCCCCTGTAGCCGGGAGCGGTCCTCGTACTCCGGGCACAGCTCAAACCCCATGGCCACATAGGGAACGGCAAATATCGTGACGGCCGTCCGCATCAAAAGGTTGGAGGCCACCGCCATCACAAAAAGCAGCCAAACCGGCCAACTGTTCGGCGGCAGAATCCAAATGGAAAAGAAGGCCGGCGCCAGCAACAGGCCGCCCACCAGCACGTAAGGCAGCCGCTGCCCCCAGCGGGAACGGGTGTTGTCGGAGATATGTCCCATCAGGGGATCGGTGATGGCGTCGTAAAAGACCGAAATGCTCAAGGCCAGCCCGGCCATGCCGGGGCCGAGCCCAAGGACGGAGGTGTAATAAAGGAGGGCGAAATTGGCGACACCCGCAAAGGCAATGCAACTCGCCCCGTCCCCGAGCGCGTAGCCGAGCAGACGCCAGGACGAGACACGCGGTTTGGAATGGGGGTGGGAAGGCTTCACGGGCAGTTCAAGGAGCGGGCGGACGTCTGGAAAGGAGGAGCATCATCAGAATGCGATTATCGTTTTACCTTACGCAAGGGGATCCGGCGCTGCACCGATCTTGTTGCCAAACATGAGCATAATCCCGCCAAAGACATGGGGAGATGGCCAAAGGGGCCTCATTGGGTTTGGGGTCATCCCTCTCCGGGCGGCAGGCCAAGCGGTAGGTCAAGCCAGGCAAGACCAATGCTTCGTCTCATGTGATCCGTGCTCTCTCCTCCCGGGGCATCATACAGCATCGCCAACCGGTTCCCCACCCGGTGGACCGTCGGCATGCCGATGCAGCGTTTCGACCAGGAACAGTTTTTGCCATCCAGCACCACCGCCTTGTGTGCGGGATTCCAGCGAGTCGGATCCCGGCTCCAGTAAACCCAGACCGCATCCGTGAATTCATGGCACCTCGGCTGGACTGGATCGGGGATGCAGCCGATGTGGTTGGTGAAAAGAAACCAGGTCGCAATGGATTCTTCAAAATAGAGGGATGAATTTTCGATTTGTTCCTGCAGGGGCAGGATCGGTTCGTCGTCGACATGCCACGCCCCGTCCAAGTTCCGGGTGCGGGCCAGGCCCAGAGTCCGCAAGGCCCCCGGACCGCCCGCTCTCCGTGCGGCTTTGGCCTCCGCCAGATCGGGAACTCCGGCCGGTGGTTCGCTGTCAGGCATGGTGCAAACCGCGCCGCTGTAAAACTGCAGGTATTCTCCGCCGTGGGGAATGATGGCTCCCGGGCTGGCGGTGCTTTCCCGGAACGTGCCGGGCTTCACGCCAAACGGAATGACTTCCCGCTGCTTGGTCCACGGCCCCCGCAGGGAATTCGCACGCGCCTTGAGGGTGAGATAGGGAAACGCCGGGACCAAGTCCGGCGCGGGCGAGCAGTTCGGCGTGCCGAGATAAAACATGTGCCAGGTGCCGTCTTTGGCCCGGATGGTCCAGGGAGCGGAGGCGGAGCGGGCATCCGGATCGCCGGGCTTGCCGAAATCCAAAACCGGCCCCAACCGCTCCCATTTTCGCAGATCCTGGCTGATTGCAAGGCAGGCCAGCCAACCCTTGGGGCCCGATCCGTCGTAAAAGAGATGATACGTGCCTTTATCTTCCACCAAGATGGCTTCCCGGCAGCCAAGATAGTCGCAGGAGTCCGGCCCCTGCCCGTAAGGAAGCACCACCCCCTCATCCAAGGCCTCGAGTCTCCACCGGCAGGCGGAGCGACCATCCACGTAACGGATGGTTTCCATCGGCTGGTAACGCGACGCGGTTGGCTTCACCGGGGAAAAAGCGGGAAGGAAGCGCGCCTCAGCGGGCTTCTTGGCGTGATTTTTTATGAACCTTTTTTGGGGTGTCGCCAAAAACATCCCTCACCGCTTCGAGATACTTCATGCCGTGGACGGTGTCCGGCTCCAGGTAGCTTCCCTCCGTCCACTCGTTCCAGCTGTTGATGTTAAGAATCCGGTGCGGCGCCGGTTCGCGCATCAGGCGTTCTTTCGTTTTTTCCAAAGCCTCGCGGAAACGCTCGGGCGTGTTCCCGCTGATCACATGGGTGAAAGGATAGCCAAAGTTGCCAAACCCGTCCTCCCGGTGGGTGCGCGGGGTGCTGTCCCAGCCCATCGAAACGTTCGGGTAATACGGCTCCGAAAATTCCCTCTTCATTTTTTCCCAGTGCCGGAAATATTCGTCACGCACGTGATTAAAATCCGTCTGTTCCTGCGGCATCTCCGCATGGTGGATCCAGACATACGATGTGACGGAGTCGAACCCCAGTTCCTTCACCACCCGGGCCGGATCAGCCGGCGTCTCCTGCCACGGCATCACGGTCTTGCCCCAGACCACGGCGTTGAGATGCAGATCGGGAAACCCGGCCCGGCGGGTCTTGGCCCGAAACTCATCCAACGCGGCGCGGCCCGCCGCCAGCGAAGGAAACCCGGCGATCAGTTTGGAAAGGTCGTAGAAGGAAAAGTAAGGCCGCCCCTCAATTTTCCAGTACGAGGGATGGAGGAAATAACGTTCGATGACGTGATCGCAGATTTTCGCGAAGTTGGCCGGAGTCACCTCGCCCGGATAGAGCAACTCCCCGGTTACCCCGCGACGCGCGGGAAAGATTTCAAACCAGTCGTGATTCGCCCACATCAAGGCGAACTTCAACCGATCCCGGTTGGCGGCGCCGAAAAATCCGCGGTCCAGCGGCCGATCCAGAAAGGGACCGTCGTTGTAGTGGTACCAGTCGAAGAGAAAGACATCGATGCCATGGTCGGCCGCCGCCGCAATCTTGCGCTCCATCACCTTGGGGTCGGACTCATCTTCGTAGCCCCAGAGTGGCACCTTGGGTTGCGGATGGCCGGGGTACCGGGGCTGGGCCGCCTTCACCAGTTCCCACTCCGTCCAACCCCGGCCCTTTTGGGCTTCATTGCGGCGGTCTCCCGGATGGTAGTTTCCGAAGTAGTAAACGGCCACGGTGCAGTCCTTCGGTTTCCCGGATGAGGAGGGTTGGGAGGCGGCCGTTGAACAGGAAGCAGTCATCGGAAGTTCTTGGGGAAAGAATTCATGGTGATCCGTTCGGAGTCCCGCGCAAAAATCAGCACTTTCCCGCCGAGGTCCGAAACGTCCTAGACAGACGGGGACGAATTTCCTTTGCCGTTTTGAAACTGCCGGGGAGAAACCCCGAGGATGCGACGGAACTGACGCGCAAAATAGTTGCTGTCGTTGAAACCGCATTCCATGGCCACCTCCGAGACGCTCTTGTCGCTGGTCTGCAAAATGCGGGCCCCCTTGGCGATCCGCAGCCGCTGCAGATAAGCGAGCGGACTCTCCCCCTTCACCCGGTGGAAGAAACGGTAGAAGTTCCGGTCGGACATGCCCACCATCCGGGCCAGCTCCGGGATTTTCAGGTTTTCGTCGAAGTGGCTTTCCATGTGGGCGATCACTTGGCCGATCTTCATGATCCGCCCCGATTCCACCGTCGGCTTGGCGTGGTAGGCCCGGGCAAGTAGTCCCACCGACGCCATGAAATGGGTCATGGCCATGAAGCGGTGACCGTCCGGCGTGCGCCGCCTGGGAAGATTTTCGAGTTTGGTCCGGTAACGCTCCTCAAACCGCACCGCCCCCCTGCGGGGCAGATCCCCATAAAGCTCCTTTTCCATTGCCTCCGCCAGTTGTTTGGCTTTAGCCAGATCATCCATCCCCAAGGTGAGATGACGGGCGGAGTGCCCTTCCTTGAGCATCGCGGGTTCGACCACAAACAAGGACTGGTATCCGGGCAGCCCGGTCACATCAAAACGGACTCTCTGCAGCAGGGACTGATCAAAGATGATGTTGATCAGGCCGAGATGTTCGGTGGCGCGATAGCCATGGGGCCGGGTGCCGTGATGGACAAAAACATCCCCGGCTTTGATGGGAAACTCCTCCTTCCCGATGATGTTGATCCCATGTCCCCGCGTGACGATCACGATCACGGTGAAATCATGGATGTGCAGCGGATAGTCGGGATGTTCCTCCAGAAGGAAGACATCCAAGGGAAAATTCCGGTCCCGAAAGACTAGTTCCCGCTCAAATTTCACCGGCCGACCTCGGAGAGATGACAGCAAACCACCGGAATGCGGCCGCCCAAAAGGCCCGGAAGATTTGGGCTTCCGGGCCTTGGATTTCCCTGCGGTTTTTTGGGCGTTCGCAGTCGGCACAGTACCGCGATAAATACCACAAGACTGAAGGGCTTGGTCTAGCACGATACTGCCATTATCTAGCACGTTTTGGTTTTTGTTGATCCATAATGTTTTATATTTTTTATGGATCGATTTTCAGGCCTTAATAATCCGATAAATAAGCCGTTTATGCCATGACCAAATCGTCTTGGTTTTACAGTCTTGGGCTTGGATCAGGGCCCGGAGTTCGTTCTGACCCCGCGGACTTGAAAACATTCCAAGGAATCCGGACAAAAGCGATCTCCTCATAACGCTCGCTCTTCTCATCGGCATCTTCCAGTTCCCCGCGTTCGTAAAGCACCCCCACGCTGGCACCGGGAAACAGGGCGACGTCCGAATAGCCGGTGAAGTTGGGTGCGGGCTTCGGGGCATAACGAAAGGCCTTGGTCCAGGTCCGACCGTCATCCTCGCTGAGTTTCAGGGTTCCGTCCGACCGTACCTCGGTGTTGTCGGGATTCGAAAACAGGATGTTGCCTTTGCCGCTGACGGGATTCAGGGAGTGAAAAAGCAGGCTCCCCTGGCACCCGCGGGGCTCCCCCAGCTGTTTTTCCAGCCAGACTTCCGGAAAGCTTTCCCCGCCGTCGCGGCTGACGGCCACGACCCGGTGGTCCTCGTCATCCCTTTGGTTTCGGCAGTTGATCATCAGGGATCCGTCGGAAAGCTCAACCACCGTGCCCTCGGTGGCCTGTTCTCTTTCGACGATGCCGCCAATTTTCCAGGTCTCTCCCCCATCATCGGAAAAAATCACATGGGGCTTCATGCGTTCGGTTTTCGTGTTGTGCCGCGCCGGCGCCCTGACTCGGCAACAATCCTGCCAAAAACGCGGATTATCGTGCCAACACCGCTGGGCGGGCCGCTGCGGGGGCGATCTTTTCGTTGCCGCTCATGGCGTTGCGGCGCATACCAACAGGGTGGAAGCTAGTTCCCTACGCCTCGGCTTGTTTGAAATCGGCTTCTTCGGGCTCATCGCCTCGTTCTTCATCGTCGGCTCGAATGATCATCTTGGCAATCTTGCCACCCACTGAGGGTGCCCCGGCCGAGCGGCACTCTCATCTGTCCATCAACTAGTCCCTGCAATGAAGGACTCTTTCTGGATCAACACCTCCGCGGAACCGGGCAGTGAGGCACTCTTCCGCGGGAAGTTCCGGCTCGAGCGCGACGGCCGTGTGCGTCTCTGCATGGTAGGTGCCTCCTGGTATCAGGCGTGGATCGACGGACAGTGGCTGCTCGAAGGTCCGTTCCGTTATCCGCTCGAAGCGCCGGAGTTCCAATCCGAAGAGATCGATCTTCCGGCCGGCGACCATGTGCTGTCTGTGCATGCGCGCCACGATGGTGTCACTACGCGCATGCTCAAAGCCACACCGCCTTTTCTTTGGTGCAGCTTACTCGCAAACGACCACGAGATTCTCATCGATTGGAAAGGTCTGCCGCTCCCATGGCAAAAGGCCGCGGTGTCATGGCTCCCCGCTCCTGCCCTGCGCCGCATCAACCCGCAACTCGGATGGTCCGAGCAACGGGACACGCGTCTTGAACCAGAAAGCTGGCGCGAATCAATCTTCGAGGATGCCACGTGGGCGACTCCCGTCATGGGTGTATCGGACCTGCCGGAGCCGAAATCTGCGCGGCTGTCGCCCGTGCCATTGTTTACGCACGAACTGGCCCCTGTGGCGGAAGGCCCCTTGGCCAGCACTTTCGGTCTGCCCGACGACGATCCATCCTACGCCTTTTTCGTGCGCGACCGGATCTGCCGCGACTTGCCTGCGCGCGGTCGTTGGTTCCTTTACGATCTCGGACGCGTCCGACTCGGACGCCCCTCCATCACGGTCGACGTTCCTGCCGGCACGGTGATCGAGATGGCCTTGACCGAAGCCCTGACCGAAGACCGCGTGTCGCCCTGCATTCCCATGTCGTCCGGGCCGTCCTGCAACCTCGACCGTTTCATTGCCCGCGGAGGCCAGCAGACCTTTACGCCGCTTGTTCCCAAAGGCGGACGTTTCCTCGAGGTGCATATCCTCGGCGAAGGAAAACAGCCGCCCGCACTGCACGCGCGGTTCTTCGAGCGCTGCTATCATGCGCCGACGGATGCCACATTCGCGTGCGGCGACGCGTTGCTGGAAAAGATCTGGCAGGCCGGCGCGGAAACCCACCGGGCCTGCGCCGAAGATGCCCTGACCGACAACCCCACCCGCGAACGCGGTCAGTGGACTGGCGATGCGGCGGCGACCGGCATCGACAACGCGGCTGTTCTTTTCCACAAACAGGAACCTTATCGCCGCTCCCTCGTTCACGCAGCACTCTGCGCGCGGGAGGATGGCCTGGTGGCCGCCGTGTCGCCCGGAGGTTGCTACCACATGAGCACCTACGCTTTCCTCTGGGTGGCAGCGGTGCAGAAATACCACCGATCCACCGGCGACCGCAGTCTGCTCGAAGAACTCTGGCCCGCCGCGGTGCGGAACGTGGAGGCTCTCGAACCTTTCCTCGGTGAGGAGGGACTGCGCAACGAGACCGGACAAATCTTCATCGATTGGGGCTATCACACCGAGGAACCAGCGGACACTGCGACCAATCTCCTGTTACTCCTCGCCCTTCGAGACATGTCGTCGTGGGCTGCAGAGATCGGACAAGACGGAGCTCGGTATGGCAAACGTGCGGCAGCGCTCGAAGCCACACTGCGCGCGCGGCTGCATGGAAAACTGGGCGTCGGCGGCTGGCCTGCCGTGGGCTACCACAGCGCCGCGTTCGCCCTGATGCTCGGGTTGGTCGAAGACGAAAACGCCTGCCTCGATTATCTCTCCTCGCACCTCCTCGATTGCTTCCCCAACAACCCCGACGCACCGCGTAACGAGGATCCGCTGACCTTCAACGCACGCCTGATCACGCCGTATTTCGCGCATTATGTTTTTCCGCTCTTTTTCGAGCGCGGCCGCGCGGACTTCGTGCTCGATCAATATCGCACATGTTGGGGCTGGCTGCTCGAGGACGGCCGCACCACGCTTCCCGAGGTTTTCGACACCCGATGGAGCCACTGCCACCAGTGGAGCGGATGTCCCACATGGCAAATGTCGCGCTATCTGCTCGGACTTCGTCCGCGTCTCGATCTCGGACCCAACACCTTTGAATTCTGCCTCGCCCCCGGTTCACTATCTGGCGCGCAAGGACGACTCCCCCACCCGACGGGTGGCTGGATCGACATCGAGTGGCGGCAGAACGAAGGCGCCATCGAGTATTCGTGCCGCGCGGATGCCAAGTTGATTGTCCGTTTACCCGACGGAACAGTTTGCGAAATCGCGGCACGCGATCGCACCATGTGGAACTTCCGGCCGCCACCATCACGACCTTTATGACAACCAATGAACAAGTCACTCACAAGTTCCCCCCGGGATTTCTCTGGGGCGCATCGACTTCGGCCTACCAGATCGAGGGTGCATGGAACGAAGACGGCAAAGGCGAGAGCGTCTGGGATCGCTTTGTCCATCAGCCGGGGAAGATCGAAAGGGGCGAAACGGCGGACGTGGCCTGCGACCACTACCACCGCATGCCCGCCGACGTCGCCTTAATGAAAGAACTCGGGCTGAAGGCCTATCGTTTTTCCATTTCGTGGTCGCGCGTGCTGCCCGAGGGACAAGGCAAGGTGAACAAGCAAGGCCTCGATTTTTACGACCGGCTGGTCGATGAACTGGGCCGCGCCGGCATCGCCGCCAACGCGACACTGCACCACTGGGACTTGCCGCAGGCCCTGCAGGACCGGGGCGGCTGGCCTCGCCGGGAGTGCGCCGACTGGTTTGCCGAGTATGCCCGCGTCATCTTCGATCGCTTGGGCGACCGCGTGGCGATGGGGGCTTGGGTAAAGGGATGGGTGGGTAAGTAAGAAGGAGGACCAAACTCTGGTGTCAGCGTGACGCAAGAAGCGCCTTGGGCACGTTGGGCCTCCCAGATCCAAGTCCACCATCTTTCGTGGGCCTCCACGTGAGTCTGCCACTCGGGCGCCCGCGGGTCGTTCACCTGCGGACCGTTCTCAAATCCAACCCTCGCATGAATATGGATGGCTCGGCGGGCACACTCCCGGAGGATCTCCTCTTCTTCGGTCAGTAGACGCTCACAAACGCAGACCCAGTGGCTGAAATCGGCACACAGCCGGAGAGTCGGAAAAGCTTCGAGGAGCCGAGCCGTCGCCGAAGGATGAAAAAGACAGCGGCCGCGATGGGTTTCATGGGCGACAGGAAATTCGGTATCTGCCTCAACCTGCATCGCCTCCCGATAAAACCCCATGGCCTCATCCGCAGTCCATCGGTCGCTGCCGCTGTGACAGTTCACCCGGATCGGGGAAAATCTGCCGACCGCCGCCAGCTGCTGACGAAAAGAGGCAAGGTGTTCCGCCACTCCCTTGCCCGTCGTGAAAATCTGGG
>Ga0172376_10002977_pt1 | contig 20398 bp, 17 predicted proteins | sample Lak35m_FD_121114 | JGI IMG/M metagenome (GOLD analysis project Ga0172376, IMG submission 121114) | Freshwater microbial communities from Kabuno Bay, South-Kivu, Congo - kab_092012_35m | ecosystem: Environmental > Aquatic > Freshwater > Lake | place: Democratic Republic of the Congo: South-Kivu... | reverse complement strand
TTGTTTCTCTCTCTTGTAAGGTTAAATGTTTTCACATATTTTAGTTATTAAGGTATATATTATTTACTAATATATCTCACTTTCTCTTTTTTATGAAATTGCTTTTCATTTCTGAATTTGCCTTCCCTAATATCGCTTATTTAATTTTATGTTTAATTTAAAAATTATTGATGCTGCTTATTATTTACCTAATAATAAAGTCACTTCTTCACAAATAGAAAATAAAAGTTGATGAATAATTACAAAATGAATGATTGAAAGACTAATTTGAATAGAAGAAAGGTATTATAGAGCAGATGATGAATATCCTTCTACTCTTGCATCTGAAGCCTGTGAAAAACTTATTCAAAGAAATAAAGAATCTATAGATTTAATTATATTTGCCTCTACTTCAAGAGATGTTTCTGAACCTGCAACTGGAAATATAGTTCAACATATATTATGACTAGAATGTCAAGCTTTTGATGTAAGTAATGCATGTGCTAGTTTTTTAACTTGATTGAATATAGCTGATTCATTTATAGCTTCTTGAAAATATGAAAATATTTTACTTTGTTCTTGAGAAACTCCCTCAATTGCAACTAATCCAAAATCTACAGATAAAAAAGACTTGATAACTTGGTCTACTCTTTGAGATGCTTGAGCAGCATTTTTATTATGAACAAGTGAAGATCCTAATAAATGAATAAAATATCAAAAATTTTTTAATAGATGACAAAATTGGGAAGATATATGTGTAAAGTGAGGTGGAGCGAGATCACCAAGAAATCCAGAAGATACATATTTTAAATCTCATTTAGAAACTTCTATGAAATATTTTTGAGAAATTTGACTTCAATCTTTTCAACAATGATTAGAAGTTTCTTGATGGGATAAAAAAGATATAAAAATATTTTTCCATCAAGCTTCAAAAAATATATTAGAGGCATTATTGAAGACGACTTGATTTTCAACAGATAAAGTAATAACAACTTTTAAAAACTATTGAAATACAGCATCATCTTCAATACCTTTATGATTTGCACTAGAAAAGGAAAAATGAAATATAAAAGAAGGGGATAAAGTTGTTTTTATTGCTCCCGCTGCTTGACTTGCATTTTGAATTATGTTTATACAATTATAAATAATTTATCAATTATATTTTTTTATGATAATTTTTATTGAAGATTTAGAAAATTATAAAACAATGAACGAATATTCTATGTTTATAAAACAATATTTTTGAACTATTTTAAAAGATTGAACAAATAAATATATAAAAAATATTGATGTTGTAATAAAAATTATAGAAGTAAATTGAACACTAATACCATTAAGTATATGAAATAATAAAGATAATTGTTATACCACTTCAATGTCTTGAACTTTTAAATATTTGTTACTTGAATTAAAACTCTTAGATAATAAATTTTTTAAATTAATTGTTTATTTGTTATCACAATTCCTTTTCTTTTTAATAAAAAAAAGTAGATTAGACAATATAATTTTTGTAAATAATCTATTACTATCTACGAATTTATACCCAAAACTTTCAAAACAAGACTTTACTGAAATTAAAAATTTTTTATTAGAAAAATTTCCTGCTCATTCTATTTTATATAGAAGTATTAATGATTTGGATACTTATTATATGGATAGTTTGAATGAAATATGATTTGAAAGACTTATTTCAAGACAGATCTTTATTTCTGAAAAGGAAATATTAAGTGAATATTTAAAAATAAGAGATGTTAAAAACGATAGAAATATTTTTGAAAAATGAGAATATAAATTTGAAACAAAAAACAATTATAGTGACAAAGAATTAAAAGAAATCCTTGATTGTTATGATAATCTTTATATAAATAAATATACAGACTTAAATCCACAGTTTACTGTTGATTTTATAAAAAATATCTCAAAAAATGATAGTTTTAGTTTAAATATACTTAAAAATGAAGATGATATAAAAGCTGTTTTTTGATATTATAAAATATCTGATGTAATAACAACACCTATTTTTTGATATATAGAAGAAAATTTATATAGACAAATTAGTTACTTATTGCTTATAAATACACTAAAAACAGCAAAAATTTTAAATCAAAGTTCTTGAGTATGAAGGTTTAAAATGAATAGATGAGCAAAAAAATATATCGAGTATTCTCTTATATATTATAAAAATCTTCCTTTTTTTAAAAGAATAATATGGGATTTTATTATTTTTATATCAAAAACGATTTGAGAACCTATTTTTAAAAATAATATTTATTAATATGAATATATTTATTACTTCTTGAAGATCTTTTGTTGCACTTGAGTTGGTTAGACTATTGGCTAATAATAATATTTTTATTTGAGAATCAAAAAATCATTCTATTTCTTTTGCTTCAAAATATGTAAATAAAAAAATAATTTATCCTGCTCCCAACAAAAATATAAATGAATTTAGAAACTATTTATTAAAAACAATAAATGAAAATAAAATTGATTATCTAATACCTACTTGTGAAGAAGTCTTTTATATAGCAAAAATAAAAGATTTTATTGAATCAAATAGTAATTGTAAGGTATTTTGTGGTAATTTTGATTTACTCACATTATTGCATTCTAAATATGCTTATATAGATTATATTCAACAATTTGATAATATTAAACATCCTAAAACTCTATTATTTAATAATGAAATTGAAGTAAAAAATTTTATAAATAAAAATTCGGACTTTAAATATGTTCTCAAACCTGAATTTTCAAGATTTGCTTGAAATCTAGGAAGTAACATGATTGAGTGAAAAAGTCTTGAAAAGTTTAGATTTGAATCTAATTCTAAGTATATTATTCAAGAATACATTGATTGAGATACAATTTGTATTTTTGCAGTATTTTCAAAATGAAATCTATCAATATATTCTTTTTATAAAAATTTGTTAACTTATTCAGGTTGAAGTTGAATTTACTTTGAGAATTATTGAGATAAAATACTTGAAAAATTTTTAATAGATTTTTGAAAAAAAACTAGTTATCATTGACAAGTATCTTTTGATATTATTTTAAATAAAACTTGATATTATATAATTGAGTGTAATCCCAGAACAACAAGTTGAATACATTTATTTTCTAAAAATAAAGATTTTGAGAAAATATTTATATCTTCAATGGATGCAAAATTTAGTCAAAAAGTTTTAACTCCAAATCAAAAATCAAGATCTTTTAAGTTGATTTTAGTTTTTTCTATAATATTATTTATTTTTAATACAAAAAAAAGAAAATATTTGTATGAATGATTATTTAAAACAAAAGATATTGTATATGATAAAACTGATTTAAAAACATTTTTTTACCAGCTTTATGAATATATATGTTATATTTTTGAGTCCTTAAAAAATCATGAAAGTATTACAAAATCTATGACAAATGACATAGAATACAATTGAATTATAAAATAATATTAATAATATGAGTATATATACATCTAATTTGATTAATTCAATTTTAAATAAAAAAAATATAGATGCAAGTATAAAAGATTCAAAGACATGAAAAGAAATGAGTTTTTTTAATTTTGTAAATAATTCAATTTTTATTGCGAATTTCCTTATTAATAAATGTAATTTAAAAAAATGAGAAGTTGTAATCGCTTTTACTACAAATCCTATAACATATTCTATTCTCGTTTTAGGAACATTAATGGCATGAGGAAAATTTGTTATATTAGAACCTTCAATGTGAGAAGAAAGTATGAAGAGTAAAATAAGGGAATTACAACCAAAAGTATGATTCTATGATTTTATTTTCGTTGCTTTTCCATATATAAATAAAATTTTATCAAAATTTTGAATCCCAAATCCATACAAAATTAAATGATTAAAAATTATATCAATTTGAACTTCAATTTTTACTAAAAAAGGAGTAATTAGAATAGATTTAAATGAAAAAAAAGAAATATATAATATTCAAAATAAAAACTTATCAGAAGATGCAGATGGTATTATTGTTTTTACTTGAGGGACTACAGATAATCCAAAATGAGTTATACATTCTCATAAATCTATATTTTATATGCTAGAGGAAATAAAAAATATAACGATTAATTCAAAAATATTTTATGCCGATATGCCTCAATTTATTTTACTTTGAATGATGAGTTGAAAAGATGTAATTGTTTGAAGAAATAAATATTCAAATAAAAAATTACTGAAAATAATTAACAATAATCTTATAGATACTCTTTTTTCTCCACCATATAAATTTAATGACATAGTGAGAGAAAAACTATCTATTCCAAATTCATTACAATATATATTTTTTGGTTCTGCTCCTGTATATACTTGATTTTTGACAAGGTTTTATGAATATACAAAAAATAATATAAAAATATATTGTATTTATGGAATGACTGAAATGTTGCCAATAGCAATTATTGAATGAAGGGAAAAAATAGAATTACAAAAAAATATCAAAGGTGATATTTTGTGATATCCTTTAGATTCTGTCATATTTAGATTTGAAAAAGATAAAGAATTATTATTAACTTGAAATCATGTATCTCAAAAATATTTGTGAAAAAATGTACATACATTCATTTATACTTGAGATTTAGTAGAAATTGTAAATTATAATTGAAAAAAAATATTCACTTTATTATGAAGAAAAAAAGATATGATTATAAGAAGAGAATATAACATTTATCCTAGTTTGTATGAAAAAACTATCAATAATATTCCATTTATTAAAAATGCTGCTTTTATATGAATATGGAACGAAAAGAAAGAAGATGAAGATATAATTTTATGTATTGAATTAGAGGATTTATATAAGTCAAAAAATGATAATAAAATAAAAAAAGATATATTTAATCTCATAACACAGTGAATATATTCTATTGATAATTTTGCTATACCAGATAAAATAACATTAATTAATATACCTTGTTCTGGTAAGCAAAATAAAGTTAATAAAATTCTTTTAAAAAATAACTATTTACAATGAATATGAAAGTAGCAATAACTTGAGCGACTTGATTTGTATGAAAATATCTAGCAGAACAATTTGCAAAAAAATGATGTGAAGTAATTGCATTTTGAAGAAAAGAGGAATGAATCTTTGAGGATGAAAATATTAAATATGTTCAATGGGATATAACTAATAGAGTTAACTCTAGCTTATTAGAAAAACCAATTGATTTATTTATACATTCTGCCAGTGATACAAACTGGAAAAAGCCAGTTGCTGAAATGTTGGCAATAAATAAAGGAAGTGTAAAAAATATTTTAGAACTTGCTAATCATTCATCCCACTGTATGTATATTTCAACTTCAGCAGTATACCAATGAATTGAATGATGAAATATTACAGAAGATACAACGATAGATGAAGTAAATTTACAGAATTCTTATGCCTTGTCAAAATATTTGGCAGAAAAAGAATTTTTACATTGAATATGAGAAAATACAAAATTAAGCATAATTAGACCAAGAGCAATTTATTGAAAATGAGATAGATTATTAATTCCTTGAATATTAGAAGTTTCTCTTTTAAATAAATTAATTATGTTTTGAAATGGTAATAAAAAAATGTCTGTAACCCATATAAAAAACTTGTTTGAAGCAATAGTTTTTCTCGTAGAGAATCAAAAAAATAAATCAGATGTATACAATGTTACTGATCCTGATATTACCACTATGATAGATATATATAATTTATTACAAATAAAATTTTGAAAAAAATGAGTTATTCATCTTCCAGAATCAATACTATCAATGTGAATGCCATTAAGCGAAAATATACTTAGTTACATGAAAGATATTTTTTGTAGAGAGAAAGTATTAAGTACTCAAAAAATTTCAAATCTGTGATTTAAAGCAAAAATTTTTGATTTAAAAGAAGTTATTGAAGAAGAATATTAAAAAATAAATATAATAATCCCCCTCTAAATCAATAAATGATCCTCAAGAGTCTCTATTTGTGTTTTATTAAGAATTTCTTTGAGCTCTTCTTTTGGGATATTTTTGAGATTTTCTACACTTCCGTATTTTTTGAGAAGTTTTTTTCTGGTGATTGTTCAAAATCAAGGCAAAGATTCTAAAATATTTTTTTGCATAGATTGTATTCTTTTTTCTCGGTTAAAAGTAATAGCAAATCTATGGGCTTCATCTCTTATTTTTTGGATAAGCCTCAATTCTTCACTTTCTTTATCAAGTAATATTGCTTCACTTTTTCAAGGAAGAAATATTTCTTCTTCTCTTTTTGCAAGAGAAATAAGCTGAAGTCTATCAAGTAAAATTTTTGTCGGCTCATCACAATTTTTTTTGTATGCTTCTATTGTCGTGAGGACAGCAGAAAGTTGTCATTTTCCACCATCTATAATGATGAGATCAGGGAGATTTTTTTTATTTTCTATTTCTTTGAGTCGCCTTTGTATAATTTCTTTGAGAGCAGAAAAATCATCAATTTTATTATTTTCTAGAGTTTTTATAGTAAATTTTTTGTAAAGACTTGAGTCAGTTTTTCCATTTTTTATGATACTTCTTGATGCAACGGTATGAGTCCCAGAAAGATGAGAAATATCATTACATTCAAAAATAATATCTTTGTTGATAGGAGTATATCAAAGTAGAGTAAGAAAATTTTTTTGAGTTTTTATAGTAAAATTTTTTGTGCTTTGGCTCGCAAGATATTTTTTGTAAGCAAATTCATATACATTTTTGTAGGCAAATTTGAGCATTTCAAATTTTGGTCAGACTTTTGGAGTTTCTATTTTTACTTGTTTTATAGCAATAATTTTTGTAAGACTTTCTTCTAAAATATTGTGATTTTCTAATGGAATAGGGAGGAGAAAATTGAGAATATTCAACTTGGTGCTTGAATATTCTTTGAGAAGAAGAAATTTTTCAAGTATTTCTTCATCGCTTTCTTCTAAATAATTTTCTATCTCATAATTTTTTACTTCTGTAATTTTATTATCTCTTATTTCAATACATCCTATAAAAAATCTCTCATATTTTTTTATAAAATTTATAACATCATAATCTCATTTTACAAAATCTCTTACGGTTTGCAGAGTCTCAAGAGCAATAAGCGATTCTTTGTCTTTTTTGAGCAGAGAGGCTTCTTCAAATTTGAGTTCAGAAGCTTTTTTATACATTTCTTCTTCAAGAATTTTTATGATTTCTTTTGTTTCTCCATTCAATATTTTTTTTATTTTTTCAATACTTTCTTTATATGCTTGTATATTTTCTTTATTGAGAAGACAAGGTCAGGCACATCTTTTTATATAATAATCTATACAAGGAATTTTTACTCCATTTGTAGATTGTATTGTAAGATTTTTATCTTTTTCTCAAAAAATGATATTACAAGCTCTATATCAAAATATTTTTTTGAGAACTTTGAGAGTATTTTTTACATTATTTGAGCTTGTATAAGGTCAAAAATATTCTCAGTCATAATTTTTTATTCTTGTTGTAAAAATTCTTGGAATTGTTTCTTTTGTGATTTTGATATAAAGATAATTTTTGTCATCTTTCATCAAAATATTGTATTTTGGAAGATGTTTTTTTATGAGAGTTGACTCAAGTATAAGACTTTCAGTTTCATTATTGGTGATAATTGTTTCTATATTTTTTATTTCAGACACCATTTTTTTCTTTGCAAAATTGAGTTTATTTTTATCATTGAAATACGAATTGACTCTGTTTTTTAAATGAATAGATTTTCCTATATAAATAATTTTTTTTTCTTTGTTGTAAAAAGTGTAGACTCATGGCGAACTCGCAAGATTGGAAAGAGTTTTTTGTAGTGGAAGCTCTGAAAAATTTCAAATTTCTTTATCAGAAAAATTTGTTGCTTGAATTTCTCATTTTTGAGATTTTTTAATTTTTACGGATTTATCTTTGTCATTATTGGGCATAGCAATATTTTTGTAATTTATAGTGTTGAGTCATTTATCCAATTTTCATAGGCTTCATTGGCTTCTCATTTGAAATGAATAATACAAGGAATTTTATAAGAATGAAGGGAAATAATTTTTTCTTCTAAGATTTTTTTATTTTTTGTACTGGTTTTAAAAATACCGACTATTTCTTCAGAATTTTCTATTTTTCCATTCCAGAGATAAGCACTTTTTATAGGAAAAAGATTATAGCAAGCGATAAGTTTTTCTTCAAGTAGTTTTTTTCCTATTTTTTCGGCTTCCTGTTCATTTGGAAAAGTTATGTAAGTGAGAGCAAAACTCATCTGTGTTTTTTTTAAAGAATAAGAATTTTCAATAAAATAGTTAATTTAAAATAATTTTTCGTTTTTTCGTGTCATCCTAAATTTAAGATAAATTGCAATTTTTTAGACGATTTTCTAGGATTATTAAAAAAAGGAAAAAAATCCAAATTATAATTTCCTGATAACGGGATAAGCTCGTTCAGAATGACAGTTTTTTTCTTTTTGTATTTTTTTAGTTTCTATTTTCTTTCCATTAATAAAGCTTAATAATAAGAAAATTTTTTTATAGATTATTCCAAATTATCGTAAATCGATAGTTTCTCATTTTTTCTTTATTTCTTCGACATATTCCGTAATATTTTCTTTTGGTTTCACTCATTTTCTATCAAGATAATCAACAACAACTCAAGAAAGAGCCTCCATCATAATTTCAAATCTATCTTTTTCTGTGTCTTCTTTTTTTTCTTCTTTTGTAAAATTTTCTATTTCGCTCAAAGCATTATAAGGCAAATAAACTTCTTCTATCGCAAATTCTTCATCACCGATTTTGTGGATAATAATGCTTCCTCTTCTCAATATAATATCAATAAATCCATTTTCTATTACTTCTACTCATTCTATGCTTTCATAATTAAGAGAATTTGTTTCACTTTTAAAAAGTTTCCATTTTATATCAAAAATTCCATCATGAGTGATAATCCAAACATCATTATACCAATCAAATACATCATAAACAATTTTGAAAAATAATAGAAAAAGAAAAAACTCAAAAATATAAAAGGGAATTATTTCTTTTACACGGTAAGAAAGATAATAAAAAAGACTTGAAACAGAAACGAGAAAAAGCCAAATAAATAATTTTTTAAGTATAATAATAATATGTCTATGAATAATTTCACATATTTCTGTATCTTCAGGGAGATATTTTATAAAAAAATTACTTTCAAAGCTGTTCATAACTTTCGTTTTATTAAAAATAGTTTCTTAATTTGCTAAATCAATATAAGAACTTCTAAAACTCTCATAATTATTATAATAATCATATTTAATTGTAGTTTCAAGTTTTCTAAAATGTTTTTTAGTACATTTTATTTTATTTTGTTCTATTTCTTTTAATTGTAGCCACTCTGTCGTTCCTTTATTTTCAACTATAAAATGAATTTCTTCTTTTTCTCAAGATTTTATCACAACTCACCAGTCAGGAGAATAATTTCACATCGGAGTTTTAATTTGAAATTTTTTTGAAGGGATTTTGAAGAAAAATTGTATGTTTGAATCTTGCAAGAAATGATTTACAAAATCTCTTTCCACATCAGAATCAATTCTTAATTTTTCGTATAAAGATTTTATCTTTCAATTATTTCATAAACAACTCACTACTTTTTCGTTTGATGCATCAATAGTTATATTTTTATCTACAAAAACTTGCTCAATTTCATAAGTTTCATCTGATAAATAATAATTTACTTTTTCAGTTTCAAGTCTTTGCTTTACAAGGCGAATATATTTAGAAACTTCTTTTATAAATTTGATTGGGTTTTTTAAAATAAGTTCTTTTTTATCTTGTTTTAATCAAGAAAATATACTAAAAATAACTTTTTTTGATAATTTAACTTCTTCTTGAAAAAGTTTAATAATTGAATCAAAAGTATATTTTTTATTTCCTAAATTTTTATATTCATTTTCTCATGTTTCTTGTCATTCAAAAATATTCGTTGTATCTTTTAAAATCATATCTCATTCACCAACGGCTATATATGGTAAATTGATATGATAACCTTCTAAATTATTATTTATCTCTTCAATTGATTTTTGTACTAATTCACTCTCTTCAAAACTTATATCATAATAAGTTTTTTTATTTATTTTTGACCAAAAATTCTTAAAACTTTCAGTTTTTAAATTATCTTCCAGTAAATCAAAAGTTTTTGTTTTTTCAATATTTTCTATTTCTTCACTTGCTTTTTTAGCTTCAGTTTTAGAATATCAATAATTTAATTCTAAATCTTTTTGATAATTTGCGACAAAATTCTCATACGATTCATTTACGACAACAGTAAGTTTATTTATTTCTTTGTTTGATTCTCTTGTTCCATCTTGTTTTACTGCAAGCCTCATTCATCTCCCGATTTCTTGTCTTTTTCTTATTTCAGAACTTGTATTTTTGAGAGTACAAATAGTAAAAACATTTGGATTATCCCACCCTTCTTTTAATGCACTATGAGAAAAAATAAATTCTGTTTTTTCACTCAAAGAAAGTAATTTTTCTTTTTCTTTCATAATTAAATCATAAGATTCTTTTTCTATTTTTCTATCATCAAGAGAATTTCATAAATTATCTTTAAAAGTTTCTTCATTAGTTTTTTTATTTTTTTTAGAAGCAAAATAATACTTAAAATACTCATTTATATTTTTTTCATCTTTATAGTAATTTCTCAATTTTTCTATAAAATATTCTTGAATCCATCAGTCTCATTCTCATCATAAATTTATAAAACTCGCTACATGATCAATAAAAAACAAAGTGAGAGGTTTTATTCATTGACTTACTAATGTATCTTTTTTCTTAAAATGGCTTTCTACAGTTTTATCAATTTGTAATTTCATTAAATCTTTGTTATCTCAAGTCGTTTTTTCTCAAATTTTTAAATTTTTTCATTTATTAAAAACAACTTCTTCTCTTGTCATATTTTCAACTATAATTCCTTTATAAATAGGATTTTTAGTTTTTTCAAATAAGTTATCATCTTTATGTTTTAAAAAATCAACTCTAAATTTTATATCTTTAAATAAAGTGTTATTTTCATTATCAAAAATAACGAGTTTTAAAGTACATTCAAGTTTTCATTTAGCATTATTTTCTATTTTTATAACTTCTATATTTGGTAAATTTGAATCACTACTTTCATTTATTCATATAACTCAAACTTGTTTAACAAGTCAATATTTATAAGCATCCCAAGGAGTCAGTTTATACATCATACTAAAATCCTCTTTATGAGTTGCACTATAACGAAGTGTAAAAAGTGGATTAAAATCTTTGAGTTTTAATTTTGTTTTTTCTCATTCTATGCTTTGTGGTTCATCAAGTATCAAAACTGGATTTGTAGAAGATATTTGCTCCATTAAAGATTTTTTACCTACATCATCTCTTTTTGCTTTATTCATGATTTTATTATCTCACACAAAAGCACTTGAGGTAATAATCATTACTTGTAATTCGGTTCATTCACAAAAATGTGTTATTTTATTTATTTTTGAACTATCATATTCAAAATAATGTATATGAGTTTCTGGATAAATTTCTCTAAAATGCTCCCCAGTAATTTGAAGACTTTTCAGCACTCAAGCTCTAATAGCAACTGATGGAACAATTATTATAAATTTTGTCATTCCATATTTTTTATTGAGTTCAAAAATAGTTCTTAAATAAACATATGTTTTACCAGTTCAAGTTTCCATTTCAATAGAAAAATTCTTAATATCTGTTGTAATATCAAGCCCATTTTCATTTTGGATCTTTTGTATATTTTTCAAAATTTCATCTTTATCAATATCAACTACATTTTTTACCACATTTATATCATTTCCTCCCCTTAGTCTAAATCAAGGAGTTATTTTACTATTTCACTCAAAAATATTCACAATAGAATTTATTGCTTGTAATTGATAAGATTGATTTGCATCAAATTGTAATTTCATATTTTTTAAAATTATTTTTTTACTATTTTTAAATTTAGTTATTAAATAATACTTAATAACTAAATATTGGCTTAATTCTCTATTTTTTTCTTTTCTCTATACTCAATAACATTAGGAAAAGTATTTTGTAAATATGGCAAAATATGATCATCTGTTCTTTCAATAATATATGTTGCACATCTTTTTGCTAACCATTCTTTTTGAAACCATTCAGTAAAGAGTGGATAGAGAGAATCAGGGTATTGTCTCACTCAAGGAATTTGTCTTCAATCTGGATAAATATGAGTATAAGTTTTACAAATTTTTTCTGGATTATATCATTTATCTTTTATATATTTATTAAACAAAATTCAAGTACTAATATCAGGAATGATATTATCTGGTAATTCAAATCAATTATGTTCTAAAGGCAAAGCAAAAAGCTCAACCATTTTATTGAGCATAGACCAATATCATAAAGTACTATTTTGTTTTGAATTTAAACTAAATCTCATCATCATAGGACTTAAATATTTTGTAGTTCCATAACTTCAAGTTTTTCTAATAGTTGGCAAAACTTCACTTACAACCCAATCACTAAACTTTTCTGCCTCTGGTTTTCTTGATTTAAAAACAAGTTTGTACATTCAAGGCTCTGAGATCAGCAATATTCTTACTGTGTTAGGATCCTCGGTAATACCTAGGATGCTTTCTTTTCATTCCAAAGTCATTTTCATTTTGTCAGACAAATTAGAAAGTGCATCTGTTGGATTTTTTATTTCTAATATATCACAAATATCTTTTGCGACAAACCAAATATCACCATCAATGATAACGGTTCTAACTTTTATATTTTTATAATCAAAAAGTGTAATATTTTTATTGTTTTCCATATTTTTAAATATTTTCTAAACTAAAATAAGTTTCAAGAGTTGCTCTTTCACTTGATTCTAAACTTTCTTCCAAAGCAAAAAATCTAACAACTTTTTCTTCTAAATGATTTTTCACAAAATCTCTCACTTGTAGATTAGTTAATTTTTCCTTTATCAAAGCATAAAAATATTTATTTTCATCACTTATTTTATATATTCAAATTTCTTGTTTTTCATTATTTTCTAGTTTTTCTATTTGAGAATAAAAACTATATCATTCTCTGATAATAAGTTCATAAATAACATCTATTTCATTTCTTCCGTCAATAAGTCCCGTTTCTTCTACTTCTTTTTTCATATTTTCTTCCAAAAATTGCATTTGTTTTTGGTTTTCTTCTTCACTTAATCAAGTTTTTATTTCGTATTTTTCTGTCAAATATGCGAAATTACTTTCAGCTAATGTAAAAGCTCTAAATCAAATATCTAATCCATTTTGTCATTCTGAACTTGTTTCAGAATCTTTTAATTCATTTTTAATTTTTTCTCAAGCTTTATCAATTCTTGCTCTTGTGATTTCACTAATTGTTTTATACCCTGCTTTTTCAGCTTCACTATTTTTTGCTACTTTTTCTGGGAGTTGCACACAAATAAATTTTCTATTTCATCAATCTTCTTTATTCAGTTCCATAACGGCATGAGCGGTAGTTCAAGAACCTGAAAAAAAATCTAAGATTATATCGTTATTTCATACAGAAAAAGATAAAAAATAATTTATTAAATCTACTGGTTTAGGATTATCAAATAAAACCTTTCATCAGAAAAATCATGAAACTTCATTTGTAGCATCTCTTTGTGATGATATTCAACTAATTATATTTTCAGGAATAATAGAATCAATATTTCATGGTCTTACTTTTAATCTTGGAACATTATTAAAATATGGATTATAGCCAAAATATATATCTCATTGATCAATTAGTTCTTTCATTTCTTCCTCAGAAATTTGCCATTGTCTCTCCCACTGTATTCAACTAGGTGAAGTTATTTTATAAAAATTCTTATGTTTTTTATTTGATCTATCTTCAGAAAATGAAATACTTCAAGAAAACCAATCTCCCTTAATATCATTATCTGGATTTGAAAAAGTATATTTTTTTTCTTTTAAAATAGACCAACTTTCTAAAAAATCTTTATTTTTTGCATAACAAAGAATATACTGTTCTAATGTTCTAGAGTTTTTATCTTTTTTTCATTTTCAATGTAACCACATAAAATTATTAATAAAATTATCTTCACCAAAAACTTCATCCATTATTTTCCTTAAATTATGCACTTCATCATCATCAATACTCACAAAAATAACCCCATCTTCTTTTAGGAGTTTTCTTGCGAGAATCAAACGAGGATAAATCATATTTAACCAATTACTATGTTTTCTTCATGTTGTTTCTTTTTCTGTTGTCGTTTCTCCATTTTCATCAACTTGTCATGTTTGAGCGAGATAATCTTCTAAATTATCTTTCCAAGTATCTTTGTAAACAAAATCTTTGTCTTTATTATAGGGCGGATCTATATAAATCATTTTTATTTGCCCATAATACTTATTTAAAAGCAATTTTAATACTTCTAAATTATCTCATTCTATAATCATATTTTCTGTTGTTTCCCAATTTTTAGAATTTTCTCTATCAGGCAAAAGTGTATTTTTTGTCGGTTTACTTGCTATTTGTTTTGCATTTTTCTTTCCAGTCCACTCAAAACGATAAAACTCATTATTATCTGTTGTAAGTCAATCTAGATAATTTTTAAAACTCTCACTATCAAAATTTCACTCACTAAAAAATTGAGGAAATAATTGTTTTAGGCTTTCAAGTTCTCTTTCTTGTATTTTAGGAGAATTTGTAATATTTGTATCTTTCATTTGTTTCTATTAAAAATAATTATTTAAGTATAAGGGCAACAGGACAATGATCACTTCCCATAATATCAGTGAGATAAATAGTATCTCCAATATTTTCTATAAAAGATTTATTGACGATAAAATAATCAAGTCTCCATCAGACATTTCTTGGTCTTGCTCCTGCTCTATAACTCCACCAACTATACATATCTTTTTTTTGGGGATAGAGGTATCTAAAAGTATCTATATAACCAGTTTCAAGAAAATAATCTATTTTTTTTCTTTCTATAGGAAGAAATCCAATAGAATTTTCATTTTCTTTTGGTCGTGCTATATCTATTTCTGTATGACAAATATTAAAATCTCAAGTGATAATAACATTATTTCACGATGCTACAAGAGTATTAACATAGTGAATCATTTTATCATAAAATTCTAGCTTATAATCAAGCATATTTTCTTCTGTAACTTTTTGTCATCCATTTGGAAAATAGCTATTTATGAGTATAAAATTTTTATATTTTAATTCCGTCACTCTTCATTCTGTATGAAAATGTTCAATTTCTCAAAAATGATTTTTAAGATCAGATACTTCTAAATTTTCTTTGTAAAGAATCGCACTTCCAGCATATCACGGTCTTGTTCCACTATGCCATACATATTTGTAGCCTTCCAATTCTCCTATTTCTGCAAGAAATTGACTTTCAAATGCTTTGGTTTCTTGGAGACAAATAATATCAGGTTTTTCGCTTGCAAGAAAATCTTTAAATCCTTTTTTTAATACTGCTCGTATTCCGTTTACATTCCAAGTGATTATTTTCATATTCTTTATTATAAAAAATATTTTTTAAAATTTTATCTTTTAAAGACAAAAAGTAAAGAGAAAAGGCTTGAAATATTTTTTTTTCTGACTATTATCTCTTTACAAAAAAATATTTTTTTAATAGTATGGAAATTATGGCAGACAAACAAGATAGAGATGAGATTCTTGAAAAAGATGAACAAACTCAAGTAATAGAAGAACAAGAAGAAGTGATAAAAGAAGAACAAGAAGAAATAAAAGATGAAAGTAAAGAAATTGCGAGACTCAAAGAGCTTCTTGCTCGTCATCAAGCGGATTTTGATAATTTCAAAAAGAGAGGAGAAAGAGACAAGGATGATATGATTTTTTTCTTGAAAGCAGATATTCTTTTAAAAATTTTACCTCGTGTGGACGATTTAGAAAGAATGATTGCGAATACTCCAGAAGATTTACAAAATAATGCTCTTTTTACTTGAGTACAAACTCTTCATAAATCGCTCGTAAAAGATTTAGAAAAAATGTGAGTAAAAGCATTTCTTTCAAAATGAGAAAAAGTAAATCCTGATAAGCACGATGTGATGACTCAAGCTCCTTGAGAAGAAGGAATTGTCATAGATGAATTTGAAAAATGATATTTGCTCGGAGAAAAAGTTTTGAGGCATGCGAGAGTGGTGGTAGGAAGTGGAGAATAAAAAAAGCGAGGAAATTTCCTCGCTTTTTTTGCTTCTTTTTTTAGTTCATAAGTTCACTTCCCGCAACAAGTTTATCAGTCTTTGATGAGGCTGACATATTTTTTCATTCGAGATTTTCATTGAGATAAATTATTTTTGTTTTGTCGCTTGTTCCTATATTTCCAAGAGTTTCGATTCTACTACTATCAAGAAGAAATTGAAGTACTTTTTCTGCATTGAGAGTATTATCAGACATTTTTATCATATCAACCGCTTCTTTAAATCATTCTGCTATTTTCATTCTTTGTCCTGCCATACCTTCTCCAAGAAGAATTTTACTTTCTTTTTCTGCTTCTGCTTGTTTTATTTGTATAATCTTTTTTGATTCTCATTCATTCATTGCTGCCTCTTTGAGTTTTTGTGTTTCTATAACTTTATTCATTGCCATCATAACACTACTTTCAAGTTTCACATCTCTTACTTGGATAGAATCAAGTTTATATCAAAAACCATCAAGTCTTTGCCTTAATCTTTCTTCTATCATTTCTCCTATTTCTTCTCTTTTTCAAAAAATTTCTTTATGATCAAAACTAACAATCATCGCTCTGAGTTGCTCATCAATTGTTGATTTCATCATTGTTCTTTCATCATCAATAGAATAAATTGATTTAAAAATACTTCCATTTTGACTATCATCTCCATCATCATTTACATAATAAATAACATTGAGTCCTATATAAGCCGTTACATTGTCGCTTGTTACTCATTCTACTTCTACTGGAAAATTTTTTCTAAAAAGCACTTGAGATTTTGTTATTTCCAAAAGAGGAATTATAAAATTTACTCATGATCTCAAAATTCTATTAAATTTTCCCAAAAATTCTACGGTCTTTACCGTATTTGGAGTGACGATTTTTACTGATAAAATAAGAAAAATAATTAAAACAATTACTCAAATCTCAATTTGTTGAGTAATAAGAGAAACAATAATAATAAGGAGAAGCAGAAGTGGACTAATAAGCTTTGCCATATTTCTAAAAATTAAAATTTAAAGTGGGCTCATTTTAACATAAAATTTTACGAAATCAAAAAATGTTTAAAATAAATTAGGGAAACAAAGAAAAGTTGTTATAATACATCCGAATTTAATCAAATTAAATTTTGTTTTTTAAAGGGCAGTTTCATAAATTTCAAGAGCAGGAGTCGTATTTCTAAGTCTTTTCAAGTTTTATTGTTTTGTCTTTTAAAATAGAGTTATTATATTTTTTATTTATTTTTTATGACAAACATTACAAGTTTTGAAGATTTTTCTTTATCTCCATCTATTTTAAGTGCGATAAAGCAAAAATGATTTGAAGAACCAAGTCCAATACAAAAACAAATTATTCCTCTTTTTCTTGCTGGAAAAAAAGATATTATCGGGCAAGCACAAACTTGAACAGGAAAAACCGCTTCTTTTGCAATTCCTCTTCTTGAGCTTATTGATAAGAAAAAATCTTTTACTCAAGCAATCGTTCTCACTCCGACAAGAGAACTTGCTATTCAAGTGGCAGAAGAAATTGCTTCTTTTTCTCTTGAAAGAGCAGTAAATATTTGTCTTCTTTATGGAGGACAATCTATGACGAACGAAATCAGAAAACTGAGCTCTGGTCCACAAATCGTTATTTGAACACCATGAAGAGTAAAAGACCATATAAAAAGAAGAAATCTTAAATTAGAACATATTCAATACTTTGTTTTAGATGAAGCAGATGAAATGCTTAATATTGGATTTAGGGAAGAAATAGAAGAAATTCTTACGGTTACACCAAAAGAAAAAAGAGTTTTGCTTTTTTCTGCAACTATGCCCAAAGCGATATTAGCTATTGCTGAAAAATATATGGGAGAATACGATTTTATCTCTATAAAAAGAGAAGATATTACCAGTGATCTTATCAATCAAATTTATTTTGAAGTAAAAGAAAGAGATAAACTTGAAGCTTTGACTCGTATTCTTGATATAGAAGATGATTTCTTTTGAATAGTTTTTTGTAGAACAAAAAGAGATGTTGATGAAGTTGCTGAAAAATTAAAATTAAGAGGTTATCTTTCTGATGCACTTCACGGAGATATTGATCAAAGACAAAGAGAAAAAATACTCAAAAGATTTAAAAATGGAGAAATAAATATTCTTGTGGCGACAGATGTTGCAGCAAGAGGAATTGATGTGAATAATCTTACTCATGTTATCAATTACAATCTTCCAGAAAGTCCAGAAAGTTATACTCATAGAATCGGAAGAACGGGAAGAGCAGGAAAAACCGGAACGGCTATAAATCTGATTTCCAGAGCAGAATATAGAAAATTATTTTTTATAGAAAAAATTACAAAAACTCCGATAAAAAAAGAAACTCTTCCAAATATTTCTGATATTGCAGGAATAAAGAAAAAAAGATTTGTAGAAAAAATACAAAAACTTGTAGAAAAAGGTGAAAATGAGCAATTTTTCGATCTAGCAAAATCTGTTCTTGCTTTGGGGCAAACTGAAGAGGTTATTTCAGCTCTCTTAAAAGAATTTTTACAAGATACTTATAATCAAACAGAAGAAACGGGAAGAGATTTAAATGAAGTAAGTTTCTGAGAAGACAATACAAATATGGATTGTAGACTTTTTCTTGCAAGAGGAAAATTTGATGGAATGACTCAATCAAAAATCAAAGAATTTATAAAAAAAGAAACAGATGTTGATCTTGGGCATATTCAGAAAATAGATATTTATGATAAATTTTCTTTTCTCAATGTTCCACTCAGAGATGCAGAAGTTATTTTACAGATTTTTAAAATGAAAAATAAGAGACAACCACTTGTTGTTCAGGCAAAAAAAAGATAAATATTTTTTAGAGTATTGGAATTTTCACTATAAAATTTATTGAAAAATATTTATTTTAAGTTAAAAAATTAGTAATTTATTTGTAAAACCTATGAAAATAGAAACAATAAAAGTAATAAAATCTGATGAAAGGGGAATTATTTATGATTGTGACACAATGAATTATATTGTTAGAAAAAAATGAACGATAAGTGCTGACCATATTCATAGTGAATGTGAGACTGATTATCTCATAGCTTGAGAAATAGAGCTAACTGTCGGAAATAAAACTCAGGTACTTCAAGCTCCACAAAAAATAGAAATAGAATGAAATATTTACCATAAGCTTTATGCTTTGACTGATATTGAACTGCTCGAGAGAAAAAAAATAAAAATATAAAAAAACAACTCCAAGCAAATTCACTTGGAGTTGTTTTTGTATCAAATTTTTTAAATTTTTTGTGTAAAAATATTTTGTTTTACTTCTGTTTCTGCTGAGTGAAGATATTTTTGAAGTTGACTTCATAAATCCATTCCTGCTAAACTTTCTTCAAAAGTTATAGCATCATTTTTATAGCTCTCATCTTCCTCACTTGTTTTATCAACATTCATATATTGCCAGTTCCAAGAAAGTTCATTTGGAACTTGAAATCCAAAAAAACCAAATACTTCTTTTTGTGTTTCAACTACTTTTTTCCCATTCCAATCATGTCCGAGAAAAATTATTCCAGCAGAAATATTTCCGATGATACAATCTTCTCCAAGATTTGAATGTCTATTTTCTATCCAGCTCAGTCTTTCTATAAGTTTTTGGTAAAGAGCATTACTTTGTCCCCGTCTTGTAGAGCCAAAAAAGATAACAGCATCGCTTTCAAAAAGTGCTTTTGAAATTTTCCAAAGTTCATCATCAGGTTTAGTAAGACTTACCAAACATCTATGATAACCACTTGGATTTTTTTCGCTGTCTTTTAAAATACAATTTTTAACTCAACAAGTATTTCATAATCTTCCTGAAATATGTCCTTCACAATTATAAATTTTAAGCGAATTTATATCGAGTATTGTCACTTTATCACTTCAAAGTTTTTCTTGGAGGAAATAAGCTATTTTTGAACTTTTTGGTTTTTCTCATGCTCAAGCGACTCCAGGACGATTTGAAGTCGTAATGAAAAGAATTTTTTTCTTATCTTTTAGAAATTCTAAAGTATTTTTTATATTGTCCTGTAAAAGTGTATCTTTCATAATTAATAATAAAAATATAATATTGTAGATTGTAAGATTTATTTTATATTATCTTTTTAAAAAAAGCCCTGAATTCAATACCCAAATGCAATTTTTAATAAATTAGAAGAGATATATAAGTATATATTTTTGTAATTATAAAGAAAAAAATTAATATTCAAAACATAGTGTAATAAATTATGAGAAATG